>Ga0070671_100005512_pt1 | contig 10090 bp, 6 predicted proteins | sample KBSS73metaG_FD_65341 | JGI IMG/M metagenome (GOLD analysis project Ga0070671, IMG submission 65341) | Switchgrass rhizosphere microbial communities from Kellogg Biological Station, Michigan, USA - KBS S7-3 metaG | ecosystem: Host-associated > Plants > Roots > Rhizosphere > Soil ... | reverse complement strand
GCAAGGGCGTCATCCACAAGAACCAGGCCGCCAACCGCAAGTCGTCGCTGGCCAAGCGCGCCGCGACCCTCTCGGCCTGATCTCCTTCCGCGCCCGACGGGGCGCGGCCCGCGCTCCCCGTGAGCGTCCGACGACGGCGCTGCCCTTTCCCGTGGGGCAGCGCCGTCGTCGTGTGTGAGGACCGCTGATCGCGCCGAGTGGGACGTGAACGCTCGTGGGTGGGGCTCCCGTCGCACTCGCGAGCGTGGCGGTGGGGGTGGCGGTGGCGGTGTGGTGGTGATCGTTCCGAGTGGGACGCGAGCGCTCGCGCGACAGCGACCGCGTCACGCTCGCGAGTGGGCTGGTGGCGGTGTGTCGGTGTCGGTGTCGCGGTGTGCGGTGATCGTTCCGAGTGGGACCTGAGCGCTCGTACGACAGCGCCCGGGTCACGCTCGCGCGTGGGCCGATGGGCGGGGTGGCGGTGGCGGTGTCGCGGTCTGCGGTGATCGTTCCGAGTGGGACCTGAGCGCTCGTACGACAGCCCCCGCGTCCCGCTCGCGCGTGCGCCGATGGGCGGGGTGGCGGTGACGGTGTCGCGGAGTGCGGTGATCGTTCCGAGTGGGACCTGAGCGCTCGTACAACAGCCCCCGCGTCCCGCTCGCGCGTGCGCCGATGGGCGGTGACGGTGGGGCGGTGACGGTGTCGCGGTCTGCGGTGATCGTTCCGAGTGGGACCTGAGCGCTCGTACGACAGCATCCGCGTCCCGCTCGCACTGATCAGTGTGCGTTGATCGTTGCGAGCGGGACGCGGCGGTCGTTCCGGGAGCGGTCCGGTCCCGCTCGGAACGATCATGGTGGTGGGGCGACCGCCGCGGTGTCGGTCAGCCGGTGCCGCGGGCGTCGACGACCGCGAGGACGGCGCGCTCCAGGGCGTAGCCCGGGTCCGCCGCGGCACCCTTGACGTCCGCGTTCACCTGGGCGGTCGCGGCGATCGCCACGGCCAGGCCCGCCGGGTGCCAGGCCCGCACCTGCCCCTGGGCCTTGCGGATCTTCCAGGGCGGCATCCCCAGGCTGCCCGCGAGCCGGTTGGGATCCCCCCGGCCCGCCGACCCGACCTTCGCGAGGGTCCGGACGGCGTCCGCCAACGCGTCCGCCACCAGCACCGGCGCCACCCCGAGCACCAGGGCCCAGCGCAGCGCCTCCAGCGCTCCCGACCGGTCCCCCGCAACCGCCTTGTCCGCCACCGCGAAGCCGGACGACTCCGCCCGCCCGCGGTGGTAGCGCCGCACGGCCGCCCCGTCCACCTGGCCGCCGCTGTCCGCCACCAGCTGCCCGGTCGCCGCGGCGAGCTCGCGCAGGTCCGAGCCGACCGCCTCCAGCAGCACCGAGACGGCCTCCGCGGTCACGGTGCCGCCCGCCCGCCGGGCCTCCGCGCGCACGAACTCCGCCCGCTCCTCGGCCCGCCCGAGCTTGTCGCACCGGGTGACGACGGCGCCCTTCTTGCGCAGGTCGTCCGCCAGCTGCTTGCCGCGTGCCCCGCCCGCGTGCGTGGCCACGAGGACGATCCCGTCCGCGGGCTCGTCGCCGTAGGCGAGGATCGCGGCCGCGAGGTCCTTCGCGGCCTCGTGCGCCCCCTGGATGACCACGACCCGGGACTCGGCGAACAGCGAAGGGCTGAGGTGCCCGTTCAGCTCGCCGGGCGTGAGCTCCGACGGGCGGAACCGGCGCAGGTCCGTGTCCGGGTCCACCGCGCGGGAGGCCCGCACGATCTCCGCGATCGCCCGCTCGATCAGCAGCTCCTCCTCGCCGACGACGAGCTGCAGCGGCGCCGGAGGCTTGGTGGTGGGCACGAGCGGCCTCCTGCGGTGGCGGAACGGGTGGGGCGCCACGCGGGCGGGCCGCGCGGACCCCGCCATCGTCGCGCACGGCACCGACGATTACCGACGCGCCCTCCCCCCGGCGCCCCGTCGTCCGCACCCCGTCGACGCCCCCGCCGGGGTGAGCCCGCTCCCAGATCGCGGAACGACCTGGCCGACACCACGGGGAGTGCCGTAACGTCAACGACATCCGGATCTTCCGGGCGTCCGCCCTCCGCAGGGTCGGGCACAACTGAACATGGCTCATCCAGAGGGGCAGAGGGAACGGCCCGTTGAAGCCCCGGCAACCGGCGTCGAACGACGATCCGCGCGTCACACCTTGGTGTGCGCACGTCGACGAACCAGGTGCCAATTCCGGCCCGCGCCCGCGGGACAGATGAGGAGATCTGATGACTCTCACCGCTGACACCTCTGCCACGACCTCGTACGACCTGGGCTCCGCGCGTGCCCTGTCGTGTCGCGAGTGTGGCGCCGAGGCCCCCCTGGCCGCCGAGTTCGCCTGTTCCCGGTGTTTCGGCCCGCTGGAGATCGCGTACGACTTCCCGGAGGTCACCCGCGCCTCGATCGAGGCGGGCCCCAAGTCGATCTGGCGCTACCAGGACCTCCTCCCGGTCCCCTCGAACGTGCGGGACCACCCGAACACCGAGCCCGGCCTGACCCGGCTCATCCAGGCCGACCGGCTCGCGGCCGAGCTGGGCGTCCGCAAGCTGTGGATCAAGGACGACACCGGCAACCCCACCCATTCCTTCAAGGACCGGGTCGTGGCCGTCGCCCTCGCCGCCGCGCGTGAGCTGGGCTTCTCCGTGCTCTGCTGCCCCTCCACCGGCAACCTGGCCAACGCCGTGGCCGCCGCGGCCGCCCGCGCGGGCTGGGACTCCGTGGTGCTGATCCCGTCCAACCTGGAGCAGGCCAAGATCACGACCACCGCCGTGTACGGCGGCACGCTGCTGGCCGTCGACGGCAACTACGACGACGTGAACCGGCTCGCCACCGAGCTGGCCGCCGAGCACGAGGACTGGGCGTTCGTGAACGTCAACGTCCGCCCGTACTACGCCGAGGGCTCCAAGACCCTGGGCTACGAGGTCGCCGAGCAGCTCGGCTGGCGCCTGCCGGACCAGATCGTCATCCCGGTCGCCTCTGGCTCGCAGCTCACCAAGGTGGACAAGGGCTTCGGCGAGTTCGTGAAGCTCGGCCTGGTCGAGGACAAGCCGTACAAGATCTTCGGCGCCCAGGCGGCGGGCTGCTCCCCCGTCGCGACCGCGTTCGAGGAGGGGCACGACTTCATCCAGCCCGTCAAGCCGGACACCATCGCCCGCTCGCTGGCGATCGGCAACCCGGCCGACGGCCCGTACGTACTCGACTCCGTCCGCCGCACCGGCGGCGCGGTCGGCCAGGTGACGGACGACGAGGTGCGCGCGGGCATCCGCCTGCTCGCCCGGACCGAGGGCGTGTTCGCCGAGACCGCGGGCGGCGTGACCGTCGCGACCGCGCAGAAGCTCATCGAGGCGGGCCTGATCGACCGGGAGGCCGAGACCGTCCTGCTGATCACGGGCGACGGCCTCAAGACCCTCGACGCCGTGTCGGGCGAGGTCGGCCCCACCGCGACCGTGCCGTCGACCAGCAAGGCGGTCCGCGAGGCGCTCGAGAACCGCTGAGACCGCGGCCGGGACACCGAACCGGCACACCAGGCTTCGCCGACGGGCCCGGGGACACGCTCCCCGGGCCCGCCCGCGTTCCCGAGCCCGCCCGCGTTCCCGAGGCCGTTGCGAGGTCGGCGCCCGGTCATGGGCCGGAGCCCGGCGGCGTTCTCGCGCCCGGTCGGAGGGCCGTTCGTGCTCCCGGCGCGGGGGGCTGCCCCGTGGGGCGGGGAGCGGGTCCCCGCGCTCGACGAGATCGTCCCCCGCCGTGAGGGCGACGTCCCCGCCGAGGTCGGTGCGGCGGACCGCGATCCCCGCACCGCCGAGGAGATCCATCAGCCCCGGGTTCGGGTGCCGGTAGGTGTTGCCCGCACCCACGCTGACCAGGACCGCGCGGGGTGCCACCGCGGCGAGGAACTCGCGACTCGTGTAACGGGAGCCGTGGTGGGGCATCTTGAGCACCTCCGCCCGCAGGTCCGCTCCGCTCGCGAGCAGCTCCGCCTGCGCCTCCAGCTCGATGTCGCCGGTGAACAGGATCCGTCCGGCCGGTGTGGACGCCCGCAGCACGACGGAGGTGTTGTTCACCGCCGTGCCGTCCTCGCCGTCGACCTCCTCCGCCCGGGCCGGGGCGAGGACCTCGAGCGCGAGGTCCGGCCAGTCCAGCCGCCGCCCCGCCGTCAGCTCGACCAGTCCTGTCCCCGCCGCACGGGCCTGTGCGGCGATCCGGCGGACCGCGGACTCGGGATCGTGGGAGGGGCCCAGCGCGATCCCGCCGGTGGAACGCCCGCGGAGGGCCCCGGCCAGTCCGCCGACGTGGTCCGCGTGCAGGTGGCTGAGCACGACCAGGGCCACCGAGTCGATCCCGAGCCTGCGCAGGCAGCCGTCGACCGGGCCGTCGGCGGGCCCGACGTCCACGAGCACCGCCCGACCGGGGACGCCGGTGGCCAGGACGAAGGCGTCCCCCTGGCCGACGTCGCAGGCGACGGCCACCCAGCCCGCGGGCGGCCACCCGGGCCGCACGATCCGGGTGGGCAGCAGCACCAACGCGAGCCCGATGACGACGGCCAGGACAACCAGCCGGGACCGGCGATGGCGGAACGCGACCACCAGAGCGAGCAGCACCGCGACGAGGAGACCGGCCCCGAGCAGTCCGGCAGGCCACGGCACGACCCCACCCGGCACCGCGGCGGCTCGGTCGGCCACGACCACCAGCCACCCGACGGCGGGCCCGGCCAGCCACGCACACCCCGCTGCCAGGGAGGGGCTCCAGGGTGAGAGCACGGCCGCGAGCACTCCCAGCACCGTCGCCGGGGCCACGGCGGGTACCACGAGCAGGTTCGCGGGCACCGTGACGAGGCTGACCTGGCCGTTGAGCCCCGCGACCAGCGGAGCCGTGGCCAGGCACGCGGCGGCCGGCACGACCAGCATCTCCGCGATCCCGAGCGGCACCCGACGACGCTGCAGGGCCGCGGCCCAGCTCGGCGCGACGAGCACCAACGCACCGGTGGCCAGCACCGACAGCGCGAACCCGGCGTCGACGGCGAGCGCGGGATCGACGAGCAGGAGGACCAGGACCGCCGCCGCGAGTGCCGGGACCGCGCTGCGGCCCCGCCCGAGGCCCAGCGCGAGGAGCACGACCAGGCCCATCACGGCGGCTCGGACCACGCTCGGGGACGGTCTCGCGAGCACCACGAACCCGACGACCGCCACGGCCGCCAGTCCGGCCGCCAGCCGCGGATCGGCGCGGCACAGCCGCAGCAGCCCGAGCACCGCACCGCCGATGATCGCGAGGTTCGCCCCGGAGACCGCCGTCAAGTGCGTGAGTCCCGCGGCTCGGAAGTCCTCCTCCACTTCGACGATCTGGTTGCGGGTGTCGCCGACCGCGAGACCGGGGAGCAGGCCTGCCGACGCCTCGGGGAGCACGCCGGACGCGGTGCGCAGACCGTCCCGCAGGCCGCCCGCCGCCGTCTGCCACCACGGAGCGGGCCCGACCGACGTCGGCCCCCCGCGGACGCGCAGGACCGCGACCGTGAGGTCGGCGTGCTGGGCGGGCGCGAGCAGGCCCTCGGCGACCACCTCCTGCCCCGGTAGGAGCCCCCGCCATCCCTGAGCCGGGGCGAGCAACAGGACGCGGCCGCCTGTGCGCCACTCCCCCGCCCCGGAGATCGCCGCGACCAGCTCGGCGGGCACCAGCACGCGCTGGTCCCCCGGTACCGGGCTGCGCAGCAGCCGGGGATCATCCCGGATCACCGCGTGCAGGGTGGCCGACGCACCGCGTTCGGCCGCCGCGCGCAGCGGATGATCACCGACCTGCCACGCCGCGACGGTCGCGGGCAGCCCGACCGCCAGCGCACAGCCTGCGGCCGCCAGCATCGCGGAACGGGCCCGCCGAGGCACCCACCTGCGGACCGTCAGGAGCACCGCGGCCGCGCCGGCGCACGCCGCGACCCCCGACCCGGGCCCGACCAACAGCGCCACGAGCACGACCGCCCAGGCCCCGAGCGCCGCCGGGACCAGGCGCAGATCCGCGCGGGCGCGGGGATCGACATCGGCCGGTCTCGGCGGGCGGGTATGGGGCCACCGGTCGCGTCGAGGCCGACCAGGGAAGACCGGCCCCGACGGCCGGGAATCGGGCCGTCGCGCGCCGTGCGGCGGCGCCGGCCGGTCGGTTCGCGGTCGCCGGTAGCCGGCCGCCGGCGCCGACGCCGACGCCGACGCGCGGGTGTCTGGTCGCTGATCGCGCCGTGGTCGCTCGCCGGCCGCAGACGCCGACTCGCGGGCCTCCCGTCGCCGATCACGCCCCGGCCGCCCACCAGCCGCAGGCGCCGACTCGCGGGCCTCCGATCGCCGATCACGCCACGGTCGCCCACCGGCCGCAGGCGCCGACTCGCGGGCGTCCGGTCGCCGGTCGCGCCGTGATCGCTCGCCGGCGCCCAGCCTCGGCCGGTCCCCCGCACCGTCGGGACCGTGGTTCTCCGGTCGTGGGTCGTGGCGGCTCATACGGTCACCAGCCCTTCGAGCTGCGCGAAGCGGCGCTCGCCGATGCCCTCGATCTCGCGGAGCTGGTCCACGCGGGCGAAGCGGCCGTGGGCGGCCCGCCAGTCGAGGATGCGCTGGGCGGTGACCGGGCCGATCCCGGGCAGGCCGTCGAGCTGCTCGAGCGTGGCGCGGTTGAGGTCCACGCGCTCGCCTGCGGGCGACCCGCCGCCCTCCGGGGCGGCCGCCGCGTCCGGAGCGGGCGGCACACCCACCGCGATCTGCTCGCCGTCCGCGACCCGGCGCGCGAGGTTCAGCGTGCTCAGGTCGGTGCCGGGCAGCGCGCCGCCCGCCGCCTCGAGCGCCTCGGCCACCCGGGTGCCGTCCGGGACCCGGAGGAGGCCGGGATGGGCCACCGTGCCGGACACGCTGATGACGAGCTCCGCGGCAGGCGCCTGCGGGGTCGGGGTGGGCTCGGTCAGCGAGACGGACGGCAGGGCGGGCAGCGGTTCCGGACGCGGCCGGGCACTCCACACCCCGACCGCCGCGATCACCGCCGCCACGGCCGCGACCAGCACCAAGGCGACCGCACTCGCACGTCCGGGATCCAGCCGGGCACCTCGCCAGGCCGCGGGCGCCCACCGTTCCGCCAACCGCGCGGCCCAACTGGGACGGCCGCCCGGAACATGGAGGGGTTCCGCCTCCTCGGCCGGGTCCGGGCGCACCGGATCGGAGTCCGGATCGGCATCCGGATCGGCGAACGCCGCCCAGGGGTCGTCTCCTCGCAGCGCTCCGAGATCCAACGGCAGGGTGTCCGGTTCGGCGTCCGGGCCGTGCGGGGACGGGAACGCGGGCCGCAGGACCGGGGGCAGGGGCGGATAGCGGACCGGGCGAGCGCCCGGCGCCCCGCGGGCGACCGCCCGACTCACCTCCCCCCGCTGGGCCTCCGGCTCGACCACGACTGCGGCAGAGCCCGGTCCCCGGGCGAGCGAGCGGGCCGGAGGGGCGATGGGCGCATCCCCCACGGCGGGGTGGGCGGCAGGGTCCATGTCGTCGGCGGTCGACGACTCGGCGGGCTGCTCGACGCTGGTGGGACGGCCCAGACGACCCAGAACCACCGCAGGTGGCTCGGGGAAGCGCGGGGTGCGGCGGCGCCCGCGGTTCTCCCTCGGTTCGATGCGCGACGCAGGCACGTCCGCGAGCCCCGCGGTCCGCCGATAGGGCGGGCCGACGGGGGTGCCCAGCAGCGCGGACAGGCGCGCCGCCGAGTCCTCTCGCGGGGGTCTTCGGGCCACGCCTCGACGCTAGAACCGGACCCGGTCCCGGGCGGGAGACGCAGGAAATCTGTGGATCACTCGGGTTCGCTGGGGACAACCGCCCCGATCCGGCGCCGGTGAGCGCCGAACCGTGGGCACCGTCGGGCAGGCTGGCCGGGGGTCCCCGCGCCGATGCCGGGTGCCCGGTGACACGAGCGCTACCCGAGACCCTCCTGCGGCACGATCACCACACCCAGCGCCCCGTTGCCCACGTGCGCCCCGATCACCGCGCTGATCTCCGACACCACCGGCGGCGGCGAGCCCGGCAGCCGCGAGCGAAGCTGTTCCGCCAGCTCCGCCGCACGCTCCGGGGCACCGAGGTGGTGCACCGCGAGGTCCGCCCGCTCCCCCGCCGCCGCGACCGCGTGCTCGACCAGGCGCTGGGTCGCCCGCGCGGCCGTCCGCACCTTCTCCAACACGGTGATCCGGCCGTCGACCAGGTGCAGCAACGGTTTCACGGCCAGCACCGTGCCCAGCAGGGCCGCCGCCGTGCCGATCCGACCGCCGCGCCGCAGCCGGTCCAGCTCGTCGACGCTGAAGATCACCCGGCACCGGGCCGCGACCGCGGCGGCGGCGGCCTCCACGTCCAGCGCGGGCAGGCCGGCGCGCGCGGCGCGGTCGGCGGCCAGCACGGCGAAGCCCAGGCCCATCCCCATCGCGCGCGAGTCGACGACCCGCACGCGCCCCGGGTCGACCTCCTCCGCGGCCATCCGGGCGGCGTCCCAGGTCCCGGAGAGCTCGCGGGAGAGGTGCACCGACACCACCTCGCGCGCCCCGCCGGAGAGCAGTGACCGGTACACGGTCGCGAAGGCCTCGGGGGTGGGCCGCGAGGTCTGCACGTCCAGGCGACGGTCCGCGATGGCCGCGCTGAGCTCGCCCGGGCCGATGTCCACGCCGTCGCGCACGATGCGGTCGCCCAGCCGCACCTCCAGCGGCACGACGCGCACCGCGCCCGTCAGCTCCGCGGGCAGGTCGGCCGTGGAGTCGGTCACCACGGCGACGTCGGATCCGGACATGTCGGGCAACCTACGGCCCCCCGCGGAGTTCACCAAGCAGCAGCTCGGCGAGCGTCTCCCCGACGCGCCGGTGCGCGGCCCAGCCCCAGTGGATGCCGTCCGGGTTGCCGTGTCCGCCGAGGACGTGCGCCGCCACCAGGGTGCCCACGTCGAGCACCCGGACCCCTTGTGCCGCAGCCCATTCGCGTGTCGCGCGCTCGGCCGCCACCCGTCCGGCGTGCACGCCGCCGTAGACCGCGGCCCGGTGCACCGAGGGCAGCAGCGCCACCACCGGGATCCCCGGGCGCAGTGCCGTGACCGCCGACCGGCACTTCTCCAGGTACGAGACGGTGAGCCGGGGTGGCAGCGCCACGCGCCCGGGCAGCCGGTGCGCCAACCGCGGCTGGGCCGCGAGATAGCCGGAACGGACCTTGCGCCGCAACGGTTCCGGCCGCAGCGCGGGGATCAGCTCGCGCAGCGCGGTCGGCAGCGGCGAGGGCAGCGTGTCCATCCCCCCGACGCCGAGCACGACCGCCGACGCGCGCGGCATCGCCGCCCAGATCCGGGGGTCGTTCGTCAGGGCGTGCCAGGCGTGCCGCGCGGTCCACCCGATCCCCGCGACCAGCTCGACGCGCGCGCCGAGCGCCCGCCCCGCGACCGACGGCCAGATGTCCGGATGGTCCGCGGGCTCGGCCTGCGCGGGCCCGTGGAAGGCCAGCGAGTCCGCGAGGACCAGCAGCTCAGACGACACCGATGTTGTACCCGGACAGCCGCCACCGCGGGTGGTCCTTGCGTCGGGCCACCACCGCCCACTTGCAGTTGCCCATGCCGCCGATGATCGGCCAGACGCTCTCGGGCAGGTCCAGCAGCCCGGACACCAGGCCGCCGATCATGCCGCCGTGCGCCACGAGCAGCACGGACTGGTCACCCGGCTCGTCCGCGAGGTCGGCGTCGATCTCCGCGACGACCGGGAGGGACCGCTTGACGACGGCGACCCTGGACTCACCACCCGGCGGGGTCCACCGCGGGTCGCCCCGCCACTCGGTGATCTGCCCGGGGTAGTCGACGTCCACCTCGGCGACGCTGCGCCCCTGCCACTCCCCCAGATGCGTCTCGCGCAGCCGCGGGTCCAGCTTGACCGGGAGGCCGATCGCCTCGGCGACGGTGTTCGCGGTGTCGACGGCGCGGGCCAGGTCGGAGGAGACGATGCGGTCGAACGTCATCCGCGCCAACGCGGGCGCGGCCCGGACCGCCTGCTCGCGGCCCTCCTCGGTGAGCTGCGAGTCGATGTGGCCCTGCATGCGGCCCGCG
>Ga0070671_100005506_pt1 | contig 10097 bp, 10 predicted proteins | sample KBSS73metaG_FD_65341 | JGI IMG/M metagenome (GOLD analysis project Ga0070671, IMG submission 65341) | Switchgrass rhizosphere microbial communities from Kellogg Biological Station, Michigan, USA - KBS S7-3 metaG | ecosystem: Host-associated > Plants > Roots > Rhizosphere > Soil ... | reverse complement strand
GCCTGTGAAAGATTTTGAACTGCTCGATATGCGCAGTTTGCTGCATGACGCAGTCGAAATAACGAGAACCCGATGGGAGAACGAGGCTCGATTGCGAGGTCTGGAGTACCAGGTGAAACTCGAAGTGGAAGGGCACACCTATGGAAGTGCCTCCGAACTGCGCGAAGTGTTCGTGAATTTAATCGTGAACGCCGTAGATGCGATGCCGCGCGGTGGTGAACTGGAGATCACTTGTCGAAGGGTGGGGGACAAGTTGAAATTACAGTTTACTGATAACGGCATGGGTATGCCGGAAGAGGTCAGTCAAAAGATTTTTGAACCGTTCTTTTCAACCAAAGGTGCTCACGGTACAGGGCTTGGTCTATCGGTAAGCTACAGCATCATGGAAAGGCACGAAGGTTCAATCAGCGTTGCCTCTCAAACAGGGATTGGTACCACTTTTACGATCGAACTCCCGGCAGTTTTAGAGGATGGGCCAACCACTACGGAGTTTGAATTAATTGAAAAGACACCAGCGCTGAAAATTCTTGTGATTGATGACGAAGTGGCGGTAAGGGAAACGCTGGCTGAGATGCTGTTAGCAAACGATCATGAAGTCGAGCTTGCCGAGAGTGGCAGTCAGGCGCTCGAGAAACTAGGCGGTGGCCCATTTAATCTTGTGTTTACCGATCTGGCTATGCCCGAAATGGACGGGTGGGAAACTGCACGTGCAATTCGCCTTCGTTGGCCTGAGATCCGCATTGTGATGGTCACTGGCTATGGACCTAGTACTCCACCTCCCGTCGGTGAGGAAGATCTGGTTGACGGAATAATTGGCAAGCCCTTCGATTTCGCTCAAGTTGGTGCAGTCCTTACTGCACTCACCGATCGACCTGAAGAACTGCCGGTGGCGTAAACACGCCGATCACTTTAAGCACCGACACCATCAAGATCAGTTTTTTAGTTGAAGTTCATTATTCCCGCACTTGCTGTAAATCCAACTCCAAATCCCACAACCATTGTTGGTCCTTTCCAGTCATTCTTCGCAGCCAACATAAAGCCAGTCGAAGCGCTCGAAAGGTTTCCGTATTGTTGTAGAACTTTGTATGACCCATGCACTTTGTAAGAGTCAGGGCAAAGATCGAGTTGGGAGCAAACGCCGTCTAGAATTTTTTTGCTGCCGGTATGGATTAGACAGTCATCGACCTGTTCGAGATCGCTGACGGGGGAGTCTGGGTGTCGCAAAACGTTCTTAACGGTCGTTACTGCGTAGTGCGCTCCGCGTGATGGCACGCTGGGCTGCATGAAATATTGTGGACGTCCTTTCAGGAATGGGTGTGAGCTGTTACTAACCATAGTCAACAGGTTCATATCACCTGGTTCATCGTTGGTTAGGTGGGAGATTGGTCCGAACGCCGGCTTTCCTTCTTCATTACCAACCAGTAAAGCCACAGCGCCGTCCCCGAATAGCATCGATTGGATTACAAAGGTCGTATCCAACCTTTGTTGTTCAAATTGGTCGGGATCAAGCTTCTGCTCCTTCCTCAATCTTAAAATTTCTCGGAACCCTAAGTACTCATCCCGCAAAAGGGGCGCGACGTATGGCGTATGGGATTCTGCCATTACAACGATCGCCAGCTTTCCGGGATTCGCTGCCAGGTACCACTGAGCTACTTCGATCGATTTCAGTAAAACAGAACAACCTTGCGCTTGCATGCTGACGGTCCGCAGGTGTCGCGAGAGCAACCCATGCGTCTTGCCCATTACTTCTGAGGCGAGACACGGCAACATATGGTCAGGTGTATTTGTTGCTGCGACCAACAAGCCGATTCTCGATGGGTCGCCACCCCACTCCTGGATACAACGTTTTGTTGCTCTTACTCCAAGGTCGGTAGTGGAACTTGTCGCTTGCTTTGGTTTGCCGCAGAGAAAGTCTGGATAGTTTTCAAGAGCAGAAAATCGCTGATGAACCCCCAGTGCGCTGATTGTATTGATCAGTTCTGGTGACAGCTTGTGCATCATGCTACTCACCAGTTCAGTTGTTTTAAAGAGATGTTGAGGCGTGGACGTTGCCGCTGATAAGAGGTTTATCATTGTCGTTATCTGCTCCGAAACCGGGGGTGAGTTTGGTCAGATGAAGGGGGCCGACGTTCACTCGATTCTGTGTCTGTTCGAAACTTATAGTAACAACGCACGTGCCGCACGGTGAGCGGCATTGAAAATATCGAGGCAAACCGTTTATTTCTAGCGTTTATTCGGTTTTGGAGGGAGTGTCAGCAAAAGTGCGTGAGAGGTGAGTGTATACGAGATAACCAGTGGAAGAATGCGCGGCTTTTATTGCTGGGTTTTTCGTACCGGCGCCTGATACTGAGATATACAAGTGGTTACCTTGTATCCGGCGATCTGGCGGTGCACAAAAACTAGCTATGCCCGCATCGGCAGCGCTCTCATTCTCACCGTGGCTCTAGCCCGGTGATCTAGATCGGCGTGATCTTAAGAGAAACCGTTTAAACGGTTTCCGCAGTTTGATTCCTACGTGTGTCACCGGGCTAAAGCCACGGTGTGAATGAGATAGATCAGCTCAACCGAACTTTTTGTGGAAAGCTCGGTGATCGGCGATCCGGCGATCTTGCGGTGCCTCAAAAGTCAGAAACCCTGCGCTGGGCGGTTTTTTACGCCTCCAGTGGACTCGCCTGCGAAGCAGGCGTGACATATAGCACGGGGTGGAGCGGAGCGAGGTTGCGAGCGAAACCCCGTGTACGCGACGCGAATTTTATTGCCCGCTGAAAGCGGGCGAGAGAACCTGTCAAACATAAGCCCAAATCTTCAATCGAACTTCCGCGCCAAACTCAGAAATTTATTTTGTCTCACAAATTAGTTGGACTTGATGAGGCGACAGATATTGTGAGAGAGAACCTTACGAAGAGCCTCATCACTTGCGCGGTCTTGGTCTGACTTCTCCGAAAGACGCACGACAGCGTTTTGCCTTCCTTAGCGTGCCGACTTCAAACCAAACTTCCCGATCGTACTCTCCGCGATGCTGCCGAAATACAAAGCGCCATTGTGTTCGACTGCATTTGCGATCTCAGCGTAGCAATCAGCTGACCCGTTCTGAAGATTGTCGGTGACTTTGCCGGTAGCGTCTAAACCTAAAACGAAGGAATATCGCTTCGGAGCGGGATGAAGAAACTGCGGCAGGCGAAAGACAATCTTTCGCGCAAATGGATTGGGAAGGATCTTATCGAAAACCGGATCTCGAGGTGTGACGAGCGAAAGCCAAAACTTATCTTTGCCGTTCGACGAAATTCCGTCAGGAAAGCCTGGCAGGTTATCGATGAAAACTTCGCTTTGACCGGACTTTGGTCCAGTCAACCAGACTCGCATTACTCGATACAGACCAGTCTCGGCTACCAGCACAAACGACTGATCGGGACTAACTGCCACGCCATTCGCAAAGTAAATTCCTTTCCAAATGGTCCGCGTCTGTTGCGTTTTTGGATCGTACGAAAGGAAGCGACCGTTAGGTTGATGCTCGAGAATGTCGTTTGCAAATTGCGACATTGGAAACTTGTTTGAGGCTTCAGTGAAATAGATTGTGCCGTCTGCTGCGACGTCGAGATCGTTTAGACAACCAAACTTTGCACCGTCCACTTCGGTTGCCAGCACTTTGATCGTTCCTGCCTTATCAACAGCCAGCAAACCCTTGATCGCATCGGCCACTATCAGATTTCCAGAAGCGTCAAACACCAAACCCAACGGTCGCCCTTGAGTGTTTGCAAACACGCGAGGCTGCGTTCCATTAGCTTGCAGTTGAATGATCCGGCCGTCGTCAACGCCGCCGTAAATCCGACCCTCAGAATCTAGTGCGACATCTTCAGGTGAACGACCATCGCCGAGTGACAGGCGTTCAACTGGAGCGAGTCGATTGTTCTGTTCGTACTGACCTGTCAGCGTTGGTGCAACCGGTGGAGTCCAGGCACCCGGTGTAATTGGCACAGGAGCTAACAGCAGATAAATAACGGCAGCACTCAGTAGCACGACGACGATTAGGATGATTTTTTTGAGCATGAGGAAACTCGAACGTGGCTTCTGAGAAAGCGAGCGGTCCAGATGTTGTGTCTAACTATTATTTGAAGTTGCGAAGAAGCTAACGTTCCCCGCGCGACAATTCGACTTGGCTTTCCAGTTCAACTACGAGCTTGCGAATTCCCGGCTGGTCCATCGGCTCAATCAAGCGAAGTGCTTCATCAAGAACGCGACGCTGATGTTCTGGAAAATTTGGTTTGCCTGCAACGGTTCCCAGCTCACCGTCGTAGAACGCGACCCGTGGCGGTCTTACACTTTCAACAACGTCTTTCACAACTGCCAGCGTCATAGTTGGAATTCCGGCCGCTTCTACGGCGCGAGCAACCAGCGCGATAGACTGATGACATAAACGTGAGGCGGGAACGAGCAAGGCTGCCTGGACTTCATAGCGTTGCAAGCGTTCAACCAGTCGTGGGGCGAGTTCGCTTGCCACTGCGCTCGCATCCGGGATGTAACCAGAAAAACTCCAGAACACTCCATTGAGTTGTCCGATGATTCCGTTGTTTTCAAACTCAAGCAATCGCTCGACGGGTAATTCAGAATTCGGATCCTCCGTCACAGCGGTGGCGTCGTAACCTCTCGCTGCAAAACGAAGATCACTTCCTTCAACTTCAATTGGAATCTCCTTGAAGGTTAAATCGTTGGCAGCAAATTCTGGCGTGCCATCGATATAGGCACCGGCCGATGAAATCAACGCAAGATTCAACATCGGCAGAGCGCGTCTGGCCGGCGTAAAGGGAGCGCGTCGATTCTTGACTAGCGGATAATCTGCGTCACTTCGGTTTGAACCGGCCTGTTGCCATGAATCGTAGCGTCGTCGCCAACCTTCTATGTCTTCAATAATCTCCACCGCAATTCGATCCTTATTTCAAATGTATTGGACTGCTAAAATTTTCAAATTTAACGTAAACCAGGATTTACGATCCTAAGTCGACGAAAAACCAGAACAGTTGTTATTAGGGCGGCCATCATAGCAAGCCCAAGCGCATTCACCGAATAACCATGAAGGCTGTTGAATTCTATGCGACGTACATCATCTGGTCGAATCTGGTCTATCGGCAGGATCATAGCGGCTCGTAGCGCCCGCATCCTGGTGGCGATCACCCAATGTCCGACGCTCGTACTCAGAATAAGTAGTATGACGCATACCGCCTCAATGATGGCTGACACGCGTGATGATGACCTGACCCTAACTAACAAGGTGACGAGTAAAAACAGACCAATAATGAAGCCGGCAATGTTTATGACGGACAATGATCGCGTAACGATGGAGCCAGCTATCTCGCTTGCGTTAGGAAGGTCGAATGAGCGAAGGACGGAGAAGGCAGCAGGTGCGACAACCGCTCCAAAGAACAGCGCAGCTCCGAGCCACATCGTCAGAAGCATGAATCTGCAGTAGTTTAGAATGGCCGTTCTTCCTCCAGCGTGACTTCTCCCGTAACACTCAATCGAACTCGTTAATCTCAGGCACCAATCGAATCTTCGGGAGTTTGATTTCTGGAATTGGATGCTCTCGAGGATCGGCTACGCGTAGTAACCACGACAATGCAACGTCCAATTGTTCCTGGTATTCATCGAGGTCCAAAGACATGAAAATTTTCTTTCCCAACCGATCAAACTTTTCCTTCGCACGCTGGTACATCTGTCTACTTGCGCCTGGTCTACCTATGTCGAGGTGATGAAAGGCTACTGCCGACTGAATCATCGCCTGGAGGAACAGTTTCTCTTGTGGTCCAACTTCCCCCATCCACCTTTCTTCCCAAACATCGTGCGCCGCATGAAATTCGCCGGCGTTGTAAAGATCGATGCCGGCGATGTATTCAACTGGATATGCCGCAATGTGAGCGTCGGTGTAGAACGGAGCGGTGTTGCTCATACTTAACGTTTTCCAGACGTCAATCTTGAAGCGATAACTTTGGCCGCAGTTGCTCCTGCTCCAGTGGCACCGCTGATGGTTGGTGCTGTTTGATTCGCAACATCGCCGATCGCAAATACATTCGGAAGATTAGTTTCCTGGTCGCCATTCACTGAGACGTAGCCGTCGTCGTTGAGTTGGATTTGCTCACGAAATAAGCCGCTATTGGGCGTTACTCCGATTCGAACCAGTACCCCGCGAACGGCGAGTTGGAACGGCTTTAGGCCTTCTCTGCGTTGAATCTCGACCGCCTCAACTCGATCCTCGCCTAGAATGCGCGTCACTACTGATTCCGGAAAAACCGTTATGCAGTGATGCGTGTGGAGTTGCTCAGTAAACTCACGGCGAGCTCGCAACTTCTTACCCCGATGGACCAGCGTCACGGTTGGACATACCTCCGCAAACAACAACGCGTTCTCAGCCGCCGCATCCCCTCCACCTACTATGCAAACGTCTGAACCAGCAAATTGATCGCGCTGTTTTGAACCAGACTCCATGACTCCTTTGCCCATAAACTCGCGTTCACCCTGGATGCCCAACTCACGCCGTCTAACTCCGGTTGCAAGCACAATCGCGATCGACTGCAACTGTTCACCACTGCGAAGTGAAATTTTCTTCGCTCTTAGATCGACTGTTTCGATCGAGACACCAGTCCATTGATCAAAATCTGAATTTTCAACACTCGCGGTGAACAACCCGAGAAGCTCAGCGCCGCTGCTGGCTTTAACTCCTAGATAGTTATTTATCGGGTTATAGATCTGATGAAGTTGTCCGCCGATCTGCTCAGCCTGTTCAAGCAGCAACGTGTCGAGTCCTAGTTCGTCGCACCATCGAGCTGCGGATAATCCTGCGGGACCAGCGCCGATAACAATTACGTCATGCATGGATTATCGCGAGGTTGCTGCTTTGGAAGTAGTTGAGGAGAACGCTTCAATTACTTCGTCAGGTTTTAGTCGCGAAGCAACGAGCGTGTTTTGGGCATTTGTAAATTTGGCAGCAGAACTAAGCTCGCGTGAGTCTGCCTGCCACAAGCCGGCGTTTCGGTTGTCTTCCTTCTCATTGAGAATTTGCAGCACGTTCGTGAGATCGCGTCGCTCGATCTTTGGGCGCACCACCGTTTCGGCCCAAGAGTAATACGGATAATCAACGCGATAGAACCAGCCGCCGCTGGTAGGAATCGCAATAATGAAGAGTTGACCGCGGGCGAATTTTGAAATTGCAGTGTAAGGCGCAGAGTGTCTGGTTGGATTGAAGCCTTCACCGCTAAAAATCTCTGGTGCGAGTGTTATCAGAGAAATCCGGGAGTCGGAATACTCGGTAACCATCGACTCGCCGCGATCGAAACTTTCCAAGGCTTCAACAATCTTCTTCCAGCCATCACGCCACAATGGTTCAAAGTCGTTAACGTTGGTTAAGAGTCGTTCGACTTCGGGAAGAATCAACTCGTAACATCGCTCATCATCATTAACGTCATCGCCAGCCAACAATCTCGCGAAAGGGGAACCCGTGTCGTCAGTCGGAATGGTTTGGTCGGAACCTTGAATTACTAAGCTAACGCGGACGCCATCGGCGCTTGAGTACTCCGAAAAGTCTCCTGCCTCCGCTGCGGCAATCAGAATCTCCCGATATTTCGCAGCCCGTTCGCCTGACAAAACGGTCCAAACTGAAAGGACGCCATCAGTATCGAAATGATTATTCGTTACCAGGTCGATGTTTTTGATAAAGCGATCCGGTTGAGGCGACGTGACAAGGTTGAGCGCAATTTCCGTTGACGTATCAGCTTTCAGCTCAGTTGGCGTTTTGTTTCCCTGCCAATGTGAAAAGTGAATACTGTTTGACACGGTCCCATCTACCGACAACTTAGGGACATCGTCGAGCGCTTCGCTGTAAAACTCAAATCTCATACTTGGGCCTTTCGTCAGAGTTGCCCAGAAAGTGTAATCGGATGATGGTCGAATTCCAATTGCACGGCTGTCATGAAGGCTCGACTGCCGCGCTATGCCACCGGCCTCGGGGCCACCACCGGCCAATATCCAGGCGTCTTGCGATCGAATCCGTTTACTTGGATACTCAACAAATAAATCGTTTAGGACACAACGGGAGACAAACATGGAAGAGATCAACTCAACCGAGCTGAAACAACGGCTCGACAAAGGCGACGATATTCAAATTCTTGATGTGCGTGAGGACAACGAAGTTGCGATCGGCCGAATTCCCAACGCAGTCCACATTCCAATGGGCCAGGTACTCAGTCGCATTAACGAAATCGATCCTGATCGGGAGACGGTCGTATATTGCAAGATGGGAGGACGTAGTGCGCGCGTAGTTGATGCTTTGCAACGATCCGGGTTCACTGGAAAGTTAATCAATCTAAAAGGCGGAATCGTCGGTTGGTCCAATGAAGTCGATCCGACGGGGCCAAAGTATTCATAGTGTGAAGATGTTTTAGTTTGTTGTCGTTTCGGCAAGCCAACTCATCTCGAACATCTTTTCTCGACCTCTCGTGTACTTTCCGCGTCTAACTCTTCCAGCGGGGGTTCCGAAGCTAATGCAACAGTTACTCCTGAAACGCGACCGATCTGCGTTCACGGCGAAGTGTTGTCTCTCCTCCGACAAAGTTTCCGGTGACCCAGACCATCAACTATGAATGGAGGACGAGTTAATGAATATTAGAAGGTTCGGTAAGTTGTTATTGCTGCTAGCGAGCTTTTGTATTTTAGGCGGAGTCGCATCAGCACAACGAAGGATCGATCGACCGGAACGTCAGGAGTTACGAGCTGACCGGCGTGAAGTTCGCGCTGACAATCGCGAGCTGCGAGGGGATCGTCGTGACATCAACGGAGACATCGTCGACCGACGTGGCGATGTTCGGGAATATCATCAGGACCGCAGGCAGGGTGCGAGTCAGGAAGAGTTGCTCGCAGATCGAAGAGAAATTCACGCGGACTCGCGTGAGATTAATAGCGATCAGCGTGAATTGAGAGTTGATCGACGCGATCGGCGCGGAGATGTGCGTGACTTGCATCGCGATCTTCGACACGCCAGACGAAACTAATAAACCGAAACGCAGTAGGGCAGAGGTTCCTGTCTGTAAACCGACGATCGCCGTTGCCTTGAAAAGAAGTGGAAAGAATCGCGTGGGAGAAGAGGCGCTTCCACCGTGGCCATATCCCTTCTAGATTGAGCGGTGTTTAAAGCCGGGAACACCGGCAGACCTGCCCTATTGCGATTAAACGATCGTTGGTCTCTCACTTAGAACAGCGGATTAAACCAAGGGTCAGAGGTTAAACGGTCCAACAAAATCTTTCTCACGTAATGCCCGTCAGCTCAATAAACCTACTTAACTTCGTGATCACCATTCCCTCTTCACACTCGAGCCTGCATGAAAGTGCCGGGCGATCATTCAGCACATTCTGTCCCTTCATGTGATACCAAACTTGGCAGTTGGTACACTCACCATTCCAGCAAAAATCGCCGTACGAGATGGTGTTAATTGAGAGGTATTGGAAACAACGCAGTAAGCGGTTGTTTTCGGGAACGTGAACTTCGTGGCCGAGAACTTCGATGCTTACTAACTTCTCATAAGGATCGAGGAGATCGGCTGCGATATCCTTCAGGCCCGTATCACCAGCGCTTTGGTCGCTCATAGGCAGCGGCAGTATAATCGCACCCAACCAAAATTTGTATATCGAATTTGAGTGTGTCCTTCAATTAGGCAATATTAAAAGTCGAAAAATAACGCGGGGGTATCTGAACGTTGTCTTTAGTCATCTACACAAAACCCGGCTGTCCTTACTGTCAGCAGGCACGTGATTATTACAATTCCAAAGGCATTACATTCGTCGATTATGACGCGCAAAACGATCGCGCTCGCCGGAAAGAAATGTTTGAGTACTCTGATGGTGATCCGACTGTGCCGTGCATCGTCGAAAACGGAGAATATGTTCAGTCGGGTTGGGGTACTCCACTTCGAGGTTGAACGGTTCACGATTAACCAGCCGTGTGCTGATGGGTAAACTTCAAAAACGGTCTCCCAGTTTGTTTCCTTTGCTCTGCACGAACGACTTTTGTAGTTGCACGAACTGAGCAACTCAGAAAACGCGTTCATTAAAAAAGG
>Ga0070671_100005505_pt1 | contig 10099 bp, 9 predicted proteins | sample KBSS73metaG_FD_65341 | JGI IMG/M metagenome (GOLD analysis project Ga0070671, IMG submission 65341) | Switchgrass rhizosphere microbial communities from Kellogg Biological Station, Michigan, USA - KBS S7-3 metaG | ecosystem: Host-associated > Plants > Roots > Rhizosphere > Soil ... | reverse complement strand
TTCCATCAGGACTGGAACACGCTGATCTACAACTTCGGCCGCACCGAGGTCCGCAACTTCATGGTCGCCAACGCGCTGTACTGGCTGGAGCGCTACGCGGTCGACGGCCTGCGCGTCGACGCGGTCGCGTCGATGCTGTATCGCGACTACAGCCGCCAGGCCGGCGAATGGGTGCCGAACCAGCACGGCGGCCGCGAGAACCTCGAAGCGATGAGCTTCCTGCGTCGCATGAACGAAGTCGTCGGCACCGAGCGCCCGCAGGCCGTGACGCTGGCGGAAGAGTCGACGGCTTTCCCCGGCGTGTCGCGGCCGCCGTGGGTCGGCGGCCTCGGCTTCCACTACAAGTGGAACATGGGCTGGATGAACGACACGCTGAAGTACATGCACCGCGACCCGATCCATCGCCGGCATCACCAGAGCGAGCTGACCTTCAGCCTCGTCTACGCGTTCAACGAGAACTTCGTGCTGCCGATCTCGCACGACGAGGTCGTGCACGGCAAGGGTTCGATGCTCGAGAAGATGCCCGGCGACCGCTGGCAGAAGTTCGCCAACCTGCGCGCGTACTACGGCTACATGTACGGCCACCCGGGCAAGAAGCTGCTGTTCATGGGCTGCGAGTTCGCGCAGGACCGCGAGTGGAACCACGACCAGAGCCTGGACTGGCATTTGCTGGACAACCCGGAGCACGCCGGCATGCAGCGCCTGGTGCGCGATCTGAATGCGCTGTACCGCGCGACGCCCGCGCTGTACCAGCGCGACTTCGTCCCCGAGGGCTTCGAGTGGATCGATCATGCGGACGCCGACCGCTCGATCCTGTCCTTCGTGCGGCGCGGTGCCGAGCCCGATGCGTCGATCCTGGTCGTCTGCAACTTCACGCCGACGGTGCACCGCGGCTACCGCGTCGGCGTGCCCGAGGCCGGGCGCTGGCGCGAATGCCTGAACACCGATTCGCAGCACTATGGCGGCAGCAATGTCGGCACGCCGCTGGGCGTGGCCGAGACGAGTGCCGTGGCCTGCAACGGCCGCGCGCAATCGATCCTGATCGACCTGCCGCCCCTGGCCACCGTGATGTTCGAATGGAAGTCCTAGCCGGCCGATCCTGGCCGCTGGGCGCGCACTGGGACGGTCACGGCGTCAACTTTGCCGTGTTTTCGGCCAGCGCGCAGGCGATCGAGCTGTGCGTGTACGACGAGCGCGGCGAGCACGAGCTCGCGCGCGCGCCGCTGCCCGCACGCACCGGCGACATCTGGCACGGGCGCATCGACGGTGCGGGGCCCGGCCTCGTCTACGGATGGCGTGCGCTCGGGCCATGGCGGCCCGACAAGGGCCATCGCCACAACCCGAACAAGCTGCTGCTCGATCCTTATGCGCGCGAGATCGTCGGGCGCTATGTCTGGCGCGACGAGCAGTTCGCCGCCGACAGAGCGCATCCGCGCCAGATGGATGCGCGCGACAACGCGGCGTATGCGCTGAAGGCACGCGTCGTCCACGACACCTACGACTGGGGCGATGATCGCGCGCCGGAAACGCCGTGGGCCGACACCGTCATCTACGAGATGCACGTGCGCGGCTACTCGAAGCAGAACCCGGCCGTGCCCGAAGCCCTGCGCGGCACCTATGCCGGCCTCGCGCACGCGGCCTCGATCGCGCACCTGAAGCGGCTCGGCATCACCGCCGTCAACCTGCTGCCGGTCCACTATCACATCGATGAGGAACGCCTCGTCGGCATCGGGCTCACCAACTACTGGGGCTACAACACGATCGGTTTCTTCTGCCCCGATCCGCACCTGAGCAGCACGCCCGACGATCCGGCCGCGACGCGCACCGAGTTCCGGTCGATGGTGCGTGCGCTGCACGAGGCCGGCATCGAGGTGATCCTCGACGTCGTCTACAACCACACCGCCGAGAGCGACGCGGCCGGCCCGCTGATCTGCTTCCGCGGCCTGGACAACGTCAGCTACTACCGCTTGCCGCCGGAGCAGAAGGACGAATACGTCAACGACACCGGCTGCGGCAACACCGTCGACCTGCGTCCGCCGCGCGTGCTGCAGCTCGTGATGGACAGCCTGCGCTACTGGGCCGGCGAGATGCGCGTCGACGGCTTTCGCTTCGACCTCGCGACCGTGCTCGGCCGCAGCCATCCGGTGGACGCCAGCTTCGATGCGCGTGCAGCGTTCTTCGCCGCGGTCGCACAGGACCCGGTGCTTGCGCGGGTGAAGATGATCGCCGAACCGTGGGACATCGGCCCGGGCGGCTACCAGGTCGGCGGCTTTCCGAACGGCTGGGTCGAGTGGAACGACAAGTTCCGCGACGACATGCGCGCGTACTGGCTGCGCCATCCGAGCTCGCGCGGGGCTTTCGCGCTGCGGCTGTGCGCATCGTCCGATCTGTACCAGGCGCACGGCCGCATGCCGGCCGAGTCGATGAACTACGTGATCTCGCACGACGGCTTCACGCTGCGCGACCTGCTCAGCTACAACGCCAAGCACAACGAAGCGAACGGCGAAGGCAATCGCGACGGCACGAGCAACAACCTGAGCTTCAATTGCGGTGCCGAAGGCCCGAGCAGCGATCCCGGGGTGACGACGCTGCGCGCGCGCCTTGCGCGCTCGATCCTCGCGACCAACCTCCTCGCGCAAGGCACGCCGATGCTGTGTGCCGGCGACGAGCTCGGCCACACGCAGGACGGCAACAACAATCCGTACTGCCAGGACTCGCCGGTGACGTGGATCGATTGGTCGACGGCCGACGACGACCTCATCGCCTGCACCGCGCGCGTGCTGGCGCTGCGGCGCACGGCCCTGCCGTTCGCGAACCGCTGGTACAGCGGCCTGACCGATCCGCTCGGCCTGCACGATCTCGCGTGGATGAAACGCACCGGCGCGCTGATGGAACCCGCCGACTGGAGCGACGGCAGCGACCGCGTGCTCGGTTGCCTGATCGGCGAGCCGGGCCGCGCGCAGGCGCCGCTGCTGCTGCTCGTCAACGCTGGCGCGCAGGACGCGAGCTTCATGCTGCCCGCCGGTGTGTGGCAGGTCATGCTCGACACCAGCGATGCGCGCGGCCTCGGCTCGTGGTGGGGACAGGGCGAGATCGCGCTGCAGCTGCCCGCCGGCGTGTTGATGGTGCTGGCGGCCGCGGGCGCGGAGATCAAGCTCCCGTAGCCTGGCTCCGCTCGGCCGCCGCTCGGCGCCGAACGCGGTAGCAGGCGGCGGGAATGACCAGCACGCTCAGCAGCGGCGCGGTAACCATGCCGGCTGCGGCCTCAATGAAAAGGGGCGCCCGAAGGCGCCCCACAGACAGAGAGAAAGAGAAGCGAGCGTCGCGATTAACGCACGACCGCGATCTGGTCGCGCTTGTCACCCTTGTACGTGTACAAGGTCAGCGCGCCGTTCTTGATGTCGCCCTTCTCGTCGAAACCGATCGTGCCGGTCACGCCCTTGTAGCCGTCGGTCTTGGCCAGCACCGGCAGGTAGACCTTCGGGTCGGACGAGCCGGCCTTGACCATCGCCGCCACCATCACGTTGAGCGCGTCATAGACGTACGGCGCATACACCTGGACGTCCACGCCGAACTTCTTCTTGAAGTCTTCGCGGAACTTGTCCATGCCGGCCTTCTGCGAGCCTTCGACACCACCGGCCTCGGCGCAGACCACCTGGCCATCGGCCATCGCGCCACCCGCCAGCTTGGGCAGCTCGCCCGAGCAGATGCCGTCGCCGCCCATGAACTTGGCGTTGATGCCGAGTTGCTTCATCTGGCGGATCATCGGGCCGGCGACGGCGTCCATGCCGCCGAAGAACACGACGTCGGGCTTCTTCGCCTTGATCTGGGTCAGGATCGCGGTGAAGTCGGTCGCCTTGTCGGTCGTGAACTGGGTCTCGGCGATCGAGCCGCCCGCAGCCTTGACGGCCTTGGTGAACTCTTCGGCCACGCCCTGGCCATAAGCGGTGCGGTCGTCGATCACGGCGATGGACTTGCCGCCGAGTTCCTTCACGGCGTACTTGCCGAGCGTGCCGCCGAGGTGCACGTCGTCAGCCACGACGCGGAAGGTCGTCTTGAAGCCCTGACGGGTGAACTTCGGATTCGTCGCCGACGGCGAGATCTGCGGAATGCCGGCATCGCTGTAGATCTTCGATGCGGGAATCGACGTGCCCGAGTTCAGGTGGCCGATCACGCCGACGACCTTGGAGTCGACCAGCTTCTGCGCAACCGCGGTGCCTTGCTTCGGGTCACCCGCGTCGTCTTCCGGAACGAGTTCGAGCTTGACCTTCTTGCCGCCGATCGTCACGCCCTTCGCGTTGAGCTCGTCGATCGCCATCTTGGCGCCGTTCTCGTTGTCCTTGCCCAAGTGGGCGATGCCGCCGCTGGTCGGACCGACGTGGCCGATCTTGACGACCATGTCCTGGGCGTAAGCCGCAGTACCAAACATCACTGCAGCAGCCGCAACGATCGTATTCAATCTGACTTGCATTAAGAACCTCCGGATGGAAAGAGAGTAATAGTTGAAAGTTTCAACAGGGCGAGACAATACCCCAAAAGCGCTCCGATTCTCTTAGTGAATGCTCGGGTCACGAGCGACTCGAGTCGAGAGCCGAGGCCCCTTTTGCCTGGGGGTGAGCCCACAACGCGCCGGCTACTTGTCGCGATGACGCGCGAGTTCCTGAGCCACCGCGCGTGCCACCAGATCACGCAAGGTCGATGCCAGCTCGGCGCGGGCATCGCGGATCACGCTGTCGGTCGCGCGGGTCAGGATCGGCGTCAGGATTTCGCGCATCCGATAGTCGAGCATCAGTTCGATCTGGTGCTGCAGATCGTTCAGCACACGCTGGGCGAGTTGCTCCTCGGTGGGCAGCGTTGGCGCAACGGGCGCGGGTGCAAGCTCCAGCGGCATCGTCGTCGCGACAGCGGGCGTTGCCGGCGCTGCCACGGTCGCTTCGAGCGGAAAGGCCTCGGGCGCTGGCTCGAGCGGTGCGGGTGCAACGGCCCCCGGCGCGGGCCACGCAACGACCTCGGTGAGCGTGGGCACGCCTGAAGGTGGTGCTCCGCCTGGGACGCTCATGCGGCAACCTCGTGCTTTTCCGGTGCATAGCCGCGCGTCGCGTAGTGGCGCCAGCGGCGACGCCCGGCCGCCAGCGCCGCTTCGTCATTGGCGACGATCTCGACGACGCGCCCGTAGCTCTCGAAACCCGGTGGCGCATCGTCATGCAGGTTGACGAGCACATCATGGTGGGCTGCGTGGTCGAGATCGGCGACGAGCCAGACCGGTGTGTCCTGCAGCCGCGACGGCAGCGGCTGCCCGCCGCGCGGCATCACGTGCGGAATGAATTCGAGCGGCTCGAACTCCCACAGCGTCTTGTCGAGCTGCGCCAGGATGGTTGGCGGACCGGAAATCGTCACCTTGGCACCGCTGCGCACCGCCTTGCGCACCAGCCGACAGGTGTAGATCGCTGCATTCGACACGTTGACGTGGAAGCGGATCTCCGTCATGGCGCGCGGCCCGGCAATCTCAGCCTTGATGCCCCAACACGAAGTGCGTCAGCAGCGGCACCGGGCGGCCGGTGGATCCCTTGTCGGCGCCCGACTTCCACGCGGTGCCGGCAATGTCCAGGTGCGCCCACGGGTACTTACCCTTGGTGAAGCGGCGCAGGAACATCGCCGCGGTGATCGCGCCACCGGCGCGGCTGCCGATGTTGGCCATGTCGGCGAAGTTGCTCTTCAGGCCTTCATCGTATTCCTCGTCGAGCGGCATGCGCCAGCACGGGTCGAGGCCGGCAAGGCTCGCCGCGTGCATCTGCGCCGCGACGGCGTCGTCCGCGGTGAACAGGCCCGAGTGGTGATGGCCGAGCGCGACCACGCACGCGCCGGTGAGCGTCGCGATGTCGACGACGACCGACGGCTTGAAGCGCTCGGCGTAGGTCAGCGCATCGCACAGGATGAGTCGCCCCTCGGCGTCGGTGTTGAGGATCTCGATCGTCTGCCCCGACATGCTCTTGACCACGTCGCCTGGCTTCACCGCACGGCCGTCGGGCATGTTCTCGCACGCCGGAATGACGCCGACGAGATTCAGGCGCGGCTTCAGCTCGGCGACCGCGCGCAGCGTGCCGAGCACGCTCGCCGCGCCGCCCATGTCGAACTTCATCTCGTCCATCTCGCCGCCGGGCTTGAGCGAGATGCCGCCGGTGTCGAACGTGATGCCTTTGCCGACCAGCACGATGGGCGCCTGCGACTTCGGCGCGCCTTCGTAGCGCACGATGATGAAGCGCGGCGGCTCCTCCGAGCCCTGCGAGACCGCGAGGAACGAGCCCATGCCGAGCTTTTCGCAGGCCTTGCGATCGAGGACCTCGACCTTGAGCGTGTGCTCCTTCGCGAGCTTCTTCGCCTGATCGGCAAGGTAGCTCGGCGTGCAATGGTTGCCGGGCCGGTTCGCGCACTCGCGTGCGAGCGCGACGCCGGCAGCGATCGCCTGACCGCGCGCGAGTCCCTGCTGCACGGCTTTCGCATCGGCCTTCACGCAGACCACGGTGAGCTTGGCGATCGCGCTCGCGGCCGGTGCGCTGGGCTTGGTGTGGCGATAGACGTAGGTCGCTTCACGCGCTGCGATGACCGCGGCCTCGGCGTGTGCATCGCTCAGCTCGCTCGCGCCGGCCCAGCCCGCCGCGACATGCTTTGCGCCCAGCTTCTTCAGATGACCGAGTGCGGCACGCAGCGCAGACTTGAATGCCTTCGCCGTGGTCGCGCCCGCGACCGCGAAGACCACCCGCGGCGCGCGCACGCCGGCGGGACGATGCAGGTAGATGCTCTTGCCGGCCTTGAGCGTCAGATCGCCGTGCGCGATCGCGTCGTTCAGCGCGGCGCCGAGCGGCCCGTCGAGCGACGGATCGACGGACTCGCCGGCGACCACGAGCACCAGCGCGTCGCAGGCCAGGCCGGCCAATGATTCGGGAGAAGCAACTTGATGACGGAAGTCCATAATCGACGGTCCACTCCAGGCGGGACGAGTACAGCAGTACCAAGACAGGCCGACGATGTTATTCGATTCCACTTTGCGCCGAGACCTGGCGCGCAACTTCGGTGCGACGCTGGTGGTGATACTCACCATCGTGCTCACGATCATGCTGATCAGCACGATCGGCCGCGCCGCCGGCGGCGAGATCGCGCCGCAGGAGGTGGTCCTGTTCCTCGGCTACACCGGGCTCGGGCACCTGCCGACGATGCTCGCGCTCTCGCTCTTCATCGCCGTGGTCGCGACACTCTCGCGCATGTACCGCGAAAGCGAGATGTCGATATGGTTCGCCAGCGGCGTGGGCCTGACGCGCTTCGTGTCGCCGGTGCTGCGCGTGGCCGGGCCGGTGCTGCTCGTGATCGGCGTCCTCGCCCTGTTCGTCTGGCCGTGGCAGAACCAGCGCAGCGCGGAGCTGAAGGATCGCTTCCAGCGCCGCTCCGACATTTCTCGCGTCGCGCCGAATCAGTTCACGACCTCCAGCGACGGCACCAGCGTGTTCTTCACCGAGCGCGACGCGAACGATGCGAAGACCGCGCGCAACGTCTTCATCCTGAGGTCGCTGCCCGACTCCGAGTCGGTCACCTCGGCGCGCAGCGGCAAGATCGAGATGGACGGCGATGATCGCTATCTCGTGCTGTCGCGCGGCCAGCGCAACGAGGAGAACCTGAAGAGCAACGAGAAGACGCTCGCGCTTCGAGGGCTATCGGGTGCAGGCGGGCGAGCGGGTCCTGTCCGGCATGAACGACCTGCCACCGAAGGCGCGCTCGACGCTCGAGCTGCTGCTCGAGCCGACCCCGCGCCATCAAGGCCAGCTTGCCTGGCGCCTGGGCCTGCTGCTCGGCGCGGCGAACATGACGCTGCTCGGTATCGGCCTCTCGGCCTCGAACCCGCGCCGGCCCAACAACTGGAACCTGCTCTTCGCGCTGCTCGCCTTCGTCGTCTACTACAACGTCATCAACCTCACCGAGGCCTGGATCGCGGGCGGCAAGGCGACCCTGGGTCCGGCGCTCGCCGTGGCGCACGGCGGCGCCTTTGTGATCGCGGTCGGTCTGTTGTGGTGGCGCGAGCAAGGCGCGAGCCGCATCGGCTGGCGACGCACCGCGGTGAGCGCATGAAGACGGTCAGGCGCCTGTTCTATGCCGACATCGTCTCCGCGGTCGCGTTCGTCGGCGCGGCGTTCCTGTCGCTGTTCTTCTTCATCGACTTCATCGACCAGCTCGGCAGCGTCGGCCAGGGCAACTACACCGTGCTGCACGCAGCGCTCTATTGCCTGCTGCTGGCGCCGAGCCGCTTCTACGAAGTCGCACCGATCGCGGTGCTGATCGGCGCGATCTACACGCTCTCGCGCATGGCGCAGGCGTCGGAGTACACGATCCTGCGCACCGGCGGTCTGGGGCCGGGGCGCGCGCTGTCGCTGCTCGCGAGCCTGGGCCTGATGTTCGGCGTGCTCACGTTTCTCGTCGGCGACTACCTCGCGCCGCTCAGCGAACGGCAGGCGGTGCAACTGCAGGCGGTCTACAAGGGCAACATGCGCTTCGGCAAGACCGGGGCCTGGCTGAAAGACCGCGCCGTCACGGCCGAAGGCGAGCGCACCTATTCGATCAACGTCGGCTCCACCGCATCGGGCGGCGTGCTGCGCGATGTGCGCATCTTCGAGTTCGACGCCGACGGGCGGCTGCTGCGGCGTGTCGGTGCGGGCAGCGCGCAGGTCGAGCCGCACCAGGAATGGCTGCTGAAGGACGTGACCGTGACGCACTGGGCGACGGATGCAACCGGCGCGACGCAGGTCACCGAGGAGAACCTGCCCAAGCTCCAATGGCACAGCGGCCTGTCGGCAGCGGTGGTGGCGGCGTCGGTCTCGCCGGCGAGCACGATGTCGACGATCGACCTGGCACGCTACATCCAGCACCTGGCCGACAACGAGCAGGCCGCGCAGACGTATCAGATCGAGTTCTGGAAGCGCGCGCTCTACCCGTTCGCCTGCCTCGTCATGGTCGGCCTCGCGCTGCCGTTCGCGTACATGCACGCGCGCGCCGGCGGCGTGAGCCTGAAGGTCTTCGGCGGAATCATGCTGGGCATCAGCTTCGTGCTGCTGAACAACGTCGCGTTCCACCTCGGCATCCTGCGCGACTGGACGCCGTGGATGGTCGCGGCCGCGCCGAGCGCGCTGTATCTGCTGCTGTCGTTCGCCGCATTCAGCTGGCTGGTGAGGTATAGATGAGGCGAGCCGAGCGCCGGGCAAGGGCCGCGCAGGGGCCCCTTCGTGGCCCATCCAAGCCGGGTCGCATCCCCCCGGGGGATCGACGAACGTACTCGTTCGACGAGGGGTGAACATGAGAGGTCTGATCCTGTTTGCGCATGGCGCGCGCGACGCGCGTTGGGCGGAGCCGTTCGAAGCCATCGCGGCGCGGGCACGCGCGCTGCAGCCCGGCTGGGATGTGCGAGTCGCGTTCCTCGACCTGATGACGCCGACGCTGGCCGACGCCGGCGCGGCGATGGTGGCCTCGGGCCGCACGCAGGTCGACATCGTTCCGCTCTTCCTCGGCACCGGCGGTCACGTGCGTGAGGACTTGCCGGCGCTGCTCAAGGCGCTGCGTGTCGCGCATCCGGACGTGCGGTGGCGCCTGCATGCCGCGATCGGCGAACAGCACGAGGTGATCGAAGCGATCGCGCTGGCAGCAACCAACCTCCTTCGCGACAACGAATCCGCTCCATGAACCTCCACCAGTTCCGGTTCGTCCAGGAAGCCGTGCGGCGCAACCTGAACCTCACCGAAACCGCGAAGGCGCTCTTCACCTCGCAGCCGGGCATCTCCAAGGCGATCCTCGAACTCGAGGCCGAGCTCGGCGTGGACATCTTCGCGCGTCACGGCAAGCGCCTGCGCCGCGTCACCGAGCCGGGGCGCGAGGTGCTGAAGAGCATCGAGGTCATCATGCGCGAGGTGGGCAACCTCAAGCGCATCGGCGAGGAGTTCTCGATGCAGGACGCGGGCACGCTGTCGATCGCGACCACGCACAGCCAGGCGCGCTACTTCCTGCCCGAGCCGGTGGCGCAGCTGCGCAAGCGCTTCCCGAAGGTCAACATCAGCCTGCACCA
>Ga0070671_100005502_pt1 | contig 10101 bp, 10 predicted proteins | sample KBSS73metaG_FD_65341 | JGI IMG/M metagenome (GOLD analysis project Ga0070671, IMG submission 65341) | Switchgrass rhizosphere microbial communities from Kellogg Biological Station, Michigan, USA - KBS S7-3 metaG | ecosystem: Host-associated > Plants > Roots > Rhizosphere > Soil ... | reverse complement strand
ATCCGGGAAGAGAGGTCTTCGATCGACTGGGCGAGGTTCTCGTGAGTCATGGGCGCCAGAAGGGTAGCACCGCCGGCGTCATTCGTCCACGTGCCCCAGCACCGGAATACTGACGCCCCGCGGCGTCGGCGTCGCGACGGGCACGCCCTCCGGGACCGGCACGTCGTGCAGCGTCCGCACCATGGCGATCTCGTCGCAGCCGTCGCGCTTCGGGCAGCGGACGCAGTCACTCCAGACCTTCAGCGGCAGCGACTCCTTGGGCACGACCTCGAAGCCGAGCTTCTCGAAGAAGCGCTGCTCGTACGTGAGGCTCATTAGCTTGCGGATGCCCAGCCGCCGGGCCTCCTCGACGCACCACTCGACCAGCTTCCGCCCGACCCCCTGGCCGCGATTCGCCTCGTCGACCGCCAGCGACCGCACCTCAGCTAAATCAGCCCAGATGATCGTCACGGCGGTGCAGCCGACGACCCGGCCGTCCTCGTCCTCGTAGACGGCGAAGTCGCGCAGGTCCTCGAAGAGTTGGGCGAGGCTCTTGAACAGCATCCGCCCCAGCTCCGCGTGGCTGTTGATGATCTCCTGGATGCGCGGGACGTCATGGATCGTGGCAGTTCGGATCATCGAGAGTGGGGTCGAACCTCCTCGGTTGGCCGCGCCGCGAAGTGGAGCGCGTTTGAAAAGCCCATCACCCAACAAACTATATCACATTACGTGCAACCAGACGGACGGTTTGGCAGAGCCCTAGCGCAGCTCGAACACGAACTCCACCTCGACCGCCGCGTCCAGTGGCAGGGCGCTGACGCCGACGGCGGCGCGGGCATGCTTGCCGGCATCCCCCAGCAGCTCGATCAGGAACTCGCTCGCCCCGTTGGCCACCTTCGGCTGCTCGGTAAAAGTCGGATCCGAGTTGACGAACACGCCGACGCGGACGACGCCCGCGACCCGCCCCAGGTCCGGCTCCACCGTCCGGACGGCCGCCACGGCGTTCACCACGCACTGCCGCGCCGCCGCCTTCGCGTCCTCGACAGAGCACCGCGACGGCACCTGTCCGCTCGCCACCAGCTTCCCGTCCTTCATCGGTAACTGGCCGGCCACGAAGACGAGATTGCCGACGCGGCGCGCGGGGACGTAGGCACCGAAGGGGCCGGGGACGGTCGGGACGGCGATGCCGAGTGAAGCGAGGCGGGTTTCGAGGCTCGTAGTCATGGCGCAATTCTAAGCGGGAGGCACTGAGGCACGAAGGCACGGAGGCACGAAGAGCTGCCGAGGCACCACTGACTCCGGCAGGTCTTCATGAATCCGTGCCTCATTGCCTTCGTACCTTGCTCCTCACTTCCTCATCTGCGACGCCGCCCCCGCCGGGATGTACCCGCCCATCGCCTTCTGGACCGGGTCGATGGTGACGAACGCGTCGGTGTCGATTCTCCGGATCAGCTCCAGCAGCTCGTTGGCCCGGCGGCGGAGGGCGACGATGAACAGGATCTCCTGCTCGCCCTCGCGGCCCTCGCCGGTGACGAGGGTGACGCCGAACCCGGCCGAGCGGATCTCGCCCGCCAGCTTCTCCTTGCCCGCGTCGCTGATGACGCGGAGGAGGACGAACCCGCTGGCGATCCAGCGCTCGAGGCTCATGCCGGCGAACGTTCCCGCGGCGAACCCCGCCGCGAAGGCGACCATGTTCGTCGGGTTGTCCACCTCCTTCATGATCCGCGAGATGGCGAACACCCACACGAGCGACTCGAAAAACGCCAGCGGCACCGCCTTGGCCCGGTCGCCGCGGACCATGTACATGACGCGGAGCGTGCCGACGGGAACGTCGAGGATACGCAGGAAAAAGATGAGCAGGGCGCCGAGGGCAACGTGCATGGGGCGGAGAACATCAGGGGAGGGGACGCGAATTGCAACCCGCCGGATGGAATGACCAAACCCCAAGCCTCAATGACCAACAAATGACCAATGTCCAAGCACCAATGGCCAGCAGTGTTACCGACAAACTGCGGGCGCGGCGCAGCGGGGACCAGATCCCCTGTTACGCGAGGTGCGCCAGCATCAGGTCGAAGACCTCGGTCGGGTCGAGATCGGAGTTCGGAAGCAGCTCCTTCCGCTGCGTCATCACCATCGCCCCGTCATCCGGGTTGTCCGGCCGCCGCCCGTGCGAGCCCTTGACCACCGTCGCGTCGAGCGGGATCACCTCCAGCAGGCTTCGGAAGCCGAGCTTGCGCCTTGCGAGCGTGGCTGCGATCTTCACCTTGGGGGCGGTGAGGGCGGGGTCGATGAACAGCTCGGCCGGGTCGTAGCCGGGCTTGCGGTGGATGTCGACCGTCCGGGCGAAGTCGGGGGCGCGGGCGTCGTCGAGCCAGTAGTAGTAGGTGAACCACGAGTCCTTGTCGGCGACCGCGACCAGCTCGCCGCTGCGGTCGTGGTCGAGGTGGTGCTCGCGCTTGCCGGCGTCGTCCAGCACGCGCTCGACGCCGGGCGTCGACTCAACGAGCCGGCGCACCTCGTCCAGTTTCGTCCGGTCGTTCACGTACACGTGGGCCACCTGGTGGTCGGCGACGGCGAACGCCTTGCTCTCACCGGCGTCGAGCAGCTCGCGGACCAATTCCTCGCGCACCGTGACCAAGCCCTTTTCCCGCAGCACGCGGTTGAGATGGACCGGTCGGCTGACGGGCGTGATGCCGTATTCCGACAGCACGACCACCGACGCCCGGCGCAGTTGGAAGAACTCGATCAACGTGCCGCATACGGCGTCGAGCTGCTTGAGGTCAGCGATCACCCGCGGGTCGCGCAGGTCGGGCCCGACGCGCTGGAGCACATAGTCCAGGTGCGGCAGGTAGACGAGCGTAAGTGTCGGGTCGTACGCCTGCTCGACCTCCATCGCGGCTTTGGCGATCCAGTCGGTGGCGGCGACGTCGGTGGCGGGGCCCCAGAACTTGAACAGCGGGAACTGCCCGTGCTTGCGCTGCAGCGACTCGCGCAGCTCCGGCGGGTGCGTCCATACGTCCGGCAGCTTGCGCCCGTCCGACGGGTACATCGGCCGCGGCGTCACCGTGTAGTCGGCCGACGAGTACATCGCGTACCACCAGAACAGGTTGGCGCAGGTGAACCGCCCGGTCGGGTCCTGCTGCCGCGCGACGTCCCAGATCTTTGGCGCCTGGACGAGGTGGTTGGACTGCCGCCAGAACTTGACCTCGCACTCGTCGCGAAAGTACCAACCGTTGCCGACGACGCCGTGGGCGGTGGGCCACTTGCCGGTCAGGTAGGTCGATTGAACGGTGGTGGTGACGGCGGGGAGGACGGGGCCGACGTGGGCCAGTCTCCCCGCGTCGCGGAAAGCGCGCAGGCGCGGCGTGTGCTCGCCGATGAGCGATGGCGTCAGCCCGACGGCGTTGAGGACGACGGTCTTCTGCACGGGGAGTCTGATAGGGCAGTGACGCGGTGCGCGTCAAGGCGTCGCGACGACCGGCAGCCGAATGACGAACGCGGCGCCGCCGTCGGGGTGAACGCCTTCGCGGAGGTCGCCCCCGATGGAGACGGCGAGGCGCCGGCTGATGGCCAGGCCCAGGCCGAGGCCCGGCGCCGAGTTGGCGGCTTCCTGCACCGACTTGGAGAAGGGCAGGAACAATTTGCCCCTTCGGGCGGCGGGGATGCCGGGGCCGTGGTCGCGCACGGTCAGCGTGACGCGCGGGAAATTGGGTGCCAGTTGCCCCGTCAGTTCGATCCGCTTGTCAGGTCCGGCGGCGTACTTGCAGGCGTTGTCGACGAGGTTGAACAGGATCTGCTCGAGCGCCAATGCGTTGGTGCGGACCCTGGCCGCCAACACTTCGTCGGGCAGGTCGACGCGAAGCTCCATTCCCGCCTGCCTCGCCCGTTCGCGGAGCCTCTCGAACGTGCGGCCGGTGGCTTCGGCGATCGTTGTTTCCGACACCGCGTACCCCGCGCGCTTCCGCTCCAGCCGGGAGTACGCCAGGACGTTTTCCACGAGGTGGCCGAGGCGGTCCGCTTCGGCGCGCAGCGTCTGGAGGTAGCTGCGGCGCTGCGGCTCATCCTGCACCATCCCGTCGGCGAGCATCTCGGTGTACATCCGCAGCGTCGTCAGCGGCGTGCGCAGCTCGTGCGTGACGGCGGAGACGAACGCGCCGCGCCGCTCGCTGAGCGACGCGACGCCGGCCAGCAGAAGTCCGACGGCCGTTACCGCGGTCAGCACGCACGCCCAGGCGATTAGCAACGAGACGCGCAGCGGCGATGCTGACGAGGCTTCGGGCGCCGTCGCCAGCGGGCCCGGGTCCAGCCGCACGGGCAGACTGGCGAGCAGGCGCGCGTCGGCGTCCGGTGTTGGGCTGTCGCCCCGAGCCGGGACGAGTTGCGCGCTGGGCAGCAGGTCCTTGACTGAGTCGAGCAGCCAGCTTCGCACGGCCGGCCAGTCGATGCGGCAGGCCTGGATCGACTCGCGCCGGCCCGATGCGACGCGGCGGGCGAGCACCAGCGCGTCGCCCGCCCACAGCGGGCGCAGCGGGCCGGCGACGACGTCGGCGGGCGCCGAGTTGTAAACGCTGCGGTTGAGGTTGGACTGCACCGCGACCTGCTGCTGCGTGTTGGCGGCGCGGGCCTGGTACTCCTGGAAGCTCCGCTTGCCGCCCTTGACCGGAGGTTGGGCCTCGGCATTCGCGTACGCTTCGGGCTCGGGGGCCGGCTGCACGATGGCCAGCTCAGAGCCGGCGGCCGGTGGGGGGAGACTGGCGAGCAGGGCGTCGTAGGGGCCGAGCGCCCGTAGCGGATCCGGCGCCCGTAGCGGATCCGGCTCCGGATGCTCCGCAGCCGGTGAGTTGATGGCCTGAGCGTCCGGGAGGGGCGCGGCGCCGGCGGGTGTGTATCGGAAGTAGGTCGCGACGAACGGGGTTTGCGTGCCCGGCAGTGGCGCGGAGACTGCGGCGGCGAACGCGCTGCCCGGCCTCGCGTGCTCGGCGGCGATGAGCGGCGCGAGTGCCGAGTCCATCCGCCACAGCGCCAGGCGCACGTTCTCCTCGAGCTGGGCCCGGCGGCGCGACTCGGCCTCGGCCGCATCGAGCCGCAGCACCGCCGACGAGATCCAGCCCATCGACGCCAGTACCAGCAGCGCGGCACCGGCGAACGCGGGCCACATGAGCCGCGACTGCCTCATGCGTCGCCGTCCTTCGCGGGCGCCGCGTCGGGCCGCGCCAGGGCGTAGCCCTTGCCCCGCACGGTCACGATGACTCGCGGCTGGTGCGGGTCGTCTCGCAGTTTCTCGCGCAACCTCGCCACGTGCATGTCGATCGTGCGCGTCTCTCCGCCGCGCGGGTCGATCCGCCAGACCCGCGACAGGATTTCGTCGCGCGAGATCGCCCGGCCCGCATTCTGCGCGAGGTAGCGGAGCAGCTCGACTTCCTTCTCCGACAGCTCCGCCCGCTTGCCGTCGTCGAAGCGCACTTCGCAGCGCTGCAGGTCGGCGGCGCCGCCGGGGAAGCCGACGGTCGTGACGTCGATCGGCCGCTCGGGCGAGCGCCGGAGCACCGCCTCGACCCGGGCGAGCAGCTCCTTCACACTGAAGGGCTTGACCACGTAGTCGTCCGCGCCGCCGGACAGGCCCTGGACGCGGTCGTTCTCCTCGCCCTTGGCCGTGAGGATGATGACCGGGAGCGTGGGGCGGGACTGGCGGACGGCGCGGAGAATGTCCATCCCGCCGGGGCCGGGCAGGACCAGGTCGAGCAGGACCAGGTCACAGTCGCACCCCTCGGCCATCCGCAGGCCGTCCTTGCCGTTGGCGGCCTCGACCGGGGCGTAGCCCTTGAAGCGCAGCGCGTCGACGATGCCCCGGCGGATGGCGCTGTCGTCCTCGATGACAAGGATGCGGCGGGGCATCGGCTTATCGGACCTCTTAATCGCGGTGGCCTCGGCACCAATGCGTGTCATAATGACAACGCCGGGCTCCCGTCTGTTCTTCGTCCTATTGAACCCGATCCTGGGCCGTGTGGGTGTAACTTTCGGGTAACGCCCGCCGCCCGCAAAGTCCGACAATAGTCTGGACAACACTTGTTCGGACAATTATCATCGGCCCCACCGATGCCCCCGACCGCCGTCGCCCCATCCTCCAAGCGCTTTGACTCGCCCCAGCAGGAGGTCTACCTCAATCTCTGGCGGACGTACGACCGGTTGCGGGCGCTGGAGGACGAGCTGTTTACCCGGTTCGGGCTGACCGCCCAGCAGTACAACGCACTGCGGCTGCTCCGCTCGGCGCACCCGGGCAAGGTGCCGACTCTGTCGTTGGCGACTCGGCTCGTCTCCCGCGCCCCGGACATCACCCGCCTGCTCGACAAGCTGCACGACCGCGGCCTGGTCGGGCGCGAGCGGCCGGCGGACAACAGGCGCGTCGTCATGGTCGGCATCACGCCCGCGGGGCTGGCGCTGCTGGACGAACTCGGTCCGGCGGTGCGCGAGTGCCACGGGTCGCAACTGGGGCACCTTCGGCCGGAGGAGATGGAGACGCTGGTCGACCTGCTCCGCCGCGCCCGCGACCCGCACGAGCCGGAGGGCAGCCAATGGCGCTGACGCAAGGAGCCATCATGCCCCGAACCTTCACACCCATTCGCCTCGCCGCCCTGTTGGCCGCGGCGCTGGCCCTGCCGCTGCTGACGAGTTGCGACCGCGACGCCGGCCCCGGCGCCGCCGCCGGCTCGAACGGGCTGACGAAGATCCGCGTCGGGTACATCGGCCTCACGTGCGAGGCGCCGATCTTCACCGCCGTCGAGAAGGGCTTCTTCAAGGAAGAGGGGCTCGACGTCGAGCTGGTCCGCTGCCAGTGGGCGACCTACAAGGACGCGCTGGCGCTGGGCCGCTTCGACGTGACGCACCACCTGGTGATGTACTTCCTCAAGCCCATCGAACAAGGCCTCGACGTGAAGTTCACCGGCGGGATTCACCGCGGGTGTCTGCGCGTGCAGGCGGCGGCGAAGGGCGACATCCTCACGGTCAAGGACTTGAAGGGCAAGACGATCGGCGTCCCGGGGCTGGGCACGCCGCCGTTCATGTTCGCCACCCGCGTGATGGCCGCCAACGGCGTCGACCCCAGCCGCGACGTGAAGTGGCGCGTCTACCCCGCGGGCGAGCTGGGGCTGGCGCTGGACCGGGGGCTGGTCGACGCGGTGGCCGACTCCGAGCCGATCGGCAGCCTGCTGCTGGCGGACGGGAAGGTGCGCAACGTCGCCGACCAGGCGAAGGACGCGCCGTACAAGGACGAGTACTGCTGCGCGGTGCTGGTGAACGGCAAGTTCTACGAGAAGAACCCCAGGGCCACCGCCGCCGCCACCCGCGCGCTGCTCAAGGCCGCCAAGTGGGTCAACACGAATCCGGCCGCCGCGGCGCGGCTGTCGGTGGAGAAGAAGTACATCGCCTCCAACGTGAACATGAACGCGGTCGCCATATCCAACCTCGACTACGCGCCCAGCATCGCGGGCGCGGAGAAGGCCGTCACGCAGTCGGCGTACGACATGAAGGAGGCCGGCATGCTCGCCCCGCAGACCGACCTTTCGGCGCTGGCGGCCAAGGCGTTCGTGCACCTGGACGGCGTGACCGACGAGTGGCTCAACGGGCTGCAGGTGGAGAAGCTCGCCGACGGGCAGTTGCCGCCGGGCGAGGACATCCGGCAATACGCCCAGTTGCTCCTGGCGCCCGGCCAGAAGAATTGCTGCATCGGGAGAAAGTGATGCCGACGCTGGACATGCCGTTGCGCACGATGGCGCACAATCCCGCGCAACTCCCCGCGACGCCGCCGGCGCGCGCGACTGCTGCTCCGCCGCCCGCGCGGGCAGGGCGGTTCGCGCCGGCCGCGTTCGCCCCCTCCGCCGCCGCCGCGGTCGCGTGGGCCGTTCATTACTGGGTCCCGAGCCACCAGACCGACAAGCCGACCCACATCTACCCGAAGTTCCTGCTGATCGTGCTCGTCGCCGGCGTCGTCCTGGGCCTCACGCAGCGCCTGTGGCGGCGGGTGAAGCCGACGGCGTGGAACTTCCCGCTCGCGTTCGCCTCCAACCTGCTGCACTGGGCCGTCGCCAGCGCGCCGGTCCTGGCGGCGGGCGTGCTGCTGCTGTGTGCGTGGGACCTGGTGACGCTCAAGCTGGCGCTGGTGCCGCTGCCGTACTTCCCGGGCCCCGACGCCGTCTTCCAGACCCTCGTCAACGACTGGCGCAGCGCGGGCCTCGGCCAGCCCGGGTTGGCCGAGTGCATGACCAGCTCGCTGGCCCTGCTGCTCAGCGGCTACGCCGTCGGCAGCGTGCTGGGCATCGCGTTCGGGCTGCTGATCGGCTGGTTCCCGGTCGCGCGCTACTGGGGCGTGCCGGTGATGAAGCTCGTCGGCCCGATCCCCGCCACCGCGCTGATCCCGATGGCCCTGATGCTCTTCCGCAACCCGACGCTCTCGGCGGTCTGGCTGATCGCGCTGGCGGTGTGGTTCCCGGTTGCGATGCTGACGCTGTCGGGCGTGATGAACGTCCGCGCGTCCTACCTCGACGTCGCCCGGACCCTGGGCGCGGGGCAGGGCTACCTGGTCTTCCGCGTCGCGCTCCCGGCGGCGCTGCCCAACATCTTCGTCGGCCTGTTCATGGGCATGGGCACCTCGTTCCTGACCCTGGTCGTGGCCGAGGGAGTCGGCGTGCAGGCGGGGCTGGGGTGGTACATCGACTGGGCCCGCGCCTACTCCGACTACGCCAAGGTCTACGCCGCCCTGATCATCATGGCCGCCTACTTCTCGACGATCATGACGCTGCTGTTCCGCGTCCGCGACCACGTGCTGGTCTGGCAGAAAGGGGTCATCAAGTGGTGAGCGCCATGGCCGAACACGCCCCCGCCCCCCGGAGCCCCGCCCGCGACGACGCCTCGTCGCTGCGCGTGGTCGACGTCTGTAAGCATTTCGTCGCGCCCGACGGGTCGGACGTCCACGCTTTGGAGGCCTGCTCGCTTACCGTGGCGGCCGGCGAGATGGTTGCCCTGGTCGGGCCCAGCGGCTGCGGCAAGTCGACCCTCCTGCGCCTCCTGACGGGGCTGGACCGGCCGACGTCCGGCGAGCTGTGGGCCGGGAGTGAGCGCATCGAGGGCCCCAGCGCCGAGCGCGGCCTGGTGTTCCAAGACCCCAACCTGTTCCCTTGGCTCACCGTCCGTAAGAACATCCAGAGCGGACTGGTGGCGCGCGGCGTACTCCGCGAGAAGCGGCACGAGGTGGACGCGTTCCTGCGCCTCGTCGGCCTCGAGCCCTTCGCCGACGCCTACCCGCACCAGCTCTCCGGCGGCATGGCGCAGCGCGTGGCCCTGGCCCGCGCGCTGGTGAACCACCCCAGGGTGCTGCTGCTCGACGAGCCGCTGGGCGCGCTCGACGCGTTCACCCGCATGCGCATGCAGGACGAGGTCCTGCGCCTCTGGCGGGCGCGCGGGACGACGATGCTGCTGGTCACCCACGACATCGACGAGGCGATCTACATGTGCGACCGGATCGTCCTGATGACCCCGCGGCCCGGCCGCATCGAGCGGGTCATCGACGTGACGCTCGATCGGCCGCGGCAGCGCAACAGCGCCGATTTCCTGGCGCTGCGGGCGGAGATCCTCGAGGAGTTGCACTTCGCGGGGCAGGCCGGCACGGACGCCGCGACGGGGCCGCAGGCGGGAGAGCCCCGGACCCCGGAAGAGCTGGCGCGGCAGTTGAGCCTGGGCGCGGGACCCGACGCCGAAGCGCCTTGATCCGCCGACGAAGGCGCGTGGTTCCTGAAACCGCGTCGCCCCCTCACCGGTTACCATGCCTGCCGATGGTGTGGCAGGCTTGGACCTTTTCCGCAATCACCTCCCTCGCAATTCTCACCGGCATCGCGGCGGCCGGTTGGACGGCGCTGCGGCTGCTGCGGCGCTACGCCACGCGCGGCGCCGGCGCCGAGCCGGCGTGCGCCCGGTGCGGCTACCTGATCCACCCGGGCTCGCGCCGGCGCTGCCCCGAGTGTGGGAGCGACCTGGCTCAAGTTGGGGTGGTGACGCCGTCGACGTTGCCGCCGATCTACCCGGTGCTGGGACTGTGGCTGGGGGCGGTTGGTTTAGGATACGTCGCGACGG
>Ga0070671_100005498_pt1 | contig 10107 bp, 9 predicted proteins | sample KBSS73metaG_FD_65341 | JGI IMG/M metagenome (GOLD analysis project Ga0070671, IMG submission 65341) | Switchgrass rhizosphere microbial communities from Kellogg Biological Station, Michigan, USA - KBS S7-3 metaG | ecosystem: Host-associated > Plants > Roots > Rhizosphere > Soil ... | reverse complement strand
GGAAGCGCCACCGTCTGACTCGTAGCTCCAATCGCGCGGAAACTGCACAAAATGACGGACAGTTGACACTAATTAGCGGTAACCGGCATAGTATGTATCATGTATTTGACCCAACTGGCTCGATTTCTGGTGCACCAGTACTTGTGAACCGCAGATACAAGCAGTAGGTTCGAGGTGAGCCTGCCACCCCAACCCACGGAAGAACGCTCGCCATGACCCAGCCCGCCCTGCTCCTGCTGCTGCAGGACGCCGCTCCCGCGGTGGTTCCGGCCGATACCGCGTGGATGCTCGTCTCGACCGCCCTGGTACTGCTGATGACCCCGGCGCTCGCCTTCTTCTACGGCGGCCTGGTGCGCACCAAGAACGCCCTGAACACGATGATGATGAGCTTCGTCGCGCTGGGCGCCGTCGGGCTGGTCTGGGCGCTCGTCGCCTACAGCCTCGCCTTCTCGGACGGGGGCGCCTGGATCGGCGGGTTCGGCAATGCCATGCTGGCCGGCGTGGGGCTCGAGGCCAAGGGCACGATCCCGCACCTGCTCTTCATGGCGTATCAGGGCACCTTCGCGATCATCACGGCCGCCCTGATCTCGGGCGCCGTGGTGGAGCGGATGCGCTTCGGGCCGTACGTCGCGTTCATCGTGCTGTGGACGCTGCTGGTGTACGCGCCGGTGGCGCACTGGGTCTGGGGCGGTGGCTGGCTCATGACGAAGGGCGTGCTCGACTTCGCCGGCGGCACGGTGGTGCACATCAACGCCGGGCTCTCCGCGCTCGTCGCCGCCACGGTGCTCGGCGCGCGCAAGGATCACGGCCGGCAGGCGATCCTGCCGCACAACGTGCCGTTCGTGCTGCTCGGGGCCGGGCTCCTGTGGTTCGGGTGGTTCGGCTTCAACGGCGGCAGCGCGCTGACCGCGGGCGAGCTCGCGTCGCTCGCGTTCACCAACACCTTCCTCGCGCCGATGGCGACGCTCGTCGTGTGGGTGCTGCTCGACTACTTCCGCACCGGCCACGCCACGGCGGTGGGCGGGGCCACCGGCATCGTGGTCGGCCTCGTGGCGATCACGCCCGCGGCGGGCTTCATCAGCCCGCTGAGCGCCATCGCGCTGGGCGCGATCGCCACCTTCCCGAGCTACTTCGCCATCGCGTACCGGTCGCGCACCCGGCTCGACGACTCGCTCGACGTGTTCGCGGGACATGGTGTGGGCGGCATCACGGGCGCGCTCCTGACCGGCGTCTTCGCGTCCAAGGCATGGAACAGCGCCGGCAACGACGGCCTGCTGGCGGGCAACGCCGCCCAGCTCGGCGTGCAGGGACTCGGGGTGCTCTCCTCGGTGGTCTACTCGAGCGTGATGACCTTCGTGATCCTCAAGGCCCTCAGCGCCGTGACGTCACTCAAGGCCTCGACCAGGATCGAAGGGCTGGGCATGGACGTGACCCAGCATGGCGAGGAGGCGTACGGCAGTGGCGAGGGCTCCATCCTCGTGCTGCCTTCCGACGACGCAGTGACGGTGGCCGCGCCGGGCGTGGCGTCCTTCCCCAACCCCGCGACGCGCTGAGCGCGAGGAGTCGACGACATGAAGCTCATCATCGCGATCGTGCGGCCCGAGAAGCTGAACGACGTGCTCGAGGCCCTGTACCGCGCCGAGGTGCGAGGCCTGACCGCCTCACGCGTCATGGGCCACGGCGGTGAAACCGAACGGGTGGAGAACTACCGCGGCACCTCGGTGAAGGTCGGGCTGCAGGAGAAGGTCCGGCTCGAGATCGGGGTGTCGGAGGGCTTCGTCGACGTGACGGTCAAGGCGATCCTCGCCTCGGCGCGCACGGGCGAGGTGGGGGACGGCAAGGTGTTCGTACTGGACGTGGACCAGGTGCGCCGCATCCGCACCGGCGAACGGGACGAGGCGGCGGTGACGCCGGCCGTGCCGACGGAGGTCTGAGCATGATCGAACGAGCCCGCGCTCTGCAGCTGCGAAACGTCGGGCCGCGTCCGAATCCGGACGCGGCCGCGGGCGGGCACATGCTGCGCGAGTAGTCGGTCCTCGCAGGTCAGCAGCGCCCGTGCCCCGGCATCTCCCAATGCCGGGGCCTTGTCATGCCGAATCCCCAGAACCCGATCCGCCAGGAGATCGCGACGATGCGCCGACGATTCCGACCGACGACCCTTGCCCTGTCATCCGTGCTCGCGTTCCACGCCTCGCTCGCGGTGGCGCAGACGCCGGCCGACACGACCAGACCCGCGAGCACGACCGCCGACTCCAGCCGGCCCAGCGCCGACACGACGCGGAAGACGCTGGGCGAGCTGCCGATCTTCATCACCGGGTACATAACCACGTCCTATACCTACGCTTTCGAGCATACCGGCGACCGGCTGGTGGGACGCTTCTACGATCGCTACCACGACCAGTTCATGGCCAACGCGCTCCGCCTAGGCATCGAGAAGCTCGCGGCCACCGACAAGCTCGACGCGGGCGCCCGCTTCGAGCTGCTGTTCGGCCAGGATGCGGCCGTGACCAAGTCGCTCGGCCTCGATCTCGGACCCAACAGCGACCTGACCGAGGCGTACGTCACGGTGAACCTCCCCACCGGCGGCCCGGATCACTACCTGCAGTTCAAGGCGGGCAAGATGTGGACGCAGATGGGCTACGAGGTGATCGACGACGTGCTCGACCCGAACCTGTCGGTGGGCAACCAGTTCGTCTACCTGGAGAACTTCACCCAGACGGGGCTCACCGCGTTCCTGAAGGTGGGGCCGAAGTGGGATTTCACGGCCCACATCATCAACGGCTGGGACGTGGTGAGCGACAACAACACCAGCAAGTCGTTCATGGGCCGCGTGGGCTGGACCCCGGGCGACGCGTTCAGCATCGGCGTGCTGGGCTTCTACGGACCGGAGCAGGCGGGCAGCACGGAGAACAAGCGCTACGGCACCAACATCGTCGCGACGGTCAAGCCGTTCAGCAGGACGACCGTGGTGGGGCAGTTCGACTACGGCAAGGAGCAAGGGCTCGGTGCCGGTGGCGGTGATGCGTCGTGGTGGGGCATCGGCGGCTGGCTGCTGTTCGACACCGGCAGCAAGACGCAGCTCGCGTTCCGCGGCGACTACGTGAGCGACGACGACGGCGTGCGGAGCTCGGGCGTGCTGGGCTACGCCGTGGCGCCCGCGCGCAAGTTCGGCAGCGCGACGGTGACGTTCAACTACCACCTGGTCTCGAAGGTCATCCTGCGGCCGGAGTTCCGCTACGACTTCTCCGACCACGAGGACTACGGAGACCTGAACGCGGACGGCTCGGGGTTCGGCACCACGAAGTCGCAGCCGTCGATCGGCTTCGGCGCCTCGTACCAGTTCTAGCGCGCGGCGCCGCTGCGCGGGAACTCCATGTAGCGCGACGCCTCGTCGGCCAGCTCCCGGCCGAGGAGGCGTTCGACCACGTGCAGGGCGAGGTCGATGCCGGCGGCGATGCCGGCCGACGTGAGCACGCGGCCGTTGTCGGTGAAGCGCGCGCCGGGGCGCACCTGCGCCGTGGGGGCGGCCTCGCGCAGCTCGTCGAAGGCGGAGTGGTGCGTGGTGGCGTCGAGCCCGTCGAGCAGGCCGGCGCGACCGAGCAGCAGGGAACCGGTGCAGACCGAGAGCACGAGCTCGGCGCCGGCCGCCGCCTCGCGGATGGCATCGATGAGGGCGTCGTCGTGCTGCGCCCGCCGCGTGCCCCAGCCACCGGGCACCACGAGCACGTCGATCGGGGCGCCGCCGAGCGCGCCGTGCGGCGTCATCACGAAGCCGTTGCGGGCGGTCACCGGGGCGCCGCGATGGGAGAGCAGGCGCACGTCGAACGGCTCCATCCCGTCCCGGCGTCCCGCCACCGAGAACACCTCGTATGGCCCGCAGACGTCGAGTACCTCGGCGTCGTCGAAGACGAGGATGCCGACGGTGCGCCGTGTCACGTTGCCGCCGCGTCGTTGACGGCCTCGGCCTCTTCCTCCATCTGCTTCCGGTGGTCGATCATGCGGAGCGCATAGCGCTCGAGCGCCCGCTCGTGCTCGGTGTGCGGCTCCCAGGAGGGTACGGGCGTGGGCCGCCCGGCGTCATCCATCGCGACGAACACGGCCACGCAATAGGCGCAGCGCTTGAACTTCCCGGCGCGCGGGTCGCCGGCGAAGATCTCGATACCGATATGCATGCTGGTGCGGCCGGTGTGGATGACCTGGCACCGCAGCTCCACGATCGAGCCCACTAGGATCGGCTGCACGAAGTGGATGCCGCCGATGTAGACCGTCACGCAGTACGTGCCCGCCCACTGTGCCGCGCAGGTGTAGCCCGCCTGATCGATCCACTTCATCAGCATGCCGCCGTGCACCTTGCCGCCGAAGTTGACGTGCGACGGTTCGGCGAGGAATCGCAGCAGGCTGTAACCGGGAGCGCGGACCTGCTCCATGGGTCGTCCTTTCGTGTCGATCGGGTGGCACCGTTTGTGCCTGATCGGTGTGGCGAAGTGCTTGGGAGACGGCGTTGTCCCGTTCCCGCGCACGCATGCAACCTACTCTGGATCAAGCGCTTGCACAGGCGCGATCCATCCCGTGCAAGGGCCCTCGAGGGCTCGGGGATTTCACGTGCACCCTGCAAGGCGATGACGGCACCGGCAGAGGAATCCTACCGGGCGTCGTACCTGAACAGCCTGCCCCGGCCGGGAGAATCGGCCGCGGACCCCGTCGACCCGACGCTGCTCAAGCGGCTGGCGGACGCGCTGGGGTCGGGGTACGTGCTCGGGGATCGCGTGGCGCGCGGCGGATTCTGCGAGATCCTCGAGTGCTGCGACATGGAGCTCGACCGCCGCCTGGCCATCAAGGTGCTCCGGCCCGACGTGGGCGGCACGCACGACATGCGAGCGCGCTTCAAGCAGGAGGCCCGCGCCATCGCGCGGCTCAATCACGCGCACATCATCCCGATCCACTTCGTCGGCGACGCGGGCGGCCTGGCGTACTACGCCATGCCGTACATCTCCGGCCGCACCCTCGCCGACCTGCTGGGCGACCAGCCGGCGCTCTCGGCGCGCCGGCTGGTGCCGCTGGTCGTCCCGGTGCTGGAAGCGTTGCACCTGGCGCACCAGCACGGCATCGTGCATCGCGACATCAAGCCCGACAACATCCTGATCGAGGACGAGACCAACCGTCCGCTGCTGCTGGATTTCGGCATCGCCAAGTTCCTGTCGGGTGCCGCGCACGAGACGCAGGCCGGATTCATCGTCGGCACGCCGCTCTACATGAGCCCGGAGCAGGCGCTGGGGCGCGACCCCGTGGACGCCCGGTCCGACGTGTACGCGTTCGGCGTGATGCTGTTCCAGCTCGTCACGGGCACCGCGCCGTACGACGGACAGACCTCGCAGGAGATCGTCGGCCGCCACCTCGGCGATCCGGTGCCGATTCCGTCGCTGCGCAACCCCAACGTCCCCGCGTGGCTCTCGAGCATCATCGTGCGCTGCCTGGCCAAGCGGCCAGCCGAACGCTTCGCGTCCGCGCACGAGCTGGCGGAGGCGCTTCGCGCCGGCCTCGCCGGCACCGGGGCGGAGGAGCGTCCGCGCACGCCGCTCCCGGAAGGTCCGCGCGCATCGTATGCGTTGCCGTTCACGCTGGACCAGCGGCTCCCGTCGCTGCGAAGCCTCGGCGCACGCGTCGCCATGGGGGCCACCGGGCTCGCAGCGGCACTCGCGCTGGTCTTCCTGCGTCCCGCGGCTCCCGCCACGGTCACGGTCCGCAACGCGCTGCTCCATCCAGTGGCGCTCACGCTTGCCGACGGCACCGAGCGCACGCTCGTGCCGGGTGACAGCGTGCGCCTGCCGTGGTCGCCGGCGGCAGCGTTCGACGCGCAATGGAAACTGGTGCGCCCTCTCTCGCACGACGGCCGGCCGATGGGCGAAGCGCTCAGCGGCACCCTGCACGAACGGAATCCGCGCGGCGAGGTGCAGCGACGCATCGAGGTGGGCGCGCTCGACGGCGAGTATTTCTCGCCGCGCGTCACCAACGCGACGGCGGTGCCGCTCCGGTTCGCGGTGGACGGGCAGGGGGGCGTGCCGCTCTGCGACTGCGATGTGCCTCCCGGCGCCGACGAGGTGCCGATGGGCTACTACCGCCTGGGGCCGCGCACCGTGCTGCGACTGCGCGACGCACAGAACCGCGACGTGACCTACGAGATGCCGCACCCCATCCGCGAACGCCTCAGCGGCGCGCTCGCGATGCGGGTGGACGCGTCCAACCTGCCTGCCGCGGGTGAGCGCACCGTAGCCGCCGCGCCGGCGAAGTCGAAAGCGTCGCGTCGTCCGACCGTGGTGTCGTCGCGGCGCGACCTGCTCGGCGCCATGTCGGCGCCCGTCCCGCCGCCGGCCGAGCCGCTCGTGCCCGTCACGGAATCGGTCGCACCGATCCGGGTCGAGCCGCTGCCGGCGCCAGCGCCGACAAAGCCGGCTTCTGCTCCGCCTCGCAATCCGGCCTCCGGCTTCCTGCCGGTGCGCTAGGCCACTCGCCTACTCGCTCGCCGTGCTCGGAGAGCGCGATCGAATCAGCAGCACGCCGAGCACGATCATCCACGCCGGCAGCAGGTAGTTCTCCACCTCCGCGACGCCGGCCACCAGCGGCGTCGCGTTGCGCCACATGCCTACCAGCCCGGCGAGCGACGCGAGGAGCCCTACCGGTCCGGCCCAACGTGGGAAGCCGCCGGACCGCCACATGCCCAGGGCCGTGCAGAGGAAGAACAGGTTGAGCGCCAGCTCGCCGACGAACTCGCCGAGGTACTGACCCAGGTAGGCATTGAGGCCATCGAACACGGCGAGGATCGCCTGACGCCCGGCGGCGTCGGGCGTCGCGGCGAGGTGACCGGCCAGCACCCAATGAATGCTCGGCCAGCGCAGCAGGCCGGCCGACATGGTGAGCGCGGCCACCACGGCGAAGACCAACGCTGCACGAGCATAGGGCGCCGCCAGGTCCCGCAACGCCGCGTAGGCGCCGAGTCCAGCGGGGACGAGCAGGAAGGGAAGCATGCCGTACAGCGCCCATACCGCGCGACCGCTGCTGCCGAGCGCCAGCAGGCGGGGCAGCACGGTCGCGCCATCGCGATCGAGCACGTCGGGATAGTCGAACCTGGCCGCGAGATAGCTGAACACCGCCATGAAGAGCAGGGCAGCCGCGACGAGGGACCAGCCGCCGACACGCGCGGCAGTGCGATGGCTCATGATGCTCACGTGCGGAGGGTGGGGAATTCGGCATCACTGTTTCGGTCGATCCCGTCGCTGCCTGAGCTCGAGCACCCGCCCAGGCGTCATCGCGTCGAACCCGAACTTCTCGCGCACCTCGTCCATTGCCGCCGACAGGCGGCGCAGCTTCTCGCGCTCGGGCGGTTCGAACAAGTCGGGCTCGGATGCGCGTGCGAGGTTCGTCGCCGCGAGCCCGATCAGGCGCACACCGCGGTCCCGCCGCCGCACGTCGCCGAAGGCGTTCGTGAGGAGGCCGCGCGCCGTCTCGAACAGGTCGCGATCGAGGTCGGTGGCTTCGGGCAGGGTCGCGCTGCGCGTCACGGTGTGGAAGTCGTCGTGACGCAGCTTGAGCGTCACCGTCCGCGCCACCAGCTGCTCGTGGCGCAGCTGCGACGCCACGCGGGTGGCGAACAGCAGCAGCACCGCCTCGAGCTCGCCGGGGTCGCGCAGGTCCTGACTGAAGGTGGTCTCGCGACTCACCGATTTCGTCTCGCGCTCGGCGCGCAGCACGGTGCCCCCGTGACCGTGCGCGCGCAGCTTGAGCAGCCGGCCCTCCTCGCCTAGCAGCGCCACGAGGTCGCGCTCCGAGCGCTGCTGCACTTCCCACACCTCGCGCAGGCCCAGCTCGGCCAGGCGCCGCGCCGACTTGGGGCCGACGCCGGGCAGGGCGCGCAACTCGAGGCCTGCCAGGAACCCTTCCTCCCATCCGGCGCGCACCTCCATGAGGCCCTTCGGCTTGGCGGCGTCGGAAGCGAGCTTCGCCACCATGCGGTTCGGACCGATGCCGATGCTCACGTCGAGCCCGGCGTCGGCTTGCACAGCGTCGCGCACCGCCTCCGCCACCGGCAGGAGCGAGACCGGGTGCAGTCGCTCGGTGCCGGTGAAGTCGAGGTAACCCTCGTCGAGCGAGGCCATGACGACGGTGGGGGAGAAGCGCTCCAGCGTCCCGCGAATGCGATGCGACGCCTCGCGGTACCAGTTGAAGTCGCCCTTGAAGAACGTGGCCTGCGGGCAGAGCGCCACGGCCCGCGCGATGGGCATGCCGGCGCGGATGCCGTACTTCCGCGCGCCGTAGGATGCGGACTGCACCACCCCGCGCGACTCGCGCCGTCCGCCGACGACGAGGAGCTCCACGTCCTTCAGCGGGGGATGGCGCCGGCGGCAGACCTCGACGAAGAAGGCGTCGAGGTCCACGTGCATCAGGCGGGGCGGCACGGCCTCATCGCGTCACGGCAGCTGCAGCGCGGCGACGGTGGCGCCCTTGTGGGTCTGTCCGGCGTTCTTCCCGACGGGGAAGTTGAGGTTCGCCACGTACACCGTGCCACCGAGCCGCTTGAGCTCGGCGGGCATGCGCAGGTTCTCGTGCGCGTCGTCGGTCGCCAGCACGGTGACGTGGCCCGTCGGATCGATCTTCGCGATCGTGTTGTTGAAGTTCGCGGTGACGTAGAGCGTATCGCCGGGCACGACGACGATGCCGTCCGCCCCGACGAGCCGGGTGTCCCTGGCGAAGGAGGTGATGTTCCCGGCCTTGTAGCCGGGCTTCACCTCCAGCCTGGTGATCTCACCGGTGCCGGTGTTGCCGGTGTAGACGGCGCCCCGGGAATCGATGCCGAGCCCGTTGGTGACGTAGACGCGCACCGGCATCGTGGTGTCGGTCGAGACGGTGGCGAAGCCTTTCGCGAACACGCTGGCGGCGCCGCCCGAGGGCGGTGCGTGGTAGACGACGTTCTGGTCGCCGCCCGAGATCCAGAGATGGCCGTCCTTGTCGAGGTTGAGGCCGTTGGCGCCCTTCGCCCCCGTGACGAACTTCCGGGCGTCCTTGAGCGCGTTGAAATCGCTTGCGCCGAGTCGCGCGGCAGCGATCCGGTAGATCACGCCCTCGTCCGGCACGGCGGCGTACAGGTTGCCCGAGCTGTCGGCGGCGAGGCCGAGGATGCTCGTGCCGGGCTTGAGGGGCAGCTGGCCGACGCGCGTCACGCTGCCGACGGAATCGATGCGATACACGCCGCCATCCTTCCAGTCGGCGGTGTAGAGCGCTCCCCGGTACTCGGCGAGGCCTTCGACGGTCGACGCGGTGTCGCCGATGGTGGCCACGATGCGCAGCGCCGGCGCAGGTGCGGCCGCCGAGGTACCGGTGGCCGAGGTATCGGTGGCGGGCGGTGCGGGCCGGCGCTCGCCGCAGGCGGCGACAGCGACGCTCAGCAGGATGGCGAGGGAACGACGGGTCATGGCTGCTCCTGGCACGTGACGGTCATACGAGAAGAATGGCGGTGGCCTTGAGGCCGATCCAGACCGCCACGCCGGGACGAAGGCCCATCTCCTCGGCGGTCTGGTTGGTGACGGCGGCCACCAGCGGGCGGCCGACGTCGAGATGCACCTGCGTCACCGGTCCGATGCGCTCGAGACGCTCGACGCGCGCGGCGAGCCGGTTGCGGAGCGAGGTGGGCGGGGGATCGGCGCTCAGCAGCAGGTCCTCGGGCCGCACGACGACGTGGGCGGCGCCCTCGCGTGCGGCCACCAGCTCCAGCTCGAGCCGGCCCGACGTGAAGCGCGCCTTGAAGCGGCCGTCGTCGGTGGTCTCGCCCAGGTGGGTGACCTCGCCCGCCAGGACATTGCCGGCGCCGATGAAGCGCGCCACGAACGCCGAGTTGGGGAAGCGGAACACCTCCTCCGGCCGGCCCGACTGCACGATGCGCCCCTCGGAGAGTACCGCGACCAGGTCGCCCAGGCGGAGGGCGTCGTCGAAGTCGTGCGTCACCTGCAGGGTCGTGATTCCCTCGCGCTCGTGCAGTGCCCGCAGCTCACGGCGCAGCATGGTGCGGGTGGCCGGGTCCACCGCGGCGAGCGGCTCGTCGAGCAGGAGCACGCGGGG
>Ga0070671_100005497_pt1 | contig 10107 bp, 9 predicted proteins | sample KBSS73metaG_FD_65341 | JGI IMG/M metagenome (GOLD analysis project Ga0070671, IMG submission 65341) | Switchgrass rhizosphere microbial communities from Kellogg Biological Station, Michigan, USA - KBS S7-3 metaG | ecosystem: Host-associated > Plants > Roots > Rhizosphere > Soil ... | reverse complement strand
CTGGTTGCGACCTGGAGATCGACGAGATGCTCGATCCAGTCGGCTCGCCCGGCGATGTAGCCGCAGCGCACCGAGGCCGACAGCGTCTTGGAGAAGCTGCCGATGCGGATCACGCGATTGAGGCCGTCGAGTGCGGCCAGGCGCGGCGAGCGCTCCGGCTCGAAGTCGCCAAAAATGTCGTCCTCGATGATGGTGAGGTCATGCGCCGCGGCCGCGGTCAACAGCCGGTGCGCGGTCTGGAGCGATAGCGTCGCGCCGGTCGGATTGTGCAGCGCTGAATTGGTGATGTAGAGCCGTGGCCGCTCGCGGCCAAGGATCTGCTCGAAGCGCGCGATATCCGGACCCGACGGCGTGTAGGGCACGCCCACGATCCTGGCCTGATGCGCGCGCAGCAATGCGCGAAAGTTGAAGTAGCAGGGATCGTCGACCAGCACCGTGTCGCCGGGGCGAAGCAGGAAACGGCAGACGAGGTCGGTCGCTTGCGTGCCCGAGCCCGTCAGCATCAGCTGGTCGACCGATGCCTCGATCGCGTCTTCCGCAAGGCGCGTCAGCAGCAGCCGGCGCAGTGCGAGAGAGCCGGAGGTCGAACCGTAATTGGTCAATACGCTCGCATCGGTGCGGGCGAGCGCGCGGGCGGCGCGGCGCAGGGCCTCTTCCGGCATCCACTCCGGCGGCAGCCAGCCGCAGCCGGGTTTGAGCACGCTTTCGTCGGCATCGAGCGATTGCCGCGAGACCCAGAACGGGTCGACGGCACGGTCGCGGCGTGGCTCGGCCTCGGTCAGCGCAAGCGGCGGCGTGACGGTCGGCGAGACGTAGAAACCCGATCCAGGGCGGGGGCGGATCAAGCCTTCGGCGGCGAGGCGATCATAAGCCTCGACGACGGTGGAGGGTGAAACACCCATCGTCGCGGCAAGGCTGCGGATCGACGGCAGGCGGTCGCCGGCCCCGAGCGCGCGGCCCGCGACCTTGGCGCGGATCGCGCTCATCACGTCAACGGTCCGGGTGCCGCCCCGGCCCTTCGTCAGCGTTCCGCTGTCCAAGGTGTACTGCCTTCCATATCCATACAGTTTGGCTGGATTGTACTGGATTGTGACTGTTCTCGCTACCCGGGGAAGGCCGAGTATCGCCGCTCAAGAAGCGAGGCGGACATGCAGTCTGTGGGCAGCGGCTGGGGCAACGGGCTTCTCGGCGTCATCATCTTCAGCGGCTCGCTGCCGGCGACGCGCGTGGCGGTCGGCGGCTTCTCCGCGCTGTTCCTGACGTCGGCGCGCGCGGTCATCGCCGCGCTGATCGGTGCGGCCGTGCTCGGCCTGCTGCGTCAGGCGCGGCCGCAACGAAACGATCTCGCCTCGCTCGCCATCGTCTCGATCGGCGTAGTGGTCGGCTTCCCCCTGCTGACGGCACTTGCGCTCCAGCACATCACCTCCGCGCATTCGATCGTCTTCATCGGCCTCTTGCCGCTGTCGACCGCGATCTTCGCCGTGCTGCGCGGCGGCGAGCGGCCGCAACCCCTGTTCTGGCTGTTCGCGGTCCTCGGCAGCGCCACGGTGGCCGGCTTTGCCCTCTCCAACGGCGGCTCGGCGTCAATCGCCGGCGATCTGCTGATGGTCGCTGCGATCGTCTTGTGCGGGCTCGGCTATGCCGAAGGCGCCGCTTTGTCGCGCCGCCTCGGCGGCTGGCAGGTAATCTCCTGGGCGCTGCTGCTTGCGGTGCCGCTGATGGTGCCGGTGGCGATCCTGACCTTGCCGTCGACATGGAGCGGCATCACTGCGCCGGCCTGGATCGGGCTCGCTTACGTCTCGATCTTCAGCATGTTCGTCGGCTTCATCTTCTGGTACCGCGGCCTTGCGATCGGCGGCATCGCGCGCGTCGGCCAATTGCAGCAGCTCCAGCCGTTCTTCGGTCTCGCGCTCGCCGGCTTGCTGCTGCATGAGCCGGTCGCATGGAGCATGATCGCCGCGACCGCGCTCGTGGTCGCCTGCGTCTTCTTCGCGCGCCGGTTTGCCTGACGACGCCCCATCAGGTCGGCTTGCCGCCGGGCGGCGCCTTTTCGATCCCGGGCAGTCGCGCGATCTGCTCGGCGAGGAAGTCGACCAGCAGCCGCACCCGCGCGATGCCGGACCGCTCCGGCACGATCAGCATGTTCAGTGGAACGGGAGGCGGCGAATAGTCCGGAAGCACGCGTTCGAGTCTGCCGGCCGCAAGAAGGTCCCCGACCAGCCAGAGATGGGCCGGCGCGATGCCGCGACCGGCAGCGAGCGCCTCTCGTGCGGCAAGCCCGTGGTCGACACGCAATCGCCCGGACAAAGGCACCGCATGGCGGCCGCCGCGGCGTCCGTGCAGCACCAGCATGTCGCTGCCGGCGATGTTGGACATCCCCACGGTCTCGTGTTTGGCGAGATCTTGCGGGCGCGCGGGCCTGCCGCGCATGGCCAGATAGTCGGGCGAGGCCACAAGCACCCGGCGCGACCGGCCAAGAGGCTTGAGCTTCATCGAACTGTCGGTGAGCGGGCCCAGTCGGATCGCGACGTCGACACCTTCGCGCACGAGGTCGATCCGTTCGTCCGTCAGGCTGAGATCGACGGACACGTCCGGATAGCGGTCCTGGAAGGCGAAGACAAAACGGCTGACGTGGAGAACGCCGAAGGCCGCCGTGCAGGAGGCGCGTACCGTCCCGGCAGGCGCGCCGCGCGTGCTGCGTGCCTCTTCGCCGGCGTGCTCGACAAGGCGCAGGATCTGTACGCAATCGGCGTAGTAACGGCGCCCCTCGTCGGTCATGGTCACCCTGCGCGTCGTTCGCGTGAGCAGCGGCACGCCGACCGCTTGCTCGAGCTCCCGAATGTGCCGCGTGACGGTGGACTGGCCGAGACCGAGCTCGCGTGCCACCGCGGACAGGTTTCCCCGCTCGGCGACCCGCACGAAGCTGCGCATGCGATCGAGCGAAACCTCCGGTCTATCCATTTTTCGGCATAATCCTATCCATTGCCGATATCTAGCGGATCACGGCCGGCGGGGCTAGTTGCTGTGCGAAATCATCAATCATTGGTGCTGATCATGAAAGTGTTGATCGTCTTCGCCCATCCCGAACCGGGCTCGCTCAATGGCGGGCTGCGCGATGTTGCCGTCAGGTCCCTTGAGGCGCAGGGCCATGAGGTGCGGGTGTCGGATCTTTATGCCCAGCGCTGGAAATCGGATGTCGATCGCGCGGATTTCCCCTCGCTGCCGGCGGACACGCGACTTGCGCCAGCCGCCGCATCCAAGCAGGCGTTCGAGGCCGGCACACTGACCGTCGACGTCAAAGGCGAGATCGAGAAGCTGCTGTGGGCGGATGTGCTGATCCTGCAATTTCCACTGTGGTGGTTCAGCATGCCGGCAATCCTCAAGGGCTGGGTCGACCGCGTGTTCGCCTACGGCTTCGCGTACGGTGTCGGCGAGCACAGCGACAAGCGGTGGGGCGACCGTTACGGAGAGGGGACGTTGGCAGGCAAACGCGCGATGGTGATCGTGACGGCGGGCGGCTGGCAGGAGCATTATTCGGCACGAGGGATCAACGGGCCGATCGACGACCTGCTGTTCCCGATCAATCACGGCATTCTCTATTATCCGGGATATGAGGTTCTTCCGCCGTTCGTGGTCTACAAATCCGACAAGCTCGACGGGGCCGCTTACCAGGCGGTTGCCGAAAGTCTGCGCGAGAGGATGAGAACGCTTGCGACGACCCCGCCCATTCCCTATCGGCGCCAGAATGGCGGCGACTACCTGATTCCGGGCATGCAGCTCCGCGCGGGGCTCGAGTATTCCGCGGCAAGCGGCTTCGCGCTCCATGTCGAGCGGGCCGAGTCGCACGGCTCGCGTGCCGAGCCGGATGCCGTGCGGCCGCCGACGGATGTTCGCGCGGCAACAGCCTAGGTCTGCGGATTGCCTCGCATGACGGCGAACGCGTGCGGGATCACGACACCCGCACGCGGTGCGCCGGAAACGCTTCGAAGCAATCGATCATGCACGGGTGCGAACTCGATCGCCGCGAACGCGCTCACTCCATCACCGTCCGCGTCAGCGTGCTCCTCGCGAATTTCTTCAGCGGCATCGGCTTGCCGAACAGAAAACCCTGCACGAAGTCGAAGCCGAGCTCGTTCGCGGCAACGAGGTCGGCGCGGCTCTCGACGCCTTCGGCGATCGCACACGCGCCATAGCCCTGCGCAAGCTCGACGATGTGCCGGCACACCGTGCGCTTGAGGCGGTCATTGCCGCTGCCGGTGACGAAGTGCCGGTCGGCCTTCAGTTTGATGAAGGGGAGCTTGCCCAGGTCCATCAGCGACGGCCAGTTGGCGCCGAGATTGTCGATCGACAGGCCGATATTGTGCAGGCCCACTTCGCGCGCCACCTCGCCGAGGACATCGAGGTCGCGGATCGCCTCCTCGCTGTCGATCTCGATCGTCAGTCCGCCGAAGGCCGGATGCGTCGGCATGCGACGGCAGAGATCGCGCACGGCCTGCGGCTCCTTCAGATACGAGGCCGGCAGGTTGATCGAGAGATCGACCGGGCTCTGGTGCTCGAGCAGATAGTGCCAGTCCTGCACGGCGCGCTCGATCACGAATTCCGAGAGGTCGCGCAGATGCGGATCGTGCGCCTCGGGAATGAAATAGGCCGGCGGCACCACGCCCCAGGTCGGGTGGCGCATCCGCACCAGCGCCTCGGCGCCGTTGCGGATCAGCGTCCTCGCGTCGATCTTGGGCTGGTACCACAGCTCGAGCCAGCCGGCATGCAGGGCCTCGCCGACATGCACGGCCGGGCTCGGCGCCGGCTCCTCCGGCAGCAGCATCGCGACGCGCTCGCGCAGCGTCTCGGCGGCAAAGGGCGTGGTCAGCGGCGGCAGCATGGCAAGGCCATATTCCTCGCCGACCTGCTGCACGGCCCTGACGATGATCGACTCGCGGGCGCCGACGGCGAGAACCTTGCCGTCGAAGGCCTCGCGCACCAGCGTCTCCAGAAATGTCCCGGGCTCGATGCCGTCGGCGGCGATTCCAAGCAGGATCAGGTCCGGTAATTCGCTCGTCAGCACGGTTTTCAGCTCCTCCGCGCTGGCGCATTCGGTCGTGACGAAGCCGAGATCCTCCAGCACCTCGGCGAGGAAAGCACGCAGATGGCGCTTGCCGTCGGCGACGCAAGCGCGCGGCGTTACCTTTCGCCGCCCGAAGGTTTTGGGCCTTCGTCCGGCGAGTTCTACAATTTGATCGTTCATCTCAAGCCACTCCCGTTCGGCGACGGTGTTAGCGATGGGAGCAGTTTCAAATATGGAAGGCTTCAGTCGATTGTCGGATTATCTGGGTAACGTTAAAGCCCTCATCATTCCTAAAATTGTTCGGATCTCGTTCGGGAAGTCTTTACGTCTGACCGCGTGTGACGGACGCATGACACGGTCATCGCGAGAGATTTTTTGAAAGCTGCGGCCGGTGCGAGAGCAAGGCCGGTGTCCTGCAATTGGACGACGCCGTTCGCGCTTCGCCCAATTGAATAACGATGGCCTTCAATTGTTTGTGGCCTTGTCGTGCTGAGCCATGCCGACCGCCTTGTAGTCATAGGTCGGATAGAACTCGGTGCGGTACGCGCCCCACGCGGTATCCTCGATGACGCGATTGACTTCGCGCAGTCGCGAGGCCGGCAGCCGCAGCGTGATCACCTGGCCGATGCCCATCATCACGTACCAGCTCACGACCTCGATTCCGGGCGGCGGAAACGCCTTGTGGAATCCCTGCTTGTCGAGCTGCGCATTCAGCTCGTTGAGCGGGCGGGACTGGTCGTGCTTGAAGAAGACGGTGAGCAGCACCGCGTTGTCGGCGGTCGGCGCGGCATTGCCTTGCGGCGGCGAGGTCTGCGCCATCGTCGTCGATGTGAGCGCCAGCGCGCCCGCAAGCATGGCCGCCATCGTCAATGTCCGTCGGTTCGATCTCATCGCGGAGTCCTTCCCAATGCTCATGCGGTGCATCGGAGAATAGGAGCGACAGCTACGGCCGAAGAACTCATTTTCGCGCGATGCGCGAATGTTCCGCCTCCGCTCGCGACGGTTCTGCGACGATGCGCGCGGCCGCGACGGCGAAAGTGTGAAGCAGATCACATGCGGCTTGCTGCACCTGCGCTATTGCTCGAGGCAGCCGGTGGTGGGCTGTCGAGGATCGCAGCAATGACGACGCGGCGGATATTGTATTGGTGGTTCAGGTTCGTGCTGTCAGGGCGATTTCTCGATCGCTTCCTGTGCCTGCCGCGCGCGCATTGATTGCGCTGCCGAATGTCAGGTCTGTCCGATCAATTTGCGAAACGCTGCCGCGCCGTCCTGCACGGCGTCGCGTCCCTTCCAGGCCAGATAGGACAGCTTGCCGCCGAGCGTGTCGTGGCTGCGTAGCCGGCGCGAGCCGAGAATGTGTCCGACATTGGCCGGGAAGCGGCTCACCTCGGCGGCCACCAGCGCCGCGATCGCGTCCATCAATTGCTGGAGGCGGACGCCCCATTCGCAATGTTCGATGCCGTCGATGCGGACCTTGAGCGCATATTCGGTGTCGTAGATTTCGGCGAGCAGGTCGCGAGCGATCAGCACCCGGTTGTGCCGGAGCGCGATCCTGAGGGCGAGGCGCTTGTCGTCGAGCCGGTCGAGCACCATGGCAACGACGCAGGCATAGGGCGTGGCGGCGACGTCGGCCGCGCTCTTGCTCGCGGCGGCCCTGGTGGCGAGGTGCACCAATTGCCAGGAGGTCTTCAGCCGCCGCGCCACCAGCGCCAGCGCGAAGGGCAGCGCCTCGGGATGAGCCTTCTTGAAGGCATCGAGCCGCGCGGTGATCTGGGCGACCTGGCCGTCGTCGAATTTCGCGATCTTCTCGGGCAGCTTTTCGTTGAACTTCGGCAGCGCGGCGCCGGCGCGCAGCACCTGCTGCATCTTCTTGACGTCGTCGAAGGCGCTGCGCGAAGCCGTGTATTGCGCGAGCTTGCCGCGGGCGAACTCGGTGCTCTCCGTCGAGGCGAGGGTGTTCTCGAGGACCTTGACGACCTTGGTCTGGAAGATCGACGCGATCTTCAGCACTTCCTTCGGGTTGTTGGCGGTGACCTGGTCGTTGATCGCCTTGATGTAGTCGCGCGCCATGGTCGGCAGCAGGTCGCGGCAGATCCACTCCCAGATCGGGGTGAGGGTGTTGCGCGAAATTCGCCCCATGTTGGGGTGCTCGGGTGCGCCGTCGATCAGCAGCAGCTCGAGCGGCGCGAAGAAATAACGCGAGGGGCTGGTGGCGCGCGCCTGGGTCGATCCGTCCTTGCGAAACTCGGCGCGCAGGCGGGCCTGGACGTCGGCCGAGCCCGGCATGTCGATGCCGCACAGCTCGAGCCGCTCAAGCTCGCTGAGCAGACAGCTGCGCGACAGCGGCGTCAGCCTCTGCAAGAATTCCGACAGCCGGTCGATCTCGTTCATGGCACGCAATCTTCCGCAACGATTCCAGCAAGCCCACGGGCTCAATGCATGGAGGCATTTGCGCGCTCTCAATCGGATCTAGAGAAGCAAGTCGCCGTTAATTTATCCGTAAAATCCGGGGGCGGCGGACGACCGTCCGGGAGACGGCGGTTAAGGAGACTTCGGCCTATCTGCCCAGGAAGTGGGCGGAGTTCTCAACCCTTGCATGGTCGAGGTCAGCTTCGCGCAAGCATAAATTGTGCCGATGCCGGCGTTTTAGCGCAAAACTGCCAAAATCACCGTAATCTTACGGAGCAAAAAGTTAACCACAGATCGGCCCGGGTTCCGCTAAACAGGTCACATGGGGTCACAGAACGATACGGCGACCGATTCGCGGCCGTCGGAATGGTACGAAAGCAGCACTGCTTCGGCTGAAGAGCTCGACTTCGTCCGCCTGAACGCCGCCCGCGCCAAGGCCGCCGACGAAATGGCCGCCGCCATCGCCCGCGAGCTCAATGGCCCCCTGACTGCGCTCCTGCTCTACATGGGCGAGATCAAGCATCACAGCGATCAGCTCGCGCCGGCTACGGGCGACCGCGCCTATTTGCAGCGGGTGGTGGAGAATGCGCTGACGCAGACCGAGCGCGTTTGCGGCCTGGTCAAGCAGCTTGCCGGTCCCCACAAGGGCGACTCGCCGATCCCGCCCCGGATCGAGGACGCCGAATCGAAGGCCGCCCGTGCGCCGCAGCGCGTGCCGAGCGCCGAGCTCCTGGGCCTGTCGGGCCAGAAGCGGCTGACCAAGCGCGAACGCGAGGTGCTCCGGCTGATCAGCGAGGGCTATTCGAACAAGCAGGGTGCGCTTCGGATGCAGATCAGTCCGCGCACGTTCGAGAGCCATCGCGCCGAGGCGATGCGCAAGCTCGGTGCGCGCAACACCGCGGACCTCGTCCGCGCGGCGCTGCTGCATTCGATCGATTGAGGTTGTTGTCTTGCGCCGCCGGTCGCGGCGCGGGGCCGGGGCGGCCGATCGCGTTCAGAAGTAGTCTTCCGAGAAGGGGCGCGCGCGAGAGACGGGGCGCAGCGGCTTGATCTCTTCCTTCGGCGCGTTCGGAATGATCGTGATGGTCCAGCGGGGAGGGATGCTCGATTCCTGCTCCAGCACCGAGCGCACGAAGCCGGTCACCGTCGACTCGCCAGCCTTCACCGTCGCCATCCGGCCGTTGAACTGGGCGATGCGAAAGCGACGGACCTCCTTCTGGTCCACAGTCTCGTAGGTGAACATGGAAACCCTCCTGGTTTCCCGCGACTATCACCAGCTATGATTAGCCATCTGTGAAAATCCCAAACCGTAGAAGTACGGCGGGGTTGCATCGGTCTCGTTATGCCTGCGGATCCTGCGCGCGCGCGGCGGCGTAGGCGGCATCCATGCGCTCCAGGAGATCACTGAATTCGGCCTCGCCGAGCGTCTCTGCGGTCTTCTCCAGCCGCAGCGCCAGCGCCGCGAGCCTGAGATAGCCGAACGTCCCGGCCGCGCTCTTCAGCGAATGCGCTTCACGCGCGATTTTGGCGGGGTGATGCGCGAGCGAGAGCGTGCGGAACAGTTGCAGGCGTGCGCAGGTCTCGCTCCAGAACACGGCGCGCACTTCGCCGGCGCCGTCCTCGCCGATCTCGCGCACCAGCGCCGCGTACGCGCCCGGCTCGCGCGCGGGCTCGGCATCGAGCGCTGCCTGAGAAGGCGCAACGGTCATTTCAAGCATGGCTTGGCCTGCCTTGGTCACGGTTCGTTTGTCGCGTAGCGCGTTCGGCGCGCGGATCGGTCCGTGTCTAGGGCATTTGAATTTCAGTTCCGGTAGCAGGACAGCGGGTGTTTGCAGGCCGGCATTAGCCGCAGGTTTACCACGCGGCAGCGCCGGTCAGCGCTGGCCGAGCAGACGGTCGTACTGGGTCTTCACGGTGGCGTAGCATTCGCACGCGGTCTGGCGCAGGCCGTCCAGGTTCAGGATCTGGATGTGCCCGCGGCTGTAGTGGATGAAATTGGCCTGCTGCAAGGTATTGGCGACCAGCGACACGCTGTTGCGCCGCGCCCCGATCATCTGCGCCATGGCCTCCTGGGTCAGCAGCAGCCGATAGTCGCCCGACAGATCATGGGTGTGCAACAGGCAGCGCGACAGCCGCGATTCCACCGGGTGGGCGGCGTTGCAGCCCGCGGTCTGCTGGACCTGCACGTAAACCGCAAGCCCATGGCGCGTGAGCAACGTCCGCAGGGTGCCGCTCTGGTCGGCCGCGATGCGCAGCCGGTCGAGATCCATCATCGACGCGACGCCAGGAATCAGCACGATCGCCGTGTTCAGCGCGCATGCATCGCCCATGGTCGAGAGCGTGCCGAGCAAGCTGTCGCGGCCGATCATCGCGACCTGCACGTGCTCGCCCTTGGCGAACTTCACCACCAGCGAGATGACGCCGCGGTGGGGAAAGAACGCGCGCTTGAGCGTCTCGCCGGCCTCGACCAGAACGGCCTCGTGCGGCAGATCGACCGTGCGCAGGTGCGGGCGGATCAACTCGTAATCGTCCGCCGACAGCGCGGACAGGAAACCGTTGGATGGACGCGCCATCGTTTCCAAAGCTGCCTCCCGTCTCGTCAGGCAGGGACTTGCGAGAGCGAATTTGCCGATCCC
>Ga0070671_100005495_pt1 | contig 10109 bp, 8 predicted proteins | sample KBSS73metaG_FD_65341 | JGI IMG/M metagenome (GOLD analysis project Ga0070671, IMG submission 65341) | Switchgrass rhizosphere microbial communities from Kellogg Biological Station, Michigan, USA - KBS S7-3 metaG | ecosystem: Host-associated > Plants > Roots > Rhizosphere > Soil ... | reverse complement strand
ACTGCGGGTGCAACTGCCGGTGCTAAACTTCCCAAGATGCTAAAATAGGTTCGCAGTTCGAGCACTCCCATCGCGCCGCGCATGCTGAAAAGTTCAAAGCCGATGAGGAGCAACACTGCGGCGCAAGCGATACAAAATGCGAGGCACGCATGGGCAAGCGCATCCAATTGGCCCGTTCGCAGCGCTCGATAACCATAGATTAGAACGAAAATCGCCGAAATCAGCCGGCCAGAGATAAATACAAGGGAGAAAATGGTCGAGAACACCCCTCCGGTGAAACCGCTCGATGTCGATAGTCGAGCAACTACCATCCAAATCACATTGGTCACGTCGGTGACCAATGTTGTCGTCGGAATCGCCATGACGACAGCGATTACAGGCCGCAGAATCGCAACGTCCATGGCATTCTGATAATTCAATGGCTCGCTCGGAAGAACGCGCTGTGGTTCCATTGATCCCCTTGTTGAACGGTCCAGGGCGACGTTTTCGAATTAGACTGATCCAATCAGCCAAGCCTGGTTAGCCATCCCAGCACCCATTCAGCGACGAAATAAGAAAGGGAAAGCGTTATCTCGTATGCAGTCCTCAAGTAAAGCGTCCAATTCTCCCATAAAAGCGACGCCGGCAAGGTGGCGTGTCTTTGCAACTGAAAATAGAAAACGATGCTTGTCCTAATCAGTGAGATACAGCCCATCCAAAACAATCCAAGGCGGCAGAGTTTGGCGTCGACTGGCCGACGACGAAGGATTGGTAGCGCACCCAGACAAACCGAGGCATGGCCAAGGATCGAGCCGAGTTGTTCGGCAAGTTGCGCATAAGTCCCAACCGGGCCACCATACACCGAAGGAAGTTTGGCCAAATAGATGTATGTCTGAACCGACAGGATAACGTAGCCGACTAAGTTGATGGCTGAACACGCTCCCAATACCGCGCAAGCGCCAGCCACTGCCAACTTCTTTGCGGGCAGCGCATACTCCAAGGTCAATTGCGGCTCAGCGGCCGAAGGATTTACAGCTATCCCGTCGTCGCTCATCAGATCGCCCGCATCGCCTTCACGCATTCCGTCAGCTTCGGCACGGGGTCATGCGCGTCGCGCTCGTATTCGATCACGGCGAAGCCATTGAACCCGCCGTTCTCCAGCTCCTTCACGAACGCCGGGAGATCGAGCGTGCCGGTGCCGACGATCACGTCTTCCCACTTGCCCTTCTTGTCGAAGACGAAATCCTTGTAGTGCACCCCATAAATCCGGCCGGCGAATTTCTTGGCCCATTCGACGGGGTTGTTGCCCGACTGGATGCACCAGGCGGTGTCGATGTTCAGGCCGAAGTTCGGGCCGCCGAGTTTCAGCATGTATTCCAGCTCGTCAGCGCTGCCGCCGAACATGTAGCCGCCGTGGCAGTGGATGGCGATCTTGATTCCGAATTCATCGCACAGCTTGTTCACCGCGGGGATGGCCGTGGTGAAGCTGTCGACGCGGAAGTGGGCGCTGATGTATTTCGCGCCGGCGATCTTGGCGCACTCGAACCACTTGCGCTCGACATCGGTGTTGCCGGTGAAGGTCTGCACGCCCATCGAGACGATTTTCACGCCGGCGTCCTGGTGAATCTTGACGATCTCGCCGAAGGCTTCCGGCTTGTTGAAGTCGGCATGCGCGCCGCTGATCTCAAGCTTGTCGACGCCGATCTGCTTGACCATCTTGGCCAACGTAGCGTTGTCTTTGAAATCGCGGAAACACCAGCTTTGCACACCGAAATCACGAGCGGGAGAGGTCGCCATATCAAGTCCTTCGTTTGATTGAGCGGATAACGATGGCGGGAAGCGGCGGCCGTGTCAAATCAAGGGAAAGGCGGAACGGCCTTCAAACGCGTCGACGGCGGCGGGCGTCCGGAAGAAATAGAGCACCAATGCACGGCTGACTTTTGCGCCGCTGGCCCCTCCGCCCCTCCGTCTCTACAATCCCCGATTCGATGTGGCGTCAGGTTCCTAACCTAATCACGACCTCCCGGCTGGTGCTGGCGATGGTCTTTTTCGTACTGCTCTCGTGGTACCAATACGAAGGCCGCGGCCACTCGACATTGTTGACGTGGGCGTTCTTCGTCTGCCTCGTCGCAATCAGCACCGATTTCATCGATGGCTACCTGGCCCGCAAGTGGAAAGTCGAAAGCCGGTTCGGGCGAGTCGTCGATCCGTTCGTTGACAAGATACTTGTACTGGGGAGCTTTGTTTTCTTCGCTGGGAAAAACTTCGTCATCGTCAGCGCGATCCTCGGTGGCGAGCACCGCGTCGCCCACACGATCACCGGCGTGACACCAACGATGGTCGTCATCATCCTCGGCCGCGAATTGCTGGTGACGAGTCTGCGCGGATTGGCCGAATCCTCCGGCGTGCAGTTCGGTGCGGATTGGTCGGGTAAGCTGGAGATGATTCTTCAGTCGGTCACGATTCTGGTCATCCTCGCGTACGTTTACGGCCTCGGCTTTACGCAGCCGCACCCGGATTTAAACGCCGGCACGCTGGGCTACTGGACGCTGTTCCGCGACTGCATGATCTGGTTGACCCTGATCGTGACGGTTTGGTCGGCGGTGGGATATGTGCGGAAGAGCATCACGAGTTTGAAAATGACCAATGGCTAATGACCAATGACCAATGGGGTACTTCCGCATTGGTCATTGGTCATTAGATATTAGTCATTCCGCTACAGCGGTCTTACATCGCCATGCCGCCATCCACGCAGATCACCTGCCCGGTGAGGTAGCTGGCCGATTCGCTGGCGAGGAACGTCACCACGCTGGCAATCTCATCCGCATTGCCGAAACGGCGAAGCGGGATCAGTTCCTTCACCTTGTTCTTCACCATGTCCGGCAGCACATCGGTCATGTCGGTGCTGATGAAGCCGGGGGCGACGACGTTGCACGTCACGCCCTTGCCGGCGAGTTCCTTGGCGACCGTCTTGCTCAGGCCGATAAGGCCGGCTTTGCTGGCGGCGTAATTGGCTTGGCCGGCGTTGCCGACGACGCCGCTGACGCTGCCGATGTTCACGATTCGGCCACCCGATTTGCTGCGCATCAGGTAGCGGGCGGCGGCGCGCGTGGTCACAAAGGCGCTCTTCAGGTTGGTGTTGATGACGTCATCGAAATCGGCATCCTCCATGCGAAGGAACAGGCCGTCTTTCGTGATGCCGCCGTTGTTGACGAGGATATCGATCCGGCCGTGTTTTTCGGCGATCGATTCGATCGCGTCCGCCGTCTGCTTCGAATCGCTCAGGTCGATCGACAGCGCCTCGGCCGATCCGCCGGCGGCTTTCACTTCGTCAACGACGGCGTTGAGCTTATCGAGCCCGCGGGCGGCCGCGACGACGTGCACGCCGCTCTTGGCCAGATGCTTGACGATGGCGGCGCCGATACCGCGGGATCCGCCGGTGACGATGGCGACTCGTTTTTCAGTCATGATTGATTCCTCTGTCCGTTAGAGCGCCGCACGATAGCAGAGGCGGCAATTTTTTGTAGGGGCGGGACGCATCCCGCCCGTTGAGCCTAAAAACGCGCAGCTGGCGACAACGCCCCTACGAAAGCGCGGCGGCCTCGTTCAGTGTCGTCACAGGCGCGCGACGGTTTTGCTTCTTCAGCAGGCCAGTCAGCACCTTGCCAGGGGCGAGTTCGATGAACGTGGCATCCGGCAGATTTGCGACCTGAGCGATCGTTTGTTCCCAGCGGACGGGCTTGACGATCTGGTCGACCAGCAGCGATTTGATCGTCGCCGGATCGGTGTGCAGGGCCGCCGTCACGTTCGAGTAGACCGGGGCGCTGGGGGCTTTGAAATCGACCTTGGCCAGTTCCCCTTTCATCACATCGGCGCCTGGCTGCATGATCGGGCTGTGGAACGCGCCGGCGACGACAAGCGGCACCGAGCGGAAGCCAGCAGCCGTCGCGGCGGCGGCGAAGCGTTCGCAGGCGGCCTTGCCGCCGCTGACGACGATTTGCCCGGGGGCGTTGAAATTCGCCGGCACGAGCACGTCGCCTTGAGCTTGTTCTTCGCAGAGCTTGGTGATCGACGCTTCATCACCGCCCATCACCGCGACCATGCTGCTCGGCACGCTGACGGCGGCCGCCTGCATCGCCTTGCCGCGGGCGGCGACGAGCTTCACGCCATCTTCAAAGCTGAAAACGCCGGCGAGGTGAAGGGCAGTGTATTCGCCGAGGCTGAGGCCGGCGTACGCGAATGGGCCATCGCCCAGCTTGCCCGCGGCCTTGGCGGCGGCGTGGCAGGCGATGCTGGAGACGTAAATCGCCGGCTGGCTGATGTCGGTCTGGTTCAGGCGCTCGTCGGGCCCGTTGAAGCAGAGATCGCCAAGGTCGAAGCCGAGGATGGCGTTGGCTTTGTCGTAGACGGCCTTGGCTTCGGGGAATTTCTCGGCGAAATCACGGCCCATACCGACGGCTTGCGCGCCTTGGCCGGGGCAGAGGATGTAGGTGTTGGCTGACATAGAGGGTGGGCGATTATCGGGAAGAACCCAGACGGAGCAAGTTTCTGGTCCCTCTCCCTCGGGGAGAGGTCAGGTGAGGGGATTGGTTGTCGTTCGACGTGCAGCCGCAAAAAAAGAATACGTAAACAGCTTCACATCTTCAGCGGAAGGTGACTTTTCAGCGGCTGTCTCCCCTCACCTAACCTCTCCCCAGGGAGAGGGATAAGAGGATCACATCCGCACAACAGCGTTCGCCCACGTCAGCCCTGCGCCGAAGGCGACGAAGACGGCGATGTCGCCCTTCTTCAGCCGGCCGGATTTGATGGCTTCGTCGAGGGCGATCGGGATGCTGGCGGCCGAGGTGTTGCCGAAGCGGTCGAGGTTCACGATCGCTTTTTCGGGCGGCAGTTTCAGGCGATCCATCGCGGCGTCGATGATGCGCTGGTTCACCTGGTGCGGCACGACGAGCGTCACGTCATCGACGCTGATGCCGGTTTTGTCCAAGGCGTCCTGCAGCATCTCCTGAAAACGCGAGACGGCGAACTTGTACACTTCGCGCCCGCGCATCTTGATGAACTGGTTTCGGCCGGCGACGAGTTTTTCGTCGACCGGGTGGCGCGAGCCGGGTTGGCAGAAGATGAATTCCCAACCGCCGCCATCGGCGTGGAGCGAGCTGTAGAGCAGGCCGCGATCGCGCTTGCCGTTTTGCACTTCTTCGCGCTGAAGGACGACCGCACCGGCCCCGTCACCGAACAGGATGCAGGTGCTGCGGTCTGTCCAGTCAGTCACACGGCTCATCGTTTCGGCGCCGATCACCATCACGTTTTTGTATCGGCCGGACTCTATGAACGAAGCGCCCGTCTCGAGCGCGTAGATGAAACCGCTACAGGCAGCATTCAGGTCGAAGCTCGGCGTGTTGCCCAAGCCGAGCGACAGGCTGACGAAGTTGGCCGTGCTCGGCGTCACCATCTCGGGCGTGCAGGTGGCGACAATGATCAGGTCGAGGTCTTTCGGCTCGATGCGGGCGTCTTTAAGCGCGTTGGTGGCCGCGTGCGAGGCGAGAGTTGCGGTTGATTCACTCGGCGTGACGACACGGCGCTCGCGAATGCCGGTGCGCTGCACGATCCACTCGTCGTTCGTGTCGACGAGCTTTGAAATGTCGTCGTTCGTCATCCGCTTTTCGGGCAGATAGCAGCCGGTGCCGGCGATGATGGCGGAGTAGGATGGCATAGTGGGTCGGGAATTCTAATTGAAATTGCAAGATTCAGCGCGGGAAGTGGTCGGGAAACGAACTCGTTCCCTCATCATCCTTCCTAAGAATCAAATGAAGCCGAGTTCGCCCATCGGCACTAAAGATGGCCTCAAAATGCTGATGGAAATCACCGTCTTTCGATGTATCGATCTCTGCAAATTGCCCAAAAAATTCGGCCAATTGCAGATAATGCGATCGCCGGCCGTAAACGTTAACTTGAAGCCCGCCAGCGATTGAATCTTCGCCGTCGACCGGATTCCAGAACCCGTTTTCGTCCAGTTGCTCGCGATGGACCAACAAATTGACGAAAGGGAATGAGCGTTCGCCCGCTTCCAACTTACTTCGCCTCTTCGACCTGAATGGCATGGCCGATCTGGTCGACGATCTTTTCGTTTACCTTCGCGGCGAAGAGTTGCTTGCCCACGCGGATGGCGTTCTTGATCGCGCGGGCTTCGCTGCGGCCGTGGCAGATCAGGCAGTAGCCGCCGACGCCGAGCAGCGGTGCGCCGCCGGTCTCCTGCCAGTCGTGCTTCTGGTAGATCTTTTTCATCACCGGCTTGAACGCCTGCAGCAGTTGCGGGTCGTATTCTTCGATCTCGCTGACGAGGGTTTGAAAGATGCCCTCGGTGATGCCTTCGGTGAACTTCAGGACGATGTTGCCGACGAAACCGTCGCACACGCAGACGTCGACGACGCCTTTGAGGATGTCTTTGCCTTCGATGTTGCCGACGAAGTTAATCAGCGGCTCGTCGCGAAGGAGCTGGCGGCTTTCCTTCGTCATCGCGTTGCCCTTGGAATCTTCTTCGCCGATCGACAGCAGGCCGACGCGGGGGCTTTCGATGCCGCAAACTGCTTTGCTATAGGCCGATGCCATCAGGCCGTACTGCAGCATGTGCATTGGCTTGGGCTCGGGATTGGCGCCGACGTCGCACAGGACGACCGGGCCGTAGAAAGTCGGGAGAATGATTGCGATGCCGGGGCGGGATACGCCCGGGAGCAGTCGCATGCGGAGCTGGGCGGCGGCGACGCAGGCGCCCGTGTTGCCGGCGCTGATCGCGACGTCGGCCTCGCCTTTGCTGACCAGCTTGTTCATCACGCTGATTGACGAATCGGGCTTGCCGCGGACAGCCTCGACGGGCGAGTCGTCCATCGCGATCACGTCTTTGGCGACGACCGTCTTGTAGTGGTGTTTCTTATCGGCGGGGACGGGGCAGTTGGCCATCGCCTCATCGAGCACGTCTTGCGTGCCGATCAGAATGATCTGGTCGCCGGCTTCAAGCAGCGGCGCGGCGTCCCAGCATCCTGCCAGGATCGCTTCCGGAGCCTTATCGCCCCCCATCACATCAACGGCCGCTCGCACCTAGTCGCCCTCTTCCGCTTAAAGTCCAGAATGAAAACGCCTGGCAAGCCAGGCGGCTAAACAGCGTCTCCGACGACGCGCCTTACAAGGAAGGAGACGTTTAGGCTTCTTCGTTCTTAACTTCGATCGCCAGGCTGGGGTTCACAAACCCGCAGTTGCCGCAGGCGGCATGGGGCAGCTTGGCGCTGCCGCACTGGGCGCAACGGACGTACTGGATCGGACGCAGGGCGTGATGCGAACGACGCTTACGCTTACGCGACTTGCTGATGCGTTGAACGGGCAACATGGCGAACTCCGGACAATCGGGCTATCGAAAAAGCACCCTCGGCGCGAGCACGCCCCGAAGAGTTGAGCGGGATAAGGTATGGAAAGCGGGAAGCGGTGTCAAGCCGTATCGTTCTTTATGGGCCCTGCTTCGCGGTTAGATTCAGAATACTGTTCAAAACCATTCCCCGTGCCGTATCGACGCCAAACCCGCTGATTCCATAAGTATTGGCCCCCGCAAGTGCAGCCGCGACGTCACCCCGGGTGATGTAGACCGCTGGGCGAGTGCCGGAAACGATCTGCCGGAGTGTGGCTCGGTCGGCTTCGAGAAAATTGCGATAAGTGGGCTTGGAAACGTCAGTTCCGCCCGCGCGGCGGGTTTTGCCAGTGAAAACGGGGGTGTCGTCGCACGGCTTGGGATCGCCGGGCTGATAGCCGAGTTTGGCCAGGGCACTGTCGACCGCGGCGGAGGCGGCGACGCGGCCGCCGGCGGCGTCGATCCATAGGGTGCCGCCGGCGTCGATCCACTTCCGCAAGGCGGCTGCGTCGGCGTCTTTTAACTCTGCTGATTCGGACACCGTCAGGAACGCGACTTGGGTCGCCGGCGTCAAATCCGCCGCGGCCATGGTTGATGATTTAAGATCGATACCGCCTTTGGTCGCCAGCAAAGCGCCCAACTGGGACAGCGATGCCGGTTCCGGATCGTAATTGCCATCGTACTTGATGCGGGCGGCTGTCACCGTTGCGCTGGGGGCCTTTTCCGGCGCAACCACGTAGTTCGTCAGCATCCGCGGCCGCTTCGGCACCAGGCCGGTGGCGTACAGGTAGATGTTGGTCAGCAACGTGAAGCTATCGCGCTTCCCACTGGCGTCGGCCTGCAGATCTTTGCTCAGATCCTTCTCCACCAGCACGATCAGCGGCCGAACGCCGTTGTCGAGGGTTGGGACGGTGATCTTCTCGGTCACCTTCTGATTGAGCGTGAAGAACGGGTGGTTCGGCTCGGCTTTCACAAACTGCTTCCCCGGATACAGCTTGCCGGCAAGATCGCGGTAGCTGTTGAGCACCGCCGCTGCCCCACCGCCTTCGGGAGAGGCGATCAGCATGCCGCCGGCGTTCAGGTAATCGCGCAGGTGATCAATCTGTGCATCGGTGAGTGTAAATGGCTTGTCGGTGGCGAGATAGAGCGTGGCGCTTTCGACGAGTTCATTCACCGGCTGATCGAGATCGGCGATCTGCCAGCTTGTCGGCACTTCCAGCCGATGCGACATGTCATCAGTCAGGTTCTGCAGATCATTCGGCCGATTGTTCCAGGCGGGGGCGACGTTCTTCTTCTCGTCGCCGAACCGCACCTTGCACACCGCCAGCGGGCCGCGGGCGCGGTAGAGGTACAGCAGCGCGAACGATGTGGAAACGGTCGGCCCCTTCGGGCCTTTCCACAAACCATCGGGCCCCTGCTGGTTGAGCAGCGTGGCGGTGGCTTCGCGGAACCAGTCGACGTTATTGAACTTTCGATAACCGATCGCCTGGCCGACGTTTTGGATCGTCCAGCAGTAGTAGTACAGATCACTGTCGCCGTCGATCTGGTTCAGATCGAAATGCTTGTCCAGCCAGTCGATGCCGGCCGCTAGTTCGGGGGAGGTTTTGTTGCCGGTGCCAAGCTTCTTCGCGCCGTCGAGAAAGCGTTCGGTAAGGCTCAGCGTCAGCACCCCGCCGGCAGTCATCGGGCCGCTGGCACGGTCGGCGAAGGCATCGGACCCTTTCTGAATATCGCGTGCCGGCTTGACGGCCCAGGCGCCAGCATCGGTATTGCCCGGCGGAATCTGAGCGTCGCGCCAATATTTATCGATCTGCCGCCACACGCGCGTATCGATGTCGTACCCCGCATCCTGCGCCGCGGCCAAGCCCAGGACCGCATATTGACTGTTCGCGTTGTCGGCCCCGGGCGGCTTCGGCAGCGTGCTGATGCCCGGCGTGAACCCGCCTTGCGGCGTCATCAGGCCGATCAGCCAGTCCGCGTCGCGCCGCATCCACGGCTGCCAGGTTTTCTGCGGCAGCATCGAAAGCATCCGAAGCCGCATCGCCCGGTCGTAGGTGCTCGTGCTCTGAAAACACGCCACCCATCCAATGCGCTTGGCCAGCCATGGCGTGTATTGATTTTCGCCGGTGGAAAGAAACGCCCAACACGCCAGGGCCTGGTTACCCGGTAAGATCCACTGCTGCAGCCACGCGACGATGTCGGCCGCCCAGTAGCTGTCGGGGCCGAGGTCGACGTCGGGAGCGCGGACTTTTTCCAGGCCGATGACGGCGCGCTCGATGGCGTCGTCCACGCTCTTCAGATCGAGCGTCTTGGCCGTCAGGTTTCGGCGGACCAGGGGCGGAAGAGTCTTAGAGCTGCGCGTCAGCTCATCGGGGGCCGCCCGCTTGGGGACGTTGCCACTCTCCATCGCGGTAATGACGGTAAAGGCCCGTTCCTGCAACACGTTCTTCTTCACGGCCGGCTGCTGAGGCTGGGCCGGCGCGCGGGCGGGCGCTTTGCCCGGTTGTGGCTTGCCGGTCGCGTTGTCGCCGGCGACGACGGCGCGCTTCAGATCGCCTGCCGCGGTTTTCAGGGCGGCCGGCGGGTAGGCGCTCAACCAGCCGTCGAAATACGCCGCGTTCAGAAACGCCAACGAATCGGCCGCGTCCGCGGGAGAACTCTTCGCCTGCTGCTCGATCGTCCGGACGACGTTCGACAGCATTTTCGGGTCGCCGCTGGCCACCATGCCGTATAG
>Ga0070671_100005490_pt1 | contig 10112 bp, 8 predicted proteins | sample KBSS73metaG_FD_65341 | JGI IMG/M metagenome (GOLD analysis project Ga0070671, IMG submission 65341) | Switchgrass rhizosphere microbial communities from Kellogg Biological Station, Michigan, USA - KBS S7-3 metaG | ecosystem: Host-associated > Plants > Roots > Rhizosphere > Soil ... | reverse complement strand
GCGGCGCGAGGATATCCCGCTCCTGGCGCGTCACTTTCTCCTGAAGTGCCGCGAGAAGTTCAAGAAGGACGTGGACGCCCTTTCGCAGGAGGCGCTCAACCGGATGCTGCTCTATCCCTGGCCCGGCAACGTGCGCGAGCTGGAGAACGTCATCGAGCGCGCGGTGATCATGGCGCGAGGGACGCTCATCCAGAGCGTCGACCTGCCCGAGGAGACGCCCCAGCCGGAGGCCGAGCCGTCGGCGGGCCCTCTGCTCAACCGGGCGCTCTACGACCTGCCTCTCGACGAGGCCGGCGACATCTTCGAGCGGAGCTATTGCGAAGAGGTGCTGGCGCGCTGCGAGGGACGGATCGCGACCGCCGCCCGGCACAGCGGGCTCAATCCGCGGTCGTTCAACCGAAAGATGAACAAATACGGACTCGATAAGAAGAACTACAAGAGAAAGAAGACGCGAATGGCCGGACAGCTCTCTTGAGTCCACTTTCCGGACGGTATTTTTGGAAGAAGCCGTCCATCGTTGTTCGATCGGTTTCGAACGGCTCCGATTCGACCCTTGTAAATCATTCCTCCGGCTAGGGATAGCGTTTTTGCAAGGGACGGCCGCATTCAGGGCGTTTCCGGCACATGGGTTGCTCCAGGTTTTTCTCGCCCTAACTTGTTCTATCGATTGAGGTCCCTCGTGATCCTGCCTCTACACGACATCCCGCGCCGGGTGTACCTCGCTTCGGCGCTCCTCTGCGCCTCGGCTGGCAACCTGCTCGCGGCCCCCGCGCCTGCTCAGGAATCGGCCAAGGCCGCGGCAGCGCACGAAACCGAAGGGGCCGTGTACACGATCGGGGTGGGGGACATCCTCGGCATCCACGTCTGGAAGGACCCGGACGTCTCGCGGCCCAACGTGATGGTGCGTCCCGACGGCCGGATCTCGCTTCCCCTGGTGGGGGACGTCCAGGCGGCGGGGCTCGTCCCTTCGGCGCTATCCTCGATCATCACCCAGAAGCTCAAGGACTACGTCACGGACCCGCAGGTGACCGTCATCGTCGAGGCCATCAACTCCTACCGGATCTACATGCTCGGCCATGTGCTCCGGTCGGGGGTCTACACGTTCCAGAACCCGACGCGCCTCGTCGAGGCCATCGCCTCGGCGGGCGGGTTCGATCAGTTCGCGGACACCTCGCACATCATCGTGCTCAGCTCGCGAGGCGGCGGGCAGACGCGTATCGAGGTCGAGTTCAAGAAGATCGTGTCGGGGGCCCGCCTGGAGGACAACATCGTCCTCCATGCCGGCGACACGGTCATCGTTCCGTAAGGGGAATCGCCCTATGACCACAGCGAAGCGTTGGATTCTCGGGCTCGCTCTGGCGACGGCCCCGTGCGGGCTCGCCACGGCCGCCGACATCCGATGGAGGGCCGGCGGCGAGCTCCTGGCCGTCTACACGGACAACGTCTACTTCGAGTCGAAGGATTCGCAGACGCCCGCCGTCTCCTCCGGCGGCGCCTCCGCGGGAGGCGGCTTCGGGCTCACCTCGTCCACGCCGCGCAGCGAGTTCGACATCGGCTGGAAGGGCTCCTACCGCAACTTCCCGCAGGAGACGAACGCGAACAACCTCGAGCAGTACCTGGTCATCACCTGGAGCACCCTGGTGACGCAAAAGACCTCGTTCAATCTTTTCGAGAACGCCAGCAGCTCTCCCGAGGTCGACAACTACGAGGACCGGGGCGTCGACCAGGGGCTCACGGTCGGTACGCGCGCTCGCCAGTTCCGCAACATGACCGGCCTCGGCGTGACGACGCAGATGACCCCGCGCTGGAGCTTTCGGGCCGACTACGCCTATCGCCTCCTGAACAACGGCGAGATCCAGCGTCCGGACGACGCTCCGCCTTCGACGGCCGACTGCAACGGCGGCTTCTGCATCCCCGGCGGCATCGTGGACGAGAACGGCGACGGGACCCCCGACGAGCTGGAACCGACCGTCGAGGATCTCAATCTCCTCGACGAGCGCGGGCACACGGCGAACGTCGGGTTCACGCGCCAGCTCTCGCTCGCGTCGGACCTGACCGTGAGCGCGACCTACCTGCACAACACGACGACCGACGACCTCTTCGGCGGCTCGACGATCCGCAAGTCGCACTCCTACGGCGGCAACGTGGTCTATGCCTGGTGGCGCGAGAAGACCGGAGGCGAGGCGCCGACCGATACGACCGGTCCGATGGACGTGCAGAAGCAGCCCGGCGCGCCCGTTCCCGGGACCCCGAACGAGCCGCCTCCGGTGACGCGCCGCCCCGGCGACGACCAGCCGATCGCCCCGCTGTCCGCGGGCTCGGACGGCCGTCCGCACGGCGGCATCCAGGCAGCGCGCGTCGCGGCGCAGCGCGCCGGTGGCGTGAGATCGGGCAGGTTCTTCGAGCTGCCCACCGATTCCCTCAACATCTGGTGCGGCGTCGGTGTGTACCGGGTGACCGACACGATCGGAAAGCAGCTCGAGGAGATCCTCAAGCCCGCCGAGAACTCGGAGACGTCGACCGAATACTCGGGAGAGGTGGGACTGATCCGCACCTACGGGCGCGGGGCGCTGTCCGCCGGACTCACGCACGGAGTCAGCACCTTCGAGGGGCTGGGCCGCCGCGAGACCGTCGACACCAACGGCGACGGCACTCTGGACACGGAGGTCCAGGTGCCTGCCGGGTCGGCGGTGCGGACGACGCTCTACGGGTCGTACGTCTTCACGCTCACCCGCGCATCGCACTTCGCGTTCTCGCTCAACGCGACCCGGCGATCCGGCATCTCGAACCGGGAGTTCGACTTCCAGAACGAGACCGCGGACATCGGCCAGACGCGGGTCACGGCGATCGGGGCCGCGATCGGCTACGACCTGCAGTTCGCGGACTGGGGAGGCCTGAGGGTCTCCTACCGGTACACGACTCAGGACGCGCCGGGAACGCAGCTTCTGTCCGACCTCGACTACGCCAAGCAGACCGCCACCCTGGGGATGTTCTTCACGACCCGCTAGGAGAGAACGCTTCGTGAGCTCGGAATCCGCGATCAACGACTACCTGAACATCGTCTGGCGGCGGAAGTGGCTCGTCCTTCTGCCCGCCCTGCTCGGTGTGGCGGCGTCCGTGATCGCCTACAAGTACACGCCTCCGACGTACCAGGCGCGCGCAACGCTCGTCGACGAGCACGAGCCCGTGGGCTACGAGGGGAACCGCAAGACGGTCTGGGACAACCCGCGCACCGCGCTCGAGCGCCTGCAGAGGGACGACTTCGTGATTCCCGTCTCCCGGCGGATCGAGGGCATCGAGCCCGGGGGCCCGGTGGGGGGCGAGGTGACGGGGCGCGTGCGCAACGCGCTCAACGTCGAGATGGTGGGCAACCTCCTCTACTTCAAGGCGCGCGACCATGATCCCGACTTTGCTTCGAAGGTCGCGAACGCCTACGCCCAGGTCTTCATCGACTCGACGCAGTCACGGCGCGAGAACCGCTCGGGACAGACGGCGTCGTTCTACGACAATCAGCTCCAGGCGAAGAAGGCGGCCCTCGACGACGTCGAGCGCCGCCTGGCGCAGTTCGCGGCGTCGCACCGCGGAACGCTTCCCGACGATGTGACGATCCACATGCAGGCGGTCCAGCAGCTCCAGACGCAGCTTTCGCAGGCCGAGTCGGACCTGCAGGCGCGGCGCGACGAGCGCGAGACCTTCGTGTCGACGCTGGCACAGATGCCCTCGCCGGCGGCCGCCGGCGATGGGACCGCCGGGCCCGTGCCGGACGATCCCCAGACGCGGCTGCGCAAGCTCCAGGGCGAGCTCGCGGACCTGCGCACGCACCTGACCGAGAAGCACCCCGACGTCCAGCAGAAGATCCGCGACATCCGGTCGCTGGAGGCCGAGATCGCCTCCGCTCCGCCGGTCCGGCAGGACCCCGCCCAGCCCGCGGCGAGCGCCGGTCCCCTCGATCCCTCACGGATCGGAATCGCGAACTACCAGCGCGTGCTCGGGATGGACCGGGAGATCTCCCGGCTGGCCGGGCGCGTCACGAGCCTGAACGGTCAGATCGCGCGGCACAATGCGTCGATCTCCTCGGCCGGGCAGAACGCCATCGACTGGTCGTCGCTCTCGCGCGAGCGCACGAACCTCCAGAACGACTACAACAACCTGCTGACGACCGCCCAGAAGGCCGACCTCAACACCGACATGGTGAAGAACACGACGCTCCAGAACGATTACCGGATCCTGGAGCTGTCGAGCGTTCCCACGGCGCCGGTCGGCCCGCTCCTGCTCCTGTTCCTGTCGATCGGGCTCGGCGCGGGGCTGGCCGTCGGCGCGGGAGCCGCCGTCGTCGCCGAGATGATGGACCAGACGTATCAATCGCCCGACGAGCTCACGAAGGACCTGAACGTTCCCGTCATCGCCACGATCGTACGCATCGACGAGGCGCTGAAGGGCGGACCCAGCGGCAACTACCGGCGGAAGGCCGTCTGAGTGAGCACCTCGATGGACGATAAGCGGCTCGATCTCGAGGCGCTCTTCCGTCTCCCGTCGGCGGCGGAGAAGGGCCGCTCACCCGAGCGGGACGCGACGCGCCGCGCCCTCATCGCCGCGCTTCCCGTCCACCCGCTGCGCAACGGCCACGTGCTATCGGCCCTGCACGACCCCATGTCCCCGGCCACGGAGCAATACCGTACGGTCAAGGCGCGGCTGGACTACATCTCGCGAAACGAGGGGCGCGCGATCCACACGATCGTCGTCACGAGCCCGAGTCCGGGCGACGGCAAGACGCTGACCGCGCTCAACCTCGCGCTGGTCCTCGCGCAGGACGAGTCGAAGGCCGTCCTGATCATCGATGCGGACCTGCGCAAGCCCGGCCTGCGCGATTACTTCGCGCACCGGCCGAAGATCGGGCTGATCGAGCTGCTCGCCCGGGAGGTCGGCCTCTCCGCGGGCCTGTTCCGGCTCGACGGGTCGCGCCTCGTGGTCCTCCCCTCGGGGGCGCGCGCGACGAATCCCGCGGAGCTGCTCTCCTCGCCGAAGATGGAGGAGCTGCTGCGCGTGCTCGCGTCGCGGTTCGACTACGTCATCATCGACACGCCGCCCGTCGGCGCGTTCGTCGATGCCGACGGCCTCGCGGCCGTGGCGGACGCGACGATCCTCGTCGTCAGGTCCGGCCAGACGCTGCGCCGGCGCGTCGCGCAGGCCGTGGAAACGGTCTCGAAGCATCGCTTCCTCGGGGTGATCCTCAACGATCTGCGGCATACGCCGCTCGACCGCTATTACAACCGGCGGGATTACTACTACTACCAGAAAAAGAAATGAATACCGGACCCTCCAGAGATCGCCTCACCGTGACCCGGTACCTGCGCAGGGAGCTGTTCTCGAGCTCCGCCGCCAGCGCCGCGGGCAAATGCGGAGCCGACGTCGCCCTTCTGGCCGCGGGCTACGTCATCGCCTACATGCTCCGGTTCGACGGCGCGATCGACGCCGTCCAGCTGCGCGCGCTGACCACGAGCCTGCCCTTCGTCGTCGCCGTCAAGGTCGCGCTCCTCTACTACTTCGGCGCCTACCGCGGGATCTACAAGTACGCGAGCATCACCGACCTGGTGGGCCTGTTCAAGGCGACGACGGTCGGCTCGATCGTCGCCCTCGCGATCCCGCCGTGGCTCGGGCTCGATCACTCGCGCGGCGTCGTCATCATCGACTGGCTGCTGAGCATCATGCTGCTGGGCGCGGTGCGCTTCTCCGCGCGCATCCTGAGCGAGCGCAACACGTCCGAGCCCATCGTGCCCGGAGTGTCCGACCGCATCAGCCGCAAGAACGGGGCGCGGCGGGTGCTCATCTACGGCGCGGGCGACGCGGGAGAGATGATCCTGCGCGAGATGAACCGCGGGAAGTTCTCGGAGAGGTACCGCGCGCTCGGGTTCGTCGACGACGATCCGGGCAAGTACGGCAAGAGCATCCACGGCCTTCCGGTGCTCGGCTCGCGCGAGGACATCTCCCGGCTCGTCAACGAGCTCCGGGTCGAGCAGATCGTCATCACGATCCCGTCCGCCCGCGGGCGCGACATCCGCACCCTGCTCGCGGCCTGCGAGCGCACGGGAGCGGAGCTGAAGATCGTCCCGGGCCTCGCCGAGATCGTGGACGGCCGCGTCCAGATCTCCGACATCCGGAACGTCCGCGTCGAGGACATCCTCGGCCGCGAAAAGGTGGATCTCAACATCGCGGCGATCTCGTCCTACATCACGGGACGGCGCATCCTCGTGACCGGCGCCGGAGGGTCGATCGGCTCCGAGATCTGCCGGCAGCTCGTCCGCTTCCAGCCGAGCGAGCTGATCCTCTTCGGCCGCGGCGAGAACAGCATCTTCGCGCTCTACGAGGAGCTGACGCACGCGGACACGGGCGTGACCCTGCGGCAGGTCATCGGAGACGTCATCAACCGGAAGAAGCTGGCCGGGATCGTCAGCCGCTACCGGCCCGAGATCATCTTCCACGCGGGGGCCGACAAGCACGTCCCCCTGATGGAGCTGAACCCGGACGAGGCGGTCCTCAACAACGTCATCGGGACCAAGAACGTCCTGGAGGTCGCCGACACCCTGGGCGTCGGCCGGGTCGTCTGCATCTCCACGGACAAGGCCGTCAATCCCACGAGCGTGATGGGCTGCTGCAAGCGCATCGCCGAGATGCTCGTGCAGTCGGGCCACTTCAAGGGGACGACCGCGTGCGCGGTGCGCTTCGGCAACGTCCTCGGCAGCCGCGGCAGCGTCATCCCGGTCTTCCAGCGGCAGATCGCGCGCGGCGGTCCGGTCAACGTCACGCATCCCGAGATCCGCCGATACTTCATGACGATCTCGGAGGCGAGCCAGCTCGTCATCCAGGCCGGCGCGCTGGGGCAGGCGAGCGACCTGTTCCTTCTGGATATGGGAGACCCGGTCCGCATCGTGGACCTCGCCCGCGACATGATCCGCCTCGCCGGTCTCGAGCCCGACGAGGACATCCAGATCCGGTTCACCGGACTGCGCCCCGGCGAGAAGCTCCACGAGGACCTGTGGCTGCCGACCGAGGCGCTCGAGCCGACCCTGCACGAGAAGATCCGGCGCGTGAAGTCGCCGGGGTTCGACTTCGAGATGCTGGACCGTCAGATCCGCGTCCTCACGCGGCTGGCCGTCGAAATGAACGAGCGCGGGATCGTCGAGCAGCTCAAGGGGCTCGTCCCCGAGTACCAGCCCGAAGGAAGCGAGCGGCACGTTCCCGAGGAGCTCCAGCTCCATCCGCAGCAGGGAGGGCTTCCCCGCCTGTCATGAATCAGTACTGGACCAGGCTCCCGGTGCGCTTCGCGCGTCTCACGGCGAGGCTGAATGCCGCCACGCCGGCCGGAAGAAGGACCGCGGTGAAGACGAGCAGCGCCGCGATCGGCGCGCCGAGCTGGGGCAGGCCGTCGCCGAGCAGGACCGCGCGCCGCATGGCCTCGAGCGCGTACGTGATCGGCAGCGCGGCCGAGAGCGGCCGCATCCAGGGGTATAGGACGGTTGGCGGGAAGAGAACGCCGCCGAGCATCGCCGAGATGCCCCCGAAGACGAAGCCCGTCGGACTGCCTCCCTTGAAGATCATGATCCACGACGCGGAGAGCATGCCGATCGCCGTGAAGCTGACGGTGGAGAGCGCGAGCACGAACAGCGCCGCGGCGATGTTCGCGTGCGACAGATCGACACCGAAGACGACGACGCCGACCGCGAGGAAGACGAACACGCGCAGCGCCGAGAAGAGGAAGGGGAAGATCGTCGAGGACAGGATGACAACCGGCAGCGGCGTGGGTGTGACGAGCAGCGCTTCGAGGGTGCCTGTCGTCTGGGCGCGCCGGAGGCTGTCCGACAGCGCCCCGATCCCCGTTCCGAGGAACTGGTAGAACGCCATGCCCACGAGCACGAACGGGAAATACTGCCCCCCGTACGGCGCGAGCTCCGGGACCCTGTGGGCGTCGACCAGCCGCGACAGGAAGAAGAACGTCAGCGACGAGAACAGAATGCCGACCATGGAGAAGACGAAGTTCGTGCGGTACGACGCCATCTCCAGGACGTCGCGCCTGACGAATGCCCCGACCTTACGCAGGGTCCGCATGGCGGGCATCCTCCGTGATGATCTCCGAGAAGATCTCGCTCAGGCTCGATTCGCGCCGGGCGCACTCGAGGACCGCGGCGCCGCGGGCGACGCACAGCGCCACGATCCGTGGCACGGAGGCGTCCGGGTCGGCGACGGTCAGCTCGATCACGAAACCGGCCATCGCCGCGTCGCCGGCCCCGGGAGCGCCCTGCGGCGCGGCCACCGCGAGGGCGGCCGAGGCGACGCCGGGCGCGGCGGCGATCTCCGCGATCAGCGCGGGGGGGGCTTCGGACAGGCGCAGTCGGAAGCGCTCGCGGCTGCGCAGGCGCGCGCTGATCTCGGCGATCGTCCCCGCCGCCAGGATGCGGCCCTTGTTGATGATCCCCACGCGGTCGGAGATCTCTTCCGCCTCGTAGAGGTTGTGGGTCGTCAGGAAAACGGTCTTGCCCAGCCCCTCGACGAGACGCTCGCGAATGAACCCGCGGACCTGCGCCGCCGAGATGGGATCGAGGCTTCGCGTGGGCTCGTCGAAGAACAGCACCTCCGGGTCGGCGAGGAGCCCGCGCGCGATGGCCAGCTTCTGCTTCATGCCCGACGAGTACTCGGAGAAGCGGGTATCGGCCTTGTCGGCCATCCCGATGACGTCGAAGAGCGCTTCGATGCGCCGGGCGGCGGCATCCGCGGACATGCCCTGCAGGACGGAGAAGAACTGCAGGTTCTGCCGGCCGGTGAGGCGCCAGTAGAACGACCGTTCGTCGCTCATGACGACGCCGATGCGCTGCTTGACCTTCACGACGTCGCGCACCACGTCCAGCCCCGCGACGCGCGCGGCGCCCGATGTCGGCAGGATCAGGGTGGTGAGGATCTTGATGAGCGTCGTTTTGCCGGCGCCGTTGGGGCCGAGGAACCCGAAGAGCACGCCGGCCGGTACGTGGAAGTCCACGCCGTCCAGCGCTTGCACGTGCTCTCGGTGGATGGGGTGCCGCGCGAACTCGAAGAACCCCGTCTGTTTGGGGTACCGCATCGAGAGCCGGTCGACTTCGATGGCGGCAGGTGTCATTCGGGCGCGCGGACCGTGTGGGACGGGGAGAGCAACGACGGAATGGGATCCACCAATGGCGCAGCAGACTAGCACAGGAGTCGTGATGGAAGTCAAACCGAACGGTGACGAGATCCTGACGAGCCGCGAGGCCCGCCTTCTTCTCAAGATCGGGCGGACGAAGCTCTGGGAGCTGACGCGGACGGGGAAGATCCCGGCCTACCGCGTCGGGGACGGGAAGACCTCCGACCTGCGCTACAAGAGGTCGGAGCTGTTGAAGTGGCTCGAGGCGCACGCCGTGACGGGGTCCGTCCGATGAGCGCCGAACAGCCGACGTCCGCTCCCGACATCCCCTTCCACGTCCCCTCGGTGGGCGAGGAGGAGATCCAGGCCGTTTCCGAGACGCTCCGGTCGGGCTGGCTCACGACGGGTCCGCGCTCGATCGAGTTCGAGAAGCGCTTCGCGGATTACGTGGGCTCGCGCCGCGCGGTGGCGTGCGTCTCCGGCACCGCGGCGCTGCATCTCGCGCTGCGCGCGGTCGGTCTCGAGGCGGGGGACGAGGTCGTGACGACCCCGTACACGTTCGTCGCCTCGACGGAATCGATCCTCTACCTGGGCGCGAAGCCGGTCTTCGTGGACGTCGATCCGAAGACGCTCAACATCGACCCCGAGGCGGCGGCGGCGGCGATCACCCCGCGCACCCGCGCGATCCTGCCGGTGCACATCGGCGGCCATCCGTGCGACATGGACGCCATCATGGCCCTCGCGCGGCGCCACGACCTGCGCGTGATCGAGGACGCGGCGCACGCGCTCCCCTCCTCGGTGAACGGCACGAAGGTCGGGGCGATCGGGACGGCCACCTGTTTCTCCTTCTACGCCACGAAGAACCTCACGACCGGCGAGGGGGGCATGGTCACCGTCGACGACGATGCGCTCGCGGACCGTCTGCGCGTGCTCGCGCTGCACGGCATCCAGGGGGACGCCTGGA
>Ga0070671_100005485_pt1 | contig 10120 bp, 4 predicted proteins | sample KBSS73metaG_FD_65341 | JGI IMG/M metagenome (GOLD analysis project Ga0070671, IMG submission 65341) | Switchgrass rhizosphere microbial communities from Kellogg Biological Station, Michigan, USA - KBS S7-3 metaG | ecosystem: Host-associated > Plants > Roots > Rhizosphere > Soil ... | reverse complement strand
TGCAAGAAGGACGTGTTCGTCATGCACCCCGGCCCGATGAACCGCGGCATCGAAATCCAATCCGACATCGCGGATGGCCCGAGCAGCGGGATTTTGAAACAGGTAGAGAATGGGCTGGCCGTTCGCATGGCGGTGCTGTATCTGGTGTCGCAAGTAACGAATTAGCCGCGGATGCACGCAGATGAACGCGGATAAGACCGGTTTTCTTTTCGTTCATCTGCGTGCATCCGCGTGCATCCGCGGCCCACTATGGCTTCACTCCTCATCCAAAACGGCACGATCCTTGATCCCTCGCAGAACCTGCAGCAGAAGGCCGACGTCCTGATCGAGAACGGCCGGGTCTCGAAGATCGGCGGCGGGCTGAAGGCCGACCAGACGATCGACGCCGCCGGCTGCTACGTCACGCCTGGGCTGATCGACGTGCACGTGCACTTTCGCGAACCCGGCGACGAGGAAGAAGAAACCATCGCCAGCGGCGCGGCGGCGGCCGCCGCGGCCGGTTTCACCACCGTCTGCGTGATGCCGAACACCAAGCCGGCGCTCGATAACGAATCGCAGATCGAATTCGTCCTCCGCGAATCGGAACGCGTCGGCCTGTGCAACGTGCTGCCGGTCGGTGCGATCACCAAGGGTCGCGACGGCAAAGAGCTGGCCGAGCTGGCGAGCATGCACCAGCGGGGGGCAGTCGCGTTTTCCGACGACGGCCAAGGCGTCGAGAGCCCCGCCGTGATGCGCAAGGCGCTGCAGTACATCAAGATGTTCGACGGGCTGATCATGCAGCACTGCGAAGATCACGCCCTCGGCGGCGGGGCGATGAATGCCGGCGTCGTCAGCACCACGCTCGGCCTGCCGGGCGTGCCGGGCGAGGCTGAGCAGCTGATGATCGCCCGCGACGTGCTGCTCAACCGCACGATCGGCTGTCGCTATCACGTGCAGCACATCAGCACCGCCTTCAGCGTCGAGCTCATCCGCCAGGCCAAAGCCGCCGGCCTGCCGGTGACGGCCGAGGTGGCGCCGCATCACTTGCTGCTGACCGACGAAAGCTGCCGTAGCTACGATACGAATTTCAAGATGAATCCGCCGCTGCGCACGCAGGCCGATGTCGATGCGTGCATCAAGGGTGTGAAGGACGGCATTCTCGACATCCTCGCCACCGATCACGCGCCGCATCTGGCTGAGGAAAAAGAGCTCGAATTCGCCGCCGCCCCGAACGGCATCCTCGGCGTCGAAGGCGCGCTGTCCCTCTACATCAAAGCCCTCGTCACGCCGGGCCACATCGGCTGGATGAAATTGATCGACCTGATGAGCACCGCTCCGGCGAAGCTGATCAAGCTCGATCGCGGCACCCTCAAGCCTGGTAGCGTCGCCGACGTCACGATTATCGATCCGGAACTTGAATGGACGATTGACAAGGAACAATTCCTCAGCAAGAGCCGGAACACGCCGTTCCACGGGTGGAAAGTGAAAGGCCGGGCCACGTACACGATCGTGAATGGACAAGTGAAGTGGGCGCTGAAATAGACGCGACGTTTTTCTCATAAGTCTCGCCGAGCACCCTCGCTGCGTTCCTGCCATTTTTATTTTGCGTTTTGCGCAGAAACGCTGGCTAACCATTGGCCCGGCCGATGTTTGGCCGGCCGCGCGCTGCGCGCACGAGTGCGCTGCAAATTACCCAAACCGCCGTGTGACTTATCTTCGATTGTCAAAGAGCTTTTTTTCCCCCTTCCCTTGCGGGAGGGGGTAGGGGGAGGGGTCCAGTGAGGCGATGGAGTTCGCTCAAACTCCGTCGCCCCACACGACCCCCGACCCAAGCCCTCCCCCGCGAGGGGGAAGCAGTAAGACTATCGCCGCCAGGCGCAATTGTCGGCTGAAAAACAGAGATTTTTGCTGATTTTCTCTGTTGGCATCCAAGCGCCTAACCCACCCGATAATGCCGCGGGCTCTGACCGACCTTGCGTTTGAAAATCTTGCAGAAATTTGACACGTGCCCCAGCCCGCTGTGCTGGCCGATCTCGGCGATGGAGAGGGATGTCTCCTTCAACATCCGGCACGCCGTTTCGATGCGAATGCGCATCACTTCTTCGTACGGCGATCGCCCGAGCACCTTACGCATGCCGTGCTCGAGTTGGTTACGCGACAGCGGCACTTGCGACAGCACATGGTCGATCGTCTGCGAACTTGTCGCGCCTTGGCGCAGCAGGCGGATGGCGCTGGCCAGGTCGGCGTCGGCGACGGCGAGGATGTCGGTCGAGCCGCGGCGTTGCACCTCCGTTGGCGCGATGATGATCGGGCCGTTCGGCTCTTCGCCGTGGAACATGCGGTCTAGCATACGGGCGGCCTCGAAGCCGATCTTCTGGTCGTTGCCCGCGATGCACGAGAGCGTCGGGCGCGACAGCATGCACAGTTCGGCCGGCGCCTGGCATGCGAGAATGGCGGCCTGCTCAGGCACGTGCACGTTCACCCGCGGGGCGGCCGAGGTGAGCAGTTGGGCGCCGTCCGGGGCGTGCGTGAGGATGCCGATCGGCTTCGGCAGACTCGCCAGCCACTGCCCGGCGATTTCGTGCCGGCGGTGCCAGAAGCGTTCGACTTTGCCCGGCCGTTTGAAGGTTATCGCTTCGATCCCACGCCGCTCGGCTTCGGCGAGGAACGCCGCGCCGCGGGGCGTGTGGCCGTAATGGTAGAAGGCGACCCGCTTCAATCCCATCGCGGTGAATTCGTCCAGTGCCATCCGGGCGGTGGCCGCCTCGTCGACGGTGACCACGTTCTTGCCGCGTTCCGGTTCGCAGTTCACGAACACCCGCTTCCACCGTCGGGCCCCGACGCGCATCAACTGATCATTGTGCGGCCAGCCCGAAGCGATGAAGCCGTCGAGCAGGGGCTGGGCTTTTAGATCGTAAATCAAGTTGGAGCTCGGGCTTATGTGCACGACCTCCCATCGCGTGTGGCGGTCGAGGTAGTCGTACATCCCCGCCATGACCGGCCACGACTGGCTGAAGACAAACGCCACCCGCAACGGCCTGTCGCCCGTTTTCGCCCTCGAGACCATGCCGCAAGCGTAAATACAAATCAAAAGGAAGGCAAAAAAATGGCGTAAGAAGCCAGTGACGCGGATGCGGCGGAGTGTGACACTTTACATCGTTGCCGGAACCCGTCTGCAGGCGGTGCAGAGGCTGTTCAGGCAATGCAGATCATCCGCGGTATGTAATGGTGGAGGACGCAATGCAACGTTGGTCCAAGTTACGGGCGTTTACGCTTGTCGAACTGCTGGTCGTCATCGGCATCATCGCGACGCTCATCGCAGTGCTGTTGCCGACGCTCGCCAAGGCGCGGGCGGCGGCGGACATGACGCGCTGCCTTTCGAACGTCCGGCAAATCGCGATGGGCGTCATCATGTACACCAACGATAACGACGGGTGGACACCCTACACGTTCAAAGGCACTTCACCGATTCCTCCTGGGGAATCCGGTAACTTCGGATTCGCCGAATCGATCGGCGGTGCACTCGACCCGACCGACACCGGCGGCTTAAGCAAGGTGAAGTATGTTCCGTACAACTGGAGGCTTAATTCAGGGACGGTTTGGACTTGTCCATTCGCGGTCAAGCAAATTGGGGGCAACCCGAGTCTCGGTTATTTCAGTCACCACTACTCGCTCAATGAATGGTTGATGGGTATCCGCCTGACCGACGGTTCGTTCCAAGGCGACACCACTAATACCGGAATGCGCTGCTCGAAAAAGATCACTAAGCTGCGGCAGGACATCATCATGGTTGCTGACGGTCGGCTCGGCGGCGGTACTAGCAGTGGCGATACGTTCAGCGATATGGTGGGCTACGCAACGTCAGGGGGTATCGGGAAGTATGGCAACTCCGCCGGCGGCGCTCCGTGGCCGATCGACATGCCGAGCTCGAACATCGTGCTGCATAATCGGTGCGTGAACGTCGCCTGTGTCGATGGCAGCGCTCGTGCGATCGTCGGTAACTGGGACGAAACGAAGATGAAGCGTCTGTTTTGCCCGAAGGACAAATAATCGCATCGATTTTGCGTCTACCACTCTACATACCGCGGTAATCCCTACTCCATCTGGAATAACATGCTTTCCCGCTCAAAATCGATTGTTCGCACAAAACTGTTTCTGATCGCCGCCACGCTTGCCGCGCCTGCCATGGGGTTGGCGCAGGACGCCACCATCACCGTCACCGACAAGGTGATCCGTCCCGCCGCCGACATGCAGCCGCTGGGGCTGAACAGCTTCGGCGACGTCGGCGGCACGCCGCACTCGGCCGGGAACCTGATCTTCGACCCGGGCTTCGAGCCGGCGACGATGCGCGATTTGTACCGCGTGATCGAATCCGGCGAAGACAAGGGTAAACGCTGGATCAGTCTCGACGGCCCGGGTACGAGCGATTACCTGCTCTACTACAACGGCACGTATAGCGGCGCGTCGATGCGGGCGTATCGCTTCCTCGATGGCGAAGGCAAGCCGCTGCAGCCAACGATTAGCGCCGCATGGGCGGAAGGTGGCAAACTCATCGATGGCAAGGCCGCCCGGGCGTTCGTGAAGTTGTTCGATACGACCGTCGTTGCCGCCGGCGCGCCGGATTTTCCGGAAGGCGGCTGGCTCGCGCCGACGCCGGACAAGTTTGAAGACTGGCAAAAGCTGCCGAAGGAGAAGGTCGCCGAATACAAGAAGCAATGGCGCGTTTACTACGAATCAGATCAGCCGCTGCAGATGGACGACGTGGTGATGTTCGAGAAAACGGTCTATTGGCCGGACGCGAAAACGTTTCACCCGCGCATCGCGGGCGACAAGGGCGCGCATTCGACGTGGAACGAAGTGATCGGCAAAGTGAAATACATCCCGCTGCCGAGCGACGCGCCGCCCGAAATGAACGGCGGCCGCGGTGCAATGCAGGTGACGCCTGAAGGAGGCGTGGGGCAGGTGTGGCACAAACTTTTCTGTGCCACCGGCCGAAGCGATGCGAAGTGGTATAGCAGCCTCGAAGAAGGGGTGAAGTATCGCTACGAAGCGTGGGTGAAGACGAATGGCAACGCCGGCAAAGTCACCTTCGGCTTCGGCGAGAACATGCCGACGTCGCTGCCCAAGGGATACTTCGGGACCAAGATCGAGCAAACGTTCGACGTCACGGGGCAGTGGCAGCGCGTCGGCTTTGAATTCACTGCCCCCCACACACCGGCCGAGGGGAACATCGACGGGGCGATCCTTCGCTTCGAGGGCGACGGGCCGTTTTTGGTCGACAACGTGAAATTGCAGCCGATTTACAAAGATGGCGACGCCGACAAGCCGTTCGTCATCGAACAGAAGCTGTTCAACGAGCTGATGCGCAGCCAGCCGCCGACCGGCCATAAAGGGGCCGAGCGCATCTGGGCGGGGTTGAGTGATGGAAAGGTGCAGTCGCTGTGCAGTTGGACGCCGGATACCAAGATCAACTTGGGCGTCGGTGTGGGCGTGTCGCCGAATCTGGATACGACCCTGCCGAAGGCGCTCACGATCATCGAAGCCACCGGCGATTCGCCCGAGACGCGCATGGTGCCGTGGATCATGATGCAGATCACGGATACCGAAGACGAATATCGGCAGATGATCGAATATCTGGCCGCCCCGTACGATCCGGCCAAGGATTCGCCGCAGACCAAGCCGATGGCGTACATGCGCACGCTGCAGCGCGGCAACAACCGCCCGTGGGCCGACGAGTTTCGGCAGATCATCATCGAATACGGCAACGAAAACTGGCACAACCGCAAGAACAAGGACTGGATCGGTCTCGGCCGGTACGGCGCGATCCACCAGGCCGGCCCGGAATACGGCCTGTGGGCCAAGTACATGACCGGCGAAATGGCCAAGAGCCCGTACTGGAACGGAGACAAGCTCAAAATCGTTCTCGGCGGCAACTACAGCGCTCATCTGAACCCCGACGGCACCGTCGGCGGCTTCGGCCAGGAAGCAACGCAATACAGCGGCGGCATCAACGCGTATGAAGGCCACGCCACCTACGTCGGCCCGCGCTGGGAGACCGGCGATCACAGCCAGACAACCATCGATGACGACGGCGTGCAGAAGACGCTCCTCGGCTATCGCGGCGGCCTGTATAAAGAATGGGCGGATCAGGCCGCTGCGAACGAGGCGCTGCACGCGAAAGGCTTCCACACGGATCTGGCCGCGTATGAAGGCGGACCCAGTGGTTTCGGCCTGCGGGCCAAGTCGCCGGAAGAGGATAAAGCCGGCGAGTATTACGGCAAATCATCCGCGATGGCGGCCGCGATGCTCGACGCGTGGGTCGACGCCTGGCGCATGGGTTGGACGTACCAGTGCTATCTCAATTACGGGCAAGGGCGCTGGTGGAACAGCCATACCTCGTTCGCCAACGGCTTCCACCCAAGCCCGTCGTTCGAGATGCAGTGCCTGATCAACCGCTACATGGCCAACATGGACATGGTCGACGCGCAAGTCACGGGCGGGCCGACAGTGTCGACCGCGGAAACGCGCAAGCCCTCCGAAATGAAGAAGGGCAAACCGCCCGAAACCATCAAGATCCCGGCTATCTACGCGCACGCGATGTCGGATGCGAACCGAGTAAGCGTGAGCGTCGTCAACCTCGACCTGTCGGCCGCCCACCGCGTGCAGATCAAGCTGCCGATCAACTCGGCTAAGGCGATCTCAGCCCACGGCATCACCGGCGACGCGCGCGACACCAACCTCGAGGCGTTGAAAGCGCAGATCGATGATCAGACGCTGGATGCAACCGAACTGAAGAACGGCACGTTCACCGCTGAACTGAAGCCGGGTACAGGAAAGATCTTCGTCTTCGAGAAGTAGCCGGCTTCTAAAGTTTGCGCCGGCCCAAGCCGCGGCCGGTCAGCCACGCCAGGCCGACCGCCACGATGCCGGCTGTTGCTGGTTCGGGGACGACCGAGATGACGCCGGTGCTGTCGAACTTGCTGGTGTCCCAGCTCAGCCCGTTGGCGAGCGTCGGCAGAACCAGTTGCGAGCTGGTGAACGTGCCCGATTTGGTCTGCCAATCGATCAAATCCCACTGCTGGCCGAGCGAAGGCGTAAGGCCGTTGCTTGCTGAGACGACGATCGATCCGCTGCCGACATTCAGCGTGCCGCCGGCGACGTTGATCGTGTCGGATGTCGTGCCGCTCAGCAGGCGCAGCGCGACCGAGCCGTTGTTGGTCAGCCCGCCATTGATCGTGAGATGCCCGGCCGCCGCGAGCGTGCCGCTGGAGACGGTCACCGCGCCGCCGATCGTCTTATCGCCGCTCAGCACGATTCGGCCGGTGCCGCCGATCGTCAGTGCGCCGCTGCCGCTGACGCCGCCGGTGAGAGTGAAATCATTCGAGCTGACATTCGCCCACGTCTGATCGGCCGACAGCGAAACGTTGCTGGACAGCGTGTGAGCGCCGGTGCCGCTCTGCACGGTGATGCCGCCGCTGCCAAGCGTGAGCGTGTTGCCGGTGATCGTGACGCCATTCGTCTGCCCGGCCGCGAAGTTGAGGCTGCGGACGCTCAGATCGCTGCCGAGCGCGACGTTGCCGCTGCCTGCGCCGTTGAAGTAGACGTCGGTGCCGCTGCCCGGGGCGGCCGACGAATCGACGCTGCGATCAAAGTTCATCGCGAAGCTGCCGGCGGTGTTCAGCGACCCGCTGCCCTTGTAAAACGCTTGCCCGGTCGTCATCGACGCGTACCACAAATCGCCCATCTTGTTGTAACCCGCCTGCGTGGGGTGGATCAGGTCGGGCCCGATATTGGCCAGGCTGTTGCCGGGCGTCATCGCGGTGTACAGGTCGAGGAATTGCACATGCTCGCCGGCCAGCGTGTGCTGGTAGACGAGGCTGGGGATCAGCGGGTTGTAATACTGGTTCACGCCCGCGCCGTAAGCGCCGCCGCCATCGCCTCGGTACATAATATTGGAGACGATGATCGTCGCGTTCGGCCGAAGCGTGTGGATGTTGGTCAGGATCTGATCGAGTCGGCCAATCGCCGTCGTGTCGCTCGGATTGGCGAAGAAATCGTTGCCGCCGATGTTCAGCGTCACGTAATCCGGGTTCGATCCGCCGCTGCCAAGCCAGGTGTTGAGGTTGCTCAGCACCTGCGACGTGGTCCAGCCGGGGTGTCCCTCGTGATTGCCTTGGCCGACCTCGGTCATCAGATCGGTGCCGGTCGCGGTGGACGTAGCGAGCGTGGTCGTCTGGCTGCCGACGAAGTTCGGGATGTATCGGCCGTCGTTGACGAGGTTCTGGTACAGCTCGCTGCGATATCCGCCGCCGTTGTAGCCGACTTCCGCACTCTGGCCGGCAGTGATGCTGCTGCCCAGCGGCATGATGCTGATCTGCTTGCCGGTCGCCTGCGCCACCGTCGCCGTGACAGCCGTAGCGGAGTTGTTCAGCGTGATGCGATAGTTCGTTCCGCCGACGTTGCGGATCTGCTGCTGAGCCGCAACCGCGAGGGCTTGGCCGCCGTCGGTGGTGTAGGTGCCGCTGAGGCCGCTTGGGGCGCTGATCAACGTGTATGTACCAGGCGTAAGCGAACTAGTCGAGCTGGTATCGAGGTGAATGCCCGTCTTGCCGCTTACCGTTGCGCCGCTAGTCGATGTCAGCGTGTTCGTGCCGCTGCTCGTGAGCGTGTAACCGAACCGCGCACTGCTGGCCGTCAGGCTGCCGACCGTTGCGTTGTTGCCGTTGGTATTGAGCGTGCCGTTGACGGATAAGCTGCCGGTCGAAGCGCCTAGGGCAGATGAATTCGCCAGCTTGATCGTCGTACCGGTGCCGATCGTCGTTCCGCCGGTGTAGCCATTCGCGCCGCTGAGGGTCAGCACACCGCCAAGGCTTGCGCCGCTGCTATTCGCAGAGTTGCTGGCGCTGGTCGTCAGGCTGCCGTTGCCGGTGATTTTGCCGCTGATCGTGCCGCTCATCGCGCCGGTGCCATAGAAGTTGCTGAGCGCCACCGTGTTGCTGCCGGTCATCGCGACATCGCCGCGGTAATCGCCTGATCCGCTGAAGAAATCCCAGCTGAGCGTGCCGCCGTTGAGGTTCAGCTTGTTGTTGATCTGGCTGCCAAGTGTCGACAGCTCTGCGCCGCTGTTGACGGTGATGCTGCCGGTGCCGGCCGCGCTGCCGCTGGTGAGTTCGGTCACGCCGCCGTTGAGGACCAGCCCGCCGCTGAACCCGGTGTTTGCCGCACCGATGGAGAGCAGGCCGTTGTTCTTGACGGTGAGCGTGCCGCTGCCGGTGAGCTGGCCGGCGGTGCCGAGGGTGATCTTGCTCGTGCCGCTGTTGGGCGATCCGTTGTTGAGCGCGAGTGTGCCGCCGCCACCACTTCCTGCTGTGCCCGTATCGATCGTGTGCGTGAACGTGACGTTGGCCGTCTGCGCGCTGGCCAGCGTGCCGCCGTTCAGCTTGATTGCGCCGCCGGTGCCGAGGCTGCCGTCGGTCACGAACGAGACGCTGCCGCTGTTGATAACCGTGTTGCCGGTGTACGTATTCGGCCCGGTGAGCGCGAGCGTGCCCGCGCCGTTCCACGTCAGGCTGCCGCCGCCGCTGCCGGCGGTGACGTTGTTGCTGGTGATGGCGCCCGAGATCGTCATCACGCTGCTGGCGCCGCTGTTCGATAGGTAGAGTGAGCTGCTGGCTCCGCTGTCGTTGTTGATCGGTCCTTGGTAGCTGTTGCTGCCGCCCGACGTATCGGTGATCGCGCCGCCGGCCGTGTTGATCTGGATCTTGCGCGTCGTCCCGAGCGAGGGGCTGCCGGCCGCCGCGATTTGTAGGGTGCCGGCATCGAGCGTGACTTGGTTGCCGGTCGCCGGCGCGGTGCCAAGGTTGCTGCCGAAATTGATCGCCAGAACGCTGTCGAACGCGCCATTGTTGAGCGTGCCGCCGCTGACGGTCCAGTTCGTGCCCGTCCCGCCGCCGGTGTAGAGCAGGGTGCCGCTGCCGGTCTTGGTGAGGGCGGCCGACGCGAGCGTAGAGCTGACGGTGGTGGTGCCCGTCGTCGTCGCGATCGAAGCGCCGCTGGCGAGCGTGAGCGTACCGCTGGCGAGCGTGTAACCGCCGGCGTTGAACGTCAGCCCGGCCGCGCCATTGGTGCCGACGGTGATGGA
>Ga0070671_100005483_pt1 | contig 10122 bp, 9 predicted proteins | sample KBSS73metaG_FD_65341 | JGI IMG/M metagenome (GOLD analysis project Ga0070671, IMG submission 65341) | Switchgrass rhizosphere microbial communities from Kellogg Biological Station, Michigan, USA - KBS S7-3 metaG | ecosystem: Host-associated > Plants > Roots > Rhizosphere > Soil ... | reverse complement strand
TGAAGACCCGAAAGTGGAAGATCGCTTGTTCCTCGCTCAGCCGCTTCGGGTAGGCCTAGGGGTGCTTTCGACGCCGGCACTGGCGCCGCTGAGGGCGGATCCGCGCTTCATTCCTATTGCCGAACGGGTCGGGTTGATGCGCTATTGGCGCGATACCCATTTGCCGGATTTCTGCGGCGAAAAGAGGGAATCTGTTTGCTCGAAGTTCTGAGGCTGCCTTCGATCGAATCACCCGCACTTGGAGCAACCTCAATGTCAGCTTTCCACCCATTCCTGCCATTAGCAGCGCAAGGTTACTGAGGCGCCTAGCGGCCTTAAATGTGCGCGATCGTCGGGCGGCGGGAAGCGGCGCACCTATTTCGGGCCGAGTTCCTTTTGGCTCTTAAGAAGAAGCTCTTCCAGACGGTTAAGGTGTTCTCGGCAATCGCGCAGGGCTACATGAAGCTCTTCAACGGTTTTCGGCATCTGGTCATCGTTCGCCGGATTACGCATCACAAACCCCCTCCCAAGGCCTTTGGCCGATTTACTCGCATAATTAGCTGGGCCGCGTGAAAATCTTCTGTTTAGAAAGGATCCCGTCGCGCCGCTTGGCCCAACTGAAGCAGTTGGCGTCCCTTGCGGACGATCAGCCGACACCGTTTCAGCGATTGCACCAGTTCGCGTTCTACCGCCGCGACGTCAGCATCCTCGTGGGTCGTTGACACCGGCCTCTCTCCGATTGCGATCCAAAAACCCGCAACGAAGCAGCAAGTTTCCGCCGTTACGGGCGAATAACGGCTGGATTGTCGTTGAGACCCGCCATCAAACCATAGAGAGACCGTCCTCGGTTTCAGTGGGCAACAATGGCAGGCCTCAAGAGGTGACCCTGAGCTCGCTGAGTTAACGGCTTTCCACCCAAAGTGCCGCGACAACCTCCGACCCATTCCTGACATTAAGGCTGAGCGCGATACTTGAGAGTCAGAGTGGCCCCGCGTCGCGCCGCCGCTTGTGCGCGCCTGAGGCTGGCAACCACGGCAGGATCGTCCGCGTGATATTTGATCATTGTGGCGAGGTGATCAGCCAGTTGGTCCATGTCCTCACGGATGTTAGCCAGTGAGGCGCCCGTTACAGGTGCGTCCATTAGCTGAAGCTGCACGCACCGACATTGCCGTCGAATGACAAGCACGTGAACTTCGCCAAAAGTTCTTCGCGGGGCGGCCTTTGGGTGGAAAGCAGACACTAGTGATCGCCTACTTCCGCGCGAACGATTGGCAGAAAGAACATTGCCGGCAGAATGATGAGAAGCCCCCAACTCAGTCTGACATCGACAAATGCCAGCGGAATAGCGGCTGCATATGCTGCGATCGCGATCCAGACCTTTTGGAGCACCCGGCGGTGCACTGCTATGTGAAAGTGATTATCGCTTATTCGCGATGCGTGGCGTCTCAGCAGTGAGAGCGAAACGGTGCACATCATTACTACAAAAGCATACGCGGCTATGGCTCTGGGCGAGGTCGGGTGCAGCCCGAAAAAGCGGGCGACGACAGGGACCATCGTCACCCAGAAGAGGACATTATTATTGAGCCACACCGCAGCGCGGTCGGTGGTGGGTAATGTGAAGATCAGATAATGATGGTTGGCCCAGAGGATTCCTACCACGACGAAGGTCAGCGCGTAGATCCCGAGCAAAGTGGCGAATTGCTGCAGCGCCAGCGCATCAATCGTGAACGCAAGACTGTCTGGAACACGAACTTCAAGAACGATGATCGTGACAGCGACCGCAAACACACCGTCCGAGAAAGCCTCAATCCGTCGGCTGCTCGGCTTCAACTCGGTCGGGGACCTTGGCCTTTCCGTGGCGCCCTCTGATTGGACGCGGGGCGAGCTAGTGATGGCCGTTCCAATTGGGCATGGTGAAACTCACCACTTTGCTCTGTCCTGGGAACAGATTGTGGTTTGCATCAACTAGATCGATCTTCACTTTGTGGGGGCCGGGCGGCAAGCCATATATGTCGATGGTATTGCTGTTGCTCGTATCCGCCCACAGCCATGGCAAGTCATCGACGGTTATGTGCAAATGGCCCACGCGTGGCGACACCTTAAGGGCGCCCTCGCTGAGAACGGGCGAGATGCGAACATTTTCTGCTCGATATTGGATCCAGACGAGGCCCTTGGGCAGGCCTTCGGCGAGTGGGGGATCAACTATCAGTCTGGGCGGAGGCTCGTTCTTGATTTCGATATAAGGCGTGGCGCCGCCCTCCCTGGCAGTCTGTGCTGAGGCGATTGCGGAGATAGCGGTCAGGGTCGATGCCACTGCAAGCGCATTGAGTAAGGTGCGCATAATCTTGCTCCTCAACTGAATCGAGAATCGAACGCGTCACGTCACGCGTGCTCGACCGTTGAGAAATGCTGGTGCGCTACCGACTGGCGGCCTGAATTTGCGGTGGCGCAAGCTGACGAGTCGGGTCAACCCGTCATGTCGCGATGAGTCTCGAATGGCAGGAATGGGTCGAAAGCAGACGTTTAGCGCTCGAGGTGCCGACCCTCTTCTAACTTCCGAATATCCGCTTCGCCTTCCTCGGCCATTAGTAACAGCGTCTCGGTCGTCCGCGGGTCGTTGATGTATTTGGCAAGGCGCCGAGCTTGCTCGACACGTGCACGCATCTTTTTGATCAACTCGGCGGTTTTCACTCGCGGCTAACGAGGCCCACCCATCGACGTTCCTTACTAACGTTGATTATATAACGGCGTTGCTATCAAGCAACGGGCAGGCCGCATGCGATCAAATGTTGGCTGGTTGTCTCTTATGAGCTCCTGTAGTTAGCGGTCACAGATGGACATGGACGAGAACACCGACGCCGAGGGCATCGAGCAGCTTCTCGCTACTCCGGCTCTCGCTACTCCGGCTCTCGCCGATGCTCTGGAAAGCGATCGGTTTAAGCAGTTTCTCGATCACGTCCCGGTCGCGATCGCCGTCTCCGACGTCGGCGCATCGGAAGCCATCTTTTACTGCAATCTAGAGTTCGAACGCCTCACCGGCCAACGTGCAGCGAAGATCCATGGCAATGACTGGAAAGTCCTCCCGGGCGTCGCGGCAGCGCGGGGTGACGACACTTCGTTAAGCGAGGCCGTTCAAAGCGACCAGGAATATATCGGAACCTTCACAATCGATCGGGACGGCGACTGCGTCGATGTCGATGCTTGGTCGAACACGATCGAGAGCGACGAGGGCGTGCCGATGTTCCGCCTCGTAGCCTTGTCGAGGATCGGGCAGCGTGACCCAAGCGCTGCCGAACAATATGCTCAGCTGCTGCGCGACAAGGACGTTCTGCTTCGCGAATTGCAGCATCGCGTGAAAAACAATCTCCAAATGATAACGGCGTTGATCCGAATGGAGGCTCGCAACGTTCCTGACGGCGAGACTGGCAATCGCTTCGACCGTCTGGCCGGCAGAGTCCAGGCGCTCGCGATACTCTACGACCTTCTGGCCGGAGAAGGTGCAAGCGATGGGATCGACCTTGGCGTGTATCTGAGCCAGGTCGCATCGTCCGTCATGCAGGCGCATGCGGTGGAGGGTATCCGCCTCAACCTCAAGGTCGACACCTGGCCGGTCTCAATCAATGTTGCCATGCCGACCGGTCTCGTTGTCAACGAACTTATGACAAACGCACTCAAGCATGCCTTCGTCGGGCGCGACGGAGGTACTATCTCAGTGTCGAGCCTAGTCACTGATACAGGGTGCCGCGTCGTCATATCCGATGACGGCGTTGGCCTGCCGGAAGGCGAAACCTGGCCTCAATCAGGTAAGCTCAGCGCTGTGATTGCTCAGTCATTGAAACAGAATGCCAAGGCTGAACTGGAAGTCCATTCCGCACCGAACGACGGATTGCGGGTCGTCATCTTTTTCAGGCGCGAAGCCGCCGAGCCGGACGCCGTATAGTTTCCAAGGGGGCCACCCGCCTCAGCGACTAGTTTAATGTCCAAGGTTGGGTCGGTTGCGGCCCTAGGCCGAGTGTCACGCTGCCCGCGGGGACCCGGCCGTGGGCCTGTCAACGGCGCGTTGGCCGAAGGTGAGGTTCAATCAAATCGGATCGCTCGGACTGAGTCAGTTGGAGCAGGAAGCCGCCTTCGCGGATTATCATGCGGCACCGCCGCACGGTCTGGTGAAACTCCTGGCAGGTTGTCGCCGCCCGGCCATTGATATGGTCACACCCGGCGCCATATTGTGCAGCGCAGCAAATTCCGATGCTGTAATCGTCCTTTCGGAGTTTGCCCTGTGCGTAGCTTGTCTGACACCCTCGCCCGCCTGAGGCGGCTGCCCCGCGGCCTGCCCCTACATTCACCCACCAGTAAACGCCTAAGAGCCCTCGGTGGCTTTGGATCAAACCCCGGACAGCTGAACGCCTGGATCTATGTGCCCGAAAGCGCTGGGCCGGGAGCCGCGCTCGTAGTCGTTCTCCATGGATGCACGCAGAACGCGGCGAGCTACGATGAGAGCTCCGGCTGGTCGCGGCTCGCGGAGCAACATGGCTTTCTTCTGCTCTATCCGGAGCAGCAACGCCTCAATAATCCCAACCTGTGCTTCAACTGGTTTTCACCGGATGATGCAGCCCGCGAAAAGGGCGAGGCCTTGTCGATCCGACAAATGGTCGCGGGAGTGCAGGGCCGGCATGGCACGGACCCTCAGCGCGTCTTCGTCACGGGTCTGTCGGCTGGAGGCGCAATGGCTGCGGCCATGCTCGCCACCTATCCGGAGGTTTTCGCTGGCGGTGCGGTAATCGCAGGGCTCCCATTCGGCGTAGCGAGTTCCGTTCCTGAGGCGTTTGACCGAATGCGCGGGCACGGAGGTCCTCGTCCGGAAGCGCTGGCGAATTTGGTCAGCGCCGCATCGCCCCATACCGGCAAGTGGCCCACCCTATCCGTCTGGCATGGAAGCGCTGATCAGACCGTGGATCAATCCAATGCCTCTGCACTGGTGGAACAATGGAGGTCGCTCCACGGTGCGTCCAAGAAGCCTGCCAGGTCTGATCTGGTGCACGGACACCCCCATCGGGTGTGGGTCGACTCCAGGGGCCGCGAGGTGATCGAGGAATACAGCATCGCCGGTCTGGGCCATGGAACGCCGTTGGATACCCGTGGCACTCGCCATGGCGAACAAGCCGCACCATTCATGCTCGAGGCGGGAATTTCATCAACCCGCCTTATCGCGAGGTTTTGGAGCATCGTGCCGGACCAGGCCGGCGATCGCCGCTCGGCCACTCCGAGAGCGCGTCCGCAACAGCCGAGTGACACCGCGATAGCCGCAGGAGGCACTGCATGGTCCGGTCCTGAGGCGATCGGCCAGACGATCGAACGGGCGCTGCGAAGCGCCGGCTTGATGAGGTAACAGGTCGGGCTTTCGTAACGCCCTCACTGTTTGAGTCGATGGAGCGCTGACGGCTCTTACTTGAAGTTGGATGAGGACGGTTCCCGAACCCGCTAGTGGCAGGAATGGGTCGAAAGCGGACACAAGGGAACCGACACAGAAGCGGACGCCAGTGCGAAACCTATGAGCTGGTCGCTGCCTTCAGCCCCAGCACCGACAGACGGCGGTTTGGCGCCGCTGCGAGGGCCTTTTTATAGGCCTCGGCCGCTTCCCTGTTGCGCCCAAGTGCCAGCAGTTCGTCGCCGAGCAGCTCATAGCTGGGCTTGAGGAGCGCAGGCGGTCCAAACGGAGGGGGCAACGCCGCCTCAGCCTCAGCGGCCTTGCGGAGCAATTGGATCCCCTCGTCGCTCCTGCCCTGAGCAAGAACCCCAACGGCCTCGCTCTGTGCCAGGGCTCGATCGACCCAGGGGAGAGAAGTATCGTCGTCAGGGAACTCCTTCTTCCAGTTGGCGGAAATAATCTCTCGGTCGTTTCGCATTGCCGCCAACGCGGATTGGGCCGCTGCGGCATCGTGGCGGCTCGCGAGAACACGCCCGTAATCTTCAGTGAAGCGGGCCCAGGCGAACTTGCCCGAGGGCAACTCGACCCATTTCGGCCACTTGCCAGTCTCGATCCCGGCGCGGACTGCCATGTCGGCCCAACTTCCAAATGCCCCTTCCGGGGAGCCAATTGCCGGCAACTCCTTGAGCTCTTTGGTCATGGCCTCTGCCTGAGCCAGGCATGCGTCGATTTCGCGATCGACGTCCTTGCCCTGCTGCAGGCGGGCGTAGACGAGCCATATGTGACCGTGTCCGCATGCGCCGGGCGGCATGTGATGCGCCGCCATCGCCGCGTCCTGCGCTGCGGCCGCGTGCACGTTAGCCTCCTCGGTCTCCGGCCACATGCCCATCGCGAGGAAGATGTGGGAGGTCATGTGCTGCGCGTGCGCGGAATCCGGCGCTATCTTGTCATAGAGCCGCGCGGCCTTCAGCCCGAGTTGAGCGTGGCCCGGGTCATCGTAGGAATGGATCATGTAATGGACCACTCCTGGATGCTGCTGGTGCGTTGGAAATAGCTTCTCCAGGATCGCGGCCGCCTTTAGATAGTTCGCTTCGTTGCGCGCCCCGTGCGACCGGCCGAGCGTCGCCAGAGCATCGAAGGTCTGCGCCTCAACATCGCCCGAATAGGCTTTGGCGAGCGCGTCCATCTTGTCCGCGTAGAGAAGGTCCCGGTCGAACTTCGTGCCCGGACCGTAGAGCGTCTCGACCGCGGCTAGATACATTTTCTCGCGCTTCGTCCTCGCCTTCGCTGCCCGCACTTCAGGGGTGGGACCTAATTTCTTCAGGACTGCACGCGCTTGGTCGGTGTGCTGCTCCGCCCAAAGGGTGTAATTGTGGGCCATCGCCTCGCCCCAGTAAGCGAGGGCAAACGCCGGGTCGGCTTTCTGCGCCTGCTGAAATGCCTCGATCGCATCGTCGTACTGAAAATTATGGAGCAGCTTGACGCCGCGCAGGAACGGCACCTGTGCAGCCTCATTGCCGCTGTTGGGGAACGACAGCTCGCCGAGCTTGTCGCCAGCCATTTCGTGATGGTCGCCATGTGGCCGGTCGGAAACCTGCGCCATGCCGCCGACGGACAAGGCCGCCGCGCCGCAGAACGCCGCAACCTTGATGATCTTTTTGCGCATCTCGCCCTCCCCGTTTGGGCGCCAGACAGCCTATCGCATAACTCGCGTTAGTAAAGCAGCCGCACCTAGCCGCGGCATAACGTCCAGCCGACGGGACGCGCATGTCCGCAATGGGTCGAAAGCGGACAATAGGCTAATGGCAGGAATGGGTGGAAAGCTGCCATTAGCCAATTGGCGATTTCGCTGCCTTACACGACTCAGCCGTCGCCTAGCTGCAATTGACGGGGTCATGTGTCAAAACGCTCGTGTCAGGCGGACCTCGCCACGGAGCCGCTTCTGGTCATAGAGCGGAAGCGTCGAGCGATTGCGCGTGTATGTTACGCTCAACGACGGAGCGAAACCGCCCAGGTTCCAGTCGCGCTTGTAAATGCTGGCTGACCCTTCGATGAGCCAGTCACTCCGTTTGATGCCGAAGGGGGCGAGCGGCCCGTCGTTCGCTTGGCGCACGACGTCGACGGCTATCTGCGGGCGAAGACCCCAGCCGATCTCCTTCTGGATTCCGATTCCGAGGCTGGCGCGCTTGAAGGCCTGGCCGCTGTTGTGCGCCCAGTCGCGCTCGACGGTCGCATAAGCGAAGCCGAGCATTGCCGGTCCCAGCGGTCGGTCGACGGACACTCGCGCCTCGACGTCAATCGCATCGACGTCACGGCGTCCGGAATAGTCATTGCGACGAACGAGGAGCGCTCCACCCAGCGTCCACAGATTCCCCAGCAGCTTTTCGTAAGCGAAGTGGGCGCCGAAGCTTTTTTGAAGCGGCTTTCCGCCATACCACCGGGCGAGCCCGGTCGCTGTCGCCCGGAGCCGGCCACCGGCGAGCGCGAACTCCGGTCCCGCCTCGCCGCCTACATAGCCGTCGTCGAAGCGATGATCGCTGTAGCGAACCCAATGACCATAGGCGCCGAGATAGATCGGAAGCTTGTCGCGGTTGAGGCGAATCGAAGCGTCGCCTCCGAAGAACAGCCCGGTGCCTGAATGGGCGCGCGCATCGGAATTGAGACGGAATGGAAGGCCGTAGATGTCGACCGATTGCTTGTCGGTGGCGGAGTTGATGTTGCTGTCGGGCGAGAAGCCGAAGTCGACGTTGAAGCGCCACGAGCGGCGCGCCCGCAAGGCCTGGCGGAAGCGGACGATATTCTTCGCAACCATCGCCTCCGGATGCGCTGCAGCCGCGAGGCGGAATTGATAGTCCGCCTGCTCGTCCTTCTTTTCCATAAACAAAGTGCGCGCGAGCTCCAGCCGGACCCTCAACAAGCCCGGATCGCGATCGAGAATGCGGCGAAATGAGGCCTCGGCGGATCGATAGTTCCGCTGAGAATAATCCGTCATCCCCTGCACGAACTCGCGTTGGATTTCAGGGTCGAAACCCTGTGCCGACTGCGCTGCCGTGACCGACGGTGTCGCAGCGCAGGCCAGCGACAGGGCCAGCAGGCCAGCGGGGGTTCGTCGCGCCACGGTGAATGCCCAAGACTACGGGCGTTGCTTCCCGACGAAGGCGTCCTGGATCAACAGGACCCCACCGGTCCGTTCGAGCGAGAAGACGCCGCCAACTTGCTGAGCGCTCGGTCCGAAGAATGCGCCGTTCATCGTTCCCGTTACGGCTTCGCTAACAGGGGTGATTGCTTGATTGTAGTAGGTGTAGTTGGCGGTGCCCGTAAGCGGTATGCCAAACAGCCCATCATTGCTGAACGGCGCACTTCCGGCGACATGGATACCGAGGATGGGGTCATCGCTGAGGCTACGCGTCGGATCGTAGCGATAATCCTGATTGATCAGCGCCGCGATCGTCCGTTGCCCGAAATCCGCTGTCAGGCTGAACGGGAGTCCCGGCGTTCCGCTGCCTGAAAGCAGCGATAGGGTACGCGCGTCATAAGTTGCCGTGCCCGACGTCGGAATGCCCGATGCCGGCGTGCGATCGCCATTGACGAAAAATAGGTCGCCAGAGCCACCGACGGAATTCCCCGCCAAATCCACTGGTCGCCATGACCACTCGCCCATGGCGACGTAGGAGTAGCCGACGTCGTAAGTGAACGATGTCTGGAGGTTCTGGTTGGGGTTTAGGGCCAGCCGATAAGCGAAGCTTTCTCGCGAAAAATCATTGTTTTCCCGAAGCGTTTTCGTACCGTCGGGGTAAACTTCATATTCTTTCAGATTCTGCCCGAAGGCTTGTATGTAGTCCCCCCCTTCGGGATCGCGGAAATTTGGACCGCCGGGGTTGAAGGTCCAGGTGAATTCACTGGGACCGAGATCGATTGACGTTATCGTCCCAGGCAGAATCCCGGCGGGCGCGTTGATCCTGTGTCTGAAATAGGCGGCCCCCGGTATCGGGATCGAACCGATCGTGAACTCGCCCGGTGCGACGAGGCGATATGAAGACGGATCGCCGTTGCCGGGAGTAAGGCTAAGCCGACCGATGATGCCGTACTCGCCGGAACGCGTCACCGGAGAGTCCAATAGAGTTGTCTGGACCTCGATTCCGGTTGGCTTGGGTGTCGGAGAAGGCGTTGGCGTCGGAGTAGGCGTTGGCATTGGCGTCGGCGTGGCTGGGGGCGGCGGGATGTTGGCGACGTTGGAGGAGCCGGCGCCGCCGCACGCTGACAGCCACAGGCAGAGGGGAAGAGCGCTAACGCTCGCTATCCGGATGCGGGATTTGAAGGACATGCTGGTCTCCTTTCCGCGACTCGATGAGTGGGTCCGTCAAAGCGGCTCGGCCTCGTCAGGGCTTTCGCTGCTGGCCGACGAAGGCGTCCTGCATCAGCTGGATTCCGTTCGATCGGTTCAGGAAAAAGGTGCCGCCAACCTGCTCTGCGTTGGGGCCGAAAAAGGCACCGTTCATGGATCCTGCGACGGCTTCGGGGGCTGGCGCAATACCCGTGTTGATGGCGTAGCCACTCGCCCAGTTTGCCGTTCCGCCTAGCGGGATGTTGAACAGCCCGTCGTTACTGAACGGCGCGCTACCCGAGACATGGATGCCGAAGGCGAGCGGATAATCCATCAGGTCGCCGTTCGGTTGATAGCGGTAATCCTGGTTGATGACGGCCGCCATAGTGCGCTG
>Ga0070671_100005478_pt1 | contig 10125 bp, 4 predicted proteins | sample KBSS73metaG_FD_65341 | JGI IMG/M metagenome (GOLD analysis project Ga0070671, IMG submission 65341) | Switchgrass rhizosphere microbial communities from Kellogg Biological Station, Michigan, USA - KBS S7-3 metaG | ecosystem: Host-associated > Plants > Roots > Rhizosphere > Soil ... | reverse complement strand
GTTGGAGCCCGCCCGCCGGGCCGCCCCAAGGGCGGGCGACATCCCCTCGGGGGATCGGCTTGCGTACTCGCAAGACGAGGGGCCGTCATGTCACTCGGGGGATCGGCTCAGGTACTCCTGAGCCGAGGGGCCGTCACTCACCGCTTGAATTTGCCGTCGGGGCCGATGATCGCCAGGTCGGCGAAGTCCAGGCCGGTGTGGTCGTTGGGGCCGTAGGTGACTTCGAGGCCGCCGATGTCCACGCGCTTCATGCCTTCGAGCGCGGTGAGGATCTTGGCCGAGGTGGGCGAGGGGCCGGCGCGGCGCAGCGCTTCCACCAGCACCTTCGCGGCGGCATAGCCCTCGACCATCAGCGGAGTGATCTCGGCACCTGCGTTCTTGGCGACGAGCAGGTCGTGCGCCTCCTTCACGATGGGCGCGGCGAGCGAGCGCTCGTACGGGAACACCTGCGTGACGATCGTGCCGCGGCCGAACTCGCCCAGGCTCTTCACGAAGCCGGCCGAGGCGTTGTTCGACAGCGTGACCGCCTGCGCGAACGAGCCGGCCGCGCGCAGGGCCCTGATGGCATCGACCACCGCGTTGCCCGAGCCGAGGATGATCACGGCCTGCGCCTGAGCGGCGGCGACCTTGGGCGCGATGGGCGCGAAGTCGGGCTTGCTGCGGTCGAACTTCTCGAACACCACCGGCTTCAGGTTGACGGCTTCGAGGCCCCGGGTCGCGCCGAGCGCGCCGTCGGCACCGAAGGAGTCGTCCACCTGCAGCACCGCGATGCGCGTCATGCCGATCGTGGCGAGATGGCGCACCGCCTTCTCGGCCTCGCGCTGGTAGGTCGCGCGCACGTTGAAGATGTAGTGGTTGACCGGGCTGTGAAGGCTCATCGCGCCGGTGGACGGTGCGATCAGCGGCACCTTGAATTCCTCCAGCAGCGGCTTGATGGCCTCCGTGTGCGGCGTGCCGCGATTGAGAAAGAGGGCCACGGCCCCACGTTCGGTGATCAGCCGGCGCGCGTTCTCTGCCGCGCGCTTGGGCTCGAAGCCATCGTCCATCGAGATGAGCTCGATCTTCTGGCCGTTCACGCCGCCATGCGCATTGATGGCGTCGATGTAGAGATGCGCGCCATCGGCGGTCTCCTTCACGCCGGCGGCGACGGTCCCGGTGAATCCGGCGGTCTGGCCGATGACGATCTGGGCGTGCGCGCCGAAGGCAATCAGGCTCAGCGCAAATGCTGCCGTCGCGCGGCAGGTTTTATTGATGAAACTCACTGGCTATCTCCCAACTGGGGCAAGGCGCCGGCGATTCTCCGGGCGCGCAACGCGCCCGCCCGTCAAAAAGGCACCACAAGGGCGCAAACGCGTTGCGAACAGAGGTAACACCTCGTGTCGAGCGTGAACAAGGCCGCCTTCCTAGAATCTTCGGCTCCTCAGAAAGTGCCCATGCCCGATACCTCGCGCTCCCAGGGACTCATCCGCATCCGCGGCGCCCGCCAGCACAACCTCAAGAACCTCGACATCGATCTGCACACGGGCGAGCTCACGGTCGTCACCGGGCCCAGCGGTTCGGGCAAGTCCTCGCTGGTGTTCGACACGCTCTACGCCGAAGGCCAGCGCCGCTACGTCGAGACCTTCAGCGCCTACGCACGCCAGTTCCTCGACCGCATGGACCGCCCCGCGGTCGATCACGTCGAAGGCGTGCCGCCGGCCATCGCCATCGACCAGACGAACCCGGTGCGCACCTCGCGCTCCACCGTCGGCACGATGACCGAGCTGAACGACCACCTGAAGCTGCTGCTGGCGCGCGCCGCGCAGCTCTTCGACCGCGAGACCGCGCGCCCCGTGCGCGAGGACAACCCCGAATCCATCTACGCCGAGCTGCGCGAACGCGTCGGCGGCGCCGACACGCGCCTCGTGGTCACTTTCCCGGTCGAGCTGCCCGCCAACACCAGTGCCGACGAGGTGCAGCAATGGCTCTCGGCCAGCGGCTTCACGCGCGTGCAGGCCGAGCGCGAGGTGGCCACGCCCACCGGTCCGCGCAAGCTGCTCGACGTGGTGGCCGATCGCTTTCGCATCGAGGGCACCGAGAAGTCGCGCGTCATCGAGGCGCTGGAAGTCGCGCTCAAGCGCGGCTCGGGCCGGGTGAACGTGTATGCGCTGCGCGAGGAAGGCGAGCCCGACCTCTGGCGTTTCTCCGCGGGGCTGCACAGCCCCGACAGCGACCTGCGCTACTCGCAGCCCACGCCCGCGGCCTTCTCGTTCAACTCGGCCTTCGGTGCCTGCGAAGCGTGCCGCGGCTTCGGCCGCGTGATCGGCGTCGACTGGGGCCTCGTGATTCCCGATGCGCGCAAGACGCTGCGCTCGGGCGCGGTGAAGCCGCTGCAGACACCCGCGTGGGCCGAGCAGCAGGAGGACCTGCTGCGCTATGCGGGCGAGGCCGGCATTCCGCGCGACACGCCCTGGAACCAGCTCAGCGACGCGCAGAAGCAGTGGGTGATCGACGGCACGCCCAACTGGAAAGGCAACTGGAACAAGCAGTGGTACGGCATCCGGCGCTTCTTCGAATACCTCGAAAGCAAGGCCTACAAGATGCACATCCGCGTGCTGCTGTCGAAGTACCGCAGCTACACGCCGTGCGGCACCTGCGGCGGCGCGCGCCTGAAGCTCGAATCGCTGCTGTGGCGCCTGGGCACGAAGGAGAACGCGGATGCGGTGCTCGATCCCGCGAAGCGCTTCATGCCCGTGGGCGCGGCCTGGTCGCGCGAGCAGCTCGAAGCCTTGGACGGCCTGCATCTGCACGACCTGATGCTGCTGCCCATCCATCGTCTTCGACGCTTCTTCGATGCGCTGAGCCTGCCCAGCGACATGCTCGACGAGGCGCTGGAGCTGCTGCTCGACGAGATCCGCACGCGGCTGAAGTACCTGTGCGACGTGGGCATCGGCTACCTCACGCTCGACCGCCAGAGCCGCACGCTCAGCGGCGGCGAGGTGCAGCGCATCAACCTCACCACCGCGCTGGGCACCTCGCTGGTCAACACGCTCTTCGTGCTGGACGAGCCGAGCATCGGCCTGCATCCGCGCGACATGAACCGCATCGTGCAGGCCATGCACCGGCTGCGCGACGCGGGCAACACGCTCGTGGTCGTCGAGCACGACCCCGCGGTGATGCTCGCGGCCGACCGCGTGCTCGACATGGGGCCCGGCCCCGGCACGCAGGGCGGGCGCATCGTGTTCGACGGCACGCCCGGCGAACTGAAGGCCGCGCCCACGCTCACCGGCGCCTATCTCGGCGGGCGTCGCACCATCGGCCTGGGCTTGCGTCGCGCGATCGAGGCGAGCACGCCGCGGCTCATCCTCGAAGGCGCGCGCGAGCACAACCTGCGCGACATCACCGTCGAGTTCCCGCTGCAGCGCCTCGTGTGCGTGACCGGGGTGAGCGGGTCGGGCAAGAGCACGCTCATGCAGGACGTGCTCTACCCCGCGCTCGCGCGTCACTTCGGCCGCGCCACCGAGACGCCCGGCGACCACGACCGCCTGCTCGGCGCCGACTGGCTCGGCGACGCGGTCTTCGTGGACCAGTCGCCCATCGGCAAGACCGCGCGCTCCAACCCGGCCAGCTATGTCGGCGCCTTCGACACCCTGCGCGCCATCCTGGCCGAGTCGCCGATGGCGAAGCAGCGCGGCTATGGCGCGGGCATGTTCAGCTTCAACGCGGGCGACGGGCGCTGCCCCACCTGCGGCGGCTCGGGCTTCGAGCACGTGGAGATGCAGTTCCTCTCCGACGTGTACCTGCGCTGCCCCGACTGCGACGGCAAGCGCTTCCGCCCCGAGCTGCTGGAAGTGAAGATCCAGCGCGGCGGCCGCCAGCTCGACGTCTCCGACCTGCTCGAGCTCACCGTGGCCGACGCGGTGCGCCTCTTCGCCGACGACCGCGAAGTGGTGCGCTCGCTGCAGCCCCTGGCCGACGTGGGCCTCGAATACCTCAAGCTCGGCCAGCCGGTGCCCACGCTCAGCGGCGGCGAGGCGCAGCGCCTGAAGCTCGCGGGTTTCCTCGCCGAGGCGGCGAAGAACGGCAGCGCCACGCGCCAGGGCCTCGCGAGGAAGGGCACGCTCTTCCTGTTCGACGAGCCGACCACCGGCCTGCACTTCGACGACATCGCCAAGCTCATGCGCGCCTTCCGCAAGCTGCTGGAGGCGGGGCATTCGCTGCTCGTGATCGAGCACAACCTCGACGTGATCCGCGCATCCGACTGGATCGTCGACCTCGGCCCCGACGGCGGCGAGGCCGGCGGCGAGCTGATGGCGCAGGGCACGCCCGACGACCTCATGGCGCATCCGAGCTCGCACACCGGCGAGGCGCTGCGCGACTACGGTCGCTCGCTCGGCCTGGACGGCCACGCGGTGGAGGAGGGCGCGCCGCTGCAGTCGCTCGTGAAGGCGCGGCGCGACGTGTCGCGCGCGCAGGCGGCGGAGTCGATCCAGATCGTCAATGCGCGCGAGCACAACCTCAAGGGCCTGTCGGTGGACATCCCGCGTGGCAAGTTCAGCGTGGTGACCGGCGTGAGCGGATCGGGCAAGAGCACGCTTGCCTTCGACATCCTCTTCAACGAAGGGCAGCGTCGTTACCTCGAATCGCTGAACGCCTATGCGCGCAGCATCGTGCAGCCCGCGGGCCGCCCCGAGGTGGATGCGGTCTACGGCATCCCGCCCACGGTGGCCATCGAGCAGCGCCTCTCGCGCGGCGGACGCAAGAGCACGGTGGCCACGACCACCGAGGTCTATCACTTCCTGCGCCTGCTCTACGTGAAGCTCGGCACGCAGTACTGCCCCTTCTGCACGAGCGATGCGAGCGTGCCGGTGCAGCCGCAGACGCCCGAGTCGATCACCGCGCAGCTCATGCGCGATCACCGCGGCCAGCACGTGGGCCTGCTCGCGCCGCTGGTCGTCAACCGCAAGGGCCTCTATACCGACCTGGCCAAGTGGGCGAAGGCGCGCGGCCACACGCATCTGCGCGTGGACGGCGAATTCGTGCCCACCGACAAGTGGCCGCGGCTGGACCGCTTCCGCGAGCACACCATCGAGCTGCCGGTCGGCGACATCGTGGTGGAGCCGGGCAACGAGGCCGAGCTGCGCCGCCTGCTCGCCGCGACGCTGGAGCACGGCAAGGGCGTGATGCACCTGCTCTCGCCGCTGGACGGCCTGAAGGCCGCGATGATCGCGGGCTCCCCGACGCTGCGCGTGGGGCGAGTGAAGGTGTTCTCCACCAAGCGCGCCTGCCCGCAGTGCGGCACGAGCTTCCCCGAGCTCGACCCGCGCATGTTTTCCTACAACAGCAAGCACGGCTGGTGCGTGGACTGCGTGGGCACCGGCATGCAGCTCACCCGCGAGCAGCGCCGCATGCTCGACGACAGCGTGCGCGAGGACGACAACACCGGCCGCGAGAAGACCTTCGCCGAGCCCGAGGTCGAGGACGTCGCCGACCTGCCCTGCGGCACCTGCCACGGCGCGCGGCTGAACAAGGTCTCGCTCGCGGTGCGCTTCCGGGAGCAGTCCATCGCTCAGGTTGCGGCGCGCTCGGTGGTGGACGCGCGCCGCTGGGTCGAGTCGCAGAAGCTGGACGGGCGCGAGGCGACCATCGCGCGCGACGTGGTGGCGGAGATCCGCTCGCGCCTGAGCTTCCTGGAGGACGTGGGGCTGGGCTATCTCACCCTCGACCGCGCGGCGCCCACGCTCAGCGGCGGCGAGGCGCAACGCATCCGGCTCGCGGCGCAGCTCGGCTCCAATCTGCAGGGCGTGTGCTACGTGCTGGACGAGCCCACCATCGGCCTGCATCCGCGCGACAACCGCATCCTGCTGGACGCGCTGCACAAGCTGGGCAACCAGGGCAACACGCTCGTGGTGGTCGAGCACGACGAGGACACGATCCGTCGCGCCGATCACATCATCGACATGGGCCCGGGCGCCGGAAAGCGCGGCGGCCAAGTCATCGCGCAGGGCACGGCGCAGGAGCTGGCCGCGCACGCGGACTCGGTGACCGGGCGCTTCCTCGAGCGGCCCATGCAGCATCCGCTGCAGCCGCGTCGCCCCGTGGAGCTCGACCACCGCTCGCTCTTCGTGCATGGCGCCTCGCTGCACAACCTGCGCGGCATCGAGGCGCGCGTGCCGCTGCAGCGGCTGGTGGCGGTCACCGGCGTTTCGGGCTCGGGCAAGAGCACGCTCGCGCGCGACGTGCTGCTGGCCAACATGCAGGCCATCGTCGCCTCGCGCGGCAAGGGCATGCCGGCGTTCTCGGGCGCGTCCAGGCTCAGCGGCTGGGAGGGCGTGGACCGCGTGCTCGAAGTCGACCAGACACCCATCGGCAAGACACCGCGCTCATGCCCGGCGACCTATGTCGGCTTCTGGGACGCGATCCGCAGGCTTTTCGCCGAGACGCTGGAAGCCAAGGCGCGCGGCTACGCGCCGGGCCGCTTCAGCTTCAACACCGGCGAGGGCCGTTGCGCGGGCTGCGAGGGCCAGGGCATGCGCACCATCGAGATGAGCTTCCTGCCCGACGTGAAGGTGCCCTGCGACATCTGCCACGGCGCGCGCTTCAACGCGGAGACGCTCGCCGTCACCTGGCGCGGCAAGAGCATCGGCGACGTGCTGCAGATGGAGGTGGACGAGGCGGTCGACTTCTTCGCGAGCATGCCGTCGATCTCGCATCCGCTGCAGCTCCTGAAGGACGTGGGGCTGGGCTATCTCACGCTCGGCCAGCCTTCGCCCACGCTCAGCGGCGGCGAGGCGCAGCGCATCAAGCTCGTCACCGAGCTGAGCAAGGTGCGCGACGACGTCACGCGCCGCGGGCAGAAGCCGCCGCACACGCTCTACGTGCTCGACGAGCCCACCGTGGGCCTGCACATGGCCGACGTGGAGAAGCTCATCCGCGTGCTGCACCGGCTCGTGGACGGCGGGCACAGCGTGGTGGTCATCGAGCACGACCTCGACGTCATCGCCGAGGCGGACTGGGTGCTGGACCTGGGCCCCGAAGGCGGGTCGGGCGGCGGGCTCATCGTGGCCGAAGGCACGCCGGAGCATCTGGTGGAGAAGGGCACGCACACCGGGCGCGCCCTCGTACCCACACTGAACGGTCGATAGGGCCGCCCGAAGGGCCTTACTGCACGACGCCCTTGCTGCGCAGGAACTCGTCGACGAGCTTCAGGCGCACGATGGGGTCGGGCAGCTCCATGAGCTTCTGCTTGGCCGCCACGGGGATCGGCAGCAGCTCGCACCAGCGGTTGGCGACCCAGCCGGCGCTGTCGAAGTGATAGGGCTCCAGGAAGGGCGTGTTGCCCTGCTGGCGCAAGGTCGCGATGGCATTGGCCAGCCCCTTGGCGGAGCCGACGAGCTCCTGCGTGGGCAGCACGCTGTCGTCGGCCTCGATGCGGCTCACGCTGCCCACCCACAGGCCATCGGCCTGCTGGCGCGACTCGTGCGTCTCGAAGCGCGCGCCACCGCGGCAGCGCACATGAAGGATGCCCGGCTGCGCGCTGTCGACCTCGATCAGCTCGGCCATGCAGCCAATGCGCTCGAACTCCACCTCGCCCGGGGTGCGCGCCTCCGTGCCCCGGCGCAGCGACACGACGCCGAAGGGCCGCTGCTCTCGCATGCAGGTGCTCACGAGGTCGAGGTAGCGGGCCTCGAACACCTTCAGGCCGAGCAGCCCATCGGGGAAGAGCACCGATTGCAGCGGGAACAGCGGAAGGTCGAAGCGGACTTCAGCAGACGTCATGGTGTGGTGCGAACGCCGAGCTCGCGATGGCGCACGAGGGTGGTGGTGCGGTTTCCGAAGCGCGCGGCCAGCTGCTCGACGAGATAGACCGAGCGATGCTGGCCGCCGGTGCAGCCGATGGCCACGGTGAGATAGGCGCGCTGATCTTGTTCGAAGGCGGGCAGCCAGCGCTGAAGGAACACCTCGATCTGCGCCAGCATTTCCGCCACTTCGGGCTGGGCGGCGAGGTACTCCATCACCGGCGCGTCGCGCCCGGTCAGCGGACGCAGCTCGCGCACGTAGTGCGGGTTGGGCAGCACGCGCACGTCGAACACCATGTCGGCATCCAGTGGCACGCCGTTCTTGTAGGCAAAGGATTCGAAGGTGAGCGTGAGCGGCGCGCCGGGCGTGTTCACGAGCTGGCGCACCCATGCGCGCAGTTGCGCCGGGCGAAGCTCGGAGGTGTCGATGATGGTGGAGGCTTCGCGCAGCTGCGCCAGCAGCTCGCGCTCGAGCTGGATGGCGTCGATGAGGGTCTGGTGCGCATCGACCTCGCCGGCGAGCGCCGCGGCCGTCTCCTGAGACAGCGGGTGGCGCCGGCGCGTCTCGGAGAAGCGCCGCACGAGGGTGTCGGTCGTCGCGTCGAGGAAGACCGAGCGCACGGTGACGCCCTCGCTGCCGAGCCGGGAAATGATGGGCAGCAGGTGCGGAAGCGACCCCTCGCTGCGCACGTCCACCGCAATGGCGATGCGCCGCTCGAGTGCGGCCGAGCGCGTGCGCTCGAGCGCGACGAAATCGCGCAGCAGCTCAGGCGGCAGGTTGTCCACGCAGAAGAAGCCCGCGTCTTCGAGTGCGTTGAGCGCCACCGACTTGCCTGAGCCTGAGATGCCCGTGATGAGCACGACCTCGCTGCGCTGCGGCGACGCCGTTGTGGGGGCCTTCGGGGCTTGCAAGGGATGGCTGTGGTCGTTCATGGGAATCAGGCGCGCCGGCGCTTCGCGCCCGCCGGCTCGGCCTGCGCGGGCCGCGCGGCCGTGCTCAGCAGTTCCTGCGCGTGCGCCAGGCTGGTTGCGCTGCTGCGCGTGCCGCCCAGCATGCGCGCGACTTCCTCCTCGCGCGCGGGACCCTGAACAGACTGCACCTCGCTCGTGGTCACTCCGCCCTGCGCCGACTTGCTGACGACGAAGTGGTGATGCGCGCAGGCAGCCACCTGCGGCAGGTGCGTGACCGCGAGCACCTGGCGGTCACGCCCGAGGCGCTGCATGAGCCGGCCCACGGTGTCGGCCACCGTGCCGCCGACGCCGGCGTCGATCTCGTCGAAGATGAGCGTGAGCGCCTCGCCCAGCTCGCTCGTGGTGACCGCGATGGCCAGCGCGATGCGCGAGAGCTCGCCGCCGGAGGCCACCTTGGCCAGCGGCCGCGGCGTGCTGCCCGCATGGCCGGCGACGCGAAACTCGGCCGATTCCATGCCGTGGGCCTGCGGGGCGTCGAGAGACTCCAGCGCCACCTCGAAGCGTCCGCCCGACATGCCCAGGTCCTGCATGGCCTCGGTGACCGCGGCGGACAGCCGGGGCGCCGCGGCGCGTCGCAGCTTGGAGATGGCGCGCGCGGCAGTGTCGTACCGGCCGCGTGCCTGGGACAGCTCGCGCTCCAGGGCCTCCAGGTCGGTGGCGGCGTCGAGCTGCGCGAGTTCCTCGCGCCAGCCGAGCAGCAGGGCCGGCAGTTCCTCGGCCGGGCGGCGGAAGCGCCGCGCCAGACCCATCCAGGCGGACAGGCGCTCGTCGAGCTCGGCCAGGCGTTCGGGCTCCAGCTCGCCGTGGCGCAGCGCGGAGTGCAGGCTGTGGGCCGCGTCCTGCAGGTGGGCCTGCGCGCTGCGCAGCACCTCCAGCACGTTGCGCAGCGCGGGGTCGTGCTCGATCACGCCTTCCAGCGCGTCGATGGCACGCTGCGACAGCGATTCGGCGGAGTCGTCGGCTTCGGAGACTGCGTCGAGCGCGGCCTGGGTGGCGTCGAGGATGGCCTGGGCGTGGCTCAGGCGGCGGTGCTCGGCGTTGAGTTCGGGCCATTCGTCGGCGCCCGGGGCGAGCTTGTCGAGCTCGCTGATCTGCCACTGCAGCCGTTCGCGCTCGCGCTCCAGGTCCGACTGCTTCGAGCGCGCGGACTCCAGCCGCTCGGCCGCCGTGCGCCACTGGCCCCAGGCCAGCGTGAGCTCGCCCGTGTCGGCCTGGGCGTAGGCGTCGAGCAGGCCGCGCACGGAGTCGGGCCGCGTGAGGCTCTGCCAGGCGTGCTGGCCGTGGATGTCCACGAGGCGCTCGCCGAGCTCGCGCAGCTGGCCGATGGTGGCGGGGCTGCCGTTGATCCAGGCGCGGCTCTTGCCTTGCGCGTCGA
>Ga0070671_100005474_pt1 | contig 10130 bp, 9 predicted proteins | sample KBSS73metaG_FD_65341 | JGI IMG/M metagenome (GOLD analysis project Ga0070671, IMG submission 65341) | Switchgrass rhizosphere microbial communities from Kellogg Biological Station, Michigan, USA - KBS S7-3 metaG | ecosystem: Host-associated > Plants > Roots > Rhizosphere > Soil ... | reverse complement strand
GTGTTCTCCGCGATCATGTTCTTCGTGCCGGACATGGGCGGCTACTTCCTCGAAGCGAACAACTTCATCCCCGCCGATCCCCTCAAGACGCCGATCCACATCGCGCCGGTGTGGTACTTCACCCCGTACTACGCGATGCTGCGCGCGGTACCGTCGTTCCTCGACTCGCAGTTCTGGGGCGTGCTGGTGATGGGCATCGCCGTGCTGATCTTCTTCTTCCTGCCGTGGCTCGACCGCGGCGCCGTGAAGTCGATCCGCTATCGCGGCGGCCTCTACAAGGGATGGCTCGCCGCGTTCGTCGTGTCGTTCCTCATCCTGGGATATCTGGGCGTCGTGCCGGTCACCGTCTGGGGCCAGTTCGCGGAGTCGACGCCCATCCTGGGCGGCGCGGACAAGGCCACCGTCGTGGCGCGCGTGCTGACGGTCGTCTACTTCCTCTTCTTCCTGCTGATGCCCTGGTACACGATGCGTGACAAGACGAAGCCGGTGCCGGAGAGGGTGACGTGATGAAGCGCTGCGTTCTTCTTCTGGCGTTGTTCGCCGCGCCGATCGCGGGCCCGGCGCTTGCGTCCGAGGGCGCCGACCTTCGCCTCGCACCGGCGCCGATCCACCGCCTCGACGACGAGTCGCTGCAACGCGGCGCGCGGAACTTCGTCAACTACTGCCTCAACTGCCACTCGGCGAAGTACATGCGCTACAACCGGCTGGCCGATCTCGGCGTCGACGCGTCGATGATCCAGGACAACCTGATGTTCGCCACCGACAAGATCGGCGCGACGATGAACGTGGCGATGACGCCGGCCGACGGCAAGGCGTGGTTCGGCGCGACGCCGCCCGATCTGTCGGTGGAGGCGCGCGTGCGCGGCGCCGACTGGCTGTACAACTATCTGCTCGGCTTCTACCGCGACGACAAGTCCGCCACCGGCTGGAACAACGTCGTGTTTCCCAACGTCGGCATGCCGCACGTGCTGTGGGAACTGTCCGGCGTGAACAAGCTGTCGGAAACGGAGTTCGAGGATCACGAGAAGGCCACCGCGGCGGCCATCGCGGCCAAGGGCCTGTCGCTGATCGAGGCGAAGCCCGGCGGCAAGTACGCCGTGCTGACGGTCGAGAGCGACACGCCGGGCGCGATGACGCGCGCGCAGTACGAAGCGTTCGTCGCCGATCTCGTGAACTATCTCGACTACATGTCCGAGCCGTCGAAGAACAAGCGGATCAGCCTCGGGATCGTCGTGCTCCTGTACCTCGCCGTCCTGTTCGCGTTCGCCTACTGGATGAAGCGCGAGTACTGGAGGGACGTGCCGCACTGACCGGCGCGTCGAGCCGGAGAACGCAGACCAACGACCGCTGCCCGGACCGGCTGCCGCCCGCCCGGTCCGCACCCGCAACACCCGTCCGCCGCGGGGCCCACGAGGCCGTCCGGCGGACCAACGCCGCAGGGAGAATTCCACCATGATGACCCTCTATTCCGGGACCACCGACCCATTCAGCCAGCGCTGCCGCATCGTGCTGCACGAGAAGGGGATGGACTTCCAGATCATCGACGTCGACCTGGACCACAAGCCCGAGGACCTCGCGGTGATGAATCCGTACAACCAGGTGCCGGTGCTGGTCGAGCGCGACCTGGTGCTGCACGAGTCGAACATCATCAACGAGTACATCGACGAGCGCTTCCCGCATCCGCAGCTGATGCCGGCGGACCCGGTGATGCGCGCGCGGGCGCGGCTGTTCCTGCACCGTTTCGAGAAGGAGCTCTTCATCCACATCGACGCGCTCGAGGGCAACAACCAGAAGCAGTCGGACAAGGCGCGCGCGCTGGTGCGCGACTCGCTGCTGCAGATCGCGCCGGTGTTCGCGAAGCACAAGCACATGCTGGGCGACGACTACTCGATGCTCGACGTCGCGATCACGCCGCTGCTGTGGCGCCTCGACTACTACGGCATCCAGATGCCCAAGCAGGCGGCGCCGCTGATGAAGTACGCCGAGCGGCTGTTCGCGCGCCCCGCGTTCTCCGAGGCCCTGACGTCGGCCGAGCGCGGAATGCGCAAGTGACGCGCGGCGCCTGACCGCAGCGCGTTGCCGGCAAGGTCGGTCGCGGCGCCGCCGCCGCGTTGTTAAGTCCGCGCGCAGGGTGGTACCGCGACGCAGCGTACTATCCTGCCGCCATGTCCGAGCAGTCCGCCAAGCCGTATCTCGTGCGCGCCATTTGCGAATGGTGCGCCGACAACGGGCTCACGCCGTATCTCGCGGTGAAAGTCAACGCGCAGACGCGCGTCCCCGCGTCGTTCGTGAAGAACGGCGAGATCGTGCTCAACATCAGCACGACCGCCACGCGCAAGCTGACGATCGAGAACGAGTGGATCCAGTTCGCCGCCCGCTTCAACGGCGTGTCGCAGGAGGTGTCGGTGCCGCTGAACGCGGTGTCCGGGATCTTCGCGAAGGAGACCGGCTACGGGTTCGCGTTCACCATCGCCACCGATCCGGTGGCGTCGCTGGTCAACGCGACGGCCCCCAAGGAGGTCGAATCGATCGCCGCCGTGCGGGCGAAGGATTCCGACGCCGACAAGCCCAAGCGGCCCTCGCACCTGCAGATCATCAAATAAGCCGTTTCGCGCGGGCTCTCCGCTTGCAAGCCGGCATAGCTCAGTTGGTAGAGCAGCGGTTTTGTAAACCGTTGGTCGTGGGTTCGATTCCTACTGCCGGCACCACCGCAGGTCCGCAGTTCGATTGGCCGCCCCATTCCATGGCGGGGCGGACGCTCGTTTGCTCTCAAGCGCGTCCTCGATTCTGCCCATGCCTTCCATCATCTCGATCAGCCGGCTCTCCAAGACCTTTGCTTCCGGTTTCCAGGCGCTCAAGGACGTCGACCTCGAGATACGCCGCGGCGAAATCTTCGCGCTGCTGGGTCCCAACGGCGCGGGCAAGACGACGCTGATCGGCGTTGTCTGCGGCATCGTCAATCCCAGCGCGGGCAGCGTGGCCGTCGCCGGTCACGACATCATCGGCGACTACCGTGCCGCGCGCTCGCTGATCGGCCTGGTACCGCAGGAGCTGACCACAGACGCATTCGAGACCGTCTGGGGCACGGTGTCATTCAGCCGCGGCCTGTTCGGCAAGCCCGCCAACCCCGCGCACATCGAGAAGGTGCTGCGCGACCTGTCGTTGTGGGAAAAGAGGGACAGCAAGATCATCACGCTGTCCGGCGGCATGAAACGCCGGCTGCTGATCGCCAAGGCGCTGTCCCACGAGCCGGAGATCCTCTTTCTGGACGAGCCGACCGCGGGGGTCGACGTCGAGCTGCGACGGGACATGTGGGTGCTGGTGCGCGCGCTGCAGGCGCAAGGCGTCACCATCATCCTGACGACGCACTACATCGACGAGGCGGAGGAGATGGCCGATCGCGTGGGCGTCATCAGCAAGGGCGAGCTCATCCTCGTCGAAGACAAGGTCGAGCTGATGCGCAAGCTCGGGAAGAAGCAGCTCACGCTGCAGCTGGCGGCGCCCCTGGAGCGCGTTCCGCCCGCGCTTGCCGACTATCACCTGGAGCTCGCCGGCGGCGGCGTCGAGCTGGTCTACACGTATGACGCGCGGGGCGAACGACCCGGGATCGCAGCGCTGCTCGACGACGTCGAGTCGGCGGGCATCGTCTTCAAGGACCTGCGAACCACGCAGAGTTCACTGGAGGACATCTTCGTGGGCCTGCTGCGGGAGGACGCATGAACGTCCATGCCATCCGCGCGATCTACCGCTTCGAAATGGCGCGCACGCGGCGCACGCTGATGCAAAGCATCATCTCGCCGGTGCTCTCGACCTCGCTGTATTTCGTCGTCTTCGGCGCCGCCATCGGCTCGCGCATCACCGAGGTGGAAGGCATCAGCTACGGCGCCTTCATCGTCCCCGGCCTGATCATGCTGTCGTTGCTGACACAGAGCATCGCCAACGCGTCGTTCGGCATCTACTTTCCCAAGTTCACGGGGACGATCTACGAGCTTCTCTCGGCGCCGATCTCGTACGTCGAGATTGTCGTCAGCTACGTCGGCGCCGCCGCGACCAAGTCGATCATCCTCGGGCTGATCATCCTGGCCACCGCCGCCCTGTTCGTGCCGCTGCGGATCGACCACCCGGTCTGGATGGTCGTGTTCCTCCTGCTCACGGCCGTGACGTTCAGCCTGGTCGGGTTCATCATCGGCATCTGGGCCGACGGCTTCGAGAAGCTGCAGCTGGTGCCGCTGCTGATCGTCACCCCGTTGACGTTCCTGGGCGGCAGCTTCTATGCGATCGACATGCTCCCGCCCTTCTGGCAGAAGGTCAGCCTCTTCAACCCGGTCGTATACCTGATCAGCGGGTTCCGGTGGAGCTTCTACGGACTCGCCGACGTGAGCGTCGGGATCAGCCTGGCGATGACCGCGACGTTCATGGCGGTGGCGTTGGCGATCGTCGGCTGGATCTTCCATACCGGCTATCGGCTCAAGACCTAGCCACCGTTGCGATGTCGAGCCTGCTCGGTGCCCGCGGCGCGTGCGCCTGCAGGCCACAAGTCGAACACGACAGCGCCCCGTCATTCCAACGGCATGACGCACGGCGCGCCGCCAGTCGGATGCGCCGGGCCTGCGGAGCCGATGGCTTAGAATCGCACGGTCACGCGTCTTTAAGTCGCTCGCGCCGCGATGCCCGGCACCGCCGCGGCCGCTCGCGCAACGGAAACCAGATGCCGCTCGTTGGCTTTCGGCCCACCAAGGCCCGTCTCATCATCGACGACAGCAACGACACTGTCCTCGTGATGAAGGTCGTGATGGCCGACAGCGAATCGGTCGAGTTCGCCACGGGCGGAAAGCTCGATTCACTCTCCGGCGTACTGCGCATTCGCGAACGCAAGGAGAACGAGCCTCCCCGCAACGGATCCAACTCGGTCGGATCGCTCGTGTACATCGCCGAGTCCGGCGAGGGACCCGAGCATTCGCCGGCCAAATACCAGATCAACATCGCGATGTCGCCCGAGAAGTTTCGCGCGCTGCTGCGCGTCGCGGTGGCGGGCAACCTGCCGAACAAGTTCTTCATCGACGCCGGGGAGCGCGTGTCGAAGACCGAGACGCGCGGGCTCACGTACTGGGCCGGCGCCGGCGGACGCACGAAGGTGTGGGATTCGGAGGCGCACCGGTCGCTGCCGATCAGCAAGTTCTCGATGATCCTGCCCATCGACGTCGCGTCGCGCGGCGGCGAGGCGCGCGCACCGGCCCCGGCGCTGCCGGGGACCGCGACGCCGCCGTCGGCCGACGCGCTGCCGCACGATGCGAACGTGCCGCTCGAATCGGTGGCGACGAACGCGCAGGTCGCCGAGCTCGTCGACGACCTCCTCGTCTTCCAGAGCGAGACCCGCAACACGCTCTACGCGCTCATGTGGGTCGTCGGCATCGTCGCCGTCCTGGCGTTGGTCTTCGGCATCGCGATCGTCTACCGCTAGCCGCGCCATCTCTCGACGCTGCTACCATCCGTGCCTTCGAGGCGGACGGAGCAGGCGATGAACTCACTCGATTTCGCAGGACGCACTGCCGTGGTCACCGGCGGCGCCGCGGGCATCGGCCTGGCGGTCGCGGCGCGCCTGGCCGCGGGCGGCGCGCGCGTCGCGCTGTGGGACCGCGACGCCGCGGCGCTCGACGGCGCGAAGGCGACGCTTCGAGAGATCGCGCACACGGCGGCGCTCGACGTCGCCGACTGGGCGGCGGTCGAGCGCGCGGCGCGCGAAACGCACGCGGCGCTCGGGCGGCTCGACGTGCTCGTGTGCTCCGCGGGGATCACCGGCCCCAACACGGCGCTCGAGACGTATCCGGTCGACGAGTGGAGGCGAGTCTTCGACGTCAACGTCCACGGCCTGTTCCACTGCAACCGCGCCTGCGTGCCGCTGATGCGCGCGCACGACTACGGCCGCATCGTGAACATCGCCTCCGTCGCGGGCAAGGAAGGCAATCCCAACGCGTCGGCGTACAGCGCGTCGAAGGCGGCCGTCATCGGCCTCACGAAATCGCTCGGCAAGGAGCTTGCGAAGACGGGCATCCGCGTGAACTGCGTCACGCCCGCGGCCGTGCGCACCGCGATCTTCGACCAGATGACCCAGCAGCACATCGACTTCATGCTGTCGAAGATCCCAATGGGGCGCTTCGGCACCGTCGACGAGGTCGCGGCGCTCGTCGCGTGGCTCGCGAGCGAGGACTGCGCGTTCTCGACGGGCGCCGTCTTCGACGCGTCCGGGGGACGGGCGACCTATTGACGGACTTGCAGCATGATCTTGCCGATGTGCTGCGACGACTCCATCAGCGCGTGCGCCTTCGCCGCCTCGGCGAGCGGAAAGCGGGCGTGGATCACCGTCCGGACACGCTTCTGCTCGAGCAGCGGCCACACGCGCTCGCGCAGCGAGCGCGCCAGCGCGACCTTGCGCTCGTAGGGTGACGCGCGCAGCGTCGATCCGGTGACGGTGAGGCGCCGCATCATGATGGGCCGCCAGTCGCATTCGATGCGGCCGCCCTTGAGAAACGCGATCATGACGAGCCGGCCTTCGAGCGCCAGGCACTTCAGGTTGCGCGGCGCGTAGTCGCCGCCCACCATGTCGAGGATCACGTCGACGCCGCGCTTGCCGGTGATGCGCGCCACTTCCTCGACGAAGTCCTGCGTCGTGTAATCGATCGCGTGGTCGGCGCCGATCGCGCGGCAGAACGCGATCTTCTCCGCGCTGCCTGCCGTCGTGATCACCGTGGCGCCAAACGCCTTCGCGAGCTGGATCGCCGCGAGGCCGATGCCGCTCGTCCCGCCGTGGACGAGGAACGTCTCGCCGGCCGCCAGATGACCGCGGTCGAACACGTTGTTCCAGACGGTGAAGTAATTTTCCGGCAGCGACGCGGCCTCCTCGACGCAAAGACCGGCGGGGATCGGCAGGCACCACGCGGCGGGCGTCGTGCAGTATTCGGCGTAGCCGCCGCCCGGGACGAGGGCGCACACGGCGTCGCCGATCGCGACGCCGGCGGCGTCGGGGCCCAGCGCGACGACGCGCCCGGCGACCTCCAGCCCGAGGATCGGCGACGCGTCGGCCGGCGGCGGATACGCGCCGGCACGCTGCGCGCAATCCGGCCGGTTCACGCCCGCCCACGCGACCTCGATCAGCGCCTCGCCGGCGCGCGGCTGCGGCACCGGGCCTTCTGCGACGTGCATGACGTCCGGCGGACCGGGCGCGCGGACGGCGACGTGGCGCATCGTGGCGGGAATCGTCATCGGGCAAAGCCTCGTGCGGAGGTGAGCATCGCAATTCTAGCGCGCGGCGGGTCGCGTGCCGCCGCGATACACTGGCATCGAGTCGCACGCGCCGTCCATGAACGCCTCGCCCGCCCACAACCTTGCGACGCTGCTTGCGCGCAGCGCGCGCATGTGGCCGCGGCTTCCCGCGGTGGCGCTCGGCGCGACGATGCTGCACGACTACGCCGCGCTGGCCGCGCGCACGACCCGCCTCGCCGCAGCGCTGCGCGACGTCGGCGTCGCGCCGGGCGACCGCGTCGCCATCGCGTCGCGCAACGCGCCGGCCTACGTCGAGACGCTGTTCGCGTGCTGGTGGGCGGGCCTCGTGGCCGTGCCGGTCAACGCGAAGCTGCATCCGGCCGAGCTCGCCTACGTGCTGGACGACAGCGGCGCCCGCGTCCTCTTCGCCGACGACGGCTGGTGCGAGGCGATCGCGGGCGGAGCGTGCGGCGCGTGGGACGGCCGCTTGCGCGTCGTCGCGCTCGGCGGCCGTGAGCACGCTGCGCTGTGCGCCGGCGCGCGAACCTGCGACGTCGCGGCGGTGAGCGCGGACACGCCCGCGTGGCTGTTCTACACCAGCGGCACGACCGGGCGGCCCAAGGGCGTCGAGATCACGCACGGCAATCTGCTGGCGATGACGCAGGCGTTCCTCGCCGACGTCGAGACCGTCGCGCCCGGCGATGCCCTGCTGCATCCGGCGCCGCTGTCGCACGGCTCGGGCCTCTACGTGCTGCCGCACGTGGCGCGCGGCGCAGTCAATGTGATCCCCGAATCCGGCGGCTTCGAGGCGGCGGAGATCGTCGCGCTGCTCGACGCGTGGGACCGCGCGCTGTTCTTCGCCGCACCGACGATGGTGAAGCGGCTCGTTGCCGCGCCCGCGCTCGCGGAGGCGCGCCTCGACCGGCTGAAGTGCATCGTGTACGGCGGGGGACCGATGTACGTCGAGGACTGCAAGGCAGCGTTCGCCGCGCTCGGCCCGAAGCTCGCGCAGATCTACGGTCAGGGCGAGTCGCCGATGACGATCACCGCGATGGACCGCGCGCTGCTCGCCGATGCCATCGCGCGCGGCGACGACGCCCGCATCGGCTCCGTCGGCGTCGCGCAGCTCGGCGTGGAGCTGCGCATCGGCGGCGCCGCCGACGAGCCGCTCGCGCCAGGCACCATCGGGGAGGTGCAGGTGCGCGGGCCGGCGGTGATGCGCGGCTACTGGCGCAATCCGGACGCCACGGCCGCGACGCTCGCGCGCGGATGGCTGCATACCGGCGACGTCGGCGTCCTCGATGCCGACGGCTTCCTGACGCTGAAGGATCGCTCGAAGGACCTGATCATCAGCGGCGGATCGAACGTGTATCCCCGGGAAGTGGAAGAGGCGCTGCTGACGCACGCCGGCGTGGCCGAGGTCGCGGTCGTCGGCCGGCGCCATGCGGAGTGGGGCGAGGAGGTCGTCGCCTGCGTCGTCGCGCGCGATCCGTCGTGCGACACGGCCGCGCTCGAGCGCGCACTGGATGCGCACTGCCTCGCGTCGATCGCGCGCTTCAAGCGGCCGAAGGCGTATGTCTTCCTGCGCGAGCTGCCGAAGAACGAGACCGGGAAGGTGCTGAAGACGGCGCTGCGCGCCCGCGTCGCCGCCTGAGCGCTGCGGGCGACGTCGCCGGTCAGTGCCGCGCGGAACGGGTCGCGCGGACCCGCAGCGCATGCAGGCGCAGCGACGTGGCGACGAGCGCCGCGGCGAGCGCGGCCACGCCCGCGAGCGCGAACGCGGCGGCGTGGCCCGGCCCCTCGACGAGCCGCCCGGCGAGCGCCTGGCCGGCGCCCACGCCGCTCACGATGCACGTCGACGTCCACGTGAACGCCTCGGTCGCGTAGCGCGGCGGCGCGATGTTCGTGACGAGCATCGCGGAGAGCGCGAACACCGGGGCGATCAGCGTCCCCGCGACAAACGCAAGTCCGCCGAGCGCCCACGCCGCGCCGAACGCGGCCTGCGCGGCGACCGGCACGGCCATCAGCGCGAGCACCAGCGCCATCTGGCGATCCGCCGGCGCGCGCACGTGCATCGCGCCGTACGCAAGGCCGCCGACCGCGCTCCCGAGCGAATTGACCGCGAGCAGCACGCCGGCGAGCGCGGGCGCGCCGAGCCACGTCGCGTAGCCCGGATAGCCGACTTCGGTCAAGCCGAGGCAGAACGTGAACAGGAAGGTCGCGAGGTAGACGACGAGCAGCCGCGGTTCCGTCAACGGTCCGAGCAGGTGGCGCTCCGCGTCGCGCTGCCGCTTCCAGTACTTGAGCGCCGGCGACCACGCGAACACGGGGACGGCGATCGTCGTGAACACGAGCGCCGCGGCGAACGCCGACGCCGGCGACGCCGCGGCGATCAGCCCCGCGATGAGCATCGGGCCGCCCGTGAACGCGAGCTCGATGAGCACGCCGTCGATCGCGAACGCGAGCAGGCGCGTGCGCTCGTCGTCGAAGCGGTAGCGCCACATCGTGCGCGTCAGCACGCTGATCGGCGGCAGGAACGCGCCGGCGACCATCGCGACGGCCATCATCGCCGGCGCCGACAATCCGAGCGGGCCGGCGGCGAGCAGCACGGCGAGCGCGGCGGGACAGACGATGCCCGTCGCGACGAGCACCGGCGCGGGTCCGCGTCGGTCGACCAGGCGCCCCAGGATCGGGGCCGTCACGGCCGACGCGCCGAGGCACAGGCCCACGGTGGCGCCCGCCGTTGCGAACGAGCCGGTCAGCGCGCGCACGTGCAGGAGCATCGACAGCGACAGCGTGCCCATCGGAAAGCGGGTGATGAGCGCCGTCACCAGCAGCAGGACGACGTCCGGCTCGCGAAGGAAGGCGCG
>Ga0070671_100005469_pt1 | contig 10138 bp, 10 predicted proteins | sample KBSS73metaG_FD_65341 | JGI IMG/M metagenome (GOLD analysis project Ga0070671, IMG submission 65341) | Switchgrass rhizosphere microbial communities from Kellogg Biological Station, Michigan, USA - KBS S7-3 metaG | ecosystem: Host-associated > Plants > Roots > Rhizosphere > Soil ... | reverse complement strand
ACTCGACGATCTGCACGTAGGTGTTCGTGGCGTCGCGGTCCTTGGTCTGCACGCCGCGGGTGGCGGCGCGCTTGCCCTTGGTTGCTGCCAGCCAACCGTCAAGGGCGGCGTTGAGCTCGTCGATGCGGCTGGTCTGGTATTCGATGATCTGGATGAACGGCATGTGGCTCCCTTCGGCTGAATCACCGTAGATCGCTCGCCAACCCATCGTCACGGGCGTGACGCTTGGTCGCGAGGATGCTGATGCTCTTGACACCGAAGGTGTCGGTGGCGCCCTGGGCCGAGTCGGAGATGAACTGGTACTGCGGGTTCTCCTGGATGGTCTCGATCGACAGGCCGGCGCCTTCGATGGCGGCGCGGTAGTCGTCCTGTTGCATGGCGCCGCCGATGCAGGACGCCCACAGGTTCACGTCGCACACGATCGCTTCGGTGAGCTGGCGCTCGGTGACGATGTCGGAGATCGCCATGCGGCCGCCGGTTTGGAGGACGCGGGCGATCTCGCGGAACACGGCGGCCTTGTCGCTGCACAGGTTGATCACGCCGTTCGAGATCACCGCGGTCGCGGATCCGTCGGGGACGGGGGCGTGTTCGATGTAGCCCTTCTCGAACCGCGCGTTGGCGTAGCCGTCGCGTTTGGCCAGACGGCGGGCCTTGGCCAGTTGGGCATCGGTCATGTCGACGCCGGTCACGTGGCCGTCGGTTCCGATCAGGCGGGCGGCGAGGAACGCGTCCATTCCCGAGCCGCTGCCGAGGTCGACGACTCGGTCGCCGGGCTGGAGGTCGGCGAGGGCGAGGTGGTGGCCGACGCCGGCGAAGGACTCGATGGCTTCGGGCGGGACCTGGTCGAGCTCGGCGGTGGGGTAGCCGAGCCGGGCGGCAAGGTCGTAGCCCATCTCGAAGTGGAACGTGCCCCTCGGCTCGTCGGCCACGGCCTGGTACATCGCCTTGACCTTGTCGCGCAGGCCCTCGACGTCGATGCTCGTCATCGTCGTCCCTCTCGGTCTCAGTAGCTGAAGGTGGTTGCCGGTTCGTCGCCGATCCAGTTCCACATCGGGACGGTGCCTTGGATCTCGGCGCCGGCGATGAGGCGATCGGGGTCGAGCTGCTTGGCGTTGAAGCAGATCGGGCACACGTAGTAGGCGCCGCCGGCGGCCTCGTAGCGCTTCATGAGGTCGGGTAGTGGCGGGCAACCCTCGCAGCCGACGCCGACGGCGACGCCCTCGAGCGCGAGGCGCACCGCTTCCTTGGTGAGGAACATGAGGGTCGGGCGTCCGCTCTCGGCGGCGCCGACCGCGACGAGGAAGGCGACGGTGACCTTCTCGGTATCCTCGAGTCCGGTGGTGAGACTGATGACGGCTTTGCTGGTCATGGTGTTGTCCTCCGCGCTGTTGGTGGGTCTGTGATCGACGGTAAAGAGGCGGCTCGTCTGCGTCGTCCGGGGTTTCCCCTACAGATCGAGCGGCTCGAGGGTGTCGAGCAGTCCGTGCTGCATGGCGAACAACGTTGCCGTCGATCGCGTGCTCGCGCCGGTCTTGGCGTAGATCCGCTCGATGTGGGTCTCGGCCGTCTTCGGGGTGATCGACAGGTGCATCGCAACCTGGCGGGTCGACGCGCCCCGCGCGATGAGGGCGAGCACCTCGATCTCGCGTGGTGTGAGTCCGGCTGGTCCCGCGCGGCGCTTCCCGGTCGGTTGGCCGGCGGCCGCGAGGACGCTGTCGACCGCGTTCGGATCGAGGCGGCCGGTGCGCACATCCGCCCGCAGTTCTGACGCCGCCTGCTTCGGGGTCAGTGCCGGGCGGTGCGAACGTGGCTCGGTCATGGCGCAGAACGCGCAGGCGGCCGCGAGCAGGCGCGCCGCGACCGGGATGGACGGTCCGGCCACGCCGCGGTGGTAGCCGGAGCCATCGCAGCGTTCGTGGGCCATCGACGCGATCGCACCGACGCGAGCCAGGGCCGGGGGTCGGGCCAGCATGCGCTCCGTGTAATAGGTGTGCATCCGCATCCGTTCGGCTTCAGACGAGGTGAGCGGTCCGGACTTGTCGAGCACGGTCGCGGGGATCCCGTGCATGCCGAGGTCGTGCACGAGACCGGCCCGGCCCACCGTCGCGATCTCCGGCTCGGGAAGTCCGGCCGACGCGGCGGCGCGAGCGGCGAGGTCGGCGACCGCGCGTGAATGACCGGCACGAGACGGTGAACGCAGATCGGTGAAGTCGGCGATCGTCTCGAGCGCGTTGTCGAGCTCGCCTTCCGTCAGGCAGCGCCGCAACATCGGTTCGCTGTCGACCATCGCTTGCCAGTCGAGGTCAGCGGCCGGGTCGCCGAGGAGATCGCTCGCCACAGGACAGAACGCGTCGACCACGTCGGGGTCGAAGTGCTTCCCCCGTCGCGCCCGAGCAACCTCCACAGCGGCGCGGGCGCCACCTCCACGGTGGAAGACCTCGGCGATCTCGGCGAGATGGAACAGCCGCATCGACAACGCGATCTCCTCGCCACCGACACCGCCGGGCACGCCCTTCCCGTCCCAGCGGGTGAACGCCTGCTGCAACGAGTCGCATATGTCCGTGCCGAGTCCGAGCTTGTCGGCCATCTGGGCGGTGTTCAGGCAATGCGACAAGAGAGCCCGCTCGACGGCCTTGGCGCCCTTCACCATGAAGCTGGCACCGAGGTGGAGACGCTGCAGCGCCGGGCTGCCGATCCCTACATGGCGCAGCATGAAGCCCATCATCGGAAGGCCAGCGAGGTCGACCTCGCGACTGTCACGGCGAAACGCGATGTCATCGCCGAACCAGGTCGCGAGTTCGGGCGTATCGGCGACACAGCCGACCCACGCCAACGTGGCGACGTAGAAGAGCGCACCACGATCGTCAGCGTCAAGGCCGACGTGGTCGCCGAGACGGGCGGCGATCACCCACGATCGCAGCACATGTTCCATCGGTTGACCCAAGCCGAGGTCGGTGGACAACGAGAACGCGCCCACGAGCTCGGCCAGCGCGACACCCGAGTCCCGATCACGTACTTCCATCGCACCGCCTCCGAATTTGTGGGGTGAACCCCGGACGACCAGACGTCAGCCCATCCGTACCGTCAGGGTCAGGCACACGGATCGGGAGGACGTCATGGCAACGAAGCTGAATCGCAACGCCGACTCGGTGGCTCGCTGGTCGGTGGGAGGCGTGTTCCTCGAGGCGCTCGCCAATCGCGACTACCCGCGCCTGGCGTCCACGCTCGGCTCGGGCGTGCGGTTCCGGGCGATGTTGCCGCCAGGGCCGATGGATTGGGAAGGCTCGGAGACGGTGAGCAGCGTGTTCAGCTCGTGGTTCGGCGATGCCGAAGAGTTCGAGGTCGTCGACGCCGCCGTCGGCGAGGTCGGCGGCCGTCTGCACCTGTCCTGGCGACTGCGGCTTCGGCCCGCGCCGTTCGGCATCGGCGACGGCTGGCATGTCATCGAGCAGCAGGCCTACGCCGACGCGGGCGACACCATCGAGTCGCTCGACCTGTTGTGCTCCGGCTTCCACGCCGAACGCACGAGTCAGCCCGACTGACGCCATCACTACTCACGCTGCCCGGCGTCGCACACGTAGACGCTCAGTGCGGCTTGGCGTAGTTCGCCGCGCCCTGGAACTCGACGAACACCGACGGCTCGTCGCCGACGACCCAAGCGTCATGACCGGGTGCGATCCGGTAGACGTCGCCGGCCTTCACGACGCCTTCGCTGCCGTCGCTGTGGGTCACGTGCAGCTGGCCGGACACGGCGTAGCCGATGTGCTCGACCTGGCACGTCTCGGTGCCGACGACGGGCTTGATGCATTCCGACCAGCGCCAGCCGGGCTGGAAGGTGTAGCGGCCGATCTGTCCGCCCGCGATGTTCACCAGCTCGACGGTCGTCTTGTCCGGAGCGCGGGTCTCATCTGGTGCGCTGAAATCGCGGTGCTCGACACCTGCCATGTCATCTCCTCGGTTCGTTGTGTCAGGACGATTCGGCGCCGTGCGCAACCGGCATTCCGGCGCGCTTCCACTCGGGGAACCCGTCGATCAACCGACGGGCGGTGAAGCCCTTGCGGTTCAGCTCCCGCACGGCGTCGTCCGCGTAGACGCAGTACGGGCCACGGCAGTAGGCGACGACCTCGATGTCCTTCGGCAGGGCGCGCAGATGGCGGCGCAGCTCACCGATCGGCACCGACCGCGCGCCGGCGACGTGACCCGCCGCGTACTCGGCTTCCGGTCGGACATCGAGGACAAGAACCTCACCGCGCTTCAGTCGGGTGGCGAGCTCCTCCCGGTCGATGACCTCGATCCCGTCGCGATCACCGAGATACGCACCGGCGAGGCGTTCGATGCCGGCGACGTGATCGACGGCCACGTCCCGCAGCGCCGACCACAGCTCGGCCACCCGCTCACTGGCCAGCGCGTAGTAGATGCGCGTGCCGTCGCGCCGCGTCGTCAACAATCCGGCGCGCGCCATCGCCCGCAAGTGATGCGACGTGTTGGCCACCGTCTGACCAAGCTCGGCGGCGATCTCCTCGACCGACCGCTCGCCCTGGTCGAGCAAGTCCACGACCTCGGCCCGCCGCCCGCTGGCCATCGCCTTGGCAACCTCGGCGAAGCCTTCGAACAGCGCGTCCTTGGCGGCCCGGTCACCCACGCCGCCATGGTCTGCCTTCCTGACCGTCTTTGTCAAGTATTCAAGCGATAACTTGACAACGCGCGGGATCGGGGCGGAACATGGGCTCGACCGGAGGTGGGTGGCATGACGAGCAAGCGGGCGGCGTGATCGGTCGGGCGCGCACGCCGATCGCCTTCGTCGACGACGGGCTCGGCAACTCCTCCTATCTCGTCGATCTCGGCGACCGTCGCGGCCTCGTGCTCGACCCGACACGGCACCCGGGCGGCTACCTCGCCGAAGCCGAGCGCCGCGGCCTCGACATCGCGTTTGCGGTGGAGACCCACCTGCACGCCGACTTCGTCTCCGGCGGGCGCGAGCTCGGCCTCCTCGGCGCCACGCTGCTGGTGCCGGGCGCCGGCGGCCATGAGTTCCCGGTGCGCGGCGTGGCCGACGGCGAGGAGATCGATCTCGGAGGGCTCACCCTTCGAGCGCTGGCCACGCCCGGACACACACCCGAGCACCTTGCCTACCTCCTGCTCGACGGTGTGACGCCGATGGCACTGTTCTCCGGCGGCTCGCTCCTCGTCGACTCGGTGGCCCGCACCGACTTGATCGCCCCCGACCAGACCGAAACGTTGGCCCGGTCATTGTGGCGATCGATCCACGAACGCATCCTCACCCTCCCCGACGATCTGCCCGTCTACCCGACACACGGTGCCGGGTCGTTCTGCTCGGCGCCCGCCGGCGGCGAACGCACCACGACCATCGGCCGGGAACGGCGCGCCAACCCCCTGCTCGCCGCACCCGACGAGGACGCCTTCGTCAAGCAACTCCTCGACGGCCTCGGCACGTACCCGCCCTACTTCCTCCGCCTCCGCGACGTGAACCGGCGCGGACCGCAGCGGTACGGCCCCGGCCAACCCGTGCTACCCGCCCTCACGCCGGACGCGGTGGCGCGTCTGCACGCCGCCGGCGCGTGGATCATCGACGTCCGAACAATCAGGGCGTTCGCCGACGGACACGCACCTGGCTCGGTGTCGATCGCGCTGCGCCCGCAGTTCGCGAGCTGGCTCGGCTGGGTCGTCCCCGACGGGGCGCCGCTCGTGTTCGTGCTCGACCGGGAACAAGACCGCGCCGACCTCGTCCGCCAAGCCCGCAACGTCGGCTACGAGACGCTCCTCGGTGAGCTCGACGGCGGCATCGACGCCTGGAAGGCAACCGGCCGCAAGGTCGCAACCGTCCCACTCGCACGCGTCGAACAGAGCACCGGCACGGTGATCGACGTGCGACAGCGCGGCGAGTACGAGTCGGGGCATCTCCCCGCCGCCCGCAACATCGAGACGGGTGCGGTCACCACCGACGCGATCCCGACGGGACCGGTCTCGGTGATGTGCGGGCACGGCGAACGCGCCATGACTGCCGCCAGCCTCCTCGCACGAGACGGCCGCGACGACGTGACCGTGCTCGTTGGCGGGCCCGAAGACTGGGCACGACACCACGGGCGCCTCGACCTCGGCCGATGACCACCACTGCGCCGCGCCGGCCGGTCGTGCGGCTCGGGCTTCGCGAGAACCTCGCCCAGTTCAGCCTCCTCGTCGCCGTCAACGCCCTGGTCGGCGGCATGGTCGGCCAGGAACGAACCGTGCTCCCCCTTCTCGCCGAGCGCACCTTCGGACTCACCGCATTCAGCGCCACGACCACCTTCGTCGTCGCCTTCGGCGCCACCAAGGCACTCACCAACCTCGCCACCGGCGCCCTCACCGACCGGGTCGGACGCAAGCCGATCCTGGTCGCGGGCTGGATCGTGGGCGCACCAGTCCCCCTGCTGCTGATGTGGGCGCCGTCGTGGGGCTGGATCATCGCGGCCAACGTCCTGCTCGGCATCAACCAGGGCATGACCTGGTCGACCACCGTGATCATGAAGATCGACCTCGTCGGCCCCGAACGGCGCGGTCTCGCGCTCGGCCTGAACGAGGCCGCCGGCTACGGAGCCGTCGCCATCACCGCCCTCGTCACCGGTGAGATCGCAGCCCGCCACGGCCTGCGCCCCGACCCGTTCTTCCTCGGCGTCGCGTTCGCCGCGATCGGGCTCGGCATCTCGACCGTGTTCGTGCGCGAGACCCGCCACCACATGCAACACGAAGCCGCCACCGTCTCGACCACACGGGACGCGAACGACAGCTTCGGTGTCGTGTTCGCCCGCACCTCGTGGCGCGACCGTTCGCTCGCGGCGGTCAGCCAGGCCGGCCTCGTCAACAACGCCGTCGACGGCCTCGCGTGGGCCATCCTTCCACTGCTGTTCGCCGCCGAAGGCTTGTCGGTCGCGAGAATCGGCGTGCTCGCCGCCCTCTACCCCGCCGTGTGGTGCGTCGGCCAGCTCTTCACCGGCGCATGGTCGGACCACGTCGGTCGCAAGCCGCTCATCGTCGCCGGGATGCTGATCCAAGGCGCCGCGCTCGCGCTCATCGCCGCCACCACTGGCTTCGCGCCATGGTCGCTCGCCGCCGTGCTCGTCGGCGCCGGCACCGCGCTCGTCTACCCCACCCTCATCGCCGCCGTCGGCGACGTCGCCCATCCGGCGTGGCGAGCCACCGCGGTCGGTGTCTACCGCCTGTGGCGCGATGCCGGCTACGTCGTCGGCGGCATCCTCGGCGGCGTCGTCGCCGACGTCTTCGACCTCCGAGCGGCGGTCTGGGTCGTGGCGGCATTGAGCGCCGTCTCCGGGCTGATCGTCGCCTTCCGCATGGCGCCATCCACTCACGCTGTGGTCGCCGCAAGCACCGAGGGGTGACACCCGGCGGTGTCAGCAGGCGACCGATCGGTACGGGCATGGGTCCCAATCGCCCTCGCGAGATGACCTACGACCCTTCTTCCGCCGGGACCGCGCCCGCCATCGTGGAGGGTGGAAGGAGCGGTGATGCCGGTCGTGCGGTTGTCGAAGCTGTCGAAGCGATACGGGCCGCACCCGGCACTCGTCGACATCGACCTGGAGATCGAACCGGGCGAGGTGTTCGGCTACCTCGGCCCGAACGGAGCCGGCAAGACCACCACCATCCGGATCCTGCTCGGCCTGTTGCGACCAACCGCCGGGCGGGCCGAGGTGTTCGGCCTCGACACCTGGACCGACGCCGTGGCCGTGCACGCCCGCACCGGCTATGTGCCCGGCGACCCCGGCCTGTGGGAGCGGTTGACCGGCGAGGCGACCGTTGTCTACTTGGCGCAGCTGCGCCGCGACCTCCCCCAGATCGAGCGAGCCCACGATCTCGCCGACCGGCTCGAGCTCGACCTGTCACGGCGGATCAGCGAGCTGTCGAAGGGAAACAAGCAGAAGCTCGTGATCACGCAAGCGTTCATGGGTGAACCGGACCTCGTGGTACTCGACGAGCCCACCACCGGTCTCGACCCCCTCATGCAGCAGGAGTTCCACGCCATCGTCCACGACACGACCGGCCGCGGCGGCACCGTGTTCCTGTCCTCGCACCTCCTGGATGACGTCCAGCGCACCGCCGACCGCGTCGGCGTCATCCGCGAAGGCCGTCTGGTCGCGGTCGAACGGCTCCAGGACCTTCGCGCCAAGGCCGTCCACCACGTGATTGCCAGCTTCGATGGTCCTTTCGACCACGCCGCGTTCGCGGCGATCGCCGGTGTCCGCGACGTGACCATCACCGGCGACGGCATCGAACTGCGTACTGCCGCCGGGTCGCTCGATGATGTCGTCAAGATGCTCGCCCGCCAACGCGTCGTCGACGTCGAGATCACCGAAGCCGACCTCGAGGAGATGTTCCTCGCCTTCTATGCCGGCGAGGAGGCAACCGATGCGGCCTAGCGTCACCATCCAGACCGCCCGCACACAGCGACGATCGCTCGCCGTGTGGTCCGTGTCGCTCGCCGCGTTGATCGCCCTCTACATGGCCGTGTGGCCGAGCGTGAAGGGCTCCGGCAGCTCGTTCACCAAGCTGATCGACGACATGCCTGCCGCCTACAAGGCGCTGTTCACCAGCGGCGGCGGTGTCGACTTCTCCACACCAGCGGGTTACCTGAACGTCGAGCTGTTCAGCTTCATGGCGCCCATCGTGGTGCTCGTCTACGCCATCGGAGCAGGCGCATCCGCGATCGCCGGTGAAGAGGACCACCGCACCCTCGACCTCCTCCTCGTCAACACGGTGAGCAGAGGAAGGGTCGTGCTCGAGAAGCTGGCGGCGCTCGTCCTCGGCGTCGTCGTCCTCGTCGCCGCCATGTGGGTCGCCCTGGTGATCGAAGCACGCATCGCTGGCATGAGCCTCTCCGTTGCGAACAGCGCCGCCGCGCTCGTCAACCTCGGGCTGCTCGGCGTCGAGTTCGGCGCGATCGCCCTGCTGGTTGGCTGCTGGACCGGCCGGGTCGGTGTCAGCCGTGCCGTTCCCGCCGCGGCCGCTGCCGCCACCTACGTCATCAACGGCCTCGGCACCCTTGTCGGCTGGCTCGAACCACTCCGACCGGCCTCGCCCTTCTACCAGTACAGCGGCCATGACCCGCTCCGCACCGGACTGTGGCCGCTCGGCGTCGCCGTCGCCATCCTCTCCATCGCCGCGTTCGTGACTCTCGCGACACGAACGTTCCAGCAGCGCGACGTCGGAACCTAGACGTGCCTCGACCAACCCCTACGGCCGCGCATGAGCGTCCAGCGACGCGATTCCGTTCGATGATCAGACGAGTCACGGTCGTGGCGTTGCTCATCGCGGCTGGCTGTGGTTCCTCGACGCGTGACGCCCGCCAGCCGTCCACATCGGCCCGGTCCTCCTCCACCTCGACGACCGCGTCCATGTGCGCGGCAGCGGGCGGCGTGGACGAACGTTCCGGGCCCTCCGTCCCCGATGCGCAGCGGCCCGTGTCGTTGTTGTCGAACGTGCAGGTGCAATCGAATGACTGCGTCGATGAGGTGTCGTTCTTGTTCATCGGATCCGCAAGGCCGGCATGGACCGTGGGCTATGTCGAGGGCCCGTTCGTCGCCGACCCGTCGGGCCGTCCGGTGGACGTGGCCGGCCGCGCGTTCCTACGAGTGCGGCTCGAGCCGGCAAGCGGCGTGGACCTCTCCGGGAGTGAGCCGCACGAGATCTACGACGGGCCGACGTCTCTGCATCCCGGAGATCCCGGCGACGTCGAGCAAGTCGCGCGGCTGGGCGACTTCGAAGCGGTGTCGACGTGGGTGATCGGCCTACCCGAGCGGCGGCCGTTCGACGTCGTCGTCCGAGGCGAACAGCTGGTGGTCCGCGTCCCCGCACCGCGACCCCGCACGACGCGATGCGCGCTGCCGGGTTCGGCGCTGTCGTTCGGTTACCCGGCGGGATGGTTCGCGGAGTTGAGCGAGCGTTGGGCGTGCCAGTACTTCGATCCCCACCCGTTCGTCGTCCATCCGGCGACGAACGACTTCCGCTGGGCGGTCACCGCCCAGGTCGCTGACGCACCTGCCGCGACCGTGCTGGCGCGGACGAGCGAGGGCGACTCGAGGATCACGTCGAGCGCCATGCGGGTAGCCGGCTTCCCGGCGACAAGGCT
>Ga0070671_100005464_pt1 | contig 10144 bp, 7 predicted proteins | sample KBSS73metaG_FD_65341 | JGI IMG/M metagenome (GOLD analysis project Ga0070671, IMG submission 65341) | Switchgrass rhizosphere microbial communities from Kellogg Biological Station, Michigan, USA - KBS S7-3 metaG | ecosystem: Host-associated > Plants > Roots > Rhizosphere > Soil ... | reverse complement strand
AAGAGATAACCGCTGAAAGCATCTAAGCGGGAAACTCGTCTCAAGATGAGTCTTGCCGGGGCCTTGAGCCCCCTGAAGAGTCGTTCTAGACCAGGACGTTGATAGGCTGGGTGTGGAAGCGCAGTAATGCGTTAAGCTAACCAGTACTAATTGCTCGTGCGGCTTGACCCTATAACTTTGACTTGGTCAAAGTTGAGTGTCACGTGTTCTGCCGTTCTTCAACGGTACGCAATCAAAACTGATAGCTGGATCTGAAAGGATCCAGTCGACTCTGCGAATTGGCTGTCCTGCTTATCTGCAGGATAGTGACCGGTTAAGCCTGATGACCATAGCGAGGTGGTCCCACTCCTTCCCATCCCGAACAGGACCGTGAAACGCCTCAGCGCCGATGATAGTGCGGATTCCCGTGTGAAAGTAGGACATTGTCAGGCTATTAATAAGCGAAGCCCTCGTCGAAAGACGAGGGCTTTTTGCATTTCAGGGACGGAATGAAAAAGCGAAGGTCCGGCTTATGTCTGTCGCACGTCTTCAGCAGTTATTGATATTCGCGCTGATCACGACGGTCATCGCTTGGCTGATTTTTGCGGCGGCATATGTTCCGGCTTTTGTTGTCATCGGCGTTGCTTTTGCCTTCGCATTCGGATACGCATGGGTACTGGCATTCGAGTTCGCACTCCTGCTGGTTTACGGCGCTAAGCACGGCGGCCTTAGGCCAACCTTGGTCCAGGTCATCCGTGCTTGGTGGGGCGAAGTGCTCAGCGCGCCGCAGGTCTTCTGCTGGCGTCAGCCCTGGCGATTCGACGCGGAGCCGGATTGGCTCCCGAACTCGTCCCGACCCGGTGTGCTGCTTGTCCATGGGTTCTTCTGCAACCGCGGCTTCTGGAATCCTTGGATGGTGAGACTGCGGACGGCCAAGATCCCGCACATGGCCCTCAGCCTTGAACCGATGTTCGGATCGATCGACGCCTATTCGGATGCTATAGAGCTTGCGGTCAATCAAATGCGGAATGCGACAGGGCATGCGCCTGTCGTGATCGCACACAGCATGGGCGGACTGGTGGTTCGTGCCTGGCTGGCCGGACAGCCATCCGCCACCCGGGTGAGACGCGTCTTTACCATCGCCACTCCGCACCGCGGTACTTGGCTGGCGCGATTCAGCGCCGTGCTGAACGGCTCACAAATGCAAATGGGCAGCACTTGGTTGCATGCGCTGACGAAACGGGAGGCCCCGGGCCAGGGGTCGCTCTTTGTCTGCTACTACAGCAACTGCGACAACATCGTCTTTCCCGTGTCCGCCGCGACGCTGCCGGGGGCCGACAATCGTCGGGTGGACGGCCTTGCCCACGTGCAGATGGCCTTTCATCCGCGGGTGATGGATTCGATATTGTCCGAAGTCGGTGCGATGAACGTCGAGGCCGCCGTCTGAAACCCGTCATTCCCCTTCGATGTCGTTCCAGATCTCCTGAGCCAACTCCTTGGGCCGCCGCAACGGACACGTTGAGAAGGTCCGCGACCTCGGCGATGTCGGCGCTGACCGCCGTACTCTCCCACCCGCCGGGAAGGTGAAACGCCAACCGAGCCGCTAATTCAATGGTCCGTACCTTCGCATCGTCAATGTGGAGGCCGGCCTTGGAGGGGGCCAGCCGGGCGGGCAGATGCCAACGGCGCGCCAGTTCGATCTGCAGATCGCTGATGCCGATGTTCAGCACTTGTTCTTGCGCCGCACTCGATCGAAGCTCCGGGTCGGCGTACTGCATCGCGGCGATCTGCAACTGGAGCGCTGGGGCATGACACCACAACAGCAGATCAGCGAACTCGTGCATCAGCGCGACTGCATGCACGGTGGCCGCCTCTGGGTCCATGCGTTGCACGGCGAAGGCCAGCGCGAAATTCGCGCCGCGATGGGCGCGGTTCATCGTGCGCCGTACCGCTTCCAACACCGCTGGTTCTTCGTGCTGGAGCCACGCTTCCACGGTGGTCTGTGGCCCGAAGGCGCGAAAAAATGGAGGGATCCCCATCATCACCAACGCTTCGGTCACGGTCTCAGCGTCGGTTACAACCCGTCTGCCTTGATGCCCGGCTGCATAAACCAGGATCTTCAAGGTCATCAGCGGATCGTTCGAAACGGCTTCGGCGATGCCATGCGCATCGACCTCGTCCTCGTCGGCGCGAAGCCGCTCGAGGGCCTCGGCGGTACTGCGCAGAACGGGAATCTCGAGTGAGGCCAGATGATCGGCCCACGCTTCCACCGTCGCGAGTGGGGCTTCCAAGCGACCAGCAGGGGTCGATCGATCGAAAGTCACGTCCGCCACTTCATCGTCATTGAAAGACGGTTGACCCATCGCATCGAAGGGCACGCGCAGCGTCGGGTCATACCCGCTTTCACGCCGACGCCAGCGTCAGGACATGACCCTCTCGCGCAGCAACCGTGCCGTCCAGCAGCCCGATGTAAGTCCTCTCGACTGCATCAGAACCCGCGCCTCGCACCACCTCCAGCCATCGAGGGTTGGCGCGCGTGACGGCGCCGACGAAGGCGTGCCAGGCGTCGGCAAGGCGACGATCGAAGCCTTCGGCGCCCCATTCCTCGCGCCGCTTCGCGCCTTGTGCCGGAGCAAAGAACAATACCGGGCGCGGCCCGGCCAGCCCCTTGGCGCCGCCGAGATCGTCCCAGTGGGTGCCGCCGACCGAGCAGCTGTATTTGAGCGAGTCCGCCAGATGCGTGTGCACCGCTGCCCGCACGGCCACGCTCCCGCTCATGTCGACGTAGACGCTCGGCGCACCTGCTGGCAGCGTCGCCACATCGTCGTACAAGAGGACTTCGTCGTAACAACCGAGTCCCCGCGTGAAGGCGGCATTCGCCGCCGAGGTCAGTCCGACGACGCGTGGTGCGGAGGCGCCGCCGCGCCTTCGTGCGATGCAGAACGCGGTGCCGTAGGCGGTCTTGCTGGACGCACTCGACAGGATCACGGCCTGCGCGCCAAAGTCGGCGTTGTCCGCCAGAAAGTCGTCGATCAGGAACGAGGTGGTGAACAGCGGTCGCAACAGCGCCTGTTCGGCTTCCTGGTTCGCCTCGTACAAGGCGTCGGCGCCGCACCGCTGATAAAAGTTGTAGACGCTGCTCAACTCGCGTCGATGCGGCGCGCCGTCGATGAAACCGGTCCCTTTCGGACGGGCGGGATGCAAATCGACGCCGTCGGCGATCGGAAAGTAGCCGTAGTAGCGCTCGCCGACCGTGACGCCCTCGCAACGCGACTCGGCGACATTCGCGAAACCCCAGACCGGAATGCAGCCCATCGACGGATCGTCGATCGGAAAGAACGACCAGTACTTCATCGCATCGCCGAACGCCGCGTAGGTGATGTTGTTGGAGGTGAGCGCAAACGAGTCAATGGCCATGCGGACGCCTCCCGGCTCGGGCGGAGCGAGCGCTTTGCGCGACCATGCCGTGTGCCGGAGGTTCGACCGGCCGACGGTGAAGATGAGCGTCATTGGATTGTCTCCACTGAGGGACCGCACGGCACGATCGAACGCGCCGTCCTACGGTAAGGTCACAGCCATCAAGTATCGCGGTTCGACTCGAGCATGAAAACAGTTCTTCTCCCCGATGGCCACACGCTTCCGGCGCTCGGTCTCGGCACCTGGCGCATGGGTGAGGCAGCCGGCGCACGCGCCGCCGAAGTCGCCGCAGTGCGCCGTGCTTTCGAGATCGGCTATCGGGTCATCGACACCGCCGAGATGTACGGCGGGGGCGGTGCCGAAAGCGTCGTCGGCGAGGCCCTGTCAGATGCGATTCGGGCCGGCGGCCTGCGCCGCGAAGACGTCTTCGTTGTTAGCAAGGTCTATCCCCACAACGCCGGCCGGTCGGCGGCCTTCGCCGCCTGTGATCGCAGCCGCCAGCGCCTCCGGCTCGACACGATCGACCTCTATCTGTTGCACTGGCGTGGCAGCGTGCCCCTGCGGGAAACCGTCTTCGCATTCGAGACGCTCCGCGATCGCAACCAGATCGGCGGCTGGGGCGTCAGCAACTTCGATGTCGACGACCTGTCCGAGCTGTGGCAGGTGCGAGGCGGCGACGGATGCGCCACTAACCAGATTTACTACTCACTGACCGAGCGCGGCCCCGACGTCAAGCTGCTGCCATGGCAGCAGCGGCATCGCATCCCGACGATGGCCTATTCGCCCGTCGACCAGGGCGCGTTGTCGCGCAGCGGCAAGCTCACGGCGATGGCGGCGCAGCGCGGCGTCTCGCCGGCGCAGTTGGCACTCGCCTGGATCCTGTCGCGACCGAACGTCATGGCGATTCCAAAGGCAGTGCGGGAAGCACACTTGCGCGAAAACTTCGAGGCCGCAGCGCTCGAACTGAGCGACGCCGAGCTCGCCGAACTTGACAGTCGATTCCCGCCGCCGGCAAAGAAACCGCCTCTCGCGATGCGCTGACGAACGCGGCACGGCAGGCGGACCTGTGGTGCGCACGACGCTGCCCGCGCAGTTGCAGCGTGCGAACCTCTGGCCCACGTCCGAGTCCTACTGGAACGCAACCTCCGCGAAGCTCCGCAGCTTGCGGCTGTGCAACTGATCGACGCCTTGCTCGCGCAGCAGTTCGATCGCGCGCATGCCGATGCGCAGGTGCTGGTCGACGCGCTCGCGATAAAAGTGATTCGCCATCCCCGGAAGCTTGATCTCGCCGTGCAGCGGCTTGTCGCTGACGCAGAGCAGCGTCCCGTACGGCACGCGGAATCGGAATCCGTTCGCCGCGATCGAGGCGCTTTCCATGTCGAGCGCGATTGCGCGGCTCTGGCTGAAGCGGCGTTCCGGCGTGCTGCCGACGTTGCGTGATGGCAGCAACTCCCAGTTGCGGTTGTCAGTGCTCGCCACGGTGCCGGTGCGCATGATCCGCTTCAGCTCGTAGCCGTTCAGCTGCGTGATGTCGGCGACTGCCGCCTCGAGCGCGACCTGCACTTCGGCAAGCGGCGGAATCGGCACCCAGAGCGGCAGATCCTCGTCGAGCACGTGGTCCTCGCGCACATAGCCGTGCGCGAGCACGTAGTCGCCGAGCTGCTGCGTGTTGCGCAGACCCGCGCAGTGGCCGAGCATGATCCAGGCATGCGGTCGCAGCACCGCGATGTGGTCGGTGATCGTCTTGGCGTTGGCCGGTCCGACCCCGATGTTGACCATCGTGATGCCGCTGCGGTCATCGCGCATCAGGTGATAGGCCGGCATCTGCGGCAGCCGCGGCGGCGGCACGCCGAGGTCGTCGCCCGTTCGCGCCTTCGTGCCGGCCCGCCGCGTGATCACGTTGCCGGGCTCGACGAACGCCGAGTACGCCGACGCGCCGGCCGTCGTATCCGCCATGCGTTCGTGACCGAGTCGCACGAACTCGTCGATGTAGAACTGGTAGTTCGTGAAGAGCACGAAGTTCTGGAAGTGCTCCGGATCGGTCCCGGTGTAGTGGCGCAGCCGGTGCAGCGAATAGTCGACCCGCGGCGCCGTGAACAGCGCGAGCGGATGGGCCTCGCCGGGCGCCGGCTCATCGGTGCCGTTCGCGATGCCGTCGTCCATTGCACCCAGGTCGGGCAGGTCGAATACGTCGCGCATCAACAGCCGCCGTTCCGGCGTCAGGTTGCCTTCGATGTGATCGTGCTCCGCGAAAGAAAAGTGAACCGGGATCGGCTGCGTGCCGGTGCCGATCTCGAGCGCGACGCCGTGGTTCTGCAGCAGCAGGCGGAACTGCTCGAGGTAGTAGTGGCCGAACAAATCCGGCCGGGTCAGCGTCGTCTCGTAGGTGCCGGGCCCTGACACGAATCCGTAGCTGAGCCTCGAGTCGGCACGCGCAACCGTGTCGGTCCGTACCCGAACGAACGGGTAGGTCGCGCGCACTCGACCGCCCGTGGGCTCGCCGTTGACGAAGGCCTGGAGTGCGCTGCGCAGATGCCCGACGCTGCCGTCGTAGATCGCCTTGACCTGCGCGAGCGCGGCAGTGGGGTCGTCGAAATTGGCCGGCGCAACATAGTGCGGCGACAGCGTGAGCGGATCCTTCTTGGCCATTCGCTATTGTCGCGCTCGGCGATGAAAGCTTGGTTGCGGGGCGTCGAAGCGCGCGGCCACGTTTGCCTTCATAGATCGGCCGTCGCCGGGTCGTCCCCTACACTGCCGCGGCGGCCTACGAGGCGACGCCGCGCATGCAACCTCGCTCGGTCAGGAGGGCTCGCGATGAAGGTGCTGGTGCTGGGCAGCGGGGTGATCGGCGTGTCGGCGGCCTACCAGCTCGCGATCGCCGGCCACGAGGTCGTCGTCGTCGACCGCCAGCCCGCCCCAGCGCTCGAAACCAGCTTTGCCAACGCAGGCGAGGTATCGCCCGGCTATTCGGCACCATGGGCAGGTCCCGGCGTCCCGCTGCAGGCCATCAAGTGGCTGCTGATGCGCCGTCGGCCGCTCGTCATTCGCGCCAACCTCGACTTGGAGCTGCTGCGCTGGGGCCTGGCGATGGTGCGCAACTGCACAGCGGCTCGCCACGAAATCAACAAAGCCCGCATGATGCGCTGGCTGAGTACAGCCGCGATTGCCTGGGTGCCCTGCGAGCCAGCCTGGCATCACCTACGACGAACCCACGCGCGGCACGCTGCAGCTGTTTCGCACCCGCAAGCAGTTCGATGGCAGCGCCGCTGACATCGCGGTCCTGCAGCGCAGCGGCGTCGGCTTCCAGTTGCTAGACGCGGCCGGCTGCATCGAGCACGAGCCCGCTCTTGCGACGGTGCGCGAGAAGTTCGTCGGTGGCCTGCTGCTGCCCGGCGACGAAACGGGCGACTGCTTCAAGTTCACGCAGCGACTCGCTGAGCTGGCCGCCGAACGGGGTGTGACGTTTCGCCAGTCGGTCCGCATCGAGAGCCTGGTCCGATCGGGTGCGCGGCTCGAGGGCGTGCAGACCGATGCCGGCCGCCTCGTCGCCGATGCCTACCTGCTTGCGCTCGGCAGCTACTCAGCGCTGCTGTTGAAGCCGCTTGGCATCCGCATCCCGGTCTATCCGGTCAAGGGCTACTCGATCACGGTGCCGATCGTCGATCCGTCCGGCGCACCCGAATTCACGGTGATGGACGAGACCCACAAGGTCGCGGTGACGCGCCTCGGCGACCGGATCCGCGTCGGCGGCACGGCGGAGCTCGCCGGCTACACGCTGAAGCTGCACGAGGCCCGCCGCCACACGCTCGAGCACGTCGTCGGCGACCTGTTCCCGCGCGGCGGCGACCTCTCGAAAGCGGAGTTCTGGTGCGGCCTGCGGCCGAGGACGCCGGACGGCACGCCGATCGTCGGGCCGACCGAGATCGGCAACCTCTACCTAGCGACCGGCCACGGGACGCTCGGCTGGACCATGGCCGCCGGCACCGCGCGGGTGATCGCTGACCTGATGTCGAAGCGCACGCCGGAGATCGATCTCGTCGGTCTCACCCTCGCACGGTATCGGCAGTCTCCCTGATCGCCGCGGCGTCGCCGAACGCCGGTGCGAGCGGACCGACGACGAAGGGGAGCGCCGCCGGCCGCACGTCGATCCGGAACGAACAGACGGCCGAGAGCGGCTCACCGTCGGCGGCCAGCGGAATCGGCGTATCGCTCATGATCTGCAGCGATCGATAGGACGACGTCGAGACCCGAGCGTCGCGCAGATGCGTGCCCGCCAGCAGCCGCGGCAGCATCCGCAGGGCGCCGACCCGGCCGAATTCGCCGGCAAGCAGCAGGTCGAGCCGGCCGTCGTCGATGCGCGCACCCGGCACCGCGGGCATGCCGCTGCCGAAGGTCGGCGTGTTGCAGGTCGAGGCGAACAGCACGTCGCCGCAGTGCCGGATTTCGCCGTCCAGCGTGATGCGAACGCGCCAGCGCCGCAGGCCCGCGAGCTCGCCGAGGGTTCCCCACAGATAGCGTGGCAGTCCGCACAGACAGCGCGGCGCCACGACGACGCGTGAACAGATCGAAGCGTCGAAGCCCGCGCACAGGCTCGAGATGAAGGGCACGCGCCGGCCTTCGGCGCTCAGCTCGCCGACGTCGATGGGCCGGCCCGGAGCGTTCAGCGCATGGCCGAGCGCGTCCGGCCACTTCATGGGAAACAGTCCGACCGCGCGCGCTGTGTCGTTCCCGCTGCCGAGTGGAACCAGACCGAGCGTGTGACCGCATTCGAGCGCCGGTGCGAGCAGGTGATGCAGAGTGCCGTCGCCGCCCACCAACACGACACGGGACGCGACCGGCATCGATCGCAAATTCGCCTGCGCTTCATTGATGCTGCGCGATTCGAGCAGCGACGCGTTTGGTGCCTCGCTGCGCAGCCACTGCTCGATCGGACTGCGCAGCGCCGCCGCCCGGCCGCCGGCGGCACGTGGATTCAGCACGACCACGGCCGCCGTCATGCCGGGGATTGGACGCGTCGCGCGGACGAACGGGAATCGGGTCTTTCCGCCGCGCGCCCGACCGGGAACATGAGTCCCGAACGCTACAGTCGTCGCCAGGAGGGTGGGCAATGGCCGAGCGGATCGTGCGGGCGCCGATGGCGTCGACCGTCGTCGAAGTACTGGTTGCGCGCGGCAACGCGATAACGGCCCGCCAGCCGCTCGTCGTCATCGAGGCGATGAAGATGGAGCACGAGCTGTGCGCCGACGTCGACGGCACTGTTGTCGAGCTGCTCGTACAGCCCGGCGATGCGGTCGACGACGGCGATGTCCTGCTGCGCCTCGGGCCGACTGTGGCTTCGCCGGCGGGTGCCGACCGCAGCGAGGCGGCATCCGCCGGTTCGCCTGATGTTCAGCCAGATAGCACCGCGCTGCGTGCCGATCTGCGCGACCTTCAGCAGCGCCTCGCCTTCACGACCGACGCAGCACGGCCCGAAGCCGTCGCACGTCGCCGCGCCAAGGGCCAGCGCACGGCGCGCGAGAACATCGACGACCTTTGCGATCCGGGTTCGTTCATCGAGTACGGCGCGCTCGCGCTCGCCGCCCAGCGCAGCCGGCGCGAGCTCGACGACCTGATCCGCAACACGCCGGCCGACGGCATGGTCACCGGCATCGGCAGCGTCAATGCCGCGTTGCATGGCGCGGCTGCGTCGCGCTGCGTCGTGATGGCCTACGACGCCACGGTGCTTGCCGGCACACAGGGCATGCGCAACCACCAGAAAACCGATCGCATGCTCGGCATCGCGCTCGACCAGCGCCTGCCGACCGTGCTGTTCGCGGAAGGCGGCGGCGGCCGCCCCGGCGACACCGATTCGGCTGTCATCGCCGGCCTGCACGTCAAGACGTTCGCGAGCTATGCGCGCCTGAGCGGCCAGGTGCCGGTCGTCGGCATCGTGGCGGGCCGCTGCTTTGCCGGCAACGCCGCGCTGGTCGGCTGCAGCGACGTGATCATTGCGACCCGCGACAGCAACATCGGGATGGGCGGCCCGGCGATGGTCGAAGGCGGCGGGCTCGGCGTCTACCCGCCGGAGGCCATCGGCCCGAGCGACGTGCAACGGGTCAACGGCGTGATCGACATCGAGGTCGACGACGAGGCTGCCGCGGTCCAGGCGGCGCGGCACTATCTGTCGTTCGTCCAGGGTGCGTTGTCGACCTGGGACGCCGCCGATCCGCTCTGGCTGCGCCAGGCGCTGCCCGAGAACCGCGTCCGCGTGTACGACATGCGCGCGCTGATGCGCCATCTCGCCGACACCGGCTCGCTGCTCGAGCTGCGCGCCGGCTTCGGCGTCGGCATCCTGACCGCGCTGGTCCGCATCGAAGGGCGACCGGTCGGCCTGCTCGCGAGCAACCCGGCCCACCTCGGCGGCGCCATCGATGCCGATGCAGCCGACAAGGCCGCGCGCTTCATGCAGCTCTGCGATGCGCACGGGCTGCCGATCGTCTCGCTGGTCGACACGCCCGGCTTCATGGTCGGTCCCGACATCGAGACTCACGCTCAGGTCCGCCACGTCAGCCGGATGTTCGTGGTCGCCGCTCATCTGCGGGTGCCGTTCTTCGCGGTCGTGGTGCGCAAGGGCTATGGTCTCGGCGCGATGGCGATGACGGGCGGCGGCTTCCATGCAACGGTGGCGACAGTCGCCTGGCCGAGCGGCGAATTCGGCGCGATGGGCCTGGAGGGGGCGGTGCGCCTGGGCTATCGAAAGGAGCTGGCG
>Ga0070671_100005463_pt1 | contig 10147 bp, 8 predicted proteins | sample KBSS73metaG_FD_65341 | JGI IMG/M metagenome (GOLD analysis project Ga0070671, IMG submission 65341) | Switchgrass rhizosphere microbial communities from Kellogg Biological Station, Michigan, USA - KBS S7-3 metaG | ecosystem: Host-associated > Plants > Roots > Rhizosphere > Soil ... | reverse complement strand
CCACACCAAGCTCACGTATCACTACAGCGGACGAGACTTCCGCTTGACGGATACGGCGGGCGAAGTCGTACACGAGATTATCGCGTAGCGAGGTCGGCACATGACGAGAACAGCCTCGCTCACGCTCGTAGTGTCGCTCGCCAGCGCTGGCCTGCTCGCGCAACAGCAGGCCGCGCCAGTATCAAAGCCGGGCATCAAGGCCGTGCAGCGGCCGATGGCGATGATCGTGCCCGACGCGGAGTATCCGATCATCGGCGGCCCCGACTGGCTGGCGATGGGCGAGAACCAGGTGTGGACCAACAGCCGCGGCCAGGATCTCGTCAGCCGCATGGACCCGGACAGCAACGAGACCGTTGCGGTGGTACCGGTGAAGAACCCGTGCTCCGGTCTCGTCGTGGCCGAGGGCACGCTGTGGGCGCCGAGTTGTGCCGAGAAGGTCATCTACCGGTTCGACACGAAGACCAACATGGTGATCGCGAAAGTACCGGTCGGCCCCGCCAACAACGAAGGTGGCATCGCCTACGGGGCCGGCTCCATCTGGCTGCCCAGCGATCCCAAAGGCGAGCTGACGCGCGTCGATCCCGCCACCAACGGCATCGCGGCCACGATTCCCGTGGCGCCCGGTTCCTACACGGCGGTCTTCGGCTACGGCCGCGTGTGGGTGTCGAGCACCGACAAGAGCCTGGTCTCGGTCATCCATCCGGCGAGCAACAAGGTCATCGCCGAAATCCCGGTGGACAAGGGGCCGCGGTTCATGGCGGCGGGCGAGGGCTACGTCTGGACCCTGAATCAAGGCACCGGCACGGTCAGCAAGATCGATCCGCAGACGATGACAGTCGTCGCCACGATTGACACCGGTCTGCCCGGCACCGGCGGCGATATCGCGGCCGGCGAGGGCGCCGTCTGGGTCACCATGCGCGACGTCCCGTTGACCCGAATCGATGTGGCTACGAACAGCGTCACCCACCAGTTCGCGGGGCCAGGCGGCGACGCGATCCGGGTGCTGCACGGGTCGGTGTGGCTGTCGAACGGCCGCTGGTCGAACGTATGGCGCTTCCAGGCCAGCAAGATCACCAACACCGTCCCGAATTCGTGGACGACGCAGGCGAAGCCGGCCGACCTCGACGGCAACGGCACGCCGGACCTGCTGGTGGAGGACCTGCGCGTCTGGTTCCCGGGCAAGCCCACGCCATTTCACGCCAGGCCGCTCACGCCCGCCGCGGGCACGGCCTTGACGCTGAAGACCTCGCTCAACGGCAAGAAGGCGGAGGTGCCGTTCGTGAAGACCGGCGACGACTACGTCGCCACGTTCACGGCCGGCGACCCGCGCTGGATCCACTACTCGGTGTGTGCCGGCGCGAAGTGCTCCGAGGAGCTGGTCGTGGCGTCGCCGACCACACCACTCGAGTTCGCGCTCAAGACCGCCACCTTCGTGCCGCCCACGTTTGCGGCGCCCGGTCCGCCGCGCGTCGGCGCCTACGTGTGGAACATCCTCGAGCCGACGATCCTTGCGCCCGATTACCAGGCGCTGCTCGATCGGGACGGCCGTACGGGCCCCGTCACCATCACCAGCCCGCAGGACTACGGCGAGCTGAAACGCCACGAGTGGGAGTTCCAGCACCACACGGCGTTTGCCTATGGCGTCCTCTCACCCGACAAGCAGAGCGAGCTTGGGTGCGTCTACATCAACCCCAGTACCAAGGCGGGCTACGACGCGACGGTCCGCATCTGGGTGACGAAGCAGGGCGCCGCTGCCGGGCTCGATCCAGTGCTCGAAAAGTCGGTGCGCGCCTGGATCGCGGCGAAGTGGCCGTTCAAGAAGGTGGCGTTCCCGGGCCGCGACATGCCGATGTCCGAGTGGAACTCGCTGCCGAACCGGAGTTTGTCATGAAGAACCTTGTTGGCTCCCGGCTCCCGGCTTCTGGAAGTACGTGGTTGCGGGTCTTTAGACCCGCCTCAGTGGCGCTGTTGGCCGTGGCCTCGCTCGGCGCGCAGGCACCGGCGCCAGCCATTCCGCCGCAGCCGGCGAGCGCGTTCGTCGAGCCGGGCGTGCTGCCGAAAAGCTGGATGACCGGCGGCCCCAAGTGCATGGAGCAGCCGTCGTTCCAGGTGCACGAGTACAACCCGAACTTCTTCATCCTGCGCGAGTCCGGCTGCGTCCACTACGAGAAGCCGTTTCTCTACCTGATCTTCGGCCGCGACAAGGTGCTGCTCGAAGACACCGGCGCCGGCACCATCGATACCGCGTCGGTGGTGATGGATCTGATCGCCAAGTGGCAGAAGCGCAACAACCGGCCGACGCCTCCGCAGCTGATCGTCACGCATTCGCACTCCCACGGCGACCACACGGCCGGCGACAAGGGGTTCGCGACGCTGCCCAACGTGCAGCTCGTGCTCGCCAAGGTGGACGAGCTGCAGAAGGCGTTCGGCATCAAGACCTGGCCGACCGACATCGTCCAGATCGATCTCGGCAACCGCGTCGTCGATCTGATCCCGATCCCCGGGCACGACGTGGCGGGCATCGCGCTCTACGACCGTCAGACCGGCACCCTGATGACCGGCGACAGCTTCTACCCGGGCCGTCTCTACGTGGGCGACGCCGAGTTCGCGACGTTCGCGGCCAGCCACCAGCGCCTCGTGGACTTCACCGCCGACAAGCCGGTGGCGCACATCTTCGGCACCCACATCGAGCAGACGAACACGCCGTTCGTGGACTACCCGCGCGGCACCACCTATCAGCCCGAGGAGCACGTGCTCGAGCTGACGCACGGCGTGCTGCTCGAGCTGAACGACGCGATCAAGAAGTTGAACGGCAAGCTCGATCGCGTGGTGCTGCGCGACGTGATCCTGTCGCCGCGCGCGCCGCGGCCGGCGTCGTAAGGCAGGCCTGATGCATCGAATCCTTGGCGTCGTTGTCTCGTTCGCGCTCGTCCTGGCGGCCGGCGTGCCGCTCCGCTCGGCGGCCGACAAGCCCACGTTCACCGTCGGCTGGTCCATCTATGCGGGATGGACGCCGTACTACTACATGCAGAAGTCCGGAATCCTCCGGAAGTGGGCCGACAAGTACAACGTCTCGATCAAGGTGCAGCGGTTCGACTACGCGCCTTCGCTCGACGCGTTCGTGGCGCGAAACATCGACGCCTGCACGATGACCAACATGGAGGCGCTCGACATGCCCGCGGCGTCGGGCGTGCCCACCACGGTGGTGCTGATCGGCGACTACTCCAACGGCAACGATGCGCTGCTGGTGCGCAACGGACTGCAGCTGAAAGACCTGCCCGGCAAGAAGATGCTGCTGGTGCAGAAGACCGTCTCCGAGTACCTGTTCGACCGGGCGATGACGCTCAACGGTATGCGCGACCACATCAAGCGCGTCCGCATGATCAATACCTCGGACGCAGACCTGGCCGGCGCCTTCATCGGCGACACGAGCGTGTCGGCCGCCGTCACCTGGAAGCCGCTGGTGTCGCAGATTCAGAAGCAGAAGGGCGTGAATTCGCTCTTCAACTCGTCGCAGATTCCCGGCGAGATTCTCGACCTCACGGTGGTCCGCAACGAGGTGCTCGCGCGGCCCGACGGCGCGGGCGGCCGCTTCGCCAAGGCGCTGACCGGCGCGTGGTACGAGGTGCTGGCGCAGATGGCGGCGACTGGACCGGCCGGAGACAAGGTGCTCACCGCCATCGCCGAGGGGCAGCAGGACACGCTGGCGTCGTACAAGGAACAGCTCAGTACCACCAAGATGTTCTACACGCCCAGGAGCGCGATCGACTTCGGCGCCTCGACGGACATGAAGCAGAAGATGGCGCTCGTGCGCCAGTTCGTCTTCGAGCACGGCCTGCTGGGGAACAACACGAAGTCGGTCGACGACGTGGCCATCAAGTATCCGGATGGCACCGTGCAGGGGAAGCCCGATCGCGTGCGTCTGACCTTCGACCACAGCTACATGGGGCTGGCCGCCCAGGGAAAGTTGTAGGCGCCACGATGTCGGTCGGATCGCTGCTGATTTACGCCAAACCTGGCCGAGGCACCGCGCTGGCGCTGTCGTGGGCGCTGTTCGCCGCGGGTATCGCGGCGTACCTGTTCGTCGCCGGTGCGCGCCATCGAGAGAATCCCGAGGAGCGCGTCACGCCGTCGCTCACGCAGATGGTCGCGGGCATGCTCACGGCCGCGCTGCAGCCGGCCGAGGACGAGGAGGTGCCCGAGGTCGAGGGCACGGTTGCCCAGCGCTTTCTCGGCAGCATGCTCTGGAAGGACACCGTGGCCACCGGGCGGCGGTTCGTCTACGCGATGCTGCTGCTGATTCCGGCGGTGCTGCTCGGCCTCCACATGGGGCTGTTTCCCTATGTCGGAGCCTTCTTTCTCCGGTCCTTCCTGTTCTTCGACAAGATCGTGGCGCTGTCGCTGCTGCCAGTGCTCTTCATCGCGTTCGGGATCGACGAGCTGTCGAAGATCATCCTGATCGTCATCGGCGTCGGGCCCACCATCGTGCTCGACACCTTCAACCTGACCAAGGGTGTTCCAGGCGAGCAGGTGGTCAAGGCGTTCACTCTGGGCGCCGGCGATTTCGACGTCGCCTATCGCGTGGTGCTGAAACAGATCCTGCCGCGCGTGCTCAACAGCATCCGCCTGAACCTCAAAGCGGTGATGCTCTTTCTGTTCGCGGGCGAAATGATCGCGTCCACCGACGGACTCGCGTATCGCATCGCGCTGCTCCGCCGGCACATGGGCATGGACGTGATCATTCCCTACGTCCTGTGGGTGGCGCTGCTGCTGTTCCTGGTCGATCTCGGGATGCGCCGGGCCAACCGGCTGCTGCATCCGTGGTTCCACGAATCATGAGCGCCGCGATGATCCGCTTCGACCACGTCGGCATGACCTACGGGTCGCCGGCACGCCCCGTGCTCGAGGGCATCGCGCTCGACATCCGGCAGGGAGAGTTCGTCTGCGTGCTCGGACAGACCGGGTGCGGGAAGTCGACCCTGCTGCGCCTCCTCCTCGGAGCCGAGCGGCCGACGAGCGGCCGCGTGCTGATCGACGGCCGCGAGCATCGCCATCCGGATCGCACCCGGGGATACGTCCCGCAGCGCTACTCGTTGTTTCCCGACAAGACAGTGCTCGACAACATCACCTTCGGGCCCGAGGTGAGCGAGTTCAGCCTGCTGGCCCGCTGCACGCCCAACTTCTATCGGCGCCGGCGCGAGCTGCGCGCCGTGGCGTTCGAGTACCTGCGCAAGACCGGGCTGCGCGAAGCCGACGCCTGGAAGTATCCCGAGCAGCTTTCGGGAGGCATGCAGCAGCGCGTCGCCATCGCGCAGGCGCTGATGACCGAGCCGCGGATTCTGCTGATGGACGAGGCGTTCAGCGCGCTCGATCCCGGTACCCGCCGTGAGATGCAGCAGATGATCCACGGCTTGTGGCAATCGCTGGGGACGACGGTGCTGTTCGTCACGCACAACACGCACGAGGCGCTGCGAATGGGGAGCCGGGTCGTGGTGCTCGCAAAAGAGACGCCCGATCACGGCTCGCGCGTGGTGCGCGATCTGGAGATTCCGCAGGGGTCGCGGGACGATTCCGCCGAGCTCGTGCGCCGTCTGGAGGAAGCCTCGGAAGGCAGGCTGCTGAAGCCGTCGCCGGCGCGCTTCGGCGTGAAGTCGCGCGCCGCGGCGAGTGTCGCTGGTCATGGGTAGGGGAGGACGCATGAAAGTGAAAGGGGCCGTCGTCGTGAGCGCTGTGTGTCTGGGTGTGTCCGTGCTCGCCGGACAGGAGCGACAGCCGAGGCCCGGCATCGCGACGCCGGGCGTCAAACGCGACATCGCCGCCCTCAAGCCGCTCGGGGTGTTTGCGGTGCCGGGGAATCCCGACTGGCAGGTGGTCACCAAAGACGCCGTGTGGGTGACGAGCAGCCGGAAGAACCTGGTTGGCCGCCTCGACCCGAAGACCAACAGCGTCGTCACGCTGGTCGAGACCGGCCCGCGGCCATGCTCGGGTCTGGTCGAGGCCTTCGGCAGCATCTGGGTACCGATCTGCGGTGAGCAGGACAAGCCCGACACCAAAGGGCTGCAGCGTATCGACCCCAAGACCAACAAGGTGACGGCCACGCTGTCGATCGGGCCGGCATTGAGCGAAGGCGGCCTGACCGCCAACAGCGACAGCATCTGGATGCTCACCGACATGAAGGGGCTGCTGGCGCGGATCGATCCGGACACCAACCGGATGGTGGCTCAGATTCAGGTGCCGACCGGATCGTCGGTGGTCGTGCTGGGCGAGGACAAGGCGATCTGGGTGGTGAGCACGCAGGAGAGCAAGGTCGTGCGCATCGATCCCAACACGAACCTGATCACCGATCGCATCACAGTGGGCCCCAATCCGCGCTTCACGGCGGTGGGCGGCGGTGCGGTCTGGACGCTTAACCAGGGCGACGGCAGCGTGTCGCGCATCGACGTCAAGACGCGCAAGCTGGTGACGAACATCGAGGTCGGCGTGCCCGGCGGCGGCGGCGAGATCGCCTACGGCGAAGGGTTCGTGTGGGTGACGGTGTTCGACATCCCGCTGTCGCAGATCGATCCCGACAATAACAAAGTGGTCAAGCAGTGGGTGGGGGCGGGCGGCGATTCGGTGCGCGTCGGCCACGGCTCGGTGTGGCTGTCGAACATCCGCCAGGAGAACGTCTGGCGTCTGGACCCGAGGCAGCCGTGACGCCCGCTGTGGCGGCGGCGCCGGTGTCGGAGGCTGCAAAGGGGCCGGCGGCAGACCTCCTGTTCGAGGACGTCGTCCGCGAGGGCGCCACCTGGTCGCACGTCCTCAAGCGCGGCACCGCGCTGCGCATCTCCGACACGCTCGGCGGCGCCAACGTGGGCGCGCTCTTCTACAACTGGGAGAACACCGCCGAGCGCTACAACATGCCCGATACGCTGAAGGCGCAGCACATCGCGCGCCTGACCGGCGGCTTCGTCCTCTACTCGGACATGGGGCGCGTGCTCTGTTCGATCACGGACGACACCCTTGGCTGGCACGACCCGCTCAGCGGCTGCGGCAACGCCGCGCAGGCGCGCGCGAAGTACGGCGACGCCGGCTACCAGGCGGTGCGGAACGACTGCGTAAAGAACGCCTACGACGCGTTCGTGATCGAGCTGGCGAAATACGGGATGTCGGCGCGCGACCTGACCGCGCCGGTGAACTTCTTCAGCCGGGTGGTGGTGGACGAAGCGGGAGCGATGGCCTTCGTGCCCGGCCACTCGCGGGCGGGCGACGCCGTGGAGCTGCGGGCCGAGATGAACGTGCTGGTGATCCTGAACACCTGCCAGCACCCGCTGGATCCCAACCCGCGCTACGAGCCGAAGCCGGTGTCGCTGTCGGTGCGGCGCGTGCCGCCACCGGCCGCCGACGATCGGTGCCGCGTGTCGCGGCCCGAGAACGAGCGCGGGTTCACGTTGACGGAGCGCTATTTCCTATAGGACGGGCCACCTGAAGGTGGCCCCTACGACAGCCATGCTGACTGAGAGTGCCCTCGATCCCGCAACCGCCGTCTACGACGCCACCGTGCCGGCCGGCGAGCCGTGGATCCACGAGATCCGCGCCGGGCAGACCTTGCGCATCCTCGATCTCGAGGGCAACCAGGCGGCCGACACGCTGTTCTACAACGCGCACGACTACGAGGATCGCTACTCCGCGCAGGACACCATCCGCGACCAGGGGAACATCTACCTCACCACCGGGAGCAGGCTCCAGTCGCTCAAGGGGCACACGCTGCTGACGATCACGGCCGACACGTGCGGCCGCCACGATACGCTCGGCGGCGCCTGCGCCACCGAGAGCAACATGGTGCGCTACGCGCTCGAGACGCGGCACATGCACGCGTGCCGTCAAAGCTTCGTCAAGGCGATTGCCGGGTGGGGCCGCGGCCTCGACAAGCGCGACATCGGCCACAACATCAACTTCTTCATGAACGTGCCGGTGACGCCGGAAGGGCGGCTGACGTTCGAGGACGGCGTCTCCGCGCCCGGGAAGTACGTGGAGATGCGCGCCGAGATGGACGTGCTGGCGCTCGTCAGCAACTGCCCGCAGTTGAACAACCCCTGCAACGCCTACAACCCGACGCCGGTTCGCGTGCTGATCTGGGATTGATGATCTCCAGGGTCCTCATCGCCAACCGCGGCGCCATCGCCTGCCGGATCATCAGGACGCTGCGGCGGATGGGCGTGTCGCCGGTCGCCGTCTATTCCGACGCCGATCGGCACGCGGCCCACGTGGCGCAGGCCGATGCGGCGGTGCGGCTGGGGCCGCCGGCCGCCGTCGAGAGCTATCTGCAGCAGGACGCCATCATCGAGGCCGCACGCCGCACCGGCGCGCAGGCCATCCATCCCGGTTACGGGTTCCTGAGCGAGAACGCGGGGTTCGTGGAAGCCTGCGAGCGGGCCGGCCTGGTGTTCCTGGGGCCGACGCCGGCGCAGATGCGTGCGCTCGGTCTGAAGCATACGGCGCGCGAGATTGCCGAGCGCGAGGGCGCGCCCCTGCTGACCGGCACCGGCCTGCTGATCGACGAAGAGCACGCGCTGGCCGAGGCCGGGCGCTGCGGCTACCCGGTCATTCTCAAGAGCACCGCGGGGGGCGGCGGCATCGGCATGCGCGTCTGCCGCACCGCCGCGGAGCTCACGCAGCATTTCGGCGCGGTGGCACGGCTGGGCGCCGCCAACTTCGGACAGGGCGGCGTCTATCTCGAGCGCTTCGTCGAGCGGGCCCGCCATATCGAGGTCCAGATCTTCGGCGACGGTGCCGGCAACGTCGTCGCGCTGGGCGAACGGGACTGTTCGGCGCAGCGGCGCAACCAGAAGGTGGTGGAGGAGACGCCCGCACCCGGGCTGAGCGACGACGTACGCCACCGGCTGTGGGACACGGCCGAGATGCTGGCGCGTGCGGTGCGATACCGCTCGGCCGGCACGGTGGAGTTTCTCTACGACTCGGATCGAGAGGACTTCTTCTTCCTGGAAGTGAACACGCGCCTGCAGGTGGAGCACGGTGTCACCGAAGAAGTGACCGGCGTCGACATCGTGGAGTGGATGGTACGCCTCGGCGCCGGCACGCTGCCGCCGCTCGACACGCTGCGCGTCATGCCGTCGGGGGCGTCGATCCAGGTGCGTGTGTACGCGGAGGACGCGGCGCACGACTTCCGTCCGAGCACCGGCCTCCTTACCGACGTGCGGCTGCCGCCGGGTGTGCGCTGCGACACGTGGGTGGAGCGCGGAACAGAGGTGACGCCGTACTACGACCCGATGCTGGCCAAGATCATCGTTCGCGGCGCCACGCGCGCCGAGGCGATCGAGCGTCTCGAGACGGCGCTGGCGGAGGCGTCCTTTGCCGGGCTCGAGACCAACCTCGACTACTTGCGGCAGATCGTCACCGAACCGGAATTCCGTGCCGGCGGGTTTCCCACCAGCTTCCTGAGCCGCGTCCGCTACCAGCCGCGCGCGTTCGAAGTGCTGGATCCCGGCATGCAGACGACGGTGCAGGACTACCCGGGGCGCAGCGGGTTCTGGCACGTCGGGGTGCCGCCGTCGGGGCCGATGGACCCGGTGGCCTTCCGCCTGGTGAACCGCCTGGTCGGCAACGACGACACCGCGGCGGGGCTCGAGTGCACGATGACCGGCCCGCGGCTGCGCTTCTTCCGCAACGCGGTGATCGCGCTCGGTGGCGCCGACATGAAGGCGAAGGTCGATGGCGTGCCGGTGGAGCTGTGGCGCGCGATCGAAGTCAAAGCCGGCTCCGAACTGCGGCTCGGTGCGGCGGCAGGGGCGGGCGCCCGCGCCTATCTCGCCGTGCGGGGCGGCCTGGACGTACCGGAGTATCTCGGGAGCCGCGCCACGTTCATCCTGGGCAAGTTCGGCGGCCACGCCGGCCGTGTGCTGCGCATGGGCGACATGCTGCGCTGGCACGAGCCGGCGCCACCCGGCTCCCGGCTTCCGGCTCCCGACTTACGGACCGATGCGCTACCGGAGGCACTTACTCCCCGGTATTCGCACGAGTGGGAGATCGGCGTGCTCTACGGGCCGCACGGCGCGCCCGACTTCTTCACCGCCGCCGACATCTCGACGCTCTTCGCCGCGTCGTGGAAGGTGCACTACAACTCCGATCGCACCGGCGTCCGGCTGAT
>Ga0070671_100005459_pt1 | contig 10153 bp, 7 predicted proteins | sample KBSS73metaG_FD_65341 | JGI IMG/M metagenome (GOLD analysis project Ga0070671, IMG submission 65341) | Switchgrass rhizosphere microbial communities from Kellogg Biological Station, Michigan, USA - KBS S7-3 metaG | ecosystem: Host-associated > Plants > Roots > Rhizosphere > Soil ... | reverse complement strand
CGCCTCGTTCATCCGCACGGACCCGGTGCGGGCGCGTGTCCTGCTGATCGAGTTCGCGGACTTCACCCGGTACTCCTTCCGCAGCGCGGGCGAGTACACGACGTTGAGCGACGAGCTGACCAACATCGAGCGCTACATCGCGCTGGAGAAGGCCCGCTTCGGCAACCGGCTCAACATCAAGCTGCAGATCGCCCCCGAGGTGCTCAACGTCGTGCTGCCCTTCCTGGCGCTGCAGCCGCTGGTGGAGAACGCGGTGCGGCACGGGCTGGCCAGCAAGCCGAACGGCGGCACGATCACGATCACCGCGGAGAACGCGGGCGCCGAGTGCGTGATCATCGTGGAGGACGACGGCGTGGGCATGGACCCCGCCCGCCTCACCGAGGACCTGGACGACGCCCACCTCTCGGGCGCCCACGTCGGCCTGGGCAACGTCGACGACCGCATGCGCAGCGCCTTCGGCGACGACTTCGGCCTGGTGGTCGATACCGCCGTCGGCGCGGGCATGAAGATCACCCTCCGCGTCCCCAAGTTCCGGGCGGGCATCCGCGCCTGATGCGTAATGTGGCGACATGGACGCCCTGCGTATCCCCGACCGTCTGAGCTCCCGCCTGCCCGGCCGGTTGGGTGGGGAGAAGGCGGAGGAGCCCGTCGTGCCGATGGTGCGGCTGCACGGGGTGATCACGCCGCAGGCGGGCGGGCCGGTACCCCGCTCGGTCATCAACTCGACGTCCACGGACAAGGTCCTCGAGCGGGCGTTCAGCACCGAGCGGGCGGTCGCCGTGGCCCTGCTGATCAACTCGCCCGGCGGCTCGCCGACCCAGTCCGCGCTGGTGGCGGACCGGATCCGCGGGCTGGCCGAGGAGCACGAGGTCCCGGTGCTCGCGTTCTGCGAGGACGTCGCGGCGTCCGGCGGGTACTGGCTCGCCTGCGCGGCGGACGAGATCTACGCGCACCCGACGTCGGTGGTGGGCTCGATCGGCGTCGTCAGCTCGGGGTTCGGGCTGGAGGGCCTGATCGAGCGCTTCGGGATCGAGCGCAGGCTGCACACCGCGGGCACGTCGAAGGCGCGGCTGGACCCGTTCCTCCCGGAGAAGGAGGAGGACGTCGCGTGGCTGCGCGGGGTCCAGGACGAGCTCCACGAGATGTTCCGGGACTGGGTGACCGTCCGGCGGGGGGACCGGCTCGCCAAGGACGCGGACCTGTTCACCGGTGAGGTGTGGACGGGAGCGAAGGCCGCGACCCTCGGCCTGGTCGACGGGTTGGGTACCCCTCGGGGGATTCTCACCGAGCGTTTCCCGGAGGCGAGGCTGACCTCGGTCGAGGGGCGCAAGCCGCTGCTGGCCCGGCTGGGTCTGGGGGCCCCGGCGGCGGCGCTCTCGACCGGATGGTCGCAGGTCACGGCGGCCGACGTCGCCCTCGGGCTGGCCCAGGCGGCCGACATCAGAGCGAGCTGGGCGCGCTACGGTCTGTAGCGCCGCCGGCGGTGGGCGCACCACGACGCGGAAACCGCGTCACCCGTTCGATGTGTAGCCGATCGGTCGCAGATTGCTGAGATGCCCTGGCATCCCGCACCGATCACCGTCACCATGGTCCTCGCGGACACGGATGGCGGCGCGAGGCGACGTATCCGGTCCGGGCATCGGGTACGCAGGATGAGGAGATCGTGGACAGCACCGACAGCTCCGGAGGTCTGGTGGTCCTGGCTGTGGACGACGAGCAGCCGGCCCTCGAAGAACTGGCGTTCCTCCTCAACGAGGACCCGCGGGTCGCGGAGGTCCTCAAGGCCTCCGATGCCACGGAGGCGTTACGCCAGCTCAGCGCGCGCAGCACCCGCGAACACACGCACGCGACGATGAGTGCCGCACGCGCGGCCGGGCAGCCGCTGCCCACGTCGTCGCCTGCGCGGCTGGCCGACCGCACGGACATCGACGTCGTGTTCCTCGACATCCGGATGCCCGGGCTGGACGGGCTCGAGCTCGCGCGGGTGTTCTCCTCGATGCTGCAGCCGCCGGAGGTCGTGTTCGTCACCGCGCACGACGACCGCGCGGTCGACGCCTACGAGGTCGGCGCCAAGGACTACCTGCTCAAACCGCTGCGTGAGGAGCGGCTGGCGGCGGCGCTGGACCGGATCATCAACAACCGCGCCACCGCGGCCCCGGCCGAGGCCCCCGCGCCCGAGCGGGACGAGGACGAGGTCATCCCCGTCGAGCTCGCGGGCACCACGAAGCTGGTCCCGCGGTCGGCGGTGCGCTACGTCGAGGCCCAGGGCGACTACGCCCGGCTGCACACCACGGACGGCAGCCACCTGGTCCGGATCCCACTGTCCGTGCTCGAGGACCGCTGGCGTGACGCCGGGTTCGTGCGCATCCACCGCTCGTTCCTGGTGGCGTTGCCGCTGGTCACGGAGCTGCGGCTGTCGGGGTCGGGTTATGTGGTGCGGGTCGGGTCCGGCCCGGACACCGCCGAGCTGCCCGTGTCGCGGCGGCACACCCGCGAGCTGAAGGACCGCCTGGTCCGCGCGACCAAGCAGGCGTGGAGCCAGCGGTGACCCCTCGGGGTCCGGAGTGGGTGCGGTGAGCACCTCGCTCGACGGCTCCCCACCCTCCGCCGACCCGGGGGACCCCGGAGACGCGGACCGCACGGACCCCTCCGGCGGCCCGCGGCGTCGGCGCGCGCCCGGGAACGAGGACTCCGGGCCGATGTGGCTGCAGGAGGAGATGCGCAGGCGGATGGACGCCCGCGCCCGCAACCCGCGCGGCAGACACGCGCGGGACGACGCCGACACCGAGCAGTTCGGGGTCGACGCCCTCGCCGCACGGCTGCGGACGGGCGGAGCGGCCCCCGACACGGTCGCGCCCGGCGAACCCCGACCGCCGACCCCGCCGCGGGCTCCCGCCCCGGCTCCGTCGCAGGGCCAGTCGCAGGGCCAGGTGCAGGGCCAGGTGCAGGGCTCGCCGCTGCAGGGCTCCCCGGCGCAGCCGCACTCACCGGGCCCGACGGCCTACGGCAACGGACCGCGCCCGGGTCCCGCGCCGTCGTCGGATCCCCGACCGTTCCCCGCCGCTCCGTTCCAGGGCCCGGGGATCCCGCAGGGCCCGGCGCCGCAGGGCTACCAGGCCTACGCCCAGCCCCGGCAGGACGCGCCCGCCGCCTACTTCCCCGCCGCTCCCGACACTGCTCCGGACACCGCCCCCGACACCGCGACCGAGGCGGACAACGGCCGTGCGCCCGCGGCGTACAGCGCTCCCGTCCCACCTGCCCCCGTCCCACCCGCGCCGGGCCGCGACCTTCCCTCGCCCGGCGCTGCGCCGGTGCACGGCGGGCCCGCCGTCGTCGACCGGGAGGGGCACGCCGCCCCGACCCGTCCGGAGCCCGGGCCGCCCCAGGACTACCTCGACTACGCCGACTACGACGACGACTACGACGACTACGACGACGCCCCCGACCTCGTCGACGACGGCGACCCGGCCCCGTTCGAGCGGGTGCTCGGGCCCGCCAGCGTGCCGCTGCGGATGACGGCGCCCACCGCGTACGTCGACCCTCGGGACGGGACTCCGCCGCCGGGACCGGGTGGGATGCGGCAGTTCGGCGGCCCGATGGAGCGGGCGGGCAGGCTCGCGCCCGCCCCGGACACGCTCGGCGGCCCCCTGCGCACGTCCGACGCGACCGATGCCGCACTCGCCCCGACCACCCCGCACGGCGTGCCCGGCCCGACGTCCTGGCCGGACGCGCCCGTCGGTGCGGTCGGTGCGGTCGACGCGGCGATGACGGTCGGGGAGGCCGACGAGGCGGAGGACGCCGAACGCACCGACGTCGGCACGATGCCGCCGGTCCGGGCCGAGGACCCGTCGACCTGGCTCCCGCTCTCCGCTCGTACGGCCGCCGCGCCGTCGGCGGTCGGCGAGGGCGCGCCCGTCGAGCAGCCCACGCTGGGCAGACCCGTCGGGGCGCGGTTCGACCGGGCGGCCGAGGTCGAGGAGAGTACCGAGGCCCCCCGGCGGGTCCGCGTCGTGCTCTCCGAGCGCAAGGGCGTCGCCCGCACCGTGCGGACCGTGGTCGACGTGCAGGAGGGAACCGCGGTCGGCGAGCTGCTGCGGGCCAACCTCATCCGCGGCCAGCTCGCGGTGGCGCTGCGGGTCGGCGTGGTCGCGCTGCTGGTGCTGGGCCTGCTGCCGGTGCTGTTCGCCTTCTACCCCGAGGTGGGCCGGTTCGAGGTGCTGGGCCTGCGGCTGCCCTGGCTGCTGCTCGGCGTGCTCGTCTACCCGTTCCTGCTGGGCCTGGGCTGGTGGCACACCAAGGCAGCGGAGAAGGTCGAGCAGAACTTCGCCGACCACGTCCAGGACTAGGGCGTGTCACCCCCTGGGGCTGCCCCGTGACCACCCCCGCCATCATCGCGCTGGTCGCGATCGCGCTGGTCGGCGTCGCGTCGGTGATCATCGGGTCGCTCGGGGTGCGGGTGGCCCGCAGCACCTCGGACTTCCTCGTCGCCTCCCGCACCGTCGGCGCGGTGCCGAACGCCGCCGCGATCTCCGGCGAGTACCTGTCGGCGGCGACCTTCCTCGGCGTCGCGGGGATCGTGCTGCGCGAGGGGGCGGACGCGCTCTGGTACCCGATCGCCTTCTGCGCGGGCTACCTCTCGCTGTTGCTGCTGGTCGCGGCCCCGCTGCGGCGTTCGGGCGCGTACACGATCCCGGACTTCGCCGAGGCTCGGCTGCACTCGCCCCGGGTGCGCAGGCTGTGCACGGCCCTGGTCCTGCTGATCGGCTGGCTCTACCTCCTCCCGCAGCTGCAGGGCGCGGGCCTGGCGCTGACCACGCTCACGCAGCTGCCGGGCTGGGTCGGGATCGCGGGGGCGGGCGTGCTCGTGCTGCTGTCCGTCGTCGCGGGCGGGATGCGGTCGATCACCTTCGTGCAGGCCTTCCAATACTGGCTCAAGCTCACCGCGCTGACCGTCCCCGCACTGATCGCGCTGGCCCTGTTCCTGGGCTCCGACCGCGAGCTCGACCGCCCGTCCGCCCCGACCTTCGGCGAGGCCACGACGATCTCCGTCGAGACCCCCGTCCTGCTCGAGGTCGCCGCGGACACCGCGCTGACCGCCCGCGGCACCGTGGACGGGCGGTCCGTCGACGGCCCGCTGACCTGGGCACCCGGCGTCCACGAGGTCGCCGCGGGGGCCGAGCTGCGCTTCGCGGCGGGCACCGGCGTCCCCGTCCCGGCCGGCAGCCCGACGACCGATCGGGAGTGGCTGGAACCGCAGTCCGGCGGCATGCCGCTGCTGGAGATCTACTCGATCCTGGTCGCCGGGATCGCGGGCACGATGGGCCTGCCGCACGTCCTCGTCCGCTTCTACACGAACCCGGACGGCCGGGCGGCGCGCCGGACCACCGTCGTCGTGCTGGCGATGATCGGCGCGGTCTTCGCGCTGGTCACGCTGCTGGGCCTGCTCAGCCGGGCGTTCACCCCCGAGCTGCTGGTCGACGGCCGCACGGACGGTGCCGTCCTCCTCGTCCCGACCGCGGTCCTCGGCGACGGGTGGGCGGGCTGGCTGCTCGGCGGGCTCGTCTCGGCAGGCGCGGCCGCGGCCTTCCTCTCCACGTCGTCCGGGCTCGTGGTGAGCCTCGCCGGCGTACTGTTCACCGACGTGTTGAAGGGACGGTTCCGGGACTTCCGGCTGGCCGCGTTGCTGTCGGCCGTCGTGCCGATCGCCCCGGCGCTGGCCGTGACCCGGCTGGACCTCTCGTTGACCGTCCCGCTGGTGTTCGCCGTGGCCGCCGCGACCTTCTGCCCCCTGCTCGTGCTCGGCGTGTGGTGGCGCGGCCTGACCCCCGCGGGCGCCACGGCCGGACTGCTCGTGGGTGCGGTGCTGTCCTGCGTCGGCGTCGGGTTCGCGCTGGCGGGGGCCGTGCCGGAGGGTTCGCTCGGGGTGCTGCTGCTGCGGCCCGCCGCCGTCGCCGTGCCCGCCGCGTTCCTCACCATGGTGCTGGTCAGCCGGGCGACCCGGACCGCGATCCCCCTCGACGTCGACCGCACCCTCCTCCAGCTGCACGCCCCGGAGCGGCTCGGGCTGTCCCGCGACCGGCTGGACGACGGATCGTGAGTGCGACGGCCGTCGCTGCGTTGACGGCGATCCTGCTGGTCGCCGTGGCCTCCACCGTGATCGGGGCGGTCGGCCATCGCGCCCGCCGGACCTCGGACTTCCTGGTCGCGTCCCGGAGCGTCGGGCCGCTGGCCAACGGGGGCGCGATCTCCGGGGAGTACCTGTCCGCGGCGTCGTTCCTCGGGGTGGCGGGCCTCGTCCTGCGCGACGGCGTCGACGCCCTCTGGTACCCGGTCGGCTACACCGCGGGTTACCTGTCGCTGCTGCTGTTCATCGCCGCCCCGCTGCGCCGCTCCGGCGCGTACACGGTCCCGGACTTCGCCGAGCTGCGACTGCGCTCGCGCGGGCTGCGGCTGCTGTGCAGCGTGTTCGTGCTGCTCATCGGCTGGTTCTACCTGCTCCCGCAGCTGCAGGGCGCCGGGCTGACGGTGAACATCGTGACCGGGCTGCCCGCCTGGATCGGCTCGGTGGCGGCCGGGGTGATCGTGATCGCCACGGTGGCCTTGGGCGGCATGCGCTCGGTGACGTTCGTCCAGGCCTTCCAGTACTGGCTCAAGCTCACCGCGCTCGCGCTGCCCGCGATCATCGCGGTGATCTTCTTCTTCGGCAGCGGGCACACCTTCGACCGCCCCGCCCCGCCGCAGTTCGCCGACCGGACGACCGTGGACGTCGGCACCGCCGTCGAGCTGGCCGGCCGGGCGGACACCGTGGTCACCGCAGGCCCCGCGGGTGCGGTCGTCGACGGCGCCCCGGTCGCCCCCGGCACCACGCTGGTCTGGCCTGCGGGCAGCGTCCACCGGGTCGACGCAGGCGGCGAGCTCGTCTTCGGGGCGGGCACCGACGTCCCCATCCCCACCGGCAGGCCGGACACCGACGACCGCTGGCTCACCCCGTTCGCGGGTGACGGCGACCACCAGCTGCTCGGCGTCTACTCGCTGCTGCTCGCGACCTTCCTCGGCACCATGGGCCTGCCGCACGTGCTGGGCCGCTTCTACACCAACCCGGACGGGCGGGCGGCCCGGCGCAGCGCCGTCGTCGTACTGGCGCTGCTCGGGGTGTTCTACCTGCTCGTGACGCTGCTGGGCGCGCTGTCTCGCTTCTACACCCCGCAGCTGCTGGTCTCCGGAGGCACGGACGCGGCGGTGCTCCTGCTGCCCACCGCGGTGCTCGGCAGCGGGGCGGCGGGCGCGGTGCTGGGTGGGGTCGTCGCGGCCGGGGCGTGGGCGGCGTTCCTGTCGACGTCGTCCGGCCTGCTGGTCAGCCTGGCGGGGGTGTTGTCCACGGACATCCTGCCCGGGCGGTCCGTCGCGGACATGCGGGTCCGGGCGTTCCAGGGCGCGACGGTGCTGGCCGGCGTGGTGCCCATCGCCCTCGCCGCGTTCGTGACCCAGCTGGACTTCGCCGAGACCGTCGCGCTGGCGTTCGCGGTGGCCGCGTCGACCTTCTGCCCGCTGCTCGTGCTCGGCGTCTGGTGGCGCGGGCTGACGGCGAAGGGCGCGATCTGGGGGATGGTCATCGGTGGCGTGCTGTCCGCGGGGGCGGTGTCGGCGAGCCTCGCAGGCGTCGTCCAGGACGGGGTGCTCGGCGTGTTGCTGTACCGGCCCGCGATCGTCAGCGTCCCCGCCGCGTTCCTGGCGATGATCCTGGTCAGCATGGCCACCCGGAAGACCCGCCCGGCCAACACCGACGCGTTGCTGCTGCGGCTGCACGCCCCCGAGCGGCTGGGGCTGTTCCGGGACCGCGTGGAGCGCGACGACAGCGCGCTCAACGGACCCGGCACACCCTAGCCTGGCCGGAGCGGCGTCCGATCGGTTTCGCCACGGAACCGTCTCGTTCCGGGCTCCGGCTCGTTCGCCTCCCGTGGGCCCGGCACCGGAGGGGGTGCGGGGCCGCTCGGAGAGGAGCCCCGGATGAGCACGCTCGGAGAGCGCCACACGGTCTACCAACAGGTGCAGGCCACGCCGGAGTTCGGCGACCTGCGCCGCAGGCTGCGCCGCTTCGTCTTCCCGATGAGCGCGCTGTTCCTGGTCTGGTACCTGGTCTACGTCCTGCTGGCCTCGTACGCGCCGGAGTTCATGGCGGTGAAGGTCGCGGGCAACGTGAACGTCGGGCTGGTGATCGGTCTGCTGCAGTTCGTGTCGACGTTCGTGATCACCACCGTCTACGTCCGGTTCGCGGGCCGCACGATCGACCCCGCCGCGGAGCGGATCCGGCACGGGATCGAGGGGTCCGCATGACCGGCAACGTGGGGAACGTCGGCCTCAACATCGGCATCTTCGCCGTGTTCGTGCTGGCCACCCTGGTCGTGGTCTACCGGGCGAGCCGCAGCAACCGCACCGCGTCGGACTACTACGCGGCGGGCCGCTCGTTCACCGGCTCGCAGAACGGCATCGCGATCTCCGGGGACTACCTGTCCGCCGCGAGCTTCCTGGGCATCGCAGGCGCCATCGCGGTCAACGGCTACGACGGCTTCCTGTACTCGATCGGCTTCCTGGTGGCCTGGCTGGTGGCGTTGCTGCTGGTCGCGGAGCTGCTGCGGAACACCGGCAAGTTCACCATGGGCGACGTCCTGAGCTTCCGGATGAAGCAGCGCCCGGTCCGCGCCGCGGCGGCCACCTCGACGCTGGTCGTCTCGTTCTTCTACCTGATCGCGCAGATGGCGGGCGCGGGCGGGCTGATCGCGCTGCTGTTGCAGATCCCGAACTCGAACCGGCTCGGGCAGTCGATCGTGATCGGCGTCGTGGGCATCGTGATGGTGGTGTACGTGCTGGTGGGCGGCATGAAGGGCACCACCTACGTGCAGATCATCAAGGCCGCGCTGCTGATCGCGGGCGCGTTCGTGATGACCTTCTGGGTGCTCGGCAAGTACGGCCTGAACTTCTCGGCGCTGCTGGGCTCGGCGGTGGAGGCGTCGCCGAAGGGGGAGGCGCTGCTCGCACCCGGGCTGCAGTACGCGAACAAGGTCGACTTCATCTCGCTCGGCCTCGCCCTGGTGCTCGGCACCGCGGGCCTGCCGCACATCCTGATGCGCTTCTACACGGTCCCGACGGCGCGGGAGGCGCGGAAGTCGGTCGTCTGGGCGATCTGGCTGATCGGTGTCTTCTACCTGTTCACGCTGGTCCTGGGCTACGGCGCGGCCGCGCTCGTCGGGCCGGAGGCGATCGCGGCGGCACCCGGCGGGGTCAACTCGGCGGCGCCGCTGCTGGCCTTCGAGCTCGGCGGCGAGATCCTGCTCGGGCTCATCTCGGCGATCGCGTTCGCCACGATCCTGGCCGTCGTCGCGGGCCTGACGATCACGGCGTCGGCCTCCTTCGCGCACGACGTCTACGCGAACGTCCTCAAGCGCGGCACGGCCTCCCCGGGCGGCGAGGTCCGGGTGGCCCGGACGACGGCGCTGGTCATCGGCATCGTCGCGATCGGCGGCGGGATCCTGGCCAACGGGCAGAACGTGGCCTTCCTGGTCGCGCTGGCCTTCGCCGTCGCGGCGAGCGCCAACCTGCCGACGATCCTCTACTCGCTGTTCTGGAAGCGGTTCAACACCGCGGGCGCGCTGTGGAGCATCTACGGGGGCCTCGCGGTCTGCCTGGTGCTGATCGTGTTCTCGCCCGCGGTGTCCGGGTCGAAGACGGCGATGATCCCGAGCGCGGACTTCGCGTTCTTCCCGCTGTCCAACCCGGGCATCGTCTCGATCCCGGTGTCCTTCCTGCTCGGTGTGATCGGCACCTACCTGGGCCGCCGGGAGCCGTTCAACGCGGAGAAGTACGCCGAGATGGAGGTCCGCTCCCTCACCGGCGCGGGCTCCGAGAAGGCGACCGTCAACCACTAAACAGGCGAGTCACGGCGGCGGTGGCAGGATGGTGGACATGAGCGTTCCGTCCCTCCCCGTCGCCGACCTGCCCGCCGACGCCGTCATGCTGGACGTCCGCGAGGGCGACGAGTGGGCCGCGGGTCGGGCCCCGACCTCGCGGCACCTGCCGATGTCCCAGCTGACCGAGCGGATCGCGGAGATCCCCACGGAGGACCCGCTCTACGTGGTCTGCCGCTCGGGCGGGCGCT
>Ga0070671_100005457_pt1 | contig 10153 bp, 5 predicted proteins | sample KBSS73metaG_FD_65341 | JGI IMG/M metagenome (GOLD analysis project Ga0070671, IMG submission 65341) | Switchgrass rhizosphere microbial communities from Kellogg Biological Station, Michigan, USA - KBS S7-3 metaG | ecosystem: Host-associated > Plants > Roots > Rhizosphere > Soil ... | reverse complement strand
CGGAGTTGTTGACATAATTCGCGTCACACAGGGTCTGCGGCACATTCGCCAGCATCGGGATGATCGAGCTTTCCCTGACAAGAAGCGGCATCTTGGTGGTGTCGGCATTCGACCAGGCAAGATTCTGGCCCCCGACGTATTTCGCATTTGTCCAGAAGTCGTACCAGTTACCGGCCGGGAGATAGATGTTGCGCGAGGTTGAGACGGCCGTGTTCATGGGCGCGACGAGCAATTCGTTGCCAAAATAGTAGGTATGTTGGATGCCGTAGGTGCCCGCGTCGGTTTGATTCAAGAGAACCTCGGGCCGAATGAGCGGCAAACCGGTCGTGCTCGCTTCCTTTGCATAGGTGTAAATGTAAGGGAACAACTGCGAGTGCAGCCGCGCATAGGTGACGTAGTTATTGAGGGCGGTGGTCCCGTAGCCCCAGGGATATTGTTCGAGATTGGCAGGGTTAACCCCCCGATGCATTTGCATGATCGGGCAAAACGCTCCGTACTGCGCCCAGCGCATGAAAAGGTCGGCGTGGTCGGGAGTGAAGTTCGCGTTTTGGTAGGCGCCAATATCGCTGCCCCAGATGGAATAGCCGCTCATCGCCGCCGAAACCCCGGCTGTGATCACACTCTGCAAGCCATTGGTTTGCGAATAATTCGGTTGGTTATCGCCCGGCCATCCGGACGGATACGCGCCCGTTCCGGTAAACCCGCTGCGCGCAAAGAGAATGCCACTCGTGCCGAGCACGCTCGAAATGGCTTTGTGATATTCGATGCAATAGCCGTTGCGCATCTCGATTCCGGTCCGCCCGTCGTAATATACCGCCGTCGTCGGGATGTAGGGCTGACCGGCATTCAATGCCTCGCCGTCGTCGGTTTTGAAACCGCCGATCGCCGGTTCGATCGAGGTATTGGCCGTCGTTACGCCGCTCTGACTAACGAGTGCCTGTAGTTGGCCGGTGAGCCAGGAGGCGGCCGCGGGATTCGTGAAATCGACCGGGCTTCCCGTGCCCTTCCACCAGCCGACGCTGAGCGGTGGGCCGTTGACCGAGTTACGAACAAAATAGTTATTGGCCGCTGCCGCCGTATAGTTGCTCGCCTGTCCGGTGTTTTGTCCAGGGATACCTTCATTATTCGAACTGGTATTGATAAACGGGGTCATCCAGCAAACAACTTTGACTCCGTTCTGCTGCAGGAAGGTCATCAGCGCGGTAATGGACGAAAAACCGTTATAGAACTGCCCTTCGTAAGTGTTGCCGATTCCGAACTGCGTCAGGTTCCAGTTGAAATCATTGTAGGCCGTTTCCCAGGGCGAATCGAAAACGAAAACCGAGATCGGGATTCCGCTCTGCAAATGCTTCGTGATCGCATAACGCACTTCCCCGCCATCGCGCCAGATGTCGGATGAGACCCACGTGCCAAAGACCCAAGGCGGGGGAAGATAGGGTCGCCCGGTGTAACCGGTATAGCGCGTCAGAGCGTCAGTTAGCTTCGGGCCAGCAACGACATTAAACTTGAGTGTCCCAAGGAGATTTTGGATGGAATAGCGATCAGCTGCGCCGTTGCGCATGTCGAAATAACTCTCCGCGGTCGAATCAAGATGGAATCCGTAGCCGCGCGTGCTTAGGAACCACGGCGAAGACTTATAAGAGTAGTCGTTCTTATCGCCACCCTGGTCATTAGTCATCATGTGCACCTTGTTCCCGGCCTGATCGAGCGCGTTGAACTTCTCCCCGAAGCCATAGAAATGCTCGGAGGCGTCCGAGGCCGCGGTGATATCGGTCTCGGTAGGCGCGAACCCATTCCAAGCGACCACTTCGTAGTGGGTCACTCCATCGCTCGTAAAAGTGAGTTGCGCGGTGATCGTCGAGCCGGCGAATTCCTGCACGATCTGCAACCCGTTGGCGATACTCGTGACTGAGAGGACGCGACCAAAGTCGTAGCTGGACCCGGCGATCTTGGCTGACGGCGGGGCGAAGGTAATCAGGCTTCCGAAAGGTGCTCCATTCAAGTCTGGCTGGGCTATCTGGATGTGCCCAGTGTCATCGAAAATTCGCGCCTGAAATAAGCCGCTCGTCGAATTAGTGAAATGGTAGGGCGCATTCCCTGGTGGCAGGAGGCTAAAGCCGAACGCCTTATCGGCACCGTAGGTCGTGCCGCGAGTGTTTTGCGCCACGGCCCGGTAATGGTAGGTCGTGTTGGGGGTCAGTCCCGTGACGGTCGCGCTGGTGGCGACCGGACTCACTCCGTTTCCGGCGGAAGCGGAATCAACCAGTGAGAGCCCATCAAAAATGACGTTCTGCAGGTTGCCGGTATTGAAGTTCCCGAAACCAAGATAAGCCGGCGTGACGTTGGCTGCCTTCAAATTGCCGGAGGTAAATGTGTAGCCACTAGTGGCGCGGAACTTCGCTCCTAACGAATAGGTTCCGGACAACCCATCGTAAGTCAGGACGAGGTCGATAACCTGGCCCAGAACGGATGAACCCAGGTTGATGGTCTGCGCACCGCCGTTGACAGCAATAGTGTTGTTACCATTGCCGGGACGAATGCCAACCGAGATGAGTTCATTGTCGCCAAAATGCGTACCAGTCGCGCTCTTCAAATTAAAGCCACTGAAAGAGACGGTGTTGTTCACGTTCCAGCGCACGGAAAGCGCAAGTGTCCCCGCGGCTTTCGCGTTCAGGATCTGGCGATCCGCCGCCTGAGTGTTGCCCGTTCCGCCGCCGGCGAACATCCCAAAGGACTTCGCGCCATCAATTTTGCCGCTGCCGGCTTCGAGGAAAATGCCGCCCCCTGTTCCCTCGCGATAAGTAATCGCGCCGAACCCGCTGCCTCCGTTATTGCCGTAAGCCCAGGTCGCATAGGATTCCGCGTCGTCGCTGCTGCGGGAACGTGTGTCGGTTCCGTAGGCAGTCGTCGGGCCGTACTCGAACCAGGTCTGGGTCTGATCGCCATTCGGATTGACGCTTCCGCCCAAGGTAGCACTCCCGCCGGCCACATTGGAGGCGACGGTTGTGGTGACAGTGGGAGAATCTGCCGTCGGAATCGCTCCATTTACAAACAAGTCGCTTAGGTCTGGCGCGTTGGCAGCGCCCCCCAGCAACGGCGCGCGGCCAAAAATCTTTTGCAATGTGCGCAAGGTCGCGCTGTGCGCGTAACGGGTAGCGCTATGATAGCCACTCCCTTTCGCAAAGGGCGAGAGCACGATCATTCCGATGGGACCGTCGACTCCATTCTCGCCCTCGTCCCAGGTAATAATAATGAGCCCGTTGTTTTGGTAGGCAGTGGAGTTCAGAATAATCGGCACGTATTGCGCGAGCCAATTGTCGCCCTGCTTGACCGGGTTGCTGGTCGGCGCGCAGGAATCGTGCATGTCGCTACACACGTTAGGCGTAATGAAGTTGTAGTGCGCGACCGTGTTGCTCGCGAGATCGGTAGCCAGCTCGCTCAACGGTCGCATCACGCTCGTGCAGGGCGGACTCGATGAGCCAGTGACATCATCGAAAAAAGCAAACGGGTTGTGGCGCACCGCATAGGGATAGCTATCCGTGACGGGGCAGGAGAGGCCGTCGATGTCCTCCTGGTAGGTCTTCCAGGAAATGCCAGCGTTCTTCAGCTGGGTCACGAAATGACTCGTTGTGCTCTGATGATTCGACGACGGCGGATTGTCGTTCAGGATGCCAAAGTTGGTTCCGGCTTCCAGCCAGAGATAATTGGGTTCGCTCGGATGAAGTCCGGGAGGGTTATAATACTGATCGCAATAACTGGCCATGGGGAGGAGCGTGTTGTTGATGTAGGGCGCGTTGGGGCTGCCCTTGATGTCGGCCCAGTTGTGATTCTCCATTAGAATGACAAACACATTGCTCGTGGCGTCGAGCCCGGCAGCAGGCGCGCTGGTCGCGGCCGCGGCCCCGGCGAGCGATAGAACTGCGAGAAATTTTCGCGGTTGCATGATATTGCAACGCGGATTCTAACCATTCCTCCGCCAACTAGCTACGACGAATTTCAACTTTTAATCTGTTGAATCAGCGTAAGCTGCGGAAATTCAGACCATGACCGACGCAAAGAACAACAGCCAGCGCATGGAGAAAATCGTCAGCCTCTGCAAACGTCGCGGCTTCATTTTCCAGGCGAGCGAAATCTATGGCGGTCTTAACGGCGTCTGGGATTACGGTCCGCTCGGCGTCGAATTGAAACGCAATTTGAAGGATTACTGGTGGCGGGTAATGGTCCGCGAACGCGACGATGTCGTCGGAATAGACGGCGCCATCCTCACCCATCGCGCCGTGCTTAAAGCGAGCGGCCACGAGGACACTTTCAGCGATCCGATGGTCGATTGCCGCACCTGCAAAGCGCGCTTGCGCGCCGATCAATTACCAGAAAAAAACAACACTAAACAGTGCCCGAACTGCGGCGGCAAGGACCTGACCGAGGCGCGCCCATTCAATCTCATGTTCTCGACCCAGATGGGTGCCTCGGCCGAGCCCGATGCGATCGCCTATCTCCGACCAGAGACCGCGCAATCAATCTTCGTGCAGTTCAAGAACGTGCTCGACACCGCGCGCAAGAAACTGCCCTTCGGCATCGCGCAGATTGGGAAGGCCTTTCGCAATGAGATTAACCCGCGCAACTATATCTTTCGCTCGCGAGAGTTTGAACAGATGGAGCTGGAATATTTCTGCCGGCCGGATCAGGGGAATGAATTGCTCGACTATTGGCTGGAGGAACGGCTCAAGTTTTACGAGAACATCGGCATCGGCCGCGACAGACTGCATGTCCTGACCGTGTCAGACGCCGATCGCGCCTTTTATTCGAAAGGCACTTTCGACATCGAATACGAATTCCCCTTCGGCGTCCAGGAACTCGAAGGCGTCGCCTACCGGACCGATTATGACCTGACTCAGCATCAAACCGCGAGCGGCAAGCCGCTGGACTATTTCGATGAGGACACGAAAGCGCGTTTCATTCCGCATGTCATCGAACCGAGCGCAGGTGTCGATCGCACCGTTCTCGCGCTCATCTGCGAAGCCTACGTCGAGGAAACTGTGACCGACGAAAAAGGCAAGAGCGAGACGCGCATCGTGATGCGTTTTCATCCGCGCGTCGCGCCGATCAAAGCGGGGATATTTCCGCTCCTGAAGAACCAGGTGGCGCTGGTTGAGAAAGCCCGTGAGGTGCAGGCGCTCCTCCGACCGCACATGAATGTTTTCTATGACGAGACGGGAGCGATTGGTCGTCGCTACCGGCGCCAGGACGAAGCCGGGACACCCTTTGGAATCACGATCGATTTCGAGACGTTAGGCGAGCGCGATCCGGCGCTGCGCGACACTGTCACTTTGCGCCATCGCGACAGCATGAAGCAGGAGCGGGTGCAGATCAGAGATTTGCCGGCGCGTCTGCTAAACGCGATTTTGTAGCCGGGGCGCCGACCGGCCCGGTTCAACGCCCCCGGCTACAGCATGGACCTGGAAGAATTTCGCGAATATTGCCTGAGGAAGCCGAACGCGGCCGAGAGCACGCCTTTTGGCGAAGACGTTCTCGTCTTCAAGGTCGGTGGAAAAATTTTCGCCCTCGCTTCGCTCGACGACATTCCGCCGCGAGTGAATTTGAAATGCGATCCAGAGCGCGCACTCGATCTGCGCGATCGTTATGAGGACGTGCGGCCGGGTTACCACATGAACAAAAAGCATTGGAACACGGTCGAGCTGGCGGGACGCATTCCGGAGCGCGAATTGCGCGGAATGATCGACCATTCGTACGAGCTGGTCGCGACACGACTGCCAAAGCAAAAGTAGCGGCGCTACTTCGCCAGGTGCAGCACTTCGCGCAACTGCACCGTCCCGATGTCGAGGCGCAAGGATTTCCGGGCCACTTCGAGGAATGCGTCCGGCGGATCGGTTAGCGCCACCGCGAGGGTGCCCTCTGAGCCGGGCGGGGCTCCCAATTTTGCCGCCTGCAGCAAATGGCTCACAGCGATCGCGCAATTCTGCGCCGAATCAACGAGCTGGACAGTGTCGCCGAGAAACCGGCCGATCGCGTCGCGGAGTAATGGATAATGGGTGCAGCCGAGCACCAGGGTGTCGATCCCGTCTTGCACGAGCGGCTCGAGGTATTGCCTAACGACGCGATCCGTGATCTCGCTTTCGAGCCAGCCTTCTTCGATTAGCGGAACGAAGAGCGGGCAGGCGCGCCCGGAAACCTGCACTTTGTCGTCGAGCGCGCGGATGGCGCGTTCGTATGCGCCGCTCTTAATTGTCGCGCGCGTCCCGATCACTCCAATGTGGCCATTGCGCGTCGTCCCGACCGCAGCGGCGGCGCCGGGCTGAATCACCCCGGTCACGGTGACGGGCGAGGTTGCTTCGAGTTTGGGAAGGGCGAGGGCGGAGGCGGTGTTGCAGGCGACGACGATGGTTTTGCAATTTTCCTCGAGAAGAAGCCCGCTGATCTCGAGGCTGTAGCGTTCGACTGTGGCCGCGCTTTTCCCGCCGTAGGGAACTCGCGCCGTGTCGCCGAGGTAGAATATGCTCTCGTTAGGCAAGAGCTCGCACAGCGCCCGCACCACCGTGAGTCCGCCGATGCCGGAATCGAAGACACCGATCGGTCTTGTGCTGTTTTTTGGTCGGGTCGCGTCCATCTAGTTGGAAGCAGGGATGACCGCCGACGGCTGCTGCGGCGGCGGCGGGGCGGCGGGGGTCACTCCTAACGACTCCGTGATCGATCGGGTGTGTGGCGGAAGGTTGCGCGCGGCCGCCACGATGGTCGGCCCGGAGGTTTGGAAGTTGACCGCGCGATCGTAGTTCGTCACCGCCTGCGCAAGGGCGAGCCCGAGCTGCTGGCGATATTGGGCGGTCGCGATATGCGCGCCTTCAATCGGATCGTTGAGGAAGCCGGCTTCCACCAACACGGCCGGGATCTTGATGTCACGCAGGACATGGAAACGGGCGTGGCGCACGCCCCGATCGAAGACAGAGACGCGCGACAAAATCGAACCATGAACGGCGGCGGCGAGGGCGATATTGGCCGGGTCTTGGGCATTCCCCTGGAACCACCGCGGGTCGACGCTTGCAGGATGATTCTCGGTCGAAGCGTTCGAGGGTACGCCGGCCGGGGCAAGCGTGTAGGTTTCCACCCCAGAGCCGGCATTGGCGGAGTTGAAATGAATGCTGATGAAGACCGCGTTCGGGAATCGATTGGCGAACGCTACGCGATCTTCCAGTGAAACGGCTTGGTCGCCCAGACGGGTCATCTCCACCTTGAAACCGGCCCGGAGAAGATTTTCGCGCGCCGTCAGGGCGACATCGAGCGCATATTTCTTTTCGGTTCCCCACTGACCCGACGTGCCGCTATCGTCACCGCCGTGGCCAGGGTCGAGAACGACGGTGTCAACCTTGCGCGCGCCACCAATTTTGTTCGGACGCAAAACGGGCTCAATAATCTTGGCCACATCCATGGCCGAGACGAGATTTTCGTCGTCCCGGGCGAGAAGAGGGAAATCACTGAAGAAGCGGACGCCGTTAAGATAGAACTCGCTCGTCCCGGCTTGCGCGCGGATGACGCGCCGGTCGTCGCGCAGCGAAACCGTCCGGTTGATATGGGCGTAATTCGGCAACTGATAAAACTTCGCGAGATTGGCGAAACTGACGTAGTCGCGACCGTCGGCGGAAATGATTTTCCAATCCGCGCCGCTAGCGCGATCGGCCGAGGCGGCTACGAACGCGAGGAGGCAGATAACTTTGGTGAACGGCACGAGTGGAAGATCACGGTGCGGGCGCAATGCCGCAAGGGAGGGCACTTAGCCGCAGAGCGCAGAGAAAGGAGGATTCATTTTGTTTTCCCTGCGGACTCTGTGACCTCCGGTCAAATCTTTACGCCATCCGGGACGGTAAACTCGGAGTTCGCTGCGTTCCCGTTGGTGCAGTCAAAAACCAGCACCAAGCTGTCGCTGCAGCCATTCGGCCGGTCGGATAATCTGGGAACGTTGATTTTGAATTCGTCGGTGCAATGACATCGGCGGGGTGATTCCCGCTGCCAGCGAATTATTCGACCGAATGCGGAGCAATCGAGCGCGTTGCGGGCGGACGAAGTGCCTTACTACTCCACACGAACACCAAGTTCTGCGCTTGCGACCTCTCCGCCGCCAGAACTTTCACCAGCGGCGATCAGCACGGTGCCATTACCCAGCAAGGTAGCGGTATGCAAGATTCGTGGAATGGTAAGGAGGTTCGTTGGACTCCAAACCCCCGTTTTCGGATTGTAGATTTCCGCGTTCGCGATAATGGTCGAGCTTATGCCGCCCGTAACCAAAACCATGCCGTTAGGCAATAAGGTTGCCGTGTGGCCCCAAATTCCTAAGGGAAGGTCGCCGGCACGCCTCCAGGTGCCGCGTGCCGGATCATAGAGTTCCGTACTCGCCAGGTTACCCTCGCCTGAATTAAAATTCTGACCGCCCGCGACCAAAACCAGGTGATTGCGTAGCAACGTCATGCTAGGCCGAGAGCGCGCGGTGGTGAGATCGCCGGTCATAGACCAGATACCGCTCGCCGGATCGTAGAGTTCCGCGCTCGCGAACTCCTGGGTGCCGCTGGCGTTATTTCCGCCCGCAACCAGCACCTTGCCGTCGGCCAGCAAGGTCGCGCGATGGTTTGCGCGTCCGCGGGTCATCCGGCCGACTGTCATAGACCAGGTACCACTCGCCGGATCGTAGAGTTCCGCGCTGCGCAGAACGCCGTTGAAGCTGGTATCAAAACCGGCTGCGACAAGTACTTTGCCATCTGCCAACAAAGTCGCTGTATGGAAGAATCGTCCTTGGGCAAGGCTGCCGGTAGCAGACCAGGTCCCGGTTGCCGGGTCATACAATTCTGTTGTGGAGACACCAGCGCCACCTGCCACAAGCACTTTTCCGGTAAGTAGTAGTGTCGCGGTATGAGCCCCTCTTGGAACAATGAGGCTGCCCGTCGTCGCCCAAGTTCCGCTCGCCGGGTCATAGAGTTCGCAACTGCCGCCGTCATCTCCTCCTGCGACAAGTACTTTGCCGCTGGGCAATAAAGTTGCGGTTTGACTTGAACGTGCGGTGGCGAGGCTGCCGGTCTCCTGAAATTCTAAAGAAAGAGCCGCGCACGGCTGCGCGAGTGCGAACGTTGCGCTCGCTATTAGTGATTGAATTGCGATGCGAGTCGGTACTTTTGAAAAAGCCGGGCGAAGTTTGGCACTAACACAATAAAGCCCTTTCATATCGTCACTTTTGGATTTTTCTGCGGTTTGATTCTGCGAAGATGAAATTCGTGTTGGTTTGATCCCCGAGATAGCCCATCACACAGAACAATCTAGTGCGGCCAGGGCTGGCCGCGATTAAGCGGCGCTCAGCACAAGAATGTCAATATGAAATTTCTGAGCGCGTTAGTTGCCTAACGATTTTCTCGACAATCTTGCCGCTTGTTCTCAGGGGTGGCGCCTATCTTGAGCCCATGTCCTTGCTCATCCCCGGGAGAGCCGAGCAGGTGCCCAAGACGCCTTGGAATTTTACCAGCTCTACTTCCTGGCCGTTCAGCTCGCCGACAATTTTCGGGCGCCGATGCTCTGTAAAAGCGGCAAATTTTTCTCTCAGGCTCACCTTTTCCATTGCCCGCACCAAAGCACGTCGCGCTCTCGTGTTTTCGTTTTGCAATCGCCCGGCGCTCTCCGATGATTCCTCCCCATGGCGGAACTTTCCAAGGCTTACGAACCGCGGGCGGTCGAAGAAAAATGGTACGCGCATTGGCTCGCGCAAAACTTTTTCACGGCCGATCCTGCCTCGCCCAAGCCGGCTTTCTCGATTGTGATTCCGCCGCCGAACATCACCGGCGTGCTCACGCTCGGGCACGTTTTGAACAACACCATCCAGGATATTCTCGCCCGCCGCGCGCGCATGTCGGGCAAGGAAGTGCTTTGGCTGCCCGGTATGGACCACGCCGGCATCGGCACCCAGACCGCGGTGGAAAAATGGCTTCGCAAAAACGAGGGCGTGACGCGGCATGACCTCGGGCGCGAAGAATTTCTGCGTCGCGTTCTGGAATGGCAGGACAAACACGGCGGCATCATCATCGGCCAGCTCAAGCGCCTGGGTTGTTCCTGCGATTGGTCGCGCCAGCGTTACACGTTCGATGACGCTTATATCGGCGCGGTC
>Ga0070671_100005456_pt1 | contig 10154 bp, 11 predicted proteins | sample KBSS73metaG_FD_65341 | JGI IMG/M metagenome (GOLD analysis project Ga0070671, IMG submission 65341) | Switchgrass rhizosphere microbial communities from Kellogg Biological Station, Michigan, USA - KBS S7-3 metaG | ecosystem: Host-associated > Plants > Roots > Rhizosphere > Soil ... | reverse complement strand
CCGCCCTTGCCGATGACGTCGCGGATCTTCTCCGGGTTGATCTTCATCGTGTACAGGCGCGGCGCGAACTGCGACACCTCCTGCTTGGCGCCGCCCATCGCCTCCTGCATCTTGCCGAGGATGTGCAGGCGCGCTTCCTTGGCCTGCGCGAGGGCGACCTGCATGATCTCCTTGGTGATGCCCTGGATCTTGATGTCCATCTGGAGCGCGGTCACGCCGGTCGTCGTGCCAGCGACCTTGAAGTCCATGTCGCCGAGGTGATCCTCGTCGCCGAGGATGTCGGTCAGCACGGCGAAGCGGTTGCCTTCCTTGATCAGGCCCATCGCGATGCCGGCGACGTGCGCCTTGAGCGGCACGCCGGCGTCCATCATCGCCAGGCAGCCGCCGCACACCGACGCCATCGACGACGAGCCGTTCGACTCGGTGATCTCCGAGACGATCCGCATCGAGTACGGGAACTCGACTCGGTCCGGCAGCACCGCGACGAGCGCGCGCTTGGCGAGACGGCCGTGGCCGATCTCGCGCCGCTTCGGCGAGCCGACGCGGCCGGTCTCGCCGGTCGCGAACGGCGGCATGTTGTAGTGGAGCATGAAGTGCTCGTGGAACTCGCCGGCGAGCGCGTCGATGCGTTGCGAATCGCGGTCGGTGCCGAGCGTCGCGATGACCAGCGCCTGCGTCTCGCCGCGCGTGAAGAGCGCCGAGCCGTGGGCACGCGGCAGGAGGCCGGTGCGGATCTCGATCGGCCGGACGGTGCGGGTGTCGCGGCCGTCGATGCGAGGCTCGCCCGAGAGGATCTGGTCGCGGACGATCTTGGCCTCGATGTCGAACAGGATGTTGTCGACCTTGACCTTGTCGACCGTCGCGCCGCCTTCCGCGAGCGCGGCCAGGGTCGCCGTCGTCACGTCGCGCGTCGCCTGCGTGCGCGCCTGCTTCGAGCGGATCTGGTAGGCCTCGCGGAGCTTCGACTCGGCGACGCCGCGAACCTGCGCGATGAAGGCCTCGTCCTTGGCGGGCGCCTGCCAGTCCCACATCGGCTTGCCGGCTTCCTTGACCAGCTCGTTGATCGCCGCGATCGCGACGTTGCCCTGCTCGTGGCCGAAGACGACGCCGGCGAGCATGATCTCCTCGCTCAGCTGCTTGGCTTCCGATTCGACCATCAGCACCGCGGCCTGGGTGCCGGCGACGATCAGGTCCATCTGCGTCTCGGCCATCTGCGCCTTCGACGGGTTGAGGACGTACTGGCCGCCGATGTAGCCGACGCGCGCCGCGCCGATCGGACCGTTGAACGGAATTCCCGACAGCGCCAGCGCCGCGCTCGCGCCGATCAGCGACGGGATGTCGGCGGCGACCTCCGGGTTCAGCGACAGGACGTGGATGACGACCTGCACCTCGTTGTAGAAGCCCTCCGGGAAGAGCGGACGCAGCGGCCGGTCGATCAGGCGCGACGTCAGCGTCTCGAGCTCGCTCGGGCGACCCTCGCGCTTGAAGAAGCTGCCCGGGATCTTGCCGGCGGCGTAGGTCTTCTCGATGTAGTCGACGGTCAGCGGGAAGAAGTCCTGGCCGGGCTTGGCGTCCTTCCTGGCGACGACGGTGGCGAGGACGACGGTGTCATCGACCGAGACGACAACCGCGCCGCCGGACTGGCGCGCGATCTCGCCGGTCTCGAGCGTGACCGTCTGCTGGCCCCATTGGAACGTCTTGGTGACCTTGTTGAAGATGCTCATGTTGTCTTGCTCCGATTCGTGACGGGCGCCATTCGGGCGGCGCCGACACCCGGGATCAGAGGCCTGGCGCAATGCCATTCCAAGGCTGCTCGCCGCAGACGGGGCGAACATCGGTGGAATGACACGGCGACGCCGCTTGGCCGCTGCGTCCCACATGCCCGCGCGCCACCGGAAGTCCCAGTCGGCTGCGGGCGGCGGCCATCGCTTACTTGCGAAGGCCGAGCTTCTGGATCAACGCCGTGTAGCGCTCGGCGTCGGTGTCCTTCAGATACGCGAGCAGGCTCTTCCTGCGGTTGACCATCTTCAGCAGGCCGCGGCGGCCGTGGTGGTCCTTGAGGTGGGTCTTGAAGTGCGGCGTGAGCTCGTTGATCCGGTCGGTGAGCAAGGCGACTTGCACCTCGGTCGATCCGGTGTCGTTGCCGGCACGAGCGTGCGCCTTGACGATCTCGGCCTTGTGTTCGGTGGTGGCGGGCATCTCGTTTCCTGGGTGCGAACCGAGCGCCGCCATCGAAGCGGGTGCTGCGGTTCCGGGGTGTCGACTTGCGATCGCCGGTGAAACCGACCGGCGTCGTGCGGGGCTCGCTGCGAGGCAGCAAGCGCGAAATTATAGCGCGAGGAAGCGGGCGAGCCGGTCCGCGCCTTCGCTCAGCCGACGAGGATCGTGCGACGCGAAGCACCAGCGCAGCCAGCCCTCGCCCTCGGCGCCGAACGCCGCGCCCGGCGCCAGGCCGATGCCGGCGTGCTCGACCAGGCGCTTCGCGAAGGAGAGCGAATCTTCGCTGCCGGGCGCGCGGAAGAACGCATAGAGCCCGCCGGGAGGGGTTGCGACCTCGACCCCGGGCAGCGCGAGCAGGCGCGGCAGCAAGGTATCGCGGCACGCCTTCAACCGCTCGACCAGGCCGGGAACGAATGCATCGGCGTTCGCCAGCGCAGCGAGGCCGGCGCGCTGGACGAACACCGGCGCGCACGACGTGTTGAACTCGATCAGCTTGGCAAGCGCAGGCGCCATTCCGGTCGGCAGCACCAGCCAGCCGAGGCGCCAGCCGGTCATGAGGAAGCTCTTCGAGAAGCTGTGGACGACGATCAGGCGATCGTCGGCGCCGGCGATGTCGAGGAAGCTGGGGGCGGCGGCGCGCGAGCGAGCCTGGCCGAATGCGTCGCCGGTCGCGCTCGCGCTGCCCTCGCCCGCCGCTCCGAAGAAGATTCGCTCGTAGACCTCGTCGGCGACGATCCAGGTGCCGGTCGAGCGACAGTGGGCCATCAGCAATTCCTGCTCGGCGCGGGTGAGCGTCCAGCCGGTCGGGTTGTTGGGCGAGTTGACGAGGAGTACGCGAGTGCGATCGGTCACCGCGCGCTTGAGCGCATCGACGTCGAGGCGCCAAGCGCCGTCTCGGCCGGGACGCAACCCGAACCTCGTGACGTGCGCCCCGAGGATTGCCGGCTGCGCCGTCAGGTTCGGCCACACGGGAACGACGGCGACGACTTCGTCGCCGGGGCCGACCAGCGACTGCATCGCCAGCATGAGCGCGCTCACGCCCGACGATGTCACGGCGATGCGGTCGCTGCCGACGACGGGATGAAGCGAGCCGACATAGCCGGCGATGGCCTCGCGCAGCTCCGCGAGGCCGAGGTTGTGTGAATAGAAGGTCTCGCCGTCGGCGATCGACTTCGCGGCCGCGTCCCGGATGAACTGCGGCGTCGGCTCGTCGCTCTCGCCGAACCAGAACGCGAGCACGTCGTCGCGACCCATCGCCGCATTGGCGACCTCGCGGATCTTCGACGCGGGCAGCTGGTCGATCAGGGGTCTCATGGCGACCTCAGGCGGCGATGAGCGGCCAGCGCGGCCGGACGTCGAAGGCGTAGTCCGGCGATGTCTCGGCGATGCCGCGCTGCCATCGCATGGCTGCGGCGAGCGCGATCATCGCGCCGTTGTCGGTGCAGAGCGCCAGCTCCGGAAAGTGGAGCCGAGCCTGGCGCTTATCGCATTCCTGGCGCAGGCGGGCGCGCAGCGCGACGTTGGCGCCGACGCCGCCGGCGACGACGAGCCGGTCGCAGCCCGTCGCCGCGAGGGCCGCCATCGTCTTGTGCGCCAGGACATCGACGATGGCCGCCTGCGTCGACGCGGCGAGGTCTGCGCGGGCCTGCTCGCAGGTCGAGTCGAGACGGGCCGCGTGCGTACGCACGGCCGTCTTCAGGCCGGCGAACGAGAAGTCGAGCGAATCGCGCTGCAGCAACGGCCGGGGCAGCGCATACGCTTGGGGATCCCCGAACTCCGCAAGTCGCGCCAACGCGGGACCGCCCGGATATCCCAGGCCGAGCAGCTTGGCCGATTTGTCGAACGCCTCGCCGGCGGCGTCGTCGATGGTGTCGCCGAGAAGCTCGTAGGCCCCGACATCCCTGACCTTCAGAAGCTGGGTGTGGCCGCCGGAGACGAGGAGCGCGACGAAAGGAAAGGCAGGCGGATCGGTGGAGAGGAACGGGGACAGGAGATGGCCTTCGAGGTGATGAATGCCAATGGCAGGACGCCCGAGCGCCGCGGCCAGCGAGCAGGCCACCCCGGCGCCGACGAGAAGCGCGCCCGCCAGGCCCGGGCCGCGCGTGTAGGCGACGGCGTCGACGTCCGTGCGGCTGAGCTTCGCGTCGCCGAGCACCTGGGCGAGCAGCGGCACCACGCGACGGATGTGGTCGCGCGACGCAAGTTCCGGAACTACGCCGCCGTAGGGCGCGTGCAGCTTGACTTGGCTATGGAGCGCCTCGGCGGCCAGCCGGGGGGCAGCGCTTCCTTCGGCAACGACGAGAGCGACGCCGCTCTCGTCGCAGGACGTTTCAATACCGAGAACATTCACAGCCCAAGTCTAGGGCTCTGTGAATCCTGCAGTTTCACGCCATGGACTCGACCGGCCGTGCATCACCAGTTGGCGCCGGGACCGTCTGGGACCACCATCGCTCCCGCCACCTGCGAGAGCGCCTCGTCGTCAAGTTCGACGACCGCTTGCGGCGATGATGAATCTAGTAGCGAGGGGGGGATGAATCCTTCGGACTCTTGCATGGTGCCTCCTGTGTGCGGTCCAGCCGCGGACAAGAGCATTGCACCAAGGGTACGGAATCGAAGGAACTGTTAACTCTTACAGTTGTTGGCAGCCGGCCAAAGGGATACGCCTAGCGTATCAAGCCCAGTCGCAACGCCTTGAGGACGGCCTGGTGCTTGTTCACGCAGTCTAGTTTGTGAGTGGCATTGTTGACGTGGAGCGCAGCAGTTCGCTCGCTGATTCCAAGGAGGTTTCCGACCTCCCACGCGGTCTTCCCTTCCATCGTCCAGCGCAGCGTTTCCAACTCTCTCGGCGTCAGCGAGGGCGCGTTTGGAGAGCTGGGTGCCGGGGTGAGAATTCGCAACGCCGCGTCCTGCGCATGCACGGCAAACAGCTGTAGATCCGCTACCAGGCGGGTGACCTCCACCGGATCCGGCGGCACCGGCTTGTCGCGATCAACGCCGAGAAAGAAATGCCTGCCGTCCGGCAGATGCAGGGCCATGGCGATGCCCGAGCAGTAGCCGAACCGGGCCTGGGCCTCCCACAGCTCACCGACACCTCTCTCCGCGTAGGTCGACTGGTCCCAGATGATCGGAACGCTTTGACGCTTGCAGTGCTGCATAACCGGGTCGCGTCGGTTCTTGTTGGGATCTTCAAAGATGTCCCTGTAGCCGAGCGGCGTGTTGTCTACGGTGATGAATTCGGCTTCACCGAGAAGATGGTCGATGACGACTGTGGCGGACACGGTTTCGAATCCGAGCCGCTTGGTGAAATTCACCACCTCGCTCTGAAACTCGTCCCGATTGCTCGTCCGCAAGACCGACGTGAAACCGCTGTCAAGCATGACGCCTCAACCTTGGGCTCGTGTCGGCATGGAACGACGTGAACTTTTGCGCATCACCCTGACAACTCTGACAGCTTGCAAGCTCTGAATCGCTTGCCACACTGCCGACCTGACCTCTGACAAGGAAGCCAACATCGACTCGACTACAGTGATGACACCCGCGTGGATCGTCTGTGCGTGGCCCCCTATATTGTGGCAGGCGAGCCGCGCGCCTCAGCTTCACCTCACCCACCTCGGCACGCGAGTGCTGAATTTCGGCGACCAAGGAAGCCCTTGCACAGGGCAAACCCTGTGGGGAGACGAGAGCGAGGATCGCTCGGCCGGCGTCGCCTGGGACTGGGTTCGCCTGATGCCCGGCGTCGTCGCAATGTCCGACCCGCTCGGTCTCGTGACCAACCTCAAGCTCCTCGACGACCAGGGAGAGGCCCTCACCAACCTGGAAGCGGCGGTTCGGCTGCACCAGCTCGTCCATGCCCTGCCGTGGCAATCCGAGGTGCAGCGCGCGCTTCATCAGGTCGCCTCGTAGCTGCGTCACGGCCGCGATTGATGCCCTAGATTGCCGCGACCGTCCAGCGGGCGCGTGGCGCGGACCGTTGCAAATATCACGAAGGGCTTGCAAACAATGCTTTCTGCCGATCTGCGCGACGGTTAGGCTTCCTTCCCGCGCTGCTTCTTGCCTCGCGTCCCCCAAAGCCGCTGCCCTCGTCGATGAAAGAGTACCGCCTCCTCGCCTGGCCGGAGCTTCCGGCCGAGTACCGGCGCACGGCCCATCGCCGCGCACTGAGCGAGATGTCGCAGCGCTTCATGAGCCTGCCCAAGCTGGTCGAGGTCAGCGGGCTGCGGAAGTCGGAGATTCGCGCCTTCGTCGACATGCTCGACGCCCGCGCCGTGATCATCGACCGCGACACGACGGCGCCCGATTCGTTCTTCGACTCGATCAGCCCGCTCGGCTGGCTGCGCCGGGCGATGAACTCCGGGCAGGCGCGCCGCTAGCAGCCTTCCCGCGGCTGCACATCGGCGCGCGCATTGCGCCGCCTCAGTGCTTTTCCTTGGCGTGGTTGATCGAGTACTTCGGGATCTCGACCGTGACGTCGCTGCGCGCCAGGATCGCCTGACACGACAGCCGCGACGTCGGCTCGAGCCCCCAGGCGCGGTCGAGAAGGTCCTCCTCGCTCTCGTCGGGCTCGCCGAGCGAGGCATAGCCGTCGCGAACGACGACATGGCACGTCGTGCACGCGCAGCTCATCTCGCACGCGTGCTCGATGGCGATGCCGTTCTCGAGCAGCGCCTCGCAGATCGATTCGCCCGGCTGGGCCGCGATCTCGCGTCCGTCGGGACAGTATTCGGAATGCGGCAGGACCTTGATCTTCGGCATCGTCAGAGGTCCTCGACGCGACGTCCGGCGAGCGCCCGGCGGATGCCGCGATTCATGCGCTCGGCGGCGAACGACTCGGTGGCTTCGGAGAGCGCCTTCAGCGACCGCTCGATCGAATCCCGGTCGTTGCCGGCCCGCGCCGCCCGCAACGCACTCGAGGCACGATCGATCTCGGCGCGCTCTTCGGTCGAAAGCAGCTCGCCGTCGACCGCCAGCGCCGAGGCGATCGCAGCGAGCAGGCGATCGGCGTCGACCTGCGCCTCGCGCAGGGCGCGCGCGGCCATGTCTTCTTCGGCGTGGCCGAAGCCTTCGCTCAGCATCCGCGTGATCTCGTCGTCCGAGAGCCCGTAGCTCGGCTTGACCGTCACTGACGCCTCGACCCCCGAGGTCTCCTCGCGCGCCTCGACGCTGAGCAGCCCGTCGGCGTCGACAGTGAAAGTGACCTCGATCCGCGCCGCGCCGGCGACCATCGGCGGGATGCCGCGCAGCTCGAAGCGCGCCAGCGAGCGGCAGTCGGCGACCAGGTCGCGCTCGCCCTGGACGACGTGGATCGACATCGCCGACTGGCCGTCCTGGAACGTCGTGAAGCTCTGCGCCCGCGCCGTCGGGATCGGGCTGTTGCGTTCGATGATCCGCTCGACCAGGCCGCCCATCGTCTCGATGCCGAGCGAGAGCGGCACGACGTCGAGCAGCAGGAGGTCGCCGGCACCGGCATTGCCGGCGAGCGCGTCGGCCTGGCGCGCCGCGCCGAGCGCGACGACCTGGTCGGGATCGAGGTTGGTCAGAGGTTCGCGGCCGAAGAACTCGCCGACCGCGCGGCGGACGAGCGGCATCCGGGTCGAGCCGCCGACCAGGACGATGCCGTCGATCGCGGCCTTGTCGACCTTGGCGTCGCGAACCACCTGGCGCACCGCGGCGATCGTTCGATCGATGAACGGCCTGGCGATCGCTTCGAGATCGCCGCGCTCGATCGGCTGAGCCACTTCGGCTCTGGCGACGGTGCAGCGAAAGACGCCACGCTCGTCGCCCGAGAGCGCTTCCTTGACGGCGCGCGCGGCGATGACAGCGGCGCGGCGATCGCCGGCGCTCTCGGCGCGAACACCGGCGCGTGCGAGCGCCCAGTCGGCGAGCGCGGCGTCGATGTCGTCGCCGCCGAGCGCCGAGTCGCCGCCCGTGGCGACGACCTCGAACACGCCGCCCGTCATCCGCAGCAGCGAGATGTCGAAGGTGCCGCCGCCGAGGTCGTAGACGGCATACAGGCCCTCGCTGGCGTTGTCGAGTCCGTAGGCGATCGATGCCGCGGTCGGCTCGCTGATCAGGCGCAGGACGTTCAGGCCGGCGAGCTCGGCGGCGTCCTTGGTCGCCTGGCGCTGGGCGTCGTCGAAGTAGGCGGGGACGGTGATGACGGCGCCGTGGAGCTCGGCGTCGAAGGTGTCCTCGGCGCGCTGGCGCAGGGTGGCCAGGATCTCGGCCGAGACCTCGACCGGCGACTTGACTCCAGCGGCCGTGCGCAGGCGCACCATTCCCTCGGCCGAGTCGACGAAGTCGTAGGCCAGCCGACCCGCGTTCGACACGTCGGCGAGGCCGCGGCCCATCAGCCGCTTCACCGAGACGATGGTGTTGGTCGGGTCGCTCACCGCGCCGGCAAGCGCGTCGCGGCCGACGCGCGTCGTGCCGTCGGCGAGATAGCGAACGGCAGAAGGCAGGATGACCTCGCCGTCGCGATCGGGAAGGCACTCGGCGACGCCGCTGCGCACCGCGGCGACGAGCGAGTGCGTCGTGCCGAGGTCGATGCCGACCGCGTGACGGCGCGCATGCGGGTCGGGCGACTCGCCGGGCTCCGAGATCTGCAGCAGCGCCACGTCAGCCCTCGAGCGCGACGAGGCGATCGTCGACGTCGGCCGCGAAGCGCTCGATGAACATCAGCGCCCTCACCTGCTCGGCGGCGGCGGCGAAATCGCGTCGCTCGTCGAGCTCGCCCGCGAGGCGTTCGTAGGCGACCCGCCGCTCGTTCGCGAGCTCGCGCGCAAGCGCATCGACTTGCTCGCGCGAGGCGGCGTCGTCGAGCGACTCGCGCCACGCCATCTGCCGGCGCAGGAACTCGAGCGGCATAGCGGTGTTGTCCTCGGCGCGCACCGGCGCGCCGGCGAGCTCGCACAGATAGGCGGCGCGCTTGAGCGGATCGCCGAGCCGCGCGTACGCCTCGTTGACCCGCACCGCCGATTGCATCGCCGCGCGCCTCGACGCGGCATCGGCGCCGGCAAAGCGATCGGGATGCACCTCGGCCTGGAGCGCACGCCGCCGCGAGTCGAGCTCGCCGCGGTCGAGAGCGAAGCGGGGCGGCAGTCCGAACAGCTCGAAGTCGTCGTTGGCGAGGTTCATGTCGACAAAAGAGAAGGGCCCGCGCAGCGGGCCCGCCGGATTTCAGCGAAGCGTCGAATCTCCGAAGCGACCCGCTACACCCGGAACGACTCGCCGCAGCCGCAGCGGTCCTTCTCGCGCGGATTGCGGAACTTGAAGCCTTCGTTCAGGCCTTCGCGGACGAAATCGAGCTCGGTGCCGTCGATGTACGGCAGACTCTTCGGGTCGACGCCCACCTTGACTCCATGGTCCTCGAAGACGTGGTCCTCGGGAGCGAACTCGTCGGCGTACTCGAGCTTGTAGGCGAGGCCCGAGCAGCCGGTCGTCTTGACGCCCAGGCGCACGCCCACGCCCTTGCCGCGCCGGCCGAGGTAGCGCGAGACGTGCCGCGCCGCCGCTTCGGTGAGCGTGACCGACATCAGCCCAGCGCCTCGACCGTGGCGGCGGTCGCCACCGGCGCGGCCGGATTCTTGGCCTTGTAGTCGCTCACCGCCGCCTTGATCGCATCCTCGGCGAGGATCGAGCAATGGATCTTGACGGGAGGCAGCGCGAGCTCGCTCGCGATCTGCGTGTTCTTGATCGTCAGCGCCTCGTCGAGCGACTTGCCCTTGACCCACTCGGTGACGAGCGAGCTCGACGCGATCGCCGAGCCGCAGCCGTAGGTCTTGAACTTGGCGTCCTCGATCAGGCCGGTCTCGCGATTGACCTTGATCTGCAGCTTCATCACGTCGCCGCAGGCCGGCGCGCCGACCATGCCGGTGCCGACCGAGTCGTCGCCCTTGGCGAACGAGCCGACGTTGCGCGGATTCTCGTAGTGCTCT
>Ga0070671_100005455_pt1 | contig 10154 bp, 11 predicted proteins | sample KBSS73metaG_FD_65341 | JGI IMG/M metagenome (GOLD analysis project Ga0070671, IMG submission 65341) | Switchgrass rhizosphere microbial communities from Kellogg Biological Station, Michigan, USA - KBS S7-3 metaG | ecosystem: Host-associated > Plants > Roots > Rhizosphere > Soil ... | reverse complement strand
CACTACATTGGCGAGATGCTGCGCGCCCGCGGTCTCGCCGTGAGCCGCCTGGCGCGCGGCGTGCCCGTCGGCGGCGAGCTCGAGTACGTCGACGCGGGCACGCTCGCGCAAGCCCTACGCGAACGCCGCAGGATCGCCGGCTGAGGGGGCGCCGCCCGTCGGGCCGCGGCGGCGCATTCGCCGCGCCGCGTGGCTATAATCGCGAGCCATCGGAATCGCCGTGACCCGCCGGATGTTCGCGCGGGGGAAACGTACGTTGCAAAACGGCACGACTGACAGTGCTGCCGGTAAACCCATTGCGCCGCCCAGGCGCATCCAGGAGGAACGATGACCAAAGCTCCAAAGCAACCCGCGTCACGCACTGCGGTGCGCACGCGCCGCGGATTCCTGAAGACCGCGGGCGGGGCCGCCGCCGGCATGGCGACGCTCGGCTTCCCGATGATCGCCAAGTCGCAGGGCCCGATCTCGATGAAGTGGCAGTCGACGTGGCCGTCGAAGGACATCTTCCACGAGTACGCGCTCGACTACGCGAAGAAAGTGAACGACATGACGGGCGGCGAGCTGCGCATCGAGGTGCTGCCGGCGGGCGCCGTCGTGCCCGCGTTCGGGCTGCTCGAGGCCGTCTCCAAAGGCACGCTCGACGGCGGCCACGGCGTGCTCGTCTACCACTACGGCAAGCAGACCGCGCTGGCGCTGTGGGGCTCGGGCCCCGCCTTCGGCATGGACTCGAACATGCTGCTGTCGTGGCATCGCTACGGCGGCGGCAAGGAGCTGCTGGCGAAGCTCTACAGCTCCATCGGCGCCAACGTCGTGTCGTTCCCGTATGGCCCGATGGCGACGCAGCCGCTCGGCTGGTTCAAGAAGCCCATCACCAAGGCCGAGGACTTCAAGGGCCTCAAGTACCGCACCGTCGGCATCTCGATCGACGTGTTCACCGGCATGGGCGCGGCGGTGAACGCGCTGCCCGGCGGCGAAATCGTCCCGGCGATGGACCGCGGCCTGCTCGACGCGGCCGAGTTCAACAACATGTCGTCGGACCGCACGCTCGGGTTCCCGGACGTGTCGAAGGTCTGCATGCTGCAGAGCTTCCACCAGAACGCCGAGCAGTTCGAGATCATGTTCAACAAGGCGCGTTACGACGCGCTGCCGGACAAGATGAAGTCGGTGATCGCGTTCGCGGTGGACGCGGCCTCCGCCGACCTGTCGTGGAAGGCGATCGACCGCTACTCGAAGGACTATGTCGAGCTGCAGTCGAAGGACAAGGTCAAGTTCTACAAGACGCCCGATTCCATCCTGCAGAAGCAGATGGAGATCTACGACACGGTCACGGCGAAGAAGTCGAGCGAGAACCCGCTGTTCAAGGAGATCCTCGAATCGCAGCTCGCCTTCGCCGAGCGGGCGGTGCGGTGGGACATGGACAACAACGTCAACCGCCGCATGGCGTACAACCACTACTTCGGGGCGAAGAGCGCGCCGCCGAAGAAGACCTGACGCGCCGTTGACCTAGACGGACGGATGCGCCGGGGCGGCGAGCCTGGGCGCATCCGCTTTTCCACCGCTCGCCGTGCCCGAGGATTCCCCGCGATGAAAGTCCAGCGGCTGCTCGCCACTGCCGACCGCATCAGCACGTTCGCCGGCAAGACGTTCGCCTGGCTGATCGTCCTGCTGATGCTCGTGGTGTGCGTCGAGGTCTTCAAGCGGTACATCATGAACGCGCCGACGGCGTTCATCTACGACATCAACAACATGATGTACGGCACGCTGTTCATGATGTGCGGCGCCTACACGCTCGCGCAGAACGGCCACGTCCGCGGCGATTTCCTGTACGGGTCGATGAAGCCCCGGATGCAGGCGTCGCTCGACCTCGCGCTCTACATCCTGTTCTTCCTGCCCGGGATCATCGCGCTCGTGAAGGCAGGCTACGACTACGCCGGCGATTCCTGGCGAATCCGCGAGCACTCGAACGTCACCGCCGACGGCCCGCCGGTCTACCAGTTCAAGACGGTCATCCCCATCGCCGGCGCGCTCGTGCTGCTGCAGGGGCTGGCGGAGATCCTCCGCTGCGTCGTCTGCCTCCGCACCGGCGAGTGGCCGGCGCGCCTCAAGGACGCCGAGGAGATCGACGTGGTGGAAGAGCAGCTCGCCGGCAGCACGTACGTGGACGAGGAATCGCGCAAGTACGCGATCGAGCGGGCGAAGGACATCGACGAGACCGCGCGCCAGCGCGGCATGGGCGGAGAGACGCAGCTATGACGACCGCGACGGGAGCGCGCCAATGAGCGATCCGGCGCTTGGCATGACGATGCTCGGGCTCATCGTCGTCGTGATCATGATGGGCTTCCCCACGGCGTTCACGCTGATGGGCCTCGGCATGTTCTTCGGCTTCATCGCGATGTACCAGCCCGGCCAGCCGTGGACCGAGAACCGCGTGTTCGACCTGATGGTCGAGCGCACGTACGGCGCGATGACCAACGAATCGCTGATCTCGATCCCGCTGTTCGTGCTGATGGGTTACGTGATGGAGCGGGGGGCGCTCGTCGACAAGATGTTCTACAGCATCCAGCTCGCGTTCAGGCGCGTGCCCGGATCGCTGGCCGTCGCGACGCTGATCGTCTGCACGTTCTGGGGCATCGCCAGCGGCCTCGTCGGCGCCGTCGTGGTTCTGATGGGCGTCATCGCATTCAACCCGATGCTGAAGGCCGGCTACGACGTCAAGCTCGCGTCGGGCGTCATCACGGCCGGGGGCACGCTCGGCATCCTCATTCCGCCGTCGGTGATGATCATCGTGTACGCCGCCGTCGCGGGGCAATCGGTGGTGAAGCTGTACGCGTCGGCGATGTTCCCCGGGTTCTTCCTCGCGCTGCTGTACCTCATCTACGTCGTCGGCTGGGCAATCCTCGATCCGAAGGTGGCGCCGAAGGTGACCACCGCCATTCCGGTGCCGGCGTGGCTGCGCTCGTTCGCAGCGGCGTACTCGCCGCGCGTCGCGTTCGGCGTCATCGCGGCGCTGTTCCGGCCGAAGGCCGCCGCGGCGATCGTCACCGAGAAGGGGCCGCTCAACTACCGCCGGCTGGTCCAGAACTTCCTGTATCTCATCTTCCCGCTGGCGCTGGTCGCGATCACGCTGTGGGGCGTCTGGTGGTACGTCGTCATCCACCAGCAGGCCGAGGCCGACGCGATACGCCCGGCGGCGATGGCGGCCGCCAAGCCGGCGCCGGCGCCCGCCGCCCCGATCGAAAAGTCCGCCGGCGACGAAGCGCCGCAGGAGCTCGGGGCGCAAGGCGAGGCGGGGGCCTCGCCCGTGGAGCGCGCCGCCGACCAGCTGGAGGAGATGGGCGACCCCGAGCTCGCCAAGGCCGCCGCCGCACCCGTGGACGCCGGGCCACCGCCCCAGTTCTTCACGTGGTTCTGGGCGATCGTCGGCGCGGTCGCGCTCATGATGATCTGGTACTACTGGACGATGCGCGTCGAGCAGTTCGAGCTGCTGAAGCTGATGACGTCGTCGGTGATGCCGCTCGGCATCCTCACGCTCGTCGTCCTGGCGGTGATCCTGTTCGGCATCACCACCGCCACCGAATCGGCGGCGATCGGGGCGGCCGGCGCGTTCCTGATGGGCTTCCAGGCGAAGACGCTCAATTTCCAGCGCATCAAGGAATCGGTCTTCCTCACTGCGAAGACCACGTCCATGGTGTGCTGGCTGTTCGTCGGCTCGGCGCTCTTCTCCGCAGTGTTCGCGCTGCTCGGCGGCCAGCAGCTTGTGGAGCGGTGGGTGCTGTCGTTCAACCTGTCGCCGATCCAGTTCATGATCGTGTCGCAGGCGATCATCTTCATCCTCGGCTGGCCGCTCGAGTGGACGGAGATCATCGTGATCTTCGTGCCGATCTTCCTGCCGCTGCTGAAGCATTTCAACATCGACCCCATCCTCTGGGGCACGCTGGTGTTCGTGAACCTGCAGGCGGCATTCCTGTCGCCGCCGGTGGCGATGTCGGCGTTCTACCTGAAGGGCGTGTCGCCGCCCCACGTGACGCTGAACCAGATCTTCGCGGGCATGATGCCGTACATGCTGATCGTCATTGTGTGCATGGTGATCATGTATGTCTGGCCGGGCATGACGCTCTGGCTCCCGAACTACCTGTACGGCGGTGGCGGCTAGGGAGGAACCCTCATTGCGCGCTGGCCGGGGAGGGGAGTACCCTCGATGGACGCCAGATCCTAAGCGTCGCACTCCCGGAGGATCGACGATGCTCGTCAGCGAAATCCTGCGCATCAAGGGCAACACGCTGTTCACCGCCGGTCCCGACGGCGACGTCCTCGACGCCGTCGCGGTGATGGCGCAGCACGACATCGGCTCGCTCGTCATCATGGATCGCGGCCGCATGGCGGGCCTCCTCACGTTCGCCGAAGTGCTGCGCGCGCTCGCCGATCGGCAGGGCACGCTCGGCGGCCTCACGATCGGCGCGATCTGCCAGCGCGACCCGCTCACCGCCACGCCGCACCTCGACGTGATGGAGCTGCGGCGGACGATGCTCGAGCGGCACGCGCGCTACGTGCCGGTGATGGAAGGCACCACGCTGCAGGGCGTGGTCTCGTTCCACGACGTCGCGAAGGCGGTGTACGAGGAGCAGAGCTTCGAGAACCGGATGCTGAAGTCCTACATCAAGGACTGGCCGGAGACCGAAGGACAGTAGCGCCGCTGCGCGCCGTCCCCGCGCCGCCGTCAGGCCTGCAGCAGGAAGATCGCGGGCCGGCGGTCGAAGCGCGCGCCATCCACGTTGCGCCATGCGCCCGCCGTGCGGCGCTCGATCGCTTCGGAGTCGAGCGTCAGGTCCGCGGCCACGCACACCATCGTCGCCGGCGCGAGCGTCGCGCCCAGCGCCTGCAGCAGCGCCGCGTTGCGATAGGGCGTCTCGATGAAGAGCTGCGTGCGGCCGTGCTGGCGCGAGTCGACCTCGAGCGCACGCAGCGCCGCCGCCCGCGCGTCGGGCTTGACCGGCAGGTAGCCGTGAAAGGCGAAATTCTGACCGCTCATGCCGGACGCCATCAGCGCGAGCAGGATCGCCGAAGGCCCCACCAGCGGCACGACGCGAACCCCCGCCGCGTGCGCGGCGCTCGCCAGCGCCGCGCCGGGATCGGCGACGCCGGGGCACCCGGCGTCGGACAGCATGCCCACGTCGTCGCCCGCTTGCGCCGGCGCCAGCAGCGACGCCAGCTCCGGCGGCGGCGCGCCGTCCGCGAGCGCGCGGATGTCGAGCGTCGCGATCGGCACGCCGACGTCGAGCGTCTTCAGGAACGCGCGCGCGGCCTTGGGCGTTTCCACCACCCAGTGCCGCAGGGTGCGCGCGACGTCGACCGTGCGCTGCGGAAGGACCGCCGCCGGCGGCGCCAGGCCCAGCAGGTTGGGGACGAGGTACAGCCGGCCGCTCATGGCGCGCCCGTCGCCGGGGCGTGGCCGATGACGGCGACACCCTCGGCGCGGAGGAGATCGATCAAGGCGATCAGCGGCAGCCCGATCAGCGCCGACGGATCGGCGCTCGAAATGCGCTCGAACAACGCGATGCCGAGCGCCTCCGAGCGCACGCTGCCGGCGCAGTCGAACGGCGCTTCGCGGATCAGGTAATCGGTGATGGCGGCGTCGTCCAGCGGGCGAAATACGCTGGTCACGTCGACGCGAACGCTGCGGCAGCGGCCGCTCGCCGCGTCGCACAGCGCCACGCCCGTACGGAACACGACCGTCTGTCCCGACAGCCGGCGCAGCTGCGCCAGCGCGCCGCCGAAATGGCCTGGCTTGCCGATGGGCTGCCCGTCGAGGTCCGCCACCTGGTCCGAGCCGATCACCAGGGCGTCGCGGTAGCGGGCCGCGACCGCCCGCGCCTTGGCCTCGGCGAGGCGAAGCGCGGTCGCGCCCGGCGTCTCCGCCGGCAGCGGCGCTTCGTCGATGCCCGGCACGGCAACCTCGAACGGCAGGCCCAGCCGGGCCAGCAATTCCTTGCGGTACCGGGAGCCCGACGCCAGCACCAGGGTTCGCTGCGGCGGTCCGGCGGGGTTGCCCCTTGTTTTATCGGCCATTTTTTGACAGGAATCGGCGTTTCCGCTATTATCCGACGTTTGCTTACGGCGCCTATAGAGCCGGCAAGTCCCGGCTTGGCAAGTCCAGGCTTGGCAAGTCCGGCGCCGGACAGTCCCGAACTATGGCAGAGCGTGTACCGGCCGAGCGGCCTCGCGGACGCTTCGATGCCTTTCGCCTGGCGCGGGACCGCGACACGCTGACCGGAACGGTCGACGCCGCGGAGCTGCCGCGAATCAGCGATCGCATCCTCGAAGGCCCCGCGCCGCTGGCGTGGCGCATCGACGGCGCGACGGATTCGCAGGGGCGTCCGGCGCTTTCGGTCACGCTCGACGGCCAGATCGAGCTCGAGTGCCAGCGTTGCCTGCAGGCGCTCGAGTGGCCGGTGCACCAGCGCACGTCGCTCGTGCTCGCGCGGGACGAGGCGGACATGGCCCGCCTCGACGCCGACAGCGACGACGAAGTCGTCCTGGCGGCGACGCCGCTCGATCCGGCGCAACTGGTCGAGGACGAACTGGTGCTGACGCTGCCGTACGCACCGCGACATCCGGATGGCGCTTGCGCGCCGCCGCAGGAAACACTGAGCGAAACCTAAGGAGAGCAACATGGCAGTCCAGCAGAACAAGAAGTCGCCGTCGAAGCGCGGCATGCATCGTGCGCACGATTTCCTCCCCACGCCCGCGCTCGCCGTCGAGCCGGTGAGCGGCGAGGTGCACCTGCGTCATCACATCAGCCCGAGCGGCTATTACCGCGGCAAGAAAGTCGTCAAGACCAAGGCCGACGAGTAATATCCGGGGCGCGCCTCTCGCGCCCTGCTGAGGGGAACGGCAACATTGCAGTCCAAGCGGCGCCCGCTCGTGCGGGCGCTGCCTCCCCGATCCGCCCGACGTCCCCGCCCATGCCCGTTACCGTAGCCGTCGACGCGATGGGAGGCGATCATGGCCCGTCGGTCACGGTGCCGGCGGCGCTGCGATTCCTCGAGGCCACGCCCGACGCCCGCGTCATCCTGGTGGGCCTCGCTGCGCCGCTCGAGGCCGCCATCGCGCGCGACAAGTCGCCCGCGCGCGAGCGCCTGTCGATACACGCCGCCACCGAAGTCGTCGACATGGACGAGCCGCCGGCCGACGCGCTGCGCAAGAAGAAGGATTCGTCGCTTCGCGTCGCCGTCAATCTCGTGAAGGACGGCGCCGCCGACGCCTGCGTCTCCGCCGGCAACACCGGCGCGCTGATGGCCATCGCGCGCTTCGTGCTGAAGACGCTCCCCGGCATCGACCGCCCCGCGATCGCGTCGCAGCTTCCCACGCGCAAGGGCGAGACCACCGCGCTCGATCTCGGCGCGAACGTGAACTGCACGGCGAGCCAGCTCGTGCAGTTCGCGCTGATGGGCAGCGCCCTCGTCTCGGCGGTCGCGGGCATCGAGCGTCCCACCGTCGGCCTCCTCAACATCGGCGAGGAGGACATCAAGGGCAACGAGGTGGTGAAGCAGACTGCCGAGCTCCTGAAGACGTCCGGCCTCAATTTCTACGGCAACGTCGAGGGCGACGACATCTACAAGGGCACGACCGACGTCGTCGTCTGCGACGGGTTCGTCGGCAACGTCATGCTGAAGACCTCCGAAGGCCTGGCGCAGATGCTCTACCAGATGCTGAAGGCCGAGTTCACGCGCAATCCGCTGACGCGGCTCGCGGCCATCGTCGCGTCGCCGGTGCTGTTGGGCTTCCGGCGCCGCATCGATCCCCGCCACTACAACGGCGCCACGCTGGTGGGCCTCAAGGGCGTGGTCGTGAAGAGCCACGGCGGCGCCGACGCCACCGCGTTCGGCGTGGCGCTCGCCAAGGCGCACGCCGAGGTGGCGAACGGCGTGCTCGACAAGATCGCGCAGCGGATCGCGGCGATGCCCGTCCCCGCAATGGCGGCCGCCGGCGGCGGCGTCGCGTCGACTCTTCCGCATGCCTAGCCGCATCGCCGGAACCGGTCGGTACCTGCCCGCGCAGGTGCTGACCAACGAAGCGCTGGCCGCGCGCGTGGAGACGAGCGACGAGTGGATCCGCACGCGCACCGGCATCCGCCAGCGCCACATCGCCGCCGACGGCGAGCAGACGTCCGACCTTGCGCTCGCGGCGTCGCGCGCGGCGCTCGCGAAGGCCGGCATCGCGCCGGCGGACGTCGACCTTATCGTCGTCGCCACCACCACGCCCGACATGATCTTCCCGTCCACCGCCTGCATCCTGCAGGAGAAGCTCGGCGCCCGCGGCGGTCCCGCGTTCGACGTGCAGGCCGTGTGCTCGGGCTTCGTCTACGCGCTGGCGCTCGCGGACAAGCTCGTGTCAGGCGGCATGGCGAAGAACGCGCTGGTGGTCGGCGCCGAGATCTATTCGCGCATCCTCGACTGGAGCGATCGCGGCACGTGCGTGCTGTTCGGCGACGGCGCCGGCGCGGTCGTGCTCGTGCCCGCCGATCAGCCGGGGCTGCTGACTGCGCACCTGCACGCCGACGGTCACTATCGCAGCATCCTGTGCGTGCCGGGCCAGGTGCAGCGCGGCGCGGTCACCGGCTCGCCGTTCGTCCACATGGACGGACAGGGCGTGTTCAAGTTCGCGGTGAAGGTGCTGGCCGACGTCGCGCAGGAGGCGCTCGACGCCGTCGGCATGACCACCGGCGACATCGACTGGCTGGTGCCCCACCAGGCGAACGTGCGCATCATGGACGCGACGGCCAGGCGGCTGAAGCTGCCCGCGGAGCGCGTGGTCACCACTGTCGATCGCCACGCGAACACCTCGGCGGCGTCGATACCGCTGGCGCTCGACGTGGCGGTCGAGGACGGCCGCATCCGCGCCGGCCATCACGTCATGCTGCTCGGCGTCGGCGGCGGCTTCACCTGGGGCTCGGCGTTCGTGCGCTGGGGCTAGTGACGGAGGATTCGATGAAGCTCGCATTCGTGTTTCCCGGACAGGGCTCGCAGCAGGTGGGAATGCTCGGCGACTTCGCCGACGACCCGGCGGTGCGCGCTGCGTTCGCCGAGGCGTCGGCCGCGCTCGGCGACGATCTCTGGACGCTCGCCGCGGCAGGTCCCGCCGATGCGCTCAACCTCACGCGCAACACGCAGCCCGTGATGCTCACCGCCGACGTCGCGCTGTGGCGCGCGTGGCGCGAGGCCGGCGGTCCCGCGCCGGCGCTCGTCGCCGGGCACAGCCTCGGCGAATACGCGGCGCTCGTCGCCGCCGGAGCGCTGACGCTTGCCGACGCCGTGCCGCTCGTGCGCTTCCGCGCGGAGGCGATGCAGGACGCCGTGCCCGCGGGCGTGGGCGCGATGGCGGCGATCATGGGCGGCGACGAGGCGGCGATCGCCGACGCGTGCCGCGACGCCGCGCAGGGCGAGATCGTCGAGCCCGTCAACTTCAACGGCCCGGGCCAGATCGTCATCGCGGGCCACAGGACCGCCGTCGAGCGCGCGATCGTCGCGGCGAAGGCGCGGGGCGCCAAGCGCGGCCTGCTGCTGCCCGTGTCGGCGCCGTTCCACAGCTCGCTGCTGAAGCCCGCGGCGGAGCGCCTGGCGGCGCGTCTCGCCGACGTGGCGGTCGCGGCACCTGCGATTCCCGTCGTGCACAACGTCGACGTCGCCATGCACGCGGCGCCCGCGGACATTCGCGCCGCGCTGGCGCGCCAGGCCGCAAGCGCGGTGCGCTGGACCGAGACCGTGCAGGCGTTCGTCGCGCAAGGCGTCACGCACGTCGTCGAATGCGGTCCGGGCAAGGTGCTGTCCGGCCTCGCGCGCCGCATCGACGAGACGCTCACCGTGTACGCGCTCGGCGATCGCGCCGGGTTCGACGAAGCGCTGGCCGCGCTGAAGGGAAGCTGACATGGCCACGGAGCTCGGCGGACAAGTCGCCCTCGTCACCGGCGCCACGCGCGGCATCGGGCGCGCGATCGCGGAGACGCTTGCGCGCGACGGCGCCACCGTCATCGGCACCGCCACCACCGCAGACGGTGCCGCGGCCATCACCGCCTATCTGGCTGGGCGCGGCGCGGCGGGCGAGGGTGTCGCGCTCGACGTCACGGACGCCGCCGCGACCGAGGCGGCGCTGTCGGC
>Ga0070671_100005452_pt1 | contig 10157 bp, 11 predicted proteins | sample KBSS73metaG_FD_65341 | JGI IMG/M metagenome (GOLD analysis project Ga0070671, IMG submission 65341) | Switchgrass rhizosphere microbial communities from Kellogg Biological Station, Michigan, USA - KBS S7-3 metaG | ecosystem: Host-associated > Plants > Roots > Rhizosphere > Soil ... | reverse complement strand
TGCGGCGGTCTTGAAAACCGTTGACTGTTAAAGGTCCGGGGGTTCGAATCCCTCTCTCTCCGCAAGTTATATTTCAAAGGAAACCAAACGCCGTAAATTAATGATTTACGGCGTTTTTCATTTACAGCCACCTCCAAATAAACCAAAGAATCGCATCCTTCCGGTGACCTTGTTGTACCTTTTTATCCAAAATTTTTGGATTTATTACAAATTTGAAATTATCTTTGTAACTAAGATACTTAGTCTATAAGATATGAGCGACGAACTAATCAACCACATAAGAAAACTGACCCAGCGTTATGCCTACACCTCTATCCAGATGCATGAGGCTGTTGGCCGAAAGGCGGGACTCTCAGGAACAGATCATAAATACCTGGGCTTTTTAATACAAAATGGGCAAATGACAGCAGGCGAGCTTGCAAATTTGACCGGTCTAACGACAGGCGCGGTGACTGGCTTAATAGACAGATTTGAAAAGAAAAAACTGGTAAAAAGGCAATTTGCTGAAGACGACCGGCGGAAGGTTTTAATTGTTCCAGACACCGAAAGGATAATGGCACTGTTAGAACCGCTTTATAAAGAGTTCCGAAGCAATTCACAAAAATTGATTGCTTCATTTTCAAACGAAGAACTCAAAACCCTTGAAACCTACTTTGTAAAAGCAATTGGAATAATGGATGAGGCAACAAATAAACTCAACAAAAATAATTATCACAACAGCAACAAATAAAAATATGGGCTCCAACATACTTGGTTTTCAGGAAATTGATAAAACAAAGCTCGCATTAGTCGGGGGTAAAGGCGCGAACCTTGGAGAACTTAGCAAAATCGAAGGAATCGACGTACCGGATGGCTTTTGCATTTCTGCGGAAGTTTTTAAAGGAATAATTGCGAAAACATCGTCGATTCCCGAATTACTGGATCAGCTATCGATTCTGAAGGCGGAAGACCAGGATAAAATCAGTGAACTCAGTCGTAAAATTCGAACGCTCATAGAAGCAATAGCCATCCCAGAAGACGTTAACAAAGAGATCACCCCGTTTTTATCCGCGTTTGGTGAAGGAAATGCTTATGCCGTACGATCCAGCGCAACCGCGGAGGATTTACCTATGGCCTCATTTGCAGGTCAACACGATACATACTTAAACATCACCGGAAAAGAGGCAATCCTAAAACATATCAGTAAGTGCTGGGCGGCATTATTTACCGAGAGGGCAGTAATTTACCGTCTTCAAAACGGCTTCGACCACCGTAAAGTCTATCTGGCTGTGGTTGTTCAGAAGATGGTCTTCCCTCAGGCAGCAGGAATTTTGTTTACTGCTGATCCCGTTACGTCTAACAGGAGAGTGCTATCCATTGATGCCAGCTTCGGCCTTGGTGAAGCTATGGTCTCTGGCCTGGTGAATTCTGATAGTTACAAAGTTCGTAATGGCAAGATTATCGATAAAAAGATATCCGTCAAAAAGTTGGCTATTTATGCCTCAAAAAGTGGTGGTACAATTCAACAGAAGATTGAGCCGGAGAAGCAGACCGGGCAAGCGCTGACGGATGAGCAGATTTTACAGCTTGAGCACATAGGCAGAAAGATCGAAGAGCATTTCGACTGCCCCCAGGATATCGAATGGTGTTTGGTTGACGACAAATTTTATATTGTCCAGAGCCGGCCCATCACTACTTTATACCCCATCCCGGAAGCTAATAATCAGGAAAATCACGTTTACATTTCTGTCGGTCATCAGCAAATGATGACAGATGCCATGAAACCGCTGGGATTGTCTTTGTGGCAGTTAAGAGCAGCAAGACCCATGTTTAAGGCTGGCGGAAGGTTATTTGTTGACATCACAGATAGTCTGGCTACACCTGCCGGCAGGGAAAATTTATTAGACGCCATGGATCAACATGATCCGCTCATAAAAGACGCACTTCTGACTATCATAGAGCGAGGGGATTTTATAAAATCGTTACCAAATGATGAAAAAGAACAAAGGCTCGTTAAAAGCACTAAAGGCATTTCGTCCGCGGATATTTTGGCGCAAGTGGGAAACGACCCAGCAATCGTTACTAATCTGATTAAACACAGTGAAACATCGGTAGAAGAGTTAAAACAAAACATTCAAACGAAATCAGGACCGGAGTTATTCGATTCTATTCTGGAAGACATCCAGCAATCAAAGAAGATGATATTTGATACACAACATATGGGTGTGATCATAGCTGCGATGAATGCTTCCTCGTGGATCAATGAAAAGATGAACGAATGGTTAGGTGAAAAAAACGTCGCAGACATACTTTCTCAATCAGTATCAAATAATATCACTTCGGAAATGGGTTTGTCTCTATTGGACGTCGCGGATGTAATCCGTCCTTATGAGGCAGTAATTGAGTATCTGCAACAGGTAAAGGATGATAATTTTTTGGACGAACTGATTAAGTTTGATGGCGGAAAAGAAACCCGGAACGCTATTGATGCTTTTCTCGACAAATACGGAATGCGATGTGCAGGAGAGATAGATATTACTAAAACCCGTTGGAGCGAAAAGCCCAGTATACTTGTCCCGATAATTCTGGCTAATATTAAAAACTTTGAACCCGGGGCCGGTACGCGGAAATTTGTACAGGGACGACAGCAGGCTTTGAAGAAAGAACAAGCATTGCTGGATCGATTGAAGCAATTGCCGGATGGTGAACAAAAAGCAAAAGAAACAAAAGCAATGATCGACTTGCTCCGGAATTTCGTTGGTTATCGCGAATATCCAAAATACGGCATAGTTAGCCGCTTCTTCGTTTATAAGCAGGCTTTGCTGAAAGAAGCCAAACACCTCGTAGAAGCCAACGTTATTCCCAATATCGAAGATGTCTACTATCTCACTTTTGAAGAATTTCGCGAAGTGGTGCGTACAAACAAATTGGATGACCAGCTCATCGGCAAACGAAAAGAGGAGCATAAATTAAATGAAAAACTTAGCCCGCCACGTGTTATCACATCTGATGGTGAAATTGTTTCGGGTAAATACAACCACGAAAATCTTCCGGCCGGAGCTATTGCAGGTCTAGCTGTTTCTTCCGGAGTTATAGAGGGTCGGGCACGTGTTCTCTTAAGTATGGAAGATACTAATATGGAGGATGGGGATATATTGGTCACCACTTTCACTGACCCCAGCTGGACACCATTATTTGTATCCATAAAAGGGCTGATCACAGAAGTTGGAGGAATGATGACACATGGAGCGGTTATCGCTCGGGAGTACGGCTTACCGGCAATTGTTGGAGTAGAAAATGCCACCCAACTAATCAAAGATGGACAGAGAATCAGGATGAACGGAACGGCAGGGTACGTAGAAATACTGTAATTTATGAGGCTTTAGGTTGCGGCTAAATAAACTAAATCATCATCCAGCAGTTGGCGGGGTAGAAAATGATGGCAAACTGATAAAAGATAGGCCAACGCGTGTATATGGAGCGAAGGTATGTAGAAGCTCCGTATACAAAGGAATGCATCTAAGGCTTCATACATTAGTTCACCTTTTTACCAGTAGCCACCCAAATCAATGAATTCAGGATTAGTTTTTCCTGTTCAGGGTTAGGAAAAGTATGCGATAAATTCTTATTGGTATGATGCTCATAGTCAATATCATTATGGCCCATGTTAAAATAAATCATTTTGTAGTTTTTGTTAGTCCACACCACCGGATAATAGCCGCTATGCCATATTTCGCTTTGTTTTGGCCCGGTACCCAATGGAAAGCTGCTTGAGTCTATGGATAATAATATTTTGATGTCAGGATTTTTCTTTAAGTCTTTTTCCCATCGGTACCATTCATTAGGCGATGCTTTGATAATGTCAGGCAGTCCTTTTGTTGCCGGGTGATTATGATCTTCGATCTTTAAAAAAGCTGACACGGGTCTCCAGGTATTGCTTACATATTGCCCTGAACCCAGAAACTCATTGTGGTACCAATCCCAGTCGGCATTAAAGTCAGACGGCGTCAAAGCAAAAGCGGCAAAATGAAAACCCAGCCAGCCGCCGCCGTTTCTCATGTATTCTTCAAAGGCTTTTCGTTGCTTTGCATCTTCAACCCTTGTATCTAAAAAAATTACCGCCTGGTATTTCGCCAGGAATTTGGCGTTCATATTTGTCCAATCCTTGGTTGAGTCATAAGCGAAATTGTACTTTTTTGCCATCTCAGGGAACCATTTATTGGCCTCATGAACAAAGCTGATATGCGCCTGATCGTTTTGGGCGGTGTAAAAAGCAATGACATGAAAAGGCTTTTGGTTGCTTTGCGCGAATGCTACGGAGAAGCAAAAAACTAATGCCAACGCAACGAAGCATTGCAAACAAATAGGACTGGTTTTAGGCATAATGACTATGGTTTTGCGTTTTTAATATGCTGTACTTCTACAATATTATTAATTTCTTTTGGGGCATTAATAACGGTATTTTTCAGGGTTAAAAGCATCTGTCTTAATGAAACAAGCGCCAATGCTTTTGCCCGAACCGATGTTGAAGGGATTATCTCCAGCAATTTAAACACAGGCTGGAACAGTAATGGCCAGTAATGCCCCGGTCCCACTACATACCATGGCCTAATGAATGTCGAGGTAAGTCCCGATGCTAAAACCGTTTCTTCTCCTTGTCGTCTTGCTTCCTGATAGTCGGCCATTACCTTAGTTGGATGTTGTGCCACGCTTAAGTAAATGAAATGTTTCACTCTGGCTTGTTTTGCAGCTTCTACAGATGTTTTTAGAGATGCAAGATCGACAGAGTAAAACAAAAACTGCTTTTTCGGCCCTGGATGACTTACGCCAACCAGGTGAATAAAAATGCAATCAGCAGGTATTGAGCTCACATACGACTCACTATCAAATGGACTGCCTATGATAACTTTGCATCCGTCGGGCAGTTTATTCAGAGATTGTTCGCGAACCAACGCGGTTACGTCGTATCCTTCATTCAACAATATTTTGATCAGTCTTTTGCCGATATAACCCGTCCCACCTGTGATAAAAACGGGAGATTTTTCCATATCCAAAAGTTTAATAATTGGATAATAAAATTAGGATTATTATCCTGTAATTATCAGTGATGCTTTAGTTTTAGCTTGTACATTTCTGACCCGGCTAACAAAAACGCACCCACGCCATATACCTCGGTATTATCATCGGTAACGGTTTCCGGCTTCTCGCCTATTTGCTGAACATTACCCAACTTGCCGTCTGCATGTACAGACGATACCAAAGCTGCCCATGCTTTTTCGACTACTTTGTGGTATTTATCATAAGGCAGCAAACCATGATTAATGCCATAAGCCAGCGCATAGCAATAAAACCCGGTGCCGCTGGTTTCCTTCACCGGGTAACTATCAGGGTCTAATAGTGCAGCATGCCAGGTGCCATCCGCACTTTGCAGTTTGACTATTTTCCCCGCCATTTTCCGGTACAAATCAACAAAGCGGACCCGTGAAGGATAATTTGCCGGCATGTTAGATAGCATTCGCACCAGGCCCGCCATCACCCAGCCATTGCCCCTCGACCAAAATATCTTCTGACCATTCTTTTCCTTTTGTGAAAAAAAACGGCTGTCTCTGAAGTAAAGGTTCTCATCTTTGTCAAAAAGGTAGTCCGTTGTTTTGAACCACATTTTTGTTGCGAAATCAAGGTATTTCTGATTTGCTGTAGCAGTAGACAAATAAGCAAAAGCCGGTGGCCCCATAAACAATGCATCGCACCAAGCCCACTCCCTGTCTGCTATCCCGTTTTTCCATTCAAGCGATTCGGTATGCGGTTTAGCAATAATACTATCTGCCTGCGTCTTAAAATGTGCAATCATTTCAGACTTTTTATAAACCTCATATAGCTGTGAATACATTTGCGCCACGCAATAATCATCTGCCATGGTACGGTTCGGACCGGTGTTCCATTTAAGACTATTGCCTATGCTACGCATCGCATTTAAATATTTTGAATTGTGGCCTACCTGATTCAAGGCCATATAGCCGGCATAGCAAGCGCCCATTGTCCAATGCCACTCAGGATGTTCGCGGCGATGCTCTTGCCATTCATGTAGTTGCCAGTCGGCAACTTTATTCATGATCTTTAATATGGAATCTGATTTTGGTTTGTTAGTTGCACAAACAGCCTGCAGACAGATTGTTGCAAGCAAAAAGATAGTAAGAAGTTTTTTCACGATAGCAGGTTTACAAGGGTTAAAACTATAAATTAAAGCACAAAATTTTTAATCCTTAAAGAAAATTAAAAAGGTTTGTCCAATTTAGTTTTTACAGATCGTCATTAGCCTAAAAACCAAAAATTAGAAGTATGAAAGAATTTGTAATGATCATCAGGTTAGAACAACTGCCCGAGGTAAATTATTCACCTGAAGAAATGCAGGCTGGAATGTCCGTTTGGGAGGAATGGGTTGATGATATCATCGCCAGGAATATCCTGGTTAGCCGGGGCAACCGTTTGAATAACGATGGCAGAACCATTAGAGATGGTAAAATAATTACCAATGGCCCTTACGTCGAAACCAAGGAAATCATCGGTGGTTATCTTATCATCCGTGCAAATTCTATTGATGAGGCCGCCGGTATTGCAAAAAGCGCCCCGCTTGTTGGTGTGGGAAGTATTGAAATACGCGGGTTATATTCTGATAAATAAAAAATTAAAATTTTTGTCCAATAATGGGTGGTGCGTTCGTCACTAGTTTAAAAAACCAAAAAAATAAAAAATATGAATGAATTTGCATTAATCTTCAGGAACGATTTCCATCCTGAAACAGGGTACTCACCAGACAAACTGCAGGAAATTATGAATCAATGGCAGGTCTGGATGGGCGGTATGGCCGCTAATGGACAACTGGCCAATTCAGGCACCCGCCTGGGCGGTGACGGTAAAGCCATAAAACCGTCCAATGTGGTAACCAACGGCCCATATGCCGAGATCAAGGAAATGATAACCGGGATCATTGTCGTAAAAGCCGGTGATATAAATGAAGCAACAGAGATTGCAAAAGGCTGTCCTATCCTGAATGCCGGAGGGAGCGTCGAGGTAAGAAATATTATTCCTATAGGAGTTAATTGAGTTTTAATTAAATTTAAAAGAAATGAAAGAGTTTGCAATGATATATCGTTCCGAGCCTATGGGCGAGATCAAACTGACACCGGAAGGAAATCTTGCGGTATCCAAAGAATGGGAAAACTGGATGGGCGGCATCGCCGCACAAAATAAACTGGTTTCGCCCGGCATGCGATTAGGCAATGAAGGCCGTACTGTAAAACCAGGCAACATCATAACCAATGGTCCTTATGCCGAAGTTAAGGAGATCGTGGGCGGTCTGAGCATCTTCAGAGCCGAGTCAATAGAAGAGGTTTTGGAATTAGCTAAAAGCTGCCCGATCTTAAATGCAGGGGGAAATGTTGAGGTAAGGGATATTATCCAGATGAACGGTTAAAATGTGAATTTTAGTAAGCTTCTGCCTAATATTGTACCGGGCAGAAGCCTTTCTCTTATGCAGGAAAAGGAACTAATACCATATCTGTACAGGACAGAGTTCAGGAAAATTACCGCTGTGCTCTGTCGGTCATTAGGCATAGAACATATTTCCATTGCCGAAGACCTTGTAGGCGATACTTTTCTCCTTGCAGCCGAAACATGGGGCTTAAAAGGAGTCCCGCAAAATCCAGCCGCATGGCTTTATACCGTTGCCAAAAATAAAGCCAAGGATTTGTTGAAGAGGAATACGCTTTTTTCTCAGAAAATATCACCACAGATACAATATACCACCAACGATAAACAGGAGATGGAGATCGATCTCTCAGTGCAAAACATTAACGATAGCCAGTTGCAGATGATGTTTGCCATTTGTTATCCGGGTATACCGCCCGAGGCGCAAATAGGGCTGTCACTTCGAATCCTTTGTAGTTTTAGCATTGATGAGATAGCCGATGCATTTTTAACCAATAAGGAAACCATCAATAAACGACTGTATCGTGCAAAAGAAAAACTAAAGCAGGATAATGTGAAGATTGAGTTCCCCCCTGAAAATGAGATCGATAAACGGATCGAAAATGTGCTGACCACCCTTTACCTGCTTTTCAATGAAGGTTATTACTCGTCTAACAACAACAATGTATTACGAAAAGACCTGTGCCTTGAGGCCATGCGATTAACGCATATGCTCACCGAAAACGAAACTTCCAATAAACCGGCAGTAAATGCTTTGCTGGCTTTAATGTGTTTCCATGCTTCGCGATTTGAAGCAAGGGTTGATTCCAATGGTGAACTGATACTTTATGAAGATCAGGATATTTCACTGTGGAACAGAGAGTTAATTTTACAAGGCGAGCGTTATTTAAATAATGCATCTACGGGCAATTATTTGTCAAAATATCATTGGGAAGCTGCAATAGCCTACTGGCATACCACTACCAATAAGGAAACACAGAAATGGGAAAAGATATTCAGTTTGTATAATCAATTACTGATGACAGAGTATTCCCCTATTGCTGCGTTGAACCGCACCTATGCGCTATCTAAGGTGTATGGTAATCAAGAGGCAATTATTGAGGCCGAGAAACTTAAATTGGATAATAACCATTTATATCATTGTTTGCTTGGTGAACTGTATAGTGAGGTCGATATTCAAAAGGCCATTGAGCACTTACAACGGGCCTTGAAATTGTCACGTGTTACAGCGGATAAAAAGGTAATAAAAGATAAGATCAACAACCTGGGCAAGTTGAAAAATGTTTAATTTAACAAACTCAGTAAGAAACCTATGGCATACGATGAAAAATTAGCCGACCGTGTCCGCGAAGCATTGGTAGATATTCCGAATGTGGCAGAAAAGAAGATGTTCCGCGGTGTGACTTTTATGGTGAATGACAAAATGTGCATCAGTGTAAGCGGTAACGAATTGATGCTGCGACTCGAACCTGAGCTAACCGAACAACTGGTAGAAGAAAATGGTACCCGCCCAATGGTTCACGGTGGAAAACACATGAAAGGCTTTATTTACATCAGCCCGGAGCGCTTCAGCAATAAAAAGGATTTTGATTACTGGGTAAAAATGGCTTTGGATTATAATCCAAAGGCCAAATCTTCGAAAAAGTAAAGTTAATCCGTTGTTTTCGTCATAAATTCATCTGAATAATATCGAACTACTTTACCATTTGCTCCACCATACTACTATTATCCTTCCCATATATCTTGGCGATCGCTTTTATCACTTTGCCATTAGCAACCTTAAATGGTCTTGAGTATGCATTATCTTCAATAAACGCCGGCGTAGAATCATCCGTTGTATAGTAGATTTTAGCACCCGCTGTCGCACAGGAAATGCTTACCATGCCTCTTTTTATACTGATCTGTGGTTTTTTTACGATTCCCACATATTTAGCAGTACGTGCATCATGGATCACACCTTTCCAGTTCATACCAAAACCAAAATCGTAGGTATGTCCGCTGGCATCTTTATAGCAAATCATATCATGAGGGATATCTTCGTCCTGTAATTCAACGGTTTTCATATTTGCAGGCATCTGGAATGGTAATAATCCTGATGGTTCTACAGTTCCGCTCAGGATATCCAATATTGCCTGGTTTTGCACACCAAAGTCGGCCACTATCGCACTGGCATCTTTTTCAAACTCTGCAGGGATCGCAGGTTTCGACAAGGTGATCACCACAATTACCGGCTTTCCTTTCATTGCTGCTTTTGTTTCGCGGATAGTTTTAAGATCGTTATAGTTTCCTGCCGTGACGGTTTTTCCTTTGTATGAGCGATTGTCGACACCCGGTTCTGAAGGGTCACCTGCGGCAATGCTATGCACCCTTGCATGGGTTGCCGCATATTCTCCATATTGCAGGGTGATCGGTACATATCCGTTCCCGCCTTTCGCCACATCCTGCTTGTCATAACCTGCACCGCCATAAGGATTGCTTACAAACACAACTGCACAATCTCCTTTTGCTGGATCATCAGTAAACTTAAAGTACTTGCTGAACAGTTCAAAGCTCACAGCTTCATCCCAGCGTTCTTTTGAAGGGGGGCCGAAAAAGCCCTGCATGGATGGCGTATATTTTTTTGGCAGATAAACGGTTATGCCTTTTTTCAATGGCAATACATGATTATTATTTTTCAGCAGGATAATGGA
>Ga0070671_100005448_pt1 | contig 10159 bp, 6 predicted proteins | sample KBSS73metaG_FD_65341 | JGI IMG/M metagenome (GOLD analysis project Ga0070671, IMG submission 65341) | Switchgrass rhizosphere microbial communities from Kellogg Biological Station, Michigan, USA - KBS S7-3 metaG | ecosystem: Host-associated > Plants > Roots > Rhizosphere > Soil ... | reverse complement strand
TGCGCTGAAGGGTCGCCATGACCAGGCAAAGGCGGAAATGAAGCGGCACCGCGAACTCCTGCCATACAGCAACGTCAGCTATGTCGCCATGATGTACCCGTCGTCGAGTCCGGCGATTGCCGAGCAATGTGCGCGGCTCTTGGACGGCATGAGAAAGGCCGGGCTACCCGAGAGTCTCTCTTGACCCCGGATTGAGAGGGGCGCTGCACAGGAGGACGAGCCAGTGGCTGGTCTCGAAAAGGTGATGCGTGACAAGGTGAGACTCTGACGGTAGTTCCGCTTCCGAGCACGGCGCGTTAGCTCTTTACGGAGGGGAGCCTTTGCGCTCCGTTGTCGATCGCTGACCTGAAACGACAAGACGTTTCGGCCTCGCGGAATGAACGCACCCTATGCAGCAAAGCGTGGGGGTCGCTGCGGAACGCGGGGTCGCGCATGTCAACGGTCGGTGCGGTCTGCATGGCGGGATTCTTATCGATTGTTGACCTACCGAGCGAGGATGACATGCGCTTGGCGCAGTGATCTAAGGCTTGGCTCGCCCGACAGCTGTCATTGGAGAACGTCCGCTCTTGGCCGAAATCGCCGCAGCCGAACGTCAGCTTTCGTCCGGCGAACCTATCGATTCAGCTGTCGAGCCTCGACCCAAACCGGGCATCCCGTTGCCGCGATTGACGGCCGCAAAGCAGTCCTTGGCGGTCCGGTCGTGACCATCCGATTCCGGTCGTGCCAGCCAGACACGGCAGAGCACCCCTTCAAGATCGAGCCGCAGCTCTGCAGCCCTGCGCCACGATGGCGCCGCAGCGTCGCCGCGGCACCCTTCCCCCGACGGTGCGGGCACCTGCAAGTGGTCGCCGCCAGCCGCTGAACGCCCTCGGCCAGAAGCACCCCCTTTCGTTTCCGCACGAGCCGCCCCGGATACCGCAGCCACACCCCGGATGCTTCGGCGCCGGCACTTTCACGCGGTCGGCCGGTGCGCCGGCCTCGCAGTGCCTCAATCGCTGGATCGACCGCGGCACTCTTGGCGGCGCCGCCGAGATCGATCCATTGGATTGTGGAAGCGGGCCGATGAGGTTTCGTGATCGTGTCTTGTTGTCGCCGGGGGCGCGTGCTACGGTCGTGCCAGGGGTCCAGGGAGGAGTGCGATGCGTGTGGCGGTGCTCGGAAGCTGGGACGAGGAGCAGAATGCCCGGCCGGGCAATCCATGGCCGCTGCTCGAGACCCCCGCGGCCTTCAAGGCCGCTTGCCGCGGAATAGGCCGCGAGCTCGTGCGGCGAGGGCACAGCCTGATCGTCGGCAGCGCGAGGGAACACACTGCCGACTGCCACGCCGCGCTGGGTGCGCTTGACGCTGTGCGCGAGGCGCCGGCGGCATCATCCACCACACCTCGAATCCTCGTCGTTCGCAAGTCCTCGGCGGGCCCGACGGCGTTCGGCGAACTCAGGCGGTCCGACCCGGGTGTTTTCGTGGAGCATCCGGTCGCTGCAGGATCCGAAGCTGCCGCGAAGCTGTTCCAGGCCCGGCTCGCCGACGCGCTGATCCTGGTAGGCGGCGCCGAACACACTGAGCAGGCGGGTCTGGCCGCCGCCGCGTGCAACAAGCCGCTGGCGTGCATCGGTTCGTTCGGCGGCGCGGCGCGGGCGTTGAACAAGCGCTTCTTCGAAGCGCCGGGCTATTGGGGTTATGAGCCCGGGCAGTCGAGGCAGTTGCTACAGCTCCAGGAGCCATTCAGCCCGGTCGTGCTGAAGACGGCGCTCGAAGTCGCTTGGATCGAAGGCGCGCCGAAGCTGATGCTGATCCACGGCCGTAGTACCGACCGCGACGTCCTGAAGGCGCATCTGGAGCAGTCGGGTATCGGCTACGTCGTCGTGCTGGCCGACAGGTTCCACCCGACCGAGCCGATCCCCGACAAGTTCGAGCGCTACGCCGCTTCGGTCGACGGTGCGATTGCGCTCGTGACGCCGGACGACGTCGGCAGCCTCGCGGCCGAAACTTCGGAGACCGAGCTGCGGGCGCGCCAGAACGTCTGGATCGAGGTCGGATGGTTCTGGGGCCGTCTCGGCCGCAGCAAGGTGCTGCTGCTCACCAAGGGGAAGGTAGCGATCCCCTCCGACATCGGCAACGTCGAACACTTCGACTACGCCAACGACCCGCTGCAGTGTGACCCGGCGATTCAGAGGTTCATCCAGAGGCTGCGCCTCGGAAGCGACATCTAAGACAACTCGTGGCACAAGGCCCGATTTGGCAGGGACCGCATCTCTAGACTGTCAGCAGATAGACACCGTGCGGAATCATCAACTTAATGACAGCTTCAGGGCGCTGAGTTCGCGCTCCGGTCTGGCGCAGCGCGACCCTCACCTGTCCCGCATGTTTGAGATAAGCAGACGTTCAAGAAGCGGACCTCCGCACTCCCCGCCGACAGTTGAAACTTATTTTAGCCGACGAGTTGCTCGCAATGGGATGCCAGAATGAAGCCGTGTGCGGCCGCGTGCGGCCACTGCTAGCAGTGCCCTCGAATCGCTCGTCTCCGATGGCCCGCCTTCGCGTCTACCTCTCTTCGACTTTCGAGGACCTGAAGGACTACCGCGCCGCGACCTTCGACGCACTTGAACGCGCCGGCTTGGACGTTGCACGCATGGAGGCATACACCGCCGCCGACACTCGTCCGCTCGATCTCTGCTTGAGAGATGTTGCCGACTCCGACATTCTCATCGGCATTTACGCTTGGCGCTATGGCTATGAGCCACCTGCGCATCACGGCAACCCTCACGGCAAGTCCATAACCGAACTGGAATACCGCGAAGCCGAGCGGCGCAAGATTCGCAGGCTCGTCTTCCTCGCCCACCCGGCGACCAAAACGCAATGGCCGGCGCACTTTGTCGATGAATTTACGGGCGCGGGCGCAGGGGGCGCGAAGGTCGCTGCCTTCCGCGCCGAGATCGGCGCCGAGTTGACTGCTGGAATGTTCCGATCCGCGAACGAACTTGCGGTGCTTGTGCTCGCGTCGCTCATGCGCACAGGCTTGACCGGCCATCTCTACAACATCCCATCCCAGCGGTCCGGTGTCGTCCCCCGCCCCGGATTGATTGACGCGGTCTCCACCGCCCTCGTCGGCGATGGGAATGCGGCAGGCACCAATACGCTTGTTTTCGGAGGCGGCGGCTTCGGCAAAACTACCCTCGCGCTCTCGACCTGTCACTCGCCCGCGGTCCTAAAGGCGTTTCCCGACGGGATGCTATGGGTCGTCCTGGGTGAACACCCGGACCTTGCGACCGTCGTCAGCGATCTACACCTAGCACTAACTGGGGAGCGTCCGGCGGCATCCGGCGCAGCGTCCATCATGGAGTCCTTAGCTTCATTGCTCGACAAGCGCCGCTGCCTGTTGGTTGTCGACGACGTGTGGCGCAGTGACGATCTTGCGCCGTTCCTCGGACTTCCGACTCGCCTGTTGGTGACGAGCCGCATCCAGAATCTACTCTCCGTCGCGGGATGGGCCGAGATTCCCATCGATCAGATGCACGATGAGGAGGCCGCCGCAGTCCTCGGTCGCGGGTTGCCAATCGACGCTGCTTCGCGCCCAACCCTGATCGATCTCGCGCAGCAGTTGGGCTGCTGGCCACTGCTTCTCGGCTTGGCAAACGCGCGCCTGCTTGAAGAGCAGAAGTCGCGGCATGACGTAGGCAAGTCCATCGCCGAAGTCTTCGCCACCTACTTGCGCAAAGGAGTGCTCGGCTTCGACCGTCGCGATTCGACCGCCCGCAACACCGCAGTGGCGCGGTCGATAGAGGTTGGTCTAGAACACGCCGAGTCCATGTATCCGGGCCTCGCGGCGCTTGCATCTGAGCTCGGAATCTTCCCGGAGGATGTCGCCGTACCTGTGCGAGTGCTGGCGGACCTGTGGGGCTTGGATGAGTTCGACACGAGGGAAGACGTGGTCCGCCCGCTGGACAACGTTTGCCTGCTCGAATGGAATCGCGAGCGCGACGAGGTCAGTTTGCACGACATCATTCGCCGTGTGCTCGAAAGCCGGCTCGCAGACGCGACCGGGTCGCACGGACGGCTCGTCGATGCCTGGGGCAACCCCCTACAGCTACCGCACGACTATGCGTGGCGCCGGCTCGCCTTTCACCTCGCACGTGCCCAGCGCGCGGCACGACTGCGGACCTTGTTATGCGACTTCGCGTGGTTGCGCGCGAAGCTTGAAGCAACCGACATCACCGCCCTAGTGGCCGACTTCGAGACTTTCGTGCCTGACGATCCGCTCTGGCTTGTTCAGGGTGCACTGCTGCTCTCGTCTGCTTATCTCGCCGCCGACAAGGCGCAGCTAGCCAGCCAAATTGTCGGGCGCCTCTCGCCCGGCATGCACGACGAAATCGATCACCTGATCGCGTGCGCCAACGCTTGGCGCGGCGAGATCTGGCTGCGACCGCTGCAACCCACATTGCATGCTCCGGGCGGGGCGCTGATCCGCGTCTTTCGCGGCTATGCCGGTGGACACCGGGGCACCGTGCGCTCGATCGCGATGGACTCGGCGGGCTACCGGGCCGTCTCAGCTGGCAACTCCAACCCCGATCAGTCCCTCATCGTCTGGAACCTGGCGACCGGGACGCACTATAAGCTCGAAGGGCAGGCGGAGGCAGGCGCGTGGACGCCACTCGCGATGAGCGGCCAGGGCGACATCTTCGTGTCGGCACATCCTGGTGAGGTGCGCGCATGGCGGGTTGGCGAGGCAGCGCCGTTTGCGACGTGCGGGGTGCCCGGGACGCAACGGGCATCAGTTGCCATAGCTGATGACGGCACACGCGTCGTCATCGGCAATTCTGATGGCGAGATCGCCGTGTGGAACCCTTCGACCGGTGACATCAACGCGCTCGGCCGCCACGAGCAGGCTGTCTTCGATATCGCTGTCACGCCGGACGGTGCGAGAGCGGTATCGATTGACGACGTTGACGCCAGGCTCTGGGATCTCGAGTCTGGCGGCGAACTCCACCGTTGGCCCGCCGCAGAGTTCTCGCGAGGCAACTGGTCTCGCGGCATCAGCATCGCCGCCGACGGGCGACGTGTTGCTTGGAGTGGCGTCGGGGCTCTCTGGACCTGGGACGCTGCGACGCAAATTCCAAAGGTGGCGATAGAGGTGCCTGAGGGGGGCCTCTTTGCGTTCAACCTGGAGCGCGGCCGCGCGATCATGAGCCGTCCCCCTCGAGAAGGACGTAACGAAAATGGCATTGCGCTGTTCGTCTTCTGTGACGAGCCGCGCATCGTCGATATGACGGATATTGGCCGTGGTATTTCGTGCGCTGCGGTTAGCGGCGATGGCCGATGGGCCACCACTGCGGACTACGAGCATGACGTGATGTTCTGGGACCTTGATCGCGCGCTGCAAGCGCCGGCCGGCGTAGTTGACTCGCTCCCTCCATGGCGTGCATTGCCGTTCCGCTCGTTCGCCGAGGACGGGCGTTACGCGCTGTTTGGGGCGCCGGGTTCATCGCCCTTCGTATGGGACATCGACGAGGCTGCACCCGCCCCAGTTGCCGAGTTGACCGAGATGCCGGTGACAGGTGTGCCTAGAGTCGAGCCCACCGAAGCTGCCCTCGATCACCTCGAGACGCAGGTCACCACGAAGGGCTCCGTCATAGGGGAACTAGGCGAGCGTGGCCACACTGCACCCATCCAAGATCGCGAATTGGCGCCGAATCTTCGTTGGGAAGCGACGGCATCTGAAGACGGCACCGTGCGCATCTGGGATTTTGCGGCCCAGAGGCTGCTCGCCGTCTTCAGCGATGCGACCATATTCAGAAGATGCTCCTGGGCGTCTGACAGCCTGACTCTCGCGGCCGTTGACTACCGCGGCAAGACGCACTTGCTGAGGCTGGAAGGGACCACACCGTAAGGAAGTACCTGCAGGCAGGCCATCGGACGAGAGTCGAAGCCAATATCACGGGTTTCCGAATGTCGGCGGACAAGCTTGTGGTGAGCGACCGCAACTGGCGGGTCCGGCTGTACACGACCGTGCGCTTCTGTTCGGCGAGCCGTTGTAGACGTTGTCGAACGTGGCACCGAGCGGGTCCTTGACCGAATCGCCGGCGCAGCCGCTCCCCTTGGTCAGTTTCGGATCCTCGCTGCTCGCATAGACGAACTGCTGGCTGTAGCCGAATTTGTACTTGGTCGGCTTCTGCTTCTTGTCGAACAGACACACACGCAATTCGGTTTTCGTACCGCAAGCCGGAAACGCTGAGCCGTTGAACTTGAATACAAACCACCAGTCGACCGGCCTTCCTTGCTCGAGCAGGGGTAGTGGCGCATCGGCAGCGCTTGCTAGCCCTGCGATGCAGACGAGAACAATGGAAAGGAGAACTGCCCCAAAGTGCGGTCGGGCAGTTTGCTCGGAACGCCGCGGGAGTGGCCACGACGACACGTCGATGGTGCGAATCGAGCTCATGTTCCCCCTGGACCTGACCAGACGCCCCCATGATGACCCTCAAGTCACATCTATCGCGTCTTAGCAAAGACCAGCATGCTCGGGCACGCTCGCCAGGAAAATCGTGCATGTCTGGACTCCCGACCCGCTTACCGAGCACAAGGAAACGCCGCATGCCGCACCGCGCGACGCGTCAGTCACCGGGCGAGGAGCCGGTCGTCCCCCTCTCTCAACTGAATCAGATCATTCTCGAGTCGTAGGGTCGGAGAGCCCGAGCGCATCAACCTCGGCCGCGCGGATCGTTCCCCTGGGAATCCTTCTGCCGGATCCGACCGTCTTCGCCCTTGATGACGAGTTCGGTCTCCTTGTTTTTCGCCAACTCTCGAGCGCGCTTGATGGCGTCGGACTGGCGGTCATGGAGCGAGTCGGCACGCGAGGTGCCGTCCGTCTGAACCGCCCAGCGACCACCAGGGCGGGGTTCGACTGCGACTTGCGGCTTTCGAGCCATGCTGACCCTTCCATAGAATCGGGCAAGGCGCCCGGTTGGCACAGTACATCCGGAGGCTGCCTTACACAAGTGGAGACCGCGAAATGCGGCTAGTGCTTGAGGAGCACCGGACGTCTTCGCGACAGACCTCATTCGACCGATATTTGTCTACGAGCGAGCGACACTCGGAGACCTCAACGCAGCGACGTCTGTCATTCAGGCGCGCGACTCGAACGCGGGAGCTAGTCTGAAGCGGACGTTCGCCGTTCGCGAGTGACCGGCGGCTCCTGGCCGCACCCGGACTTGCGCGAGGGTCGGCTGTTCGGTGTGTCAGCGCGAATGCAGATTTTAAGCAAGACGATCTAAAGCGGCAGGGCCGCAGTCGACGGGAGCTGCCAATCGATGTGATGACGGCGTAGCTAGAAAGCAGACGCTCGACTTAAGGCGGCGGCACTGGCAATAGGCGGCGTCGAGGCTCCCGTCGTGGGGATCCGAAGCTCCGACATCGAAGAAGCTCCTCGTTCGGCGCCGTCTTCAGAACGTTTCAGCTAATCCTTCAGGCTCCTTCAGGACTGAAGTCGGCCGCAGCGTCGACAGTCCCTTCACCTAAACGCACCTCGTTGCACCTGAAGGAGTACTGATGAACACCTCGATCAAAGCCCGTGTTATCGCGTTCGTCGCCGCAGCCTGCGTCACGTTCGGCGTCGTGGATGTGATCGCCGAGTACGCGTATCCGGCTTCCCCACCAACCGTGATGGCAGCGGCTGTGCGCTGAATCGAACCGGCTGAGCGAAACCCTCAACGCCTGTAACTGGAGCTTTCACATGAGAAGCAGTCCTCTCTCTCCGCCACGCGACGAGCTTTGCCGCGTCCGTCCTGAGCGTGCTGATCGGCGACATTGTCATGGCGCAAGGCGTAGCGCTTGACGCCAACTGCGACCCCCTGCAGACATACCAGCAACAACGTCTCTACGCTAAGGCCAACGAAGGCCCCGACGCCTTGCGCCAATTCGTCTTCATTCGCCGCGCAATTCTGCAGGTCGACGTCTATGAGATCGCACGTTGGGCCGACGCACTCAACGGATCGCGCGCGGTCTGCATGAAGAAGGCTTCAGATTCGCGAGCCCGCGCGCAAGTGGGCGACTCGTAGCCCTATTCCGAGGTTGCAGCAACCGTGCGACCGGAGGATCGTGAGGGAGTCCTTCGCGTTTTCGTGGATTGCTTTCAACCACGGCCGGCACGACGTTTTGATTCGTCAGCGGGCCAGCGCTTCCAGCGCCAAATTGACCGCGTCCGCAAGGTCAGTGCGCGCCCCGGTCGCCCATTCGCCCTCGAAACGATCCCCGAGTGCCTTCCGTAGCGCCGCGGTGGTGCCTGTCACAAGCGGTTCGTCGAGCGGCTCGACGAGGCCGAACGTGCCGCGTGCCTTTGCCGCTGCCCCAGCAAGCCGAGCACCTGCGTCTGGATCCCCGCGAGCGAGCGTAAGCGCCGCTGCCACATGGAGGTTCGCGGCCGCTGACCGTTTATCTCCAATCGAGTCGCTCAACTCGAGGCTCTCACAAAGACTGGCCGCTGCCGCGTCAATCTCTTTCCGGCGCAACTCGACTCCTGCACGTCCGGCAAGGCACGTTGCAGCGCCGTAGGCATCGCCGACTGAACGAAAGCCCTCGAGCGCGTGCTCGATGAGGGAGACGGCGGCTCCGTCGTCACCGCGAAGGACGCACTCATACGCAGAGCTCAAGCGGACTACTGCAGCCCCGCGAAGATCGCCCGTCGTCTCTGCAAGAGCCAAACCCTCCTTGCACATCTCCATCGCGCGGGGCGAGTCGCCCAAGATGGAGTTCATCACAGCGAGGTGCGCAAGCGAGAGCACCAGCCAACGCGTCTCACCGATCTCCCGAAAGGCAGTGGCTACCGTCTCGAAAAGCGAACGAGCATGCGCGAACTGGCCACTCGCGTCGGCCATATGAGCCATGCCAAACAGACCCCGGGCACGTGCAGCCGGAGATGCGTGTTGACCCACGGCAAAGGCGCGCTCGTACCAAAGTGACGCTTCGACGATATTCCCCCTGTTCCACCAATATCGCCACAAGGCGCCGGATAGTCTCAGCGCGCTCTCGCCGTCGCCGCTGTCGCAGGCATACGCGAGCGCCTCACGGACGTCGGCGTTCTCCTCTTCGAGGCGCGCGTACCACAAACGCTGATCGAAACCGGTCAGTTCCGGCTCGGCGACCTCGGCCTGTTCGACGAAAAAGCTCAGGTGTCGATCGCGCACTTCGTTCCACTCGGAACATGCGTCGGCCTGTTCGCGACCAAACTCTCGAATCGTCTCGAGCATGAGGAAACGCCCGTGTTTCGATTTCAAGAGGCTCGACTCGAGAAGCGCGGCAATCTGATCGAGATCTGTTTGCGCAACGACTTCTGCCGCCTCCAGTGAGAAGGAGCCGCGGAACACGGCTAGGCGACAAAGCGCTCGTTGGAGCGGCTGGTCGAGAAGATCGAAGCTCCACCGGATCGTGGCGCGAAGCGTCTGTTGCCGCTCAGGTGCGTCGCGCAAACCCCCCGTGAGCAGACGAAGGCTCCTATCGAGGCGTTCAAGCAACGGCAAGAGCTCGAGCACCTTAACGCGTGAAGCCGCGAGTTCAAGCGCAAGAGGAAGGCAATCCAGACGGTCGCAGATCGCGCCGACGACTGCATCGGAACGCAAGTCTGGTCGGGCCACTCGCGCGCGAATGAGAAAGAGTTCTTCAGCGTCGTACTTCGGCATGGAATCGAGCGCGTACTCTGTCTCCCCTGAAAGTCGCAACCGGGCGCGACTGGTCACTAGGATCTTGATGTTCGGCGCAGCACGCAGCAGCGCGCTCAGATCCGCAGCCGCCGGCAACAAATGCTCGAAGTTGTCGAGCACAAGCAGCGCATGCCGCTCGCGAAGTTCCTTGAATTCGCGAACGTCCATCGCAGCGGCGACCGTGGCTGTGACGAACGCCTGCTCTTGGAGGGGTGCAAGCGAAACGAAAACAACCTCACCGGCAGCAGCCTCCGAAAGCCGAGCCGCGACTTCGATCGCCAAGCGCGTCTTTCCGCAGCCGCCTGGCCCGGTAATCGTCACGAGCCTCGAGATCGCAAGCAGTTCGCTCAGTTCAGCGAGTTCTTTCTTTCGACCAACGAATTGCGTACCTTGATCCGGCAGGTTGTGTTGCTTCGCGGCTGGGCCCGACACTGATTCGGCGGAAGGCGCAATCTCCATGGCAAAGCGGTATC
>Ga0070671_100005445_pt1 | contig 10162 bp, 6 predicted proteins | sample KBSS73metaG_FD_65341 | JGI IMG/M metagenome (GOLD analysis project Ga0070671, IMG submission 65341) | Switchgrass rhizosphere microbial communities from Kellogg Biological Station, Michigan, USA - KBS S7-3 metaG | ecosystem: Host-associated > Plants > Roots > Rhizosphere > Soil ... | reverse complement strand
TGCCCCCCGCCGCCGGGCGGATGATGCGCGCGATCGGCATCGCGCTGAACGCGCTGTTCGGCAGCTCCGAGGCGGCGCACGAAGAGCACATGCTGCGCGGGCTGGCGGCGAGCCGCGGCGTCTACGAAGGTCCGGCGCGCCGCGTGTCGCATCCCTCGGAGTTCGACCGGATCGTGAAGGGCGACGTCCTCGTCACCGAGTCGACGACCGAGGCCTTCAACATCCTCCTGCCGCTGCTGGGGGCGATCGTGACGGACAGCGGCGGCCTGCTCTCCCACTCGGCCATCGTCGCGCGCGAGTACGGCATACCGGGCGTGGTCGGGACCCGCGAGGCGACCGAGCGCATCGCCGACGGAATGCGGGTGCGCGTCGACGGCAACGCGGGCGAGGTCACGGTGCTCGGGTGAAACGGGTCGTCCCGCTCGGGAAGGCGACCGACACCGCGCTGTTCGGCTCGAAGGCGGTGGGGCTCGGTCAAGCCATCCGGGACGGTCTCCCGGTGCCGCCCGGCGTGGCGCTCTCCGGCGCGATCGTCGAAGCCGTCGCCGCCGCGGAGGACCGCTCGATCCAGGAGGTCGCGAAGTGGGTCGGACCGCTCGGCGGCCCTTTGGCCGTCCGCTCGTCCGCGGTGGACGAGGACGGCGCCTCGGCCAGCTTCGCCGGGCAGCACCTGACGCTGCTCAACGTGCCGTCGGTGAACGAGGTGAGCTCGGCGCTGAGCAAGATCTGGTGGTCGGCGAACTCGGACTCGGCGATCACCTACCGCAAGCGCGTCGGGCTCTTCACGCGGCCGAGCGTCGGCGTGGTCGTCCAGGCGCTGCTCGATCCCACCGCCGCGGGCGTCATGTTCACGATCAACCCCGTCACGGGGACCGACGAGCGGGTGATCGAAGCGAGCTGGGGCCTCGGCGAGGCGGTCGTCGCGGGGATCGTGATCCCCGATCACTACCGCATCGACCGCTCGGGGCAGGTGCTCGAGCGCAAGCCGGGCCTGAAGCGGGTCGTGGTCCGTAGCCTCCCGCAGGGAGGCACGATCGAAGAGAAGGTCTCGCGCGAGCTCGCCGAGCAGCTCTGTCTCGACGACGACCAGCTGAGCCAGCTGAGCGACCTCGCCGGCCGTTGCGAGAGGGTCTACGGTCCCGATCGCGATATCGAGTGGGCGATCGCCGGCGGCGTGCTCTACCTGCTGCAGTGCCGGGCGATCACGCACACGGGCCGCTGACCAGGAAGGACGGATCCGGATGCGAGGCGCCCCCGTCGAAGTCCTGCAGCGCGTGCCGCTCTTCGCGGATCTGAACAAGAGCGAGGCCCAGCAGGTCGCCCGCTTGTTCAAGGAGCGCCGGTTCGCCGAAGGGGAGACGGTCGTCCAGGAAGGCTCGGGGGGCGCCGCCTTCTACATCATCGTGTCGGGTGAGGCCGTCGTCTCGATCGGCGGCAAGAAACGCTCGATCCTGAAGGCGAACGACTACTTCGGCGAAATCGCCCTCATCGACGAGGGCCCGCGCATGGCGACGATCACCGCCTCCACCGAGCTCGACTGCTACGGGGTCACCTTCTGGGACTTCCGCCCGCTCGTGGAGGCCAACGGTGTGATCGGCTGGAAGCTGCTCCAGCGGATGGCGCAGATGCTGCGCGAGTCCCGGGAAGGCTAGGCCGGCGGTCGGAGCACGAGGGATCCACGGTCGTGTTTCCCTTTCCACGGGCGGTGTGCGATCGTCTGGAGGTGATGGGGCCAGGCGACTGCGCGCACGAGGCGCCCGAAGGCAGCCGCTTCTGTCCGGCGTGCGGCATCGATCTGTCGGCGCAATCGGCACTGCCCACGCGGATCACCTCCTCGAACCCCCCCGGCCCGAGCGAGCGCGCCCGCGCCCGCGGTCCGGGACGCGGGCCGTCGATTCCCTCCCGCTCGAGCCCCTTCGATCAGGGACGCTTCCTTCCGGGGACCGTCCTCGCCGGCCGGTACCGGATCTACGGACTGCTGGGTCGCGGGGGGATGGGTGAGGTCTACCGGGCCGACGATCTCAAGCTCGGCCAGACGGTCGCGCTCAAGTTCCTGCCCAAGGCCGTCGAGAGGGACGAAGCGCGGCTTTCCCGGTTCCTCAACGAGGTGAAGATCGCCCGACAGATCTCCCATACGAACGTCTGCCGTGTCTACGACGTCGGCGAGGTCGAGGGACACCACTTCATCTCGATGGAGTTCGTGGACGGCGAGGACCTCGCGGCGCTCCTGCGGCGGATCGACCGCCTTCCCCGGGACAAGGCCATCCAGATCGCGCGCCAGCTCTGCGCCGGCCTCGCCGCAGCCCATGAGCAGGGCGTTCTTCACCGGGATCTCAAACCGGCCAACGTGATGATCGACGGACGCGGGAGGGCGAGGATCACGGACTTCGGCCTCGCCGAGCTCGCCGCCCACGTCGCGGACGCCGACTCCGGAGCGGGCACGCCTGCCTACATGGCGCCCGAGCAGCTCGCCGGTAAGTCGGCGTCGATCAAGAGCGACCTCTATTCGCTCGGTCTCGTCTTCTACGAGCTGTTCACGGGCCGCAGGGCGTTCAGCGCGGCCACTCCCGAGGAGCTCGTCCGGATCCAGCAGGAGACGACGCCCACCAGCCCCTCGAGCCACGTCGAGGGATTCGATCCGGCGGTCGAGCGTGTCATCCTCCGCTGCCTGCAGAAGCACCCGGGGGACAGGCCGGGATCGGCGCTCTCCGTGGCCGCCGCGCTCCCGGGCGGGGATCCTCTGGCCGCGGCCCTCGCCGCCGGCGAGACCCCCTCACCCGAGCTGGTCGCCGAGGCCGGCGAGGTCGGAGGGCTTTCTCAGGCGGCTGCCTGGGTCTGCCTCTCGGCTCTTCTTGTCGGGACCCTCCTCGTCATCCTGCTCTCCGGAAGGACGCAGATCGTCCGCATCGTGCCGCTCACGAAGCCTCCCGCGGTCCTGGCGGAGAAGGCCCGCGTGATCGCCCGCGAGCTGGGTTACTCCGCGCCTCCGGGGGATACCGCGCTCGGGTTCTACACCGACGACGACTACCTCCGGTACGTGTCGGAACACGATCTCGGCGTCCGCCGCTGGGAGCGGCTCTCGAAGGCGAGTCCGCCTGCCGTCGTCTTCTGGTACCGAGAGAGTCCCACGGATCTGTATTCGAAGAATCCCCTGCAGAGCGCCACCTTGTACCACGACCCTCCGGCGCTCGTCGCGGGCATGGTGGGTGTCCTACTGGATCCGGAGGGACGGCTCCAGGGATTCGAGGCGGTCCCGCCGGAGCGCGACGACTCCACGAAGACCGATGCGGCCGTCGACTGGTCGATCCCCTTGAAAGAGGCCGGCTTCGATCCCGCCGCGCTCGAGACTTCGGAGCCTCGGTGGGCTCCGGCGACGTTCGGCGATCAGCGCGTGGCATGGGAGGGGACCTATCCCGAAGCACCCGAGTTCCCCGTCAGGATCGAGGCCGCGGCGTACCGCGGCAGGCCGGTCGCCTTCAGGATCATTCATCCGTGGACCGAGCCTTCCGGTGCGCAGGCCGTCGCGACGAGCCTCCTGGCGCGCCTCTCGCAGGTGCTCGCAACGATCCTGATCGTCGCCATCCTGATCGGCGGGGTTCTGGTCGCCCGGAAAAACCTGCGTCTGGGCCGCGGGGATCGCAAGGGCGCCCGGAGGCTCGCGGTGTTCGTCCTCTCTCTCGGATGGGCGGGGACGGTTTTGCATGCTCACCACGTCGCCAGCTTCGGGGAAGTGCCGCTCATCATCGTCTCTTTCTGCGTCCCCCTCCTCCTCTCCTCTGCCATATGGATCTTCTATCTCGCCCTCGAACCCAATTTGCGGCGGCTCTGGCCGCAGACGATCGTTTCGTGGGTCCGCCTCCTGGACGGACGGTTCCGTGACCCTCTCGTCGGCCGTGACGTCGTCGTGGGACTTCTCGCGGGGCTTGCGCTCAGGCTGCTCGACCAGGTCTATCAGATCGTTCCGGGATGGCTGGGCCTGCCGCCACCTATTCCCGACCAGGTCGGCGCGCCCATGGATCTAAAGCTCGGCAACCTGAAGGGACTTCGACACTCCGTCGCATTCCTGGTGGAGAACCCCATTGCGTCCCTCGTCATCCCGCTGGGACTGGTCGTCCTCCTGCTCCTTTGCCGCCTCGTCTTCCGTAAGCCCTGGCTCGCGATCGCCGCGTTCATGGTGTTGACGACGATCCCGGGCATTCCTACGGGCGCCAGCCCCCTCGTTTCCCTCATCTACAGCGGCCTCTGCTCGGTTGTGTTCCTTATCGTCCTGTTCCGGTTCGGTCTGCTCCCCACGTTCGTCAGTTACATCGTCGCGGGGGTGCTCACGGCCTATCCCATGACGACCGACGCGTCCGCCTGGTACGCGGGGTACACACTGCTCGCGCTGCTCGTCGTGGCCGGGATCGCCGCCTACGGATTCAGGGTCGCGCTCCCGGGCCGCGCGCTGCAGGCCGCGCTCCCCGAGCGCCTGCGCTCCTAGGGCTCGACGCTAGCTCGGAGGCGGCGGCGCCGCCGTCCGGCCGCGCACGACGGATCGCAGCGCCTCGAGCGTGGGGCGCTCGGGGGGCGCTCCGGGAGACCCGGGGATCGCGCTCGGGGCGCGCGCCGCCTCCCGGGCATACGTCGCGACGACCGCATCCATGATCTCGTCCGCGAGCCGCCGCATCGCGGCGTCGAGGTCTTCCTCCGGCGCGTCCACGTAGCGCTGTCCGTAGACCTCGCGTGCGTCGTTGTCGACGATGATCACGGCCCCGCGAGTCTCCGCGACGCGCATCGAGACCGCCGCGATCTCGACGGTGCGGCTGCGTCCTCCCTCCTCGGTGCGCACATCGAAGCGCTCCGCGCGCAGGAGGCGCGGGCTATGGGACGCCTCGGCCTCGGACTCGGCGCGCAGGAATCGCGCGGGGGCGTAGCCGGGGTATCGCGCCTCGAGCTCGGCGAGGCGCGCGGAGAAGGCCGGGGATCCTCCTTCTCCGCCGAGGAACGCGGCGTGAAGGGCGTCGTAGCGGTGTCCGGCGTCCAGCGCCTCGCGGCACGCCCGCTCCTGCGCCTCGCGTCCCTGGGCGGTCGCGGACGGCGCGAGGTAGGGAAGCAGGCTCTCGCGGAAGCGCGCGAGCGCCGACACGTTCTTCACCGTCAGCTCCGGCACGCCCTGCGAGCGCGGGGCCGAGAACTCGAGCCGGAGGTTGTCGTCCGTGTTGACCACAGCGTCCCCGGCAAATGCCCTCAATCCCTCCGTTCCCATGACGAACCAGCTCAGGAAGTCGCGGACCCCGCCCATGTCGACCCCGCGCAGGTCCTCCGACACCCGGCGGTCCGCCATCCGCGCGGCAAGGCGCGCCTCGTCGACGACGAGGGGCCCGGGACTTCCGACCAGCTCCGCGTCGTAGTGCGTCAGCCAGAGCATCGCGTGGGGATAGACCTCCGTGAAGGTCCTCACGATGGTCCGGAGATCGTCGACGGACAGCTCGTAGATCGGAAGCCACTGGCACGCGACCCCGCCCGGTGCCAGGCGCGAGGCCGCGGCGCGGTAGTACTCGGCCGTATAGAGGTAGGACGCCCCGCCCGACCAGGGGTGGATCGGATCCGCGGTGAGGACGTCGAATGAGTCGCGCGAGATGGCGAGGAAGTTCCGCCCGTCGTTGACGACGATGCGAAGCCTCGGATCGTCGAGGACGCCGTGGTTCCACGCGGAGAACGCGCGCGCGGCGCCGAAGACGCCCGGCTCGATCTCCGCGAGGGTCATCCGGGAAACCTCCGGATGGAGGGAGACCGCGCCGAGGGTGATCCCGGTGCCGAGCCCGAGCACGAAGACGCGCCGCGGCGCGGGATGCAGCAGCATGGGCAGATGGCCCAGGGCGAGCTGGCACTGGCGGTCTGCGCGGCTCGCCGAGGCCTCGACCCGGCCGTTCACCACGTAGCCGGGCGGCGCTCCCTTCGGGACAATCACGCTCACCGTCTCGTCGGCGCCTTCGTGGTAGTAGAGGACGTCGGTGTTCTCGAGGGCGTCGCGCACGCGCTCCGGCGTGTCGAAGGCGCGCCGCTGATTGTTGCGGTAGACGGCAAAGTATTTGGCGTCCCACATGCGCAGCCACTGCGGCTTCGCCGCAAGGAGCAGGAGCACGGACGCAGTGACGGCGGCCCCGGCTCCGGCCATGCGCCGCGACCGGAGCCGCAGGAGGACGACGCCTCCGAGCCCGAGGTTGACCGCGCAGAGCATCTGCAGCGAGCGCTCGACGCCGAACACGTAGATGAGGAAGAGCCCGCTCGCGACTGCTCCGAAGATCGCGCCCAGGGTGTCCCACGCGGCGACCTCGCCGACGGCGCTCCCCACGTCCGCGCGGCGTCCCGCGCGGATCGCTCCGGCGATCGGGAACGCGAGCCCCATGAAGAAGGCGGGCACGAACATGTAGGTGAACCCGACGAGAAACCCGGCGGCCTGCCTCGCCTGGAACTCTCCCGCGCCGGCGCTCAGGAGGCTCTGCCATCGCACCGCCTGGCGGGGCAGGTCGCGCAGCGCGTAGGTGACCGCCAGCGCGGAGGTCCCGATCAGGATCTGCACGAGGCCGAAGGCCGCCGTCGCGCGCCCGGCGGCGATGCGGCGCTCGAGCGGAGCGAAGGCGGCGCCGCCCGCTCCGATGCCGGAGAGGAAGGCGACGAGGAGCAGGGTGAAGGCGTAGACCGAGGTCCCGAGGACCATGGTGAGCGTGCGTGTCCAGAGGACCTCGTAACCGAGGGCGCAGAACCCGCTCACGGCGATCCCCCACAGTGCCATCGCAGACCCCGCCGGCGCGCCTGGAGCTCCGGGCGCCGCGCCGTGGCCTGTCTCTCTCTCCGTGCGCGCTTCGGGCACGGCCGCGTCTTCGCGGTCCCGCGCGCCCGCGCGCTCAGAGGATCGGCGGAATCCGTCGAGGGCGAGGGCCGCGGCGCCGATCGCCGCGTTCGTCGCAATCGCGACGCACAAGGTCGTGCGCGCCGACGTCGACGGCAGCAGCACGAACCCGGCCATGAGCGATCCCGCCACCGCTCCCAGCGTGTTGATCCCGTAGAGAAGGCCGAGCCCCCGGCCCAGGCGTCCCGTCCGCTCGGCGGCGATGCGGCCCAGCAGGGGGAGCGTCCCTCCCATGAGGGTCGTCGGGACTCCCATCGCGAGGATCGCGAAGAGGATGCGCAGCGACGTCAGGTAGATCGGGCGGTCGTCGGCGGCATCCGCAAGGACGGCGTAGAGACGCGGATAGAGGGCCATGAGTCCGAGGAACCCGGCGCCGCAAAGCGCGATTCCGCACTCGAGGAGGCCGTAGAGCCGCAGCGGCCGCGAGGCGGTGTCGGCGCGCGCGCCCAGAAGGAAGCTGCCGAGGGCGAGGCCTCCCATGAAGACGCCGAGCACCGCTGTGACGGCGAGGTGCGAGCCCCCGAAGACGAGGGTGAGCTCGCGGACCCAGACGATCTCGTAGATCAAGGACGCCGCGCCGGAGAGAAAGAAGAGGAAGTAGAGGGGCAGGAAGGGAGGGCGGCGACCGCGCATGCCGGACGACTGGTGGGTCGAGGGCACGGGGGCCTAGGGGATCATCGTGAAGATCTGCACCCGCTTGTTGTCGCGGTCGGCCACGATGAGCCGGCCGCGGCCGTCCAGGCAGAGCTGCGAGGGAGCGCGCAGGAAGGCGGCCTTCCATCCCGGGCCCGACTGCCGGCTCTGGACGGCGCCGTCGGGCCCCAGCACCAGGATCGTTCCGCCGTCCTGGTCCGACGCGAACAGATGACCGGCCTCGTCCACCGCGAGCGAGGTCGGGAAGTCCGCGTCCGCCGCGAGGTCCGCGCCGAGCGGGGCGAACGCGGCCTGGTCCTTGCGCGCGACGAGCACGCGACGCCCGACGCTGTCGAGGGCATAGACCGTCCCCTTCCCGTCCACCGCGATGTCGGAGAAGGAGCCTCTCCCGGAGGGGAGCGCGATCTCCTTCACGACCTTGTCCTGCGCATCGAGGACGACCACGCGCCCGCCGGCGATGTCGAGGATGTAGAGCGTATCCGCGCGGTCCAGCGCGAAACTGCGGGGGACGAAGGCGCCTCCGGGCGCCGCGTCGACGTACGCCGTGAAGGCGCCCGACGCCGAGACCCTCGCGATCCGCCGGAGCTTCCCGTCGAGGACGAGGAGGTTTCCCTTCGAGTCGAGCCTGGTCCGGATGGGGGAGGGAAGCTGGGGAAGGACGATCTCGCCCGCGGGGGTGACGGTCTCGCCGTCCACGGTGAACGTCACGAGCCGTCCGCCGGACGAATCTGCGACGACGAGACGCGAGCCGTTGCAGGCCACGCCCTCGGGCGTGGCGAGCGGCTTGCCGGCGCCGTCGACGTAGACCGCCGTCAGGAACCGGAGCTTGATCGCGGCTGCGGCGGGCCCGCCGAAGAGCGCCGCGAGGAGAGCGGCGCACGCGAGCGCGAGCGGGGGAGCGGAACGCGCGCGGCGCGCCGCGGGAGGAGGGCCGATGGTGCTGGGGACCTGTCTCATCGCTATCTCTTGAGCTCCTCGTGGCACTGGACGCACAGGTCGGTCTTCGTGTCGTAGGGCGAGAGGTGCTTGTAGGCGGATCCGTGCGCGTAGTGGCAGCTCAGACAGTCCATCGTCAGGTTCTTGTTCCGCTTGTCGACCACCTTCTCGCCGATGGGATGCGTCGAATGGGTCTGCCAGTCGTGGCAGGTCCCGCACAGCTCGAGGGTGTTCCCGTTGGCGAGCAGGTGCGTCGTCGAGGCGGCATGTGGGTCGTGGCAGGTCGTGCACGCGCCTTCATCCACCGGCGGGTGCTTGGTCACGGACCGGGTCTGCTTCTCGACGGCGTCCTTGTGGCACGAGCCGCAGAGCTCCTTCATCGGCGCCAGCAGCAGGCCCTTCTGCGGCGATGCGTGCGGATTGTGGCAGTTCAGGCAGGCCTTCTTGTCGAGCGTCGGCCAGTGGACGCGGTTCGCCGCGAGCAGGGTGCCGATCATGTCGCCGTGACAGCTGCGGCACAGGTCGGGCGCGGTCTTCTTGACCGCGAGCGCCTGCGGAGAGGAGGGATCGTTGTGGCACTGCGAGCACATACCGTTGGCGACCGGCTTGTGCACGTTCGCCCAGAGGATGCCCGGCGCGCTCGATCCGTGCGGATCGTGGCAGGAGACGCAGTTCGCCTTGGCGACGGGATAGCCCTTGTGGCGCGCGACGAAGGACGGCTGCGTCACGTTGTGGCAGCCGACGCACAGTCCGGGGACGTCGCTCTTCAGCAGGGACACGGACTTCTCCGAGCCGTGTGGGGAGTGGCAGGTGAGGCAACCCTTGTCGACGGGACTGTGCTTGAAGCGGTTCGCCGCGATGGCCGTCTGCAGGTCCTTGTGGCAGCCGAAGCACAGGTCGTTGCCGCCGACCTTCAGGTTGTTCTTGAATTTCGAGGCGTGCGGATCGTGACATCCCGTGCAGTTGCCCGCGGCGGCGGGAGGATGGCTGCTGCTTGCGTGCTCGGGCACGATCCCCGCGTGGCAGCCCGCGCAGATCTTGTCGGGGTCGTCCTCGAGCAGCTTGCCGTGCGCCGAGGCGTGAGGGTTGTGACAGTCCGAGCACTCGCCCGCCTTGACCGGCGTGTGCACGAACGGCTGCTTGAGGGTTTCCTGGAAGTCCGCGTGACAGTCCAGGCAGAGCTTCCCCTTCGCGCCCGGCTTGAGGTGGAACTTGTCGTCGGAGGAAGGCTTCGCCGGCGGCGCCGCCCCCCAGGCCGCTGATCCCGCAAGGGTCGCAAAAACTGCGAAGGCTGCCAGGGCCCTCCCACCCGAGATCAGCGGCAGTCGCCGAAGGGCGCGCGGTAGCGCGCCCCTGCCCAGGATCAGCAGCGGCCGCAAAGCGGCCGTCTGCTGCATCAGGGCCGGGAAACGCACCGCCTCGAGCAACTTACTTGACCACATGGCAATCATCGCAGGAACGCCCGGCGAAGGGCGGATGGACCTGGGGCTGGAGGAACTTCGGATCGTTCGAGGCGTGCGGATCGTGGCACTTCATGCAGTCCATGACGGCGGCGTCGATCCCGATGTGCGCCTTCGAGAACGAGGCGCTCTTCGCGTCGTGGCACTCACCGCAGAGCGGCTGCATCGTCTTGACGAGCAGGTGACGCTCCTCCGCGTCGTGCGGCCGGTGGCACCTCAG
>Ga0070671_100005440_pt1 | contig 10166 bp, 7 predicted proteins | sample KBSS73metaG_FD_65341 | JGI IMG/M metagenome (GOLD analysis project Ga0070671, IMG submission 65341) | Switchgrass rhizosphere microbial communities from Kellogg Biological Station, Michigan, USA - KBS S7-3 metaG | ecosystem: Host-associated > Plants > Roots > Rhizosphere > Soil ... | reverse complement strand
GCATGCATCCTTGCCGCATCGTCGTCGCCCAGGTCCGCCGTGACGATGGTGAGCATTGGATCGAGCCACGTCGCCAGCCGGGTTTCGCCGATCTGCCCGCACATCTCCAACGTTGCCTCTGCGACCTGACGCGCAGCAACCAGTTCACCGGTGCCATGCAGGGCCTGCACGGTGGCAAAGCCGGCCCATGCCGTCCGCGCCAGCGACCCGCTCTTCGCGGCAAACTCGCGGTCGCGCTCGGCATAGGCGAGCGCATCCTTCCAAAGACCTCGGCCGGCGCAATTCTCCGCCAGGAATTCATAGCCGTTGGCGATCGAGTGCGGAAAATTCTTGCGTTCGCCGAATTCGATGCTCTTGCGCGCCCAGCGATTGCTCTCGGGGTAGGTCAGCATGTGCTGGTTGGCGCCGGCCAGGAAGGAATAGATTGCCGCCAGCGTCGCGGCGTCATCGAGCGGTTCCGCCAGTTGCCGGGCCCGTTCCAGAAATTCGATGGCTTTGCGTTGCTCTGTCCGGTAATGGTAGTAGCGGCCCATGAATGCCAGTGACAGCGCCAGCTCATTCGTCTGCGTGCCCGGATCGAGCTCGGCCAGCGCCGCTTCGAGAAACGGGAGCCCGCGCGCGTCGCCGACCTGGCAGTACACGCTGCCGATCCTTGCCTTCAGCGCGGCACGATCGGCGGGCGCGCTCACGCGCGCGAGTGCCTGCTCGAAACCCTCGACCGCGGGTTGCGTGGTTCCACGCGAATCGTGAACGTCCCCGATTTGCTCGTACACGTGCGCGAGCACGTCTTCGCGATGCAGCGCTTCGGCCGACTCCCGTGCCTGGTCCAGGAACTTGAGCGCCTCGTCCAGCGCGAACACGCGCATGGCATTGCGCGCCGCGCGCTGCGCATAGGCGAGCGATCGCGGCAGGTCCCCGGCCTGCATGAAATGGTGCGCGAGATCCTGCGCATGCTGGTCGGCGCCCGGTCCCGTCACCTCGCCGTCGCGCACGGACGCGTCGTAGGTCTTTTCCAGCGCCTCGCCGATGCGCTGGTGCAGGCGCCGGCGGCGAATGGGGTTCAGTTCTTCATAGAGCACTTCGCGGATCTTGTCGTGCGTGAACGCGAAGTTGTCGTCGCCGCCCCCGGAAGTCGCCCCCGGACCGCCGCTGCCCGCGCGGATCAGCTGCGCGGCGGTCGCTTCGTCGAGCGCATCGAGCAACGCGTCTTCGCCGGCCGCGGAAACGGCGGCCAGCTCCCGGAATGGGAAGACCTTGCCCAGCGCGGCGGCCGTGCGCAGCGCGTCCACCGTCGGTTCTGAAAGCCGCGTGAGCCTTCGTCCGATCGCTTCCTTCACGCTCTGCGGTATCGCCAGCTCGTGCGTCTCCTTGCGACCCCAGCGGTCCCCGTCGCGATAGATCTCACCCTGCTCGATCAGCGACTTGATGACTTCCTCGACGAAGAATGGATTGCCTTCGGTCTCGCGGTAAAGCGCTTCCGCCAATTCGTCCGACACCGTAGTGACGCCGAACAGTGTCGCCAGCAGCGTCCCGGTGTCGGCGCGGGTCAGGCGGGAGAGCGCAATGCGCGTTCCCAGCCGCTCGCGGTTCCATTCCACCAAGGCACCCGCCAGCGAATGCGTGCGATCGAGTTCGATCTCGCGGTACGCGACCAGGAAGAGGACGCGATCGTTGCGCAGATGCCGCAGCAGGTAATGCAGCAGCGACAGCGTGCCCTGGTCCGCCCAGTGAACGTCGTCGATGAACAACAGCAAGCCGCGCTCCGCAGCGAGGCCGCGCAGGAAGCGCGCGGCGTTGTCGAACAGGCGCATCCGTTCCTCGCTGGGCGACAGCGGCGCATTGGGCGTGAGCGCGCCCAGCTTGGCTTCGATCTCAGGTGCGAACTTGGCGATTTCGGGCGCCGTGGCGCCGAGCGCCGCGCGCAACTGTTCCACACCTTGCCGGCGCGTCCACTCGCGGAACGCTTCGACGAAAGGCAGGTACGGCGTGGTGGCCTCATACTCGTAGCAGCCACCGCGCAGCAGCGTCGCGCCGCTTTTTTGCGCATGCGCCACCAGATCCTGCGCCAGCCGCGTCTTGCCGACGCCCGGCTCGCCCGACAGCAGCACCAGCTGCCCGCGCGCCTGCTGCGCGTTGGCCCAGTATTCGCGCAGCTGCGCCGCTTCGCTGCCACGTCCGACCAGTTGTCCACGCACCAGCTGCGATAGGGCCGTGGGATTCGCAGCGGCAACGTCCTCCACCAGCAGCGGCGGAAACGCCGACGGAAGATCGGCGGCGACGAATTGGTAGATGGTTTCCGCTTCCGCTATGCCGCGCAGCTTGTGCGCACCAAGATCGCGCAGCGTCGTTCCCGCGGGCAGCGCCTGCCGGACGCGGTCCGCCGCGGCCGACGACAGCAGCGTCTGTCCGCCGTGCCCCGCGGACATGACGCGCTGCACGCGCGCCAGTGTCAGCGACGAGTCGTACTCGCCGCCGCGCGCTTCTACGCTGCCGGTGTGCAGCCCCATCCGTACGCGCACCGCACCGACGTCGCCCCAGCGCTCCTCGTGCAGCGCGCGCTGCGCGTCGAGCGCCGCCTCCAGAGCGTCGCCGGATTCCTCGAACGCGGCGCAGAAGCCGTCGCCCTGAACCTGGAACACGTGACCGCGATGCGCGCCGATGGAGCGTTGCAGTAACGCGTTGTGGCGGACCAGCGCTTCCTTCATTGCCTCGGGGTGGCGTTCGAACAGGCGCGTCGACCCTTCGATGTCGGTGAAGAGAAACGTGACTGTGCCGCTGGGCAGGGCGCTCATGGGAATTCGAGTCTGCCATTAGTCGGGTTCGCGCGCCACCGGAGCGGGTCGCAAAGCCCGTTATACAATGCGCGTCCCTTCCATCCCCGGCAGCCGCGGCATTTCGCGACGCGTCGTCGGTGGCATTGTCTGCATCCTTTTCGAGTGCGCCATGTCCTTTGTACAACGCCTGCAAGCGCTGCCGCCGGAGACTCTTAAGGATCTGCGTCGCGGCATCGAGAAGGAAAGCCTGCGCGTGCGGCCGGACGGCAAGCTCGCGACCACGCCGCATTCAACGCGGCTGGGCTCGGCGTTGACCCACCCGCACATCACGACGGACTTCAGCGAGTCGCAGCTCGAGCTCATCACCGGCGTCCACCGCAATGCGGAGGATTGCCTGAGGGAGCTGACCGAGATCCACCAGGTGGTGTATCGCGCGATCGGCGACGAGCTGCTGTGGTGCGCGAGCATGCCCTGCGGGCTGCCCGGCGATAGCTCCATACCGCTCGGCCAGTACGGCACGTCCAACGTGGGCCGCGCGAAGCACGTCTATCGCACCGGCCTGTCCTATCGCTACGGCCGGCGCATGCAGACCATTTCCGGCATCCACTACAACTTCTCGCTGCCGGGCGCGCAGTCGAACGACGCGTATTTCGCGCTGATCCGCAATTTTCGCCGTCACTCGTGGCTGCTGCTGTATCTTTTCGGCGCGTCTCCCGCAGTGTGCTCGAGTTTCGTCGCCGGACGTCCGCACGAGTTGCAGCGCCTTGGCGAAGGCACGCGTTATCTCCCGTACGCGACTTCGCTGCGGATGGGCCGCCTCGGCTACCAGAGCGACGCACAGTCCTCGCTCCAGGTAAGTTACAACAGCCTCGAAAGTTATGCGGCGTCGCTGCAGGACGCGCTCACCCGTCCATACCGGCCCTATGAGGATATCGGCGTTCGCACCGGCGACGACTACCGCCAACTCGCCACCAGCATGCTGCAGATCGAGAACGAGTTCTACGGCACGATCCGTCCCAAGCGCGTGATCCGGCCGGGCGAGCGTCCGCTGCACGCGCTGCGCGAGCGCGGCGTCGAGTACGTCGAGGTGCGGCTCATGGACCTCGATCCATTCTGCCCTATTGGCATTACCCTTGGCACCCTGCACTTCCTCGACGTGTACCTGCTCAATTGCCTGCTGCGCGACAGTCCGCCCGATACGCCCGAGGAACTTGGCGCCATCGTGCGCAACAAGCGGCGGGTCGCCGAGCGCGGCCGCGAGCCGGGACTCAAGCTCGCCAACGGATCGCGGGAGGTTCCGCTGGGCGAGTGGGGTGCGGAGGTGCTCGCGGAATGCGCGCCCATCGCGGAGGCGCTGGATGCCGCAACCGGGTCCCGCGCGCATCGCGACGCGATAGCCGCGGCGGTCGCCGCCCTTCACGATCCTGCCGCCACGCCATCGGCACGGGTTCTCGACGCCATGGCGCGCGATTACGAAAATTCCTACGTCCGCTTCGTCCTGGCTCAGTCGGCGGCGCATCGCGAGACCATTCTCAATCTGCCGCTCGCCGCCGACGTCGGCGCGCATTTCGCGCAATTGGCCGAGGAGTCGCTCGCCAGGCAACACGCCATCGAGGCCGCGGACACGTTGCCGTTCGACACGTTTCTCGAGCGCTACCTTTCCCCGGCCAGCCTGAACGTCTGACGCGCCTCGCGCATGAAACGATTCGAAACCATCGTGCTGGGCTTGGGCGCGATGGGCAGCGCCGCTGCGTGGCAGCTGGCGCGCCGGGGCAATTCCGTCCTCGGCATCGACCGCTTCGCGCCGCCGCACGAACACGGCTCGACGCACGGCGACACCCGCATCACGCGACTGGCGATCGGAGAAGGCGCGCAGTACACGCCGCTCGCGATGCGCTCGCACCAGATCTGGCGCGAGCTCGAGGGCGAGACCGGCAGCACGCTGCTCGTGGCTCACGGAGGCCTGGTCCTGTCCAGCAAGGCGCGGACGTCGCAGTGCCACACCGACGACTTCTTCGCGAACACGGTCGCAGCCGCGGAGAAGTACGGCATCGAACACGAAATCCTGGATGCGCGGCAGGTCCGGCGCCGGTTTCCCCAATTCCGGATTGCCGACGACGAGTCGGGTTACTTCGAGCCCGGCGCCGGTTTCGTGCGACCCGAAGAATGCGTTCGGGTGCAGCTCGCGCTGGCCGCGCAACACGGAGCGGAGCTGCATCGGGGCGAAGTCGCGACGGCATTCGACGCTTCCGACAACGGTGTCACGGTCACCACCGACCGCGACACGTACGCGGCCGACGCACTGATCGTCGCCGCGGGCCCGTGGCTTCCGGGACTCGTCGATGCATCGCTCTCCCGGCATTTCACGATCTACCGGCAGGTGTTGTGCTGGTTCGATATCGACGGTCCTGTCGGGCCGTTCCTGCCGGCGAATTTTCCGGTCTTCATCTGGGAACTGCAGGGACGACCGCAGGGCATCTATGGCTTTCCGGCCGTCGACGGCACCCGCGGTGGGCTGAAGGTGGCCACCGAAAGCTACTTCGCGGCGACCACCCCCGAATCGGTCGAGCGCCGAGTGTCCGACGGTGAAGTGCGCGCGGTATACGACGACTATGTCGCCCCTTACATTTCGGGTCTGAGCAGCCGATGCGTGAAGGCCACGACGTGCCTGTACACGGTCACGCCGGATTTCGGCTTCGTCATCGACGCGCTTCCCGGCGCGACGCGAGTCGTCGTCGCGTCGCCGTGCTCAGGTCACGGCTTCAAGCATTCGGCGGCGATCGGCGAGGCGCTGGCGCAACGTGTGATGGATGGCGCGGCCCGCATCGACCTGGGCGCCTTCTCCCTGACGCGTTTTGGTGCATGAGGCGCCGGCGCGACGTCGCAACATTGTGGCCAAGCCCGGCCGAGTTTCGTACACTGGCGCACCGGTGAAGGCGGTCCAGCCGCGGGAGTGGCCTCGATGCCCGTGTTGCAGCATTCGATAGCGTTCCTGCGCAGGCATCCGCTGCTCGCGTTCCTGCTGATGGGCGCGTTCTTCCTGTTGTCCGGCACCGTTTCCATCAACCTGTACGTCGTGCTGATGGCCAACATCGACCTCTTCCGCATGTACGGCGCGCAGGTGATCGAGGACGGCGCGTTGCGACAGCTGGTCGAGATCCTCGGCGCGGCTTTCTTCAGCATACTGTTCTTCGTGCTCTTCGTCGTCTGCGAGCGCGTCGTGGTCGGCCACCTTACGACGTCGCTGCGCGACGCGCGCGATCCTCCGCCACCTTGACCCGCTTTCGCGCCTCTTCCACCTCAAGGAGATTGTCATGTTCGGATTGACGCAGCTCGGTGTTGTCCATACCGCCATCAGCCTCATCGCGGTGGCCGCTGGCGTCATCGCATTTTTCCGCTATGGCAGGATTCCGGCAGGCTTGCCGGTGGGCAAGGTGTACTTCTGGACCACCGTCCTGACGTGTCTGACGGGATTCGGCATCTTCGAGCACGGAGGCTTCGGCAATCCGCACATCCTCGGGATCATCACGCTTGTCGTACTAGGCATCGCTTGGGTCGCCGGACGCACGTCGCTGTTCGGCCGCGCCTCGGCCTACGTCGAGACGATCAGCTACACGGCGACCTTCCTCTTCCACATGATTCCCGCCGTCACCGAAACGACCACGCGCCTGCCGCTCGGCGCGCCGCTGCTGCCCAACGCCGATGCGCCCGAGCTCAAGACCGCGGCCGGCGTCCTGTTCGTGCTGTTCCTGGCGGGCGCCGCATGGCAGGTGGGGCGGTTGCGCGGAAAGGGAACGGCGCCTGATCGCGCGTCATCCGTCCTGGGGTAACGAAGTCCGCGGCTTCGGCGCTTCCGCCTTGACGTCCGACTCGAACAGTTCCTGAAGCTGCGCTGCCGCCTGCGCGGCCGTTTGGATCAGTTGCGCCTCATCCTGGCGCACCGCGTATTGCGCTTCGAGCTGGCGCGCGTCGTGTTCGCGGAACAGCTGCACCGCGCGCAATGCCTGCGCCGGCTCGAGTCCGAGTTGTTCCAGCGCATGCCGCGCCGTTTCCAGGCTCGACAGCAGCGTCTCGCGCTCGATCGCCTCGATGTCAAGGTCGCGCAAGCGGTAGTAATGCACGCGATTGCGCGCGCGCGCCAGTATCGGCAGGTCGGGAAAGTGCTTGCGCACGAGCGCCGCTGTCTTGACCGACGCCTCGACGTCGTCGATGGCCAGCACGAAGAGCTTGGCGTCACGCGCCTTGGCCGATTCCAGCAATTCCAGCCGCGACGCGTCGCCGTAGTACACCTTGTTGCCGAACTTGCGCACGAAGTCGACCTGCTGGTAGCTGACTTCGAGCGCAGTGAACGGAATGCCCGCCATGCGCAGCACGCGCGACACGATCTGTCCGTAGCGTCCATAGCCGGCGATGATCACCGGATTGCCCGGTCCATCGATGAGATCGAATTCCGGGGGTTTCCTGCGATCGAGCCAACGCTCGAGCAAGCGCTCATGCAGGACGAACGACAGCGGCGCGAGCAGCATCGAGACCGTGACCACCAGCACGAGGAACTGCGCGGTTTCGCCGCGCAGGATTCCCGTGGCCTGTGCCGCCGTGAACAGCACGAACGCGAATTCGCCACCTTGCGCGAGCAGCACTGCGATCCGTTGCGCGTCCTCGTTGCGGGTGCCCGTCGCGCCGGTGATTGCCCAGAGCAGCGCGGCCTTCGCCAGCATCAGGCCGACCGCCGCGGCAAGCACCGGCAGCGGATGCGCCGCCAGGTAGGCGAGATTGGCGCTCATCCCGACGGCCATGAAGAACAGGCCGAGCAGCAATCCCTTGAACGGCTCGACGTCGGCCTCGAGCTCGTGCCGGAATTCCGAATCGGCGAGCAGCACGCCGGCGAGAAACGCGCCAAGCGACATCGACAGGCCGATCTCTTCCATCAGCAACGCCGCGCCGAGCACGACCAGCAACGCCGCACCGGTGAATATCTCGCGTCCGCCGAAGCGCGCGACGATCTTCAGCAACGGCCGCACGAGCACGCGGCTCACGATGACGACGAGCGCGATCGCGGCAATGCCGCCCGCCGCAAGCGCCCACGGGTTGGGCGCACCTGTGCGTTCCGGCGCGAGCAACGGCAGCAGCGCAATGAGGGGAATCACCGCCAGGTCCTGGAACAGCAGGATCGCGAATGCGCGGCGCCCGCTCGGGCTGCTCAATTCGCCGCGCTCCCCGAGCCACGCCAGCACGATCGCCGTCGACGACATTGCGAGCCCGAAACCCACGACCGTCGCCGCCTGCCATCCCAGTCCCTGCCATTGCGCGATGCCGGTCAGCACGGCTCCCGTGACGAGCACCTGCGCGCCACCGAGACCGAACACGGGTTGCCGCAATGCCCACAGGCGCGAAGGCTCCAGTTCCAAGCCAACCAGGAACAGCAGCAGCACGACGCCCAATTCCGCGAAATCCAGCGTTGCTTCCGCGTGCGGTACGACGCCCAAACCCCACGGGCCGATGATCGCGCCCGCGGCGAGATAACCCAGCACCGCGCCCAACTTCAGCCGGCGAAACAGCGGAACGACGACCACCGCAGTGGCGAGGAAGATGGCGGCTTGCGCAAGAAAAGTCATGCCGGCCTCGGAGCAGCGGTGCCCGTCCGGGCGCGGATTTCCCTTTTCGTCGCTTCGACCCGATCTTGTTCGGCCTGGCAGCGCGGACCGGAAAACTCCGCCTGGAGGGCATCCAGGAAGACACGAGTCCGGGCGGGCATCAGCCGCCTCCCGGGGAAGACGGCCCATGCAGGCACCAGCGGCAGACTCCAATCGGCAAGCACCGGCACAAGCTCTCCGATACGCACGTACGGTTCCACGAAGTGGTCACTTACACTCGCGATCCCCGCCCCTGCGCGGGCGAGCCGGATCAGCAGTTCGGGCGAATTGGCGGTGGCGCGGCCGGGTGGGATCCCCTCCCAGCGTTGGTCGTCGCGGATCATAACCCATGGCATCGGCTCGCCGTTTCGCTGCAGCAGCCGCAACGCATCGTGTTCCATCAGTGCTTCAGGTTCGGATGGTGTACCGCGTCGGGCCAGATAGTGCGGCGAGGCGTAGAGGCTTGTCGAGAACACCGCCAGCCGTCGCGCAGCCAGCGACGCGTCGTCGGTAAGGTCCCCCATGCGTATAGCGACGTCGAAATTCTCTCCGATCAAGTCGACCCGTCGCGGCGTGAGGTCCAATTCAAGCGATATCTCCTTGTATTTGTCAGTAAATGTCGCCAAAAGTGTGCTTATAACGACTGTGACGAAATCGCTGGGCATGGACACCCTCAGGCGTCCGCTTGGCTGGATTTGCCGGTTCTGGGCGAGTTGCGTAGCCGCCTCGACCTCCGCGACGACCTGGTGGGCATGCTCCAGAACGCTATGGCCAAAATCGGTTAACGAAAGCTTTCGCGTGGTACGAAGCAGCAGTCGTTCCCCGAGCACCGCTTCCATAGCCGCAACGCGGCGCGACACCGTCGATTTGGGCAGCCCGAGACGTTCGGCCGCGCGGGTGAAACTGCCCTCATCGGCGACGCGCGCGAAGAGCAGTAGGTCGTTAGCTTCCAGTGCTGGAGTCATACAATTGTTCCACTAACGCAACAATGTTATCCATTTCAGCGTCTTCTGGTTTCCCATTGGGATAATTATAGTGTGTTGGACATACCGGTCAACCCAAGGAGCGACCATGAACATCCTGCAAATCAATTCCAGCGCCCGGATCGGAAACTCGCAATCGACCAAGCTCGCAAGTTCTCTGGTCGAGCGCTTACGGACTGACCATCCGGAAGCGACGTTGACCGTGCGCGACCTTTCCCGCACGCCGCACCCGTCACTCGATGAATCCGCGCTGCAGGCGCTGTTCACGCCCGCCGACCGACGTACGCCGGAACACAATGCACGCGTCGCGCTGGACGATGCCTTGATTGCCGAGATTCAGGCCGCAGATGTGGTGGTGCTGGGCGTGCCGATGTACAACTTCGGCGTCCCGGCGCAACTCAAGAACTGGATCGACGCGATATCGCGGGCGCAGGTCACGTTTCGCTACACCGCCAATGGGCCGGAAGGACTGCTCAAGGGCAAGAAGGTCTACGTGGCGTTGACCCGCGGGGGCAAGTACCGCAATACGCCTGCCGACACCCAGGTGCCGTATCTGCGGACCATCTTCGCATTCCTGGGCATGAACGATGTGCAGTTCGTCTATGCGGAAGGCTTGGCGATGGGTGCTGCGGCCGAGCAGAATGCACTTGCATCAGCGCGTTCGCAAATCGAGGAGCTGTTCGCAAATGAGGGTTCGCAAATGAGGGTGGCCGCGTGAAGTCGGCAGCATGAAGGTCGCCGCGTGAGGGCGGCGGCCCGACCCGAGACAATTGAAC
>Ga0070671_100005436_pt1 | contig 10168 bp, 12 predicted proteins | sample KBSS73metaG_FD_65341 | JGI IMG/M metagenome (GOLD analysis project Ga0070671, IMG submission 65341) | Switchgrass rhizosphere microbial communities from Kellogg Biological Station, Michigan, USA - KBS S7-3 metaG | ecosystem: Host-associated > Plants > Roots > Rhizosphere > Soil ... | reverse complement strand
GCGCTTCAGCCTGACCAGCGCCTCGTCGAGCGCGGAGAGGAAGCGCGAGCGGTCGGCCTTGGCGAATGGCGCCGGACCACCGATCTGGTCGCCGCCGGCGCGCAGATCGGCCATGATCGCACGGGTCGCGATCGCGGCGCCGATGTTGCCGCTGTCCCAGCGCTTACCTGCCGAGGACATCACCGTGGCGCCGGCCTTGAGACAGCGGTCGGCGAGCAGGATGTCGCCGGTGACGACGATTGTAAGCGCCGAAGCCTGTTCGGCGATCCAGTCGTCGGCGGCATCGAAGCCCGAGCCGACCACGACCTTCTCGACCAGAGGATGATCGGGGACGCGCATGTAGGAGTTGGCGACGATCGCGACCGGCACCTCGTGCCGCCAAGCGACGCGGTAGATTTCGTCCTTCACCGGGCAGGCGTCGGCGTCGACGAGAATGCGCAATCCGCCGCTCACTGCCGCTCCTTGGTCGCGGTGAAGCGGATGTTGGGGTTGCGGCTTTCGTGGAAGTTGAGTTCCCACAGGTCCTTGGCCATGAACACCGGCTGGTCGTCGCGGTCGCGGGCGACGGCGCTGCTGTGGGTGTCGATGAACGCCTTGAGGTCCTTGTCGGTGTCGGCGGCGAGCCAGCGCGCGGTGTCCCAGGGCGAATTTTCGAAGCGGGCGTCGACCTTATATTCGGCCTCGAGCCGCGAGATCAGAACGTCGAGCTGGAGCTGACCGACGACGCCGACGATCCAGTTGGCGCCGGTCGACGGGTAGAAGACCTGGATCACGCCTTCCTCGGCCATGTCGTCCAGGGCCTTGCGCAATTGCTTGGTCTTGGTCGGATCGGCGAGCACGACACGGCGCAATATCTCGGGCGCAAAATTGGGCAGGCCGGTGAAGCGGATGGCTTCATCCTCGGTCAAGGTGTCGCCGACGCGCAAGGTGCCGTGGTTGGGAATGCCGATGATGTCGCCGGGGAACGCCTCGTCCGCCAGCTCGCGGTTCTGTGCAAAGAACAGGATCGGGCTGTGCACCGCGATCGACTTGCCGGTCGACGGCTGGAGCAGTTTCATGCCGCGTTTGAAGCGGCCCGAGCAGAGCCGCATGAAGGCGACCCGGTCGCGATGCTGCGGGTTCATGTTTGCCTGGACCTTGAACACGAAGCCGCTGACCGCGTCGCGATCGGGATCGATCGTGCCGTTGGCGGTCGGCTGCGGCTGCGGCGACGGCGCGCGTTCGGTGAGCGCGGCGATCAGCTCGGCGACGCCGAACTCCTTGAGCGCCGAACCGAAATAGACCGGCGTGAGATCGCCGGCGAGATAGGCGTCGCTGTCGAAGGTGGGATAAGCGGCCAGCGCGAGCCCGGCCTCCTCGTGGAGCAGGGCCAAGGCTTCGGGCGTGATCGCGTCGGCGAGCTTCGGATCGTCGAGCCCGGTGAAGTCGAGCGTCGCGCCTTCGAAGGCAGCGGTGTCGTTGCCCGCGGGCAGGCTGAGGCGGTTGGCGACGAGATCGTAGATCCCTTCGAACGTGCCGCCCATGCCGACCGGCCAGCTCATCGGCGCGACGTCGAGCGCGAGCACGTCGGCGATCTCGTCGAGCAGCTCGAACGGCACCTTGCCTTCGCGGTCGACCTTGTTGACGAAGGTGATGATCGGCACGTTGCGAAGCCGGCAGACCTCGAACAACTTGCGCGTCTGCGCCTCGATGCCGCGCGCCGCGTCGATCACCATCACCGCGGAATCGACCGCGGTCAAAGTGCGGTAGGTATCCTCCGAAAAATCCTCGTGGCCCGGCGTGTCGAGCAGGTTGAAGGTCACGCCGCGATGTTCGAAGGTCATCACCGAGCTGGTGACGGAGATGCCGCGCTGCTGCTCGATCTTCATCCAGTCCGAGCGGGCGCGCCGGTTCGCGCCGCGCGCCTTGACCTCGCCGGCGAGATGGATCGCGCCGCCGAACAGCAGAAGCTTTTCGGTCAGCGTCGTCTTGCCCGCATCGGGATGCGAGATGATGGCAAAGGTACGCCGGTCGGGGCGGCCGGTCGGGCGGTGCAGCATGGAAATGGGAGTTCCGATTGTGATCGTGTCGCGCGGCACATAGCGATTTCGTGCGCGGATTTCACCCCCAGGCTGTGGTGGAGCGGGACGGTGATTCGCGGGTTGGAAGCCGGGCGAAGTTGATGAAATTGACGGTTGCCATGCCCTCGCCCCGGAGGGGCAAAATCGGGCGCATAAGACGAGCGAGCGCACCGAGTTCGCGATATGTTCCACCGCCCCGGCTAAGCAGAAAATTTCCTACAATGCAATGCGGCGTTACTTCTTGGGGACGGCTATAATACGCGGAGTCCCCGGCCCAGTCTTGACTTCAACGATGTCAGGTCCGTCGAACTTGAAATAGGTTCCTGCCGCACTCCAAGGCAGCTTCACAGTTTCCGGACATTCCCAATCAACCATGTAAGAATCCGGCCCGGTCCACCTAGGTTTCGTGGGTAGGCATGGGTCAAAGAGTTGGAAGCTATCGAGCGCGAACGACGATATTGTGGGAGGGATCCTAAAGTTTTTGCCCGCCATGGAATACGGGCGGCCAAGCACGTGTTCCCGTCTAAGCGCGTCCTTTCTCCGGGATTTTGTAGCCACCATCACTCGTTCGATCTTGGCGACCCTGCGATCGTTGAGTTCGCGCCAGGCGACGTATGCAGGATTCGTCTTCGAGTAGATTGAATCGCCGTTCGTCTTTTGAGAGAGTTGAGAAGGCGCTCGCCTACGCTCTCGGGATTTAACCTCGTCCCGAAGCCACTTGCACTCCTTCAGCGAATAATCATCTCTGCCAGCCTGAATCTCTTTGATGGCTTCCAGTGCAAACGAGTCCCGCTGCCACTGCTCGGGCGGCGCTAAGCAAATGCCTGTGTGCTTGCATTGGCCGATAAAAGTCACATCAAAATAGCCCGGCTTTCCCGGAGACGGCACCGCAGTTCGGGAAGCGATTTCGAAATCATGCTCCGGGAAGCAGGCTCCCGTCGTCCAAGTCGCAGCGAAGTTATTTTTCCACTCGATAGTCTTGATATCGGGTGACAACAGAATTTTCTCATCGACCTCGCGATAGGCGAATTCGAATCCGCCTTTGGTTGATGCGAGCTTCACACCACCGCTTTCGTAACGCGGAGGCAATTCAGGGCTGTTCGCTTTGGCCTCGGCGTAGCTCAAATCATATGTTTTCGTGCCGGAAGAGAATATAAGCGCAATTCCGACAAGCAGAATTGCTAGGGGATCGGCAGATTCGGGACGGATCATATGATCCCTGTCGCAGTAACATTATGAAAATACTATGACAGGTTGACGTTAATGTTCAGGCATCAATCCCGATCGGGCGCGCCGAGCGGGAAGTAGGAGCGGTAGGGACGCCCCTCCTCGACCGCGCGGGCGACGGACGGGTGCTGGAGCAGGCGCGTGCGGTAGGCGCGGACATTGGGGAATTGATCGCCGATCCGGCGCACCCAGTCGGCGTAGAAGAGCGAGGGCGCGGCGGCGCAATCGGCCATCGAGAAAGCCTCGCCCGCGGCCCAGGTGCGGCCGGCCAGACGCGCTTCGAGCCAGGCATAGGCCTTGTCGAGTGCGGGGGCGGCCTCGGCCAGTGCGATGTCCTTGCGCGCGCCCTCCTTGCGAAGCGCCTCGGAGACCGGTTTCTGCATTTCGGTCATCACATAGTTGTCGAAGAAGCGGTCCATGAAACGCACCTCGAGCGCGGCGGCGGGATCGTCGGGGATCAGCCGGACCGGGCCGCGATGGACGGTGTCGAGATATTCGATGATGATCGAGGATTCGACGATGGTGCGGCCATCGTCGACCAGCACCGGGAATTTCCCGATCGGCCAAAGCGCGCCCATCTCCTCCCCTGCCCCTTCCTCCTCAAGGTTGCGGTAGCGGAAGTCGATGTCGTTTTCCCAGAGGGCGATGAGGACCTTCTGGCAGTAAGAGGAGAATGGGTGGGAATAGAGGGTCAGCATGGAGGCTCCGGGATTGCATGGCGAGATTGAGGATGGACTACTCCGCAGGTTCGCGAATGACCAATGTCTGATTTGGAGAGACCGCGGACATCTGATTGGGCGATCTAGCCGAAGTAGAAGAAGCCCGCGAGCTTTGCGCGGGGAACGATGATTGCAATGCCCTCGCCGCCATTTATGACCTTGTAAAAGGCACCTGGTCGCCTCAGCGCTCCATCCAGATCTCCCAAGGGCTGACCATCGTTGCAACCGCCGAAAGCACCTTTGTAATATGAGTGCGCCCCACTCTCGTCCCCGAGCGGCGTACTGTACCACCCCGATGGGGGCACCACCTCCAAGCGTTCGCCGGTCTTTCTGATGCGAACTACGGAGGAAGCGGATTCATCCGTAAGTTCGGCGACAATCGCCTCGCACGTTTCTCGAAAGCCCCCGCCACCACCTGCGAACAATATACGCTTTACCTCCACCCCTGCAGGAAATTTATCCTTGGGCCACGATGGACTACAGCCGCCCACTGCGAAGAAAACAGCCGCTACGGCAAGACGTCTCATGCTTCGCCCATTAAACGGTTTTATTGCAATTGGATTTCGATCCTCAAATAAAGGTCAGCAACGATCGCACGCCAGCATTCGAGGATTACACAGCAGGTACTTTGGCGACCCTTCTCGCCGTGAAGTAGCTCGTGAGAAGGCTGAACGGCATTTGTATGATTGCGAGAAAAATCCATATCACCACGATATCGCCCCATGCCTCGAACACCACAGCGAGCGCCAGAAAAAGCAGCGGTATAATAGCGGCGCCGACGGTCACGGACCACCGCCAACGCTTTGGTGGAAGGATCTTTGCCGCGATAAGCGTCACGACTGCTGGTGTGCCAAGAACAATGAGAATGATGAGGATCGTGAAGACGGTGTCCATAGCAACCGATAATATCGGGGTGCGGGGTAGTACTCCAGAACTCGATTTGGAACGAAAGCGGTTCTGAGCCTGCATTGAACCTCGACGGTTTTACGCTACCGATCTGCCGAGGGATCAAAAGAGGTCACCAATGCGGTTGCGGACGATCTTTGCCAGTGCATTGGTAGTGGTGGTTTTGGTCGGAAGTCTATGCGCCATCTTGCTCGCACAGGCTCCAATCCGCGCCCGGACAATCGCAGCGACCGACTGGATAATCATCGAGAAAGCGGCGCACCGGATGACGCTGATGAAGCAGGGGCATGTCGTCAGGACGTATAAGGTCGCGCTGGGCCGGGGCGGGCTAGGTCCCAAGGTCGAGGCGGGCGACAACAAGGTGCCGGAGGGTGTGTATCGGATCACCGGCCGCAACCCGGCCAGTGCGTATCACCTGTCGCTGCGGATCGGCTATCCGACCGCGTTGCAAGCGCAGCGCTCGCATCAGGCCGGAATCGATCCCGGCGGCGACATCATGATCCATGCCATTCGAAATGGTCTCGGCTGGGTTGGAAGCCAGCATCGGCGGCTGGATTGGACCAAGGGATGTATTGCGGTCACGAATGAGGAGATCGAGGAAATCTGGAGGCTGGTGCCGGACCAGACGCCGGTCGAAATCGGGGCTTGATTGGCCTGAGAAGTAGATGAAGTTTGTGATGAGTGCGACGCGCTAACGCTTCAGCACGACGAATCAGGAAAATGAAACGAAAGGAATCGACAAATGCCCAAGCGCGCATTTGACATGATGATGGAAGGACTCGACGACGCGGTCGCTTTTGCCAAGGGCGACGCGTTGCGCGGTATCGCGCATGCTTCGTTGGACGTGAAAGCGATGCGAAGGCGGTCGAAAAGGTAAGACCCCATGCCCCGAATGCCCGCACTCTTCATCGGTCATGGCAGCCCGATGAACACGCTCGAACTGAACGGATTCACGCGGACGTGGCGCGGGATCGGGGCGGCGATGCCGAAGCCGCGCGCCTTGCTGGTGGTGTCGGCGCACTGGTTCTTCGGGGCGACGGCGGTGACCGCCATGGCGCGGCCGCGGACGATCCATGATTTCTACGGCTTTCCGCAGCCGTTGTTCGACTTCGACTATCCGGCACCGGGTGCACCCGACGTCGCGGCCGAAATTGCCGAGGCGATCAAACCGACATGGTGCGGGCTCGACCGGGATCAGTGGGGGCTAGACCATGGCACGTGGAGCGTGCTCGCCCACTTGCGGCCCGACGCCGATGTTCCGGTAGTGCAATTGTCGATCAATGCGCTGAAGCCGCTCGACTATCATTTCGAGCTCGGCACGAAGCTCGCGGCGCTGCGCGAGCAGGGAATATTGGTCATCGGCAGCGGCAATGTCGTGCACAATCTCGGGCGCATCGCGTGGGACCAGCCCGATGCCGGCTTCGACTGGGCGCAGCGTTTCGACGAGGCAGCGGTGGCGCAGCTAAGGGCCGATCCGGCCGGGGTGCTGAAGCTGGCCGAGCATTCCGATTATGCCGCGGCAGTGCCCACGCCGGACCATTTCATCCCGCTGCTCTATGTCGCCGGCGTCGCCGCGGCGTCGGGCGAGCCTATGGAGCCCTTGGTGCGCGGCTATGCGCTCGGTTCGCTGTCGATGACCTGCTACGGAGTCGGCTCCGATTTCGGATGTCGCGCGGCGACGGGCGCCGCCAGCCTGCCCGCAGACGTCCCGCCCGAGCAGACGAACAGCTGACCGGCTTGCCGCAAGTGCCGGGCTGCCGCACGATCCCGATTTGCTCTCGCGGCATCCCCGTGCGAAGGGGTGCCGATCCATCCGGCAACAGGCTAAGTCCTTCCCCCCTTTGAAAGAGTCAGCATGAACAAACCCGCATTTGCGCAGACCCCCGTCCTCACCACCGAGCAGAGCAATCTCGCGCGGATCGAATTGCGGCTGCGCGGGCTGCATTTGAACAGCCCGGAATCGAACGAAGTCGCGCGGATGGAGGCGGCGCGCAAGGACGTGATGAGCCGGATGTCGAAGGAAGACATCGCCGCCTATGACCGCGCGACCAAGACCGCTAAGACCAAGGAACAGCTGGCGGAAGAGGCCGAAGCCGAGCGGATCGCGATGGAGGCGAACAAGGACAAGCCACCCATCTAGGATGTATTGATATTCGGGTGATGCCGGCCTGCGAGTGGCAGCCTTTTGCGCTTCCGGTGCTCACGTACGCTTTTTGTTGCCGCATTGCGGTGCCCGAAAAACCGGTACCCACTTTTTCGCGCAATGCTCCGATGTACGCTGCGCTCCGATTCTCGAAATCCACCACTCTCGACTCGGCCTGACCCGAATCTCAACACATCCTGGAGCGCGGTACATGCCGGTGACGTGACCTAAATCACGCGGCTTACGGTCGGTTAACCGGCGCTCGTTAGGAACAGGGCTCACTTAGCCCTGGTGGTAGAATGATCCCGATATCGATCTTGATCGCGGCCGCGACGCCCGCGCTGGCGACGGACCCGCTGGAGCCCGCGCGAAGCGGCGCGGTCCAGTGTCACGAGCCGAATGATCTGCACAAAACCTGCAGCGCGATTGCTTCCTATCGGCCGACCGGTGACGGCAGCTATATGAGTTCCGCAGAGATAATAGTGTCGCAGGAGGGACCCGTTATTCTCTCGGTCGACAGCCCGGTCATCGTCAAGAACGGTGCGGTATGCGGATTCATCCGGCAACTGGATCTGGCGGCGGGACGCGTCACGGTGAACGGCGAGATGCTCTCGGTCGAGGACGGCGCGCCGTATCTGGCCGAGCTCTCGAAGACGATGGGCCGATCGTTCAACAAGGAGATATGCACGCGCTATTCGGAGACGTCCGAGGGCGTGCTGGGCAAGACGAAAATCAACGGCGTCTATGTTCCGGCCGCGGATACGCCGATCCGGTGGATGTCGCCCGCAGAAGGATATCGGGTCGCGCCGTAGTTCCGGCGCTGCGCGGCTGAGCCCGCAGATCGCGGACATCGCGGTTGCCGCTGGACCGGCTTGTCGGTTAGCCTCCCGCCGTGGCGAAGGTCTATGATCTCTGGTTCATGCGCGAATATGCGGAGCGCGAGGCGACGCAGCTGCACATCGGCATTTATTCGACCGAAGCTGCCGCGCGGGCAGCGGTTGAGGCGCTGACCGACAAGCCGGGGTTTCGCGACTTCCCCGAAGGGTTCGAGATCCACCAGACGCCGCTCGATGAGACCGAATGGCGCGAAGGCTATCTGACCAAATATGGGCCGCCGCCGAAGGACGTAAGCGGCGTGGCGTTCGATTTGCCGGTGTGGGCCGGGGAATGCGAGACGTGGGTCGACGGCAAGGGGAAGGATTGAAGGAGCATCGGCTTTGCAGCAAGGCTCTGGCCTTTGCCAAAGCTGCAATTACACTGGCCCCCAACACTCTGGTCAGGAGATTTCCATGCGCCGAATATTGCTCACATCGATCGCCGCCGCGGCGCTGTTCGCTTCCGTCCCAGCCGCGGCCGCTGCTCCCAATCGCGCCATCGTCGCGGCGGTGGCGGACGCGAAACGCCCGGCCGAGGCGGTGAAGCTCGACGAGAGCCGCAAGCCCGCGGAGGTGCTGGACTTCTTCGGGCTGAAGCCCGGAATGCAGGCCGCCGACATCATGACCGGATCGGGCTATTGGGCGGAGATCATGGCCGACGTGGTCGGGCCCAAGGGCAAGGTGACCGCGCTCGAACCAAGCCAGTTCTACAACGACCCCGAGGAACAGAAAGCGTGGACCGCGCTGACGCAGCGGCGGCCCGACATCAATTTCGTGCGCTATCCGTTCGAGGCGTTCACCGCGGCGCCCGACAGCTTCGACTTCGTGATCATCAACCTGAGCTATCACGACCTTTATTGGGAATCGGAGAAATACAAGATTCCGCGCACCGACCCGGCGGCGTTCCTCAAGACGCTTTACGCAGCGGTGAAGCCGGGCGGGATCGTCGGTATCGTCGACCATGTCGGGCCGGCCGGCGATACGCGCGCGACGGTCGAGAAACTGCACCGCATCGACCCGGCGACGGTCAAGGCGGACTTCGCGGCGGCGGGCTTCAGGCTCGAGAAGGAAAGCGCTTTGCTCGCCAATCCGGCGGACGACCATAGCAAATTGGTGTTCGACCCGAGCATCAGGGGCAAGACCGACCGGTTCGTGTATCGGTTCAGGAAGCCGAAATAGGCTAGGCGTCGGGTTGACCGGCGCCTTCGAGGAAGTCGCGCCAGAACATCATCAGCACCGCCATGGTCGCGGGGCCGACGAACAGGCCGAGCAGGCCGAGCACCTCGACACCGCCGAGGATGCCGATCAGCACCCACAGGAACGGGAGGCGGGTCGCGCTGCCGATCAGCGCCGGGCGGATGAAATGGTCGGCGATGCCGACGACGACCATGCCGATCGCGAACACGGCGACGGCGGCGCCGATCGCGCCCTGGCCGACCAGCAGAAGCGAGGCGATGGCGAACATGACCGCCGCGCCGAACGGGATCATCGCCGCGATCGCGGTCGCAGCGCCGAGCAGCAAGGGGTGCGGAACCCCGAGCGCGAAATAGACGATCGCCATGACCGCACCCTCGCCGATCCCGACCAGCACCAGCCCGTCGATCGTGCCGCGCACCGACAGCACCGCCTGCCGTGCGATGCGATCGCCGGCCGGGCCGAGCAATCGGTCGCTGACCGCGCGGCACTGAGCGATCACGAGCGCGCGGTCGCGGATCAGGAAGAACAAGGTGATCAAGGTGAAGGCGAATATCACCGAGCGGTGCAGCAGGCCGGCGCCGACCAGCCAATGCTGCGCGAAGACGATAAGCCGGTCGAAGGTGTGGACGCGCGCGTCGAGCGCTGCCGAGTTGCCGAGATTGGCCTGCCACCATGTCGTGGCCTCAGCGCTGCCGAATGGGAGCTGGGCAAGCCAGGCGGGCTGCGCAACGCCCTGCGCGCGCGCCTCGATAAGCCAGCGCGTTAGCTCATGCCCTTCGCGCGCCGCCTGGGTGATGCCGAACGCGATCGGGACCAGGACGAGCAAAGCGATCATCAAGGTGAAGAGAAAAGCGACGAGGTTCGGGCGCGGCTTGTCCAAGCGCCGCTCGACGCGCTGGATCAGCGGATCGAACGCCATCGCGATGATCACCGCCCACACCAAAGCAGGCAGGAACGGATGCAGGATCCAGAGGCCAAGCAGGAGTAGCGCGGCGAGCAGGATGCCGCGCGCGATCATGGCGCGTCTCATGGTTGTCGGGC
>Ga0070671_100005434_pt1 | contig 10169 bp, 7 predicted proteins | sample KBSS73metaG_FD_65341 | JGI IMG/M metagenome (GOLD analysis project Ga0070671, IMG submission 65341) | Switchgrass rhizosphere microbial communities from Kellogg Biological Station, Michigan, USA - KBS S7-3 metaG | ecosystem: Host-associated > Plants > Roots > Rhizosphere > Soil ... | reverse complement strand
CTCCTCTGGCACACAGTCGAAACACCAGGCGAAGTTGGCCTGGGTTTGATCAAGATTGCAGACTTCCTTCATCCACTGTCCGCCCCAGGGCCCGGGATCGAAAAAAGGAACAGTGCGAATGGGCCGGGTCGTGCAATGCCTTAGTGCCCCGCGAAAAGCCTCTCCCTTGACAAGCCGAGGATCGCTCTTTGCAGTCGTATCGAGCACATAATCCCAGCGCGCCATCGTAGCGCGCTTCATTCCATCCGCAGCCCGCCAGTCGACGAAGAATGCTCGCTTATACTGCAGCGACGCCTTGACCGATGTGTCGCTGCTGCCGAGGTTGGCGATCTGCCCGCGACGCTGTCTTTGTTGTATCTCCCATCGAGGAAGATCGGCGTAGACATGGAGCGCACGGCGGGGCGCTGCAAGGAACGCACCCGGGCCGAGGAGGACAAGCGGCGAGCTGGCAGAAGAAGCCTGCTCGTGAATCTCTTCGAGTCGGTGCGAGTCAAAGAAACTGCGCAGGGTGAGACTGCTCGCGAAGCCAAAAATCGGATCGTCGCCACCGCTAAAGGGAGCGATCAACTGCGCGATTTCCTTCTCGGACAGCAACGCGTCGCGCATATCGATTAACTTGATATCGGGGCGCTCCGCTCGAAGCGCTTCGCCAATCTCTTTCTCGAAAACGCCTGGATAGCACTCAATGGCCAGCACAGGAGTGCCCGTAGCGTCGATGGCTGAAAGCAATTCACCGCAGATCTCGGGCCAGCCACGCCAAGCTTGTTCGCCGCCGTCAGGTATCTCCACGACCGGCAATTTGTCGTAGCCGCCGGTGCTCATGCGAACTGCGGGCTCCGAATCGGAAAAAGGTTCCTTGGTGATCCGATCGATTTAACAATCATCACGGACTCCCCAAAATAGCCGAACGGAAGCGATGATGCCGCGCCTAGCTAATGCAGGAACGGGTCGAACGCGGACATGTGAGTACTTCGATTGCTGCTTCCTCGAAGCTCGCAGGTCGAGAATCACAGTCTACACGAAGTCGAGGTAGGGGGTATAAGGTCGCGCGCCTAGCGCGGTGAAGGGCGTTAGGATGATCGGGCCTCGGGAGCCATCGACGCGCCATTCCGTGGCGCCCGCGCGCTCGGCGCTCAAGAGCGCGGAACGGCTCAGGACCGGCACGGGCGCGTCCAGGTCGGGCTTGACCGCCATCAACACCAGCGGACCGCGCACCAGCGCCACCGTATCGGGATGGCGCTGATCAATCGGCTCCAGCCGCATCGGCATCGGCAAATCGAGTTCCACCACGTCACCGCTTCGCCAGTGGCACCGCACCACCGCGAAACGTCCGGGCACGGGAGTCGGCTGCGACTGGCCGTTCACGCGGATCCGTGCCCCGGCCGCCCAGGCCGGAATGCGGAAATGCAGCGTTACGTCCGCGGGCTTGGACGCGGCGAGCGAGAAGACGACCTTGCCGTCGTAGGGATAGTCGCCCGTCTGCGTCAGCGACAGCTGCGCGCCGTCTTCCTCCCAGCGCAGCGTCGAAGGCACATACAGGTTGACGTAAACCGACCGCGGCCCCCGCAGATACAGGTTGATCCGATAGTCGGCCGCGATCTGCGGCAAGGTACCGGAGCAGCAGGCCCAATGCGCCTGCTTGTAGACCCGCCGGGCGTCGAAATTGTAATCGGAATAATAGAAGTTGCGGCCGTCGGCCTGCAGCGGCAGGGCGCCCAGGACGGTGTTGTACATCACCCTCTCCATGCTGTCCCCGTACCGGGAATCGCCGGTCGCGCGGAGCAGGTACCGCGTCAGCTTGAAGTGGGCGTACGATCCGCAAGGCGTCTCGAAATGGGCATGGGTGTTGCTGAGACTGTCGTACAAGGCGTCGCTGTCAGGTCCGCGCAGCTGTTCGTCGGGGCCCCAGCCGCCGGTAGCGTAGCTCTGCGCCTGCAACATGGCGAAGCCGTTCCGCGCCGCGCTCAGATGCTTTTGGCTGCCCGTCGCGAAATAGGCCATCATCGCCGAGCAAAGCGAGTTCACATAACTGTAGGCGTGTCGGCCGTTCAGAACGTGCTCGTTTCGCGACAGGGGATCGAACCAAGTCTCGTCATCCAGGTAGCGACGCCCGAGATCGGCATAGCGTGGCCCGGCCCCGCGCTCGGAAGCCAGGAACATGTTCTCGGGCAGAGTGTAGGACTCGTCCCAGGTCCAGGACGCGTCGTCCGGGTCCTTGTCCATTCGCCAGCGATGGTCGTGCTCGATAGCATGGCCGGGCAGGTGCGGCAGGGCCGTGTCGGTCGTCCGCTCCAGGATGGCGAGCGCCTGCGGATCGTGCGCCAGGCCGTGCGAATCCAGAAGCCCAATCGCCAGCTTGTCGTATGTGTAGGCGGGAAAACGGCTCTTCTCGTAGAACGCGCCCGAGATGGTCTCGGCATAAAGCCGGTTGAGCCGAAGGACCTTCTCGCGCACTTCCGCATCGCCGGTGATCGCATATCCCCGGGCCAGGGCCGATACCCACTGACCGAAGTGGCAGCCAGGCGCGAAGCCTTCGTCGAAGTTCTTTCGATAGTCGTAGTCAGCGCGATAAGCGTACCAGCCGCCCAGTTCGACGCCCGGCGCGGGGAGGCCCGCCATTTGCCGGAACGGCATCAACAGGCTGTCGTCGCTCAGCGACATCAACACCGACTGGGTGTTGCGCAACTGCGCCTCATGCGCGTCGCTGGCGATCGATACGGCGCCATAGCCGAATTCAACCAGCGCCTCGCGCGGGGGCCGCTCGGCTCCCCATGCGACAGTGCCCGCCGAGAAACTGCCCGCCGTCGCCAATGCGCCGACCTGTAGAAGGCGCCGGCGCGACATCCGCCAGTCACGGTAAACGTTGTTTTCGCGATCGATTTCGGGTGCATCCATCTTGAGCTACCTGCCATCTACATACTATCAGGAATGGCTCGGAGTTAGACAGCGCCAATCAATCGTCTTGGATTGCGCGGACGGGATTTCACGCTGCAGATAATTTCTAGCCCGGAAAGCGGGCGGCAAAAGCGACCGCGGCTCCAAATAGACCAGGCTCGGGATGGGTGATCAGTTTTACCGGCATCTTCTCCATGATTGCCTTGTATTCGCCCTTGGCGGCCAGCCTTTCGGAGAACCCGGGGGCTTGCAAGTGCTCACGTAACCGCAGCCCTAGCCCACCGGCCAGAACCAACGCGTTCGCCCCATGCGCGAGCGCAACGTTCCCCGCGAATGCACCGAGACATAGGCAGAAACGTTCGAGCGCTGCCGCCGCGGCAGGATCACTGCCCTCAAGCGCCGCCCGCCATAGATCGCGATTGTCGGCGTAGGGCGCCTCCGCGCCCGCGATCACTTCATAGATATCCGTCAATGCGGGCCCGGAAACCAGGCGTTCCGCCGAAACATGGCAATATCGCCTGCGCAGTGCCGCCATCAGACGATCGTCCAGATCGTCGTGCGGCGAAAAATCCATATTCCCGCCTTCGCTCGCAATGACGTGATAGTGGCCATACTGGCGGATCACCAAGCCCACCCCAAGACCCGTACCCGGTCCGACGATGCTGATCGCCCCGCTTTCGGGAAGCGCGACATCCGGTCCGGCAATGTGCAGAAAATGCGATTCACCAAGTGTGGCAACCGCGTGGCCGATGGCGTCAAAATCATTGAGGATCACATGTTGGTCGAGACCCAAAGCCTCAGGGAGCGTCCGCGATTCGATCATCCAGGGCATGTTGGTCAGCGTTGGCAGATCGTTTTCCACCGGATAGGCAAAGGCCAGCGCGGCGGCGCGCGGCAAGGGGCGGCCCAAATGATCTGCAAAAGCCTTCCACGCCTCGATCAAACCTGCGTGATCGGCGGTCTTGAGCGTGAGCGCCTTACTCAATTGGAGCACACGGCCATCCTCGATTTCCGCCAGAGCGAAACGGGCATGGGTGCCGCCAATGTCGGCCGCGACAAGCTCGGTGATCATTCAGACCGTGTGTGTGACTTTTTGCACATGCCGCGGCCGGTCGGGATCATGGCCCCGGTCGCAGGCCAGCGCATTGGCCATGCGGTAGAAGGCCTGGATCTGAAGGATTGGAGCAAGTGCCGGGTGCGGCGCTCGTGGCACAGGCAGCGTGCCCGGATCTCCTCCACCCGCCATCATCACCGATGCACCCTGCGCACGTAGGCGTCCCGCCGCATCCTGGACGCTTGCATCGGTTGCATCCTCGGAGCGGAAGAGGAGTACCGGAAAATCCGTTCCGGCTAGCTCGTTCGGCCCGTGCAACACTTCAGCACTGCTGTAGGCTTCCGCGTGAATCATGCAGGTTTCCTTCAGCTTGTGCGCCGCTTCCTGGGCGATTCCCAAATGCAGCCCACGCCCAACCGTGTAGAGATGATCGGCGGCCTGGAGCCATTCGCGGCAGGGCGACCAATCTTCCTGCCACGCTTGCGCCAGGGCCGAAGGGAGTCGCGGCAGCGCCGCCTGCATCGCTTCATCGCCCGACCACAGCGCCACCATCTGCGCGATCGCGGAAAGCGAGGTGATGAAACTCTTGGTCGCCGCAGCGCTCTTCTCGACGCCGGCGCCCTGCGGCACGACGATCGAGGCGATCTCGGCCAGCGGCGAGGTCGGATCGTTGACCAGGGCGAGTACGATCGCTCCGGAATCGCGCGCTGCGCCGGCGGCCGCGAGCAAGTCGGGGCTGCGGCCCGACTGCGATATCGCCAGGCAGAGCATGTTCTTGAGCGAGAGCGGCGCTTTGAAGACCGAGAATATCGACGGCGAAAGCGAGGACGTCAGAACGCCCAGCCGGGTTTCGACCAAATAGCGGGCATAGGTTGCGGCATGATCGGAACTGCCTCGCCCGATCGTCACCATTGCGGCAGGGGGATTTTCTCGCAGCCGGCCGGCGAGCGCCAAAAGCGTATGCGCGTTACGCTGCAACTGGTTTTCAACGCAATCCGGGGCTTCGGCAGCTTCCCGGTACATGGTAGTTTTCATTGCACCGGCCGATTCAGTGCGAACGGAAAGCATACGGCGATGCCTTTGGTTGAGAGAATAAACGTATGAACCGGACCAATTGGAAAATCATTCTTTTCATCATGGCGATCTGGTTTCTGATTTCTTTCGTGACCAACATCATTGGCCCGCTGATTCCGATCATCATCAAATATTATGCGATCAGCTATGCATTGGCTGGCTTCCTGCCGTTCTCCTTTTTTCTGGCCTACGGGATTATTTCCATTCCCGCAGGATTCTTGCTCGAAAGGCGCGGACAGAGCGTCACAATGGTGGGCGCTTTCAGCCTGAATGTGCTGGGCTGTCTTCTGATAGCCAGTTCTCCTTCCTACCTCGCCGTCATCGCCGGCCTGTTTGTCATCGGACTTGGCATGGCGATGTTGCAGGTGGTCATAAACCCGCTCACCAGATCGACCGTTGGTGAAGGCCATTTCGCATTCTACGCGGTGCTGGGCCAGCTTGTTTTCGGACTCGCCTCGTTTCTGAGCCCCTTCGCGCTCAGCCTGCTGCAGACCAATGAAAGCAAGTTCGCGGCTTTCGGTCCGCCCTGGGTGCCTTTTTACGCGGGCGCCGGTCTGGTCTTTGCGTGCTTCATCGCGCTGACCCGCCAGATGCGGCTGCCCAAAGCGGAGCTTGCTGAGGACGAGCGCATGGGGTCGTTTGGCACCTATCTCGAATTGCTTCGCAACAAATACGTGTTGCTCTTTTTCCTCGGGATCGTGGCCTATGTCGGCACCGAGCAAGGGCTCGCCGACTGGATGGGCCAGTTTCTGCTGGTCTATCACGGCATCCCCGCCGAAACGACCGGCGCCTACGAAGTCAGCTTGTTCTGGGGACTGATGGTGATCGGCTGCATGCTCGGCCTGGTGCTGCTTCGCTTGCTCGATTCACAGCTTATCCTGCGGGTGTTCGGCGTGGGCGCGGTGGGCTGCGTGCTAGCCGCGCTGCTCGGTCCCACCCAAGTTGCGCTGATCGCCTTCCCGCTCTGCGGTTTCGCGCTTTCGGTCATGTGGTCGATCATCTTCGCGCTGGCGCTCAACTCAGTGGCGGAGCACCATGGCTCTTTCACCGGGATTTTATGCACCGGCATCCTGGGTGGAGCGCTGATCCCTTTGGCGATCGGCTGGCTAGGAGACCACGTCGGCCTGCGCGACGCGATGTTCCTGATCCTGGTGCAGCTGGCTTACATCATTTCGATCAGCTTCTGGGCGCGACCGCTGACAAGAAACGAGACCGTGTGGAGCCGCGAAGCGACCGAAAATGCCTGAGTGCCTGTCACTCACCAAGCCCTACAGGGTCCCTCAGACCGACCGGGTAAAGCATCGGAGGAACCTGCTGGTCCTAATGTCTGGCTTGGCTCGAAAGCAGAAGTTGGCCGGTCGTCTGAGAAATCCGCCGTCAAGCGCGATCTCATCAAATGCTCAGCCGCCGATCATGACTCTCACCGCGAGTCCGGCGCACGCTCCCTGGACCAAAACAGGGAGACAGAAACGTGTTTTCAAGTGAGGGAGTACGCACTCCGGGTTTCAAACTGGCCCTGGCGATCGTCGTCGGGCTGGTACTCACCATTCCGCTCTTTTCGGTCTGGCTGCTGGTCTATGACCGCAAGACGCAGTCCGAAGAAGCCACGGCCTCAATCACCGAAGGGTGGGGAGGTGCGCAGACGATCAAGGGGCCGGTACTCGTCATCCCCTATCGCGCGACCACGACCGAGACGGCCATTGAGAATGGCCAGAGCGTCACCCGTACCCATCAGGAGCGGCGAGAGCTGAGGCTGGCGCCGGAAGTGGTCGAGCTGACGACCGACGTGCGTCCCGAAGTCCGCAAGCGATCGATCTACGAGGCGGTCGTTTATGAGGCGCGGGTCGGGGGCAAGGCGCGCTTTGCCTTTCCGCCCGACCTTGCCCGCACCAGCGTCGACCCCTCGCAACTGGACATGAGCCGCGCCGAATTGCGCTTCGGCCTTTCCGACGCGCGCGGGCTTGGCGCGAACCCGCGCGTCAATGCCGACGGCCGGCCACTTCGGCTGCAACCGGGCGGCGGAAGCACCGGCGGACGCGGCTTCTTCGCCTGGATCGACGCGAGCAACCTCGGCAGCAAGCCGCTAGCGGTCGACTTCGGATACGACTTCCGCGGCAACCAGTCGCTGAGCCTCTTGCCCGATGCAGGCGACACGGCGTGGAAAGTGCGCTCGTCGTGGCCGAGCCCGAGCTTCGCCGGTGCCTTCCTGCCGGCAGGCCGCCGGGTCAGCAAAGAGGGCTTCGACGCCGTCTATCGGATCGGCAATCTGGCGCTCGGCCGGTCGCTCGTCAGCACCAGCGATCCGGCCGCATCGAACGCCGCGACACCGCCGGCCGAGGCGGGAGGTGCGCCGGACGCCCAGGCCGCGCAAATCAGCCTGATCCAGCCGGTCGACCCCTATTCGCAGGTCAACCGCGCAACCAAGTACGGCTTCCTGTTCATCGGCTTCACCTTCCTCGCGCTGCTGATGTTCGACGTTGTCGGCGGGGTGCGGGTGTCGGGCGTCGAATATCTGCTGATGGGCGCCGCCCTCGTATTGTTCTTCGTGCTCCTGCTCGCCTTCGCAGAAGTCATCGGCTTCGCGCCCGCCTACATCGTCGCGTCCGGTGCGATCGCGGGCCTCAACACCGCTTATTCGGCCGCGGTGCTCGGCAGCTGGGGGCGCGCGGGCTTAATCGGCGGGCTGCTGATTGGCCTCTACGCAGTCCTCTACATCCTGCTTAGTCTCGAAGCCTTCTCGCTGCTGATCGGCTCGCTGCTGCTCTTTGCGGCACTCGCCGGAGTCATGTACGCGACGCGGCGGATCGACTGGGGCGCGAAACTCCAAGGAGCCGACGTGGCGGCGTGACGCTGTCAAATATTGGCGCTAGGCGGCGCTGATGACCAGTCAAGCAGTACCGCCCAAGCGTATTTTCCCCACGTCCAAGGTCGACGCACGTGCCGCCGAACACGTGCCGTCGGTCCCGCAGACCGAGAGCGCCGCCTACAAGCTGGCGTTCCAGGACACCGAGTTCCTGCTGCGGGAAGATCTTCGGCCCGTCCGGTTCCAGCTCGAGCTCCTGAAGCCGGACCTGTTCCTCAACGAAGCGAACATCGGATCGACCTTCGTCTTCTACGGGTCGGCGCGGATCCCAGCGCCGGAGATGGCGGACGCGCTGATCGCCTCCGCGACCAATCCAGACCAGGAGCGGATCGCCGAGCGGCTTAAGGCCAAGTCCAAATATTATGAGGTCGCGCGGGAGCTCGCGAAGCTCGCCAGTCGCTGCGGCAGCGATGTGGAAGGCAAGCGCCACTTCGTCATCTGTTCGGGCGGCGGCCCGTCGATCATGGAGGCGGCGAACCGCGGCGCATACGAGGAAGGACAGGAGTCGATCGGACTCAACATCGTGCTTCCCCACGAGCAAATGCCCAATCGCTACGTCACTCCGGACCTAAGCTTCCAATTCCACTATTTCGCGCTTCGCAAGATGCACTTCCTGCTGCGCGCGCGAGCGGTTGCGGTCTTCCCCGGCGGTTACGGCACGTTCGACGAGATGTTTGAGCTTCTGACCCTCGTCCAGACGGGCAAGGTGCGACCGCTTCCGATCCTGCTGTTCGGCCGCGATTATTGGAACCGGGTCATCAACTTCGAGGCCATGGTGGAGGAAGGCGTGATCGCACCGCACGACCTCGACCTCATCCACTGGAGCGAGGACGCGCAAGAAGCATGGGAGTTCGTCACCAACTTCTACGCCGAGCATCCCCACCCGGTGCCGGTGCAGACCGCACCGCCTGAGTGAGGTCAGGAGCTCAGGACTTCTTCGTGTCCTTGACCGTCGTCATGCCGGAGCCCTCGCCGCCAGTGGTCTGCGGGGTCTTGCCGGCAGCCTGAACCGGCGGAACCGGCTCCTTCTCCGCCTTCTGAGGACCGTTGTTCGGCCCCGTGCCCGGCTTCGCGCTCGACGCGTCCGTTGCCGCGGCTGGGGCTGCAGGCAGCGGTTTGGGCGCGTCGCTCTGCTGGTTCAGATATGCGATCACGTCCGCCCGATCCTGCGGATTGCTGAGCCCGGCGAAGGACATCTTTGTTCCCGGAGCGAAGTTCCGAGGGCTGGTCAGCCACTGGCTGAGATTGTCCCAGCTCCAACTGCCGCCCTTCTTCGACAGGGCCTCGGTGAAGGCGAAACCCTTGCCCTGGCCGACCGGCTCTCCGAGCACGCCCCAAAGGTTCGGCCCGATCTGATTGGGTCCGCCCTTCGTGGCATTGTGACAGGCCGCGCACTTGTTGAAGATCTGTCCGCCCTTCGCTGCGTCGGCGTGCGCGAGATAGACTTCGATCGGCTGCTCGGCCGCGGCTGCTCCCTCGCCTTCCTGCTCGACGCCGGCGATGGGATAACCCATCTTCTCGGGGCGCTCGCTGTGGAACATCTCGCCGGCCACGATCGAAGAACCGAGCGCAACGATACCTGCGAACAGCACCCAGCCGGCGATGGTGTTGAAGCGATCGTCCATGGATTTTCCCTGCTGTTCCCGCGAGTGCGGGCGAATGGATTTGCCGGGCCTCTTAAGGGCGACTTTGCGAGGCTTCAAGCGCCCAGCCAATGCTCCAGCAGGGTGCGCGCGATCGCGGCACGCGGAGGCGGCTGGAACGATGCACCCGGGACGCCTTCAACGCCCAGTCGCACCTCTTCGCGGGTGAACCAGCGCGCGTCCTCAAGCTCGGTCGTGTCGATAGTCAGATCCGCGCTTTCGGCCAAGGCTTGGCAACCGAGCATCAGCGACGACGGGAAGGGCCACGGCTGGCTCGCCACGTAGCGCACCTCCCGCACGTCGATGCCCGCCTCCTCTTTCACTTCGCGCGCCACGGCGGCCTCAATAGATTCGCCAACCTCGACGAAACCGGCGAGCGCCGAATAGCGGTCCGCCGGATAATGGGGCTGGCGGCCGAGAAGGACGTTCCCGTCATGCTCCACGAGCATGATCACGACCGGGTCGACGCGAGGGAAATGCTCGGCCGAGCAGCGCGGGCACGACCGCGACCATCCCCCACGGACGATCTCGCTCGCGTGCCCGCAATTGGCGCAAAAGCGGTGGCGTCCATGCCACCGTGCAAGGCTCATCGCCGCAGCGAACAAAGGGGCGTCGGCCTCATCGAGCTGCGCGAGCAGCG
>Ga0070671_100005433_pt1 | contig 10169 bp, 4 predicted proteins | sample KBSS73metaG_FD_65341 | JGI IMG/M metagenome (GOLD analysis project Ga0070671, IMG submission 65341) | Switchgrass rhizosphere microbial communities from Kellogg Biological Station, Michigan, USA - KBS S7-3 metaG | ecosystem: Host-associated > Plants > Roots > Rhizosphere > Soil ... | reverse complement strand
CGGGTCATGCACAAACTTCTGATCATTGAGAAGCGTGAAGATTTCGTCATCGATGTTGTTGCGCTTGATGAATTCATCGTAGTAGTAGAAAGGAATGGAGAAACCTCCCGGCACGATAATTCCGGGTAACTTCGCATGCATGACCTCGCCAAGGTTTGCAGACTTTCCACCGAAAGCAATACTCGAAACCCTGCGTTGCTGTGACAAGTTCAATAAACGAGTTTCGGAAAGATCGAAGTGAGGCTTCACGACATCGAGGCGTTCCTTCAAACGTCGTTCGTATTCGTGCAGTTGATTCAAATCGGCGCGCTTAATCGAGTAATTGTCCCGAGTCGTTTCAAATGCAACCCACCAACCATCGTACTGTTTCAACAACTCCTTCGCGTTTTTGATGTACGCATTAGGAATCCCCCAACCTTTCGCCAACAGATTGATGTGAGACAAGGGAGTTGACGGTTGTGAAGTGATGATTCCGGCAACGGGTGGTAGTTGGACCGGGACTTCATCTAGAACGAGAATTTCGTTGAACCCAATCTCTACATGATCGTCGAGCTTGTTGATGATGTGAATCCGACCTAGTCCTTTCGCAAGATTCAACGCTTGATAGGCCTGCTCGCGAGCAATATCGCTTTGAAGCACTCGATCAACGCCGGCCATTTGTCGTGAAGCCTCATCTTGACGAAGCGAATTGGGTTTGAAAGCCACGGGCGCAAAGAACGTCTTGTTGATGATTTCGCCGGCAAGTTGAATCTGATCGGCCGGTATCAAATCGCCTTCCCAAAATTCGTAAGTCCATCGCTTTAGCGGTGTCTGATACGCGACAGTTCCCAGAATGAAGCGCCGGTTTGGTTTCAAATAGTTGTTATCGAAAAACTCTTTACCACTCTCGAGTGAAAGATAGGTACCGTTAACGAAGTCTTTGTGAAAGCTGTAACGCTTCGTATTAACGTAGTAGATCTTATTCTGGTCTTTGCGATCAATGACAAATAAGGCGTGTGGTAAAGCGTACGGTGTGTTGGCGTCGTAGGTGATTGAGATCGTGTCGAATTGCGCTTGGGAGGTTACTGCCGGTAATGAGCGTGGACTGGTTTGCGCCGCGACAAATATCGGAACGGCCATTAAGAACAATATGACTGAAATGCGTCGCATCAGTTTCGTTTAGGAGCTTGGGCAGCGAGGTTACTCTCCGACAAGTTGTCGGCACACCGCGCAAGTAAGTTCACCAAATCATCAACGTGGCGTTGTTCGGTCAAAAAACTATTGATGTTTACACGTAACGCACGACGCCCGTGAAGAACGGTTGTTGTGAGCCACGCCTCGCCGCTTCGCTCAATCATTTGCTGTAGACGTTGTTGAAGTCGATCGATCTCAAGGTCATCCAGGTTTGCCGACGACTGCGGCAAAAACCGAAAGCAACAAACGGCAGTTTCGACTTCGCCTAGTCGTTTAAATTCCGGTAGTTCATCGATACGATTCGCCAAATAGCGCGTTAAGCCGATCTGCCGGTCGACCGTTTCGGCGTAACCTGTTCGTCCCATGAACTTCATCGCCATCCAGAGTTTTAGTGAGTTGAAACGCCGAGTGCCCATCTGTCCGTACCGGAAGAAATCAAACTCGACGTCGACACCACCACGGTCTTCACTCAAATATTCCGGCGTCATATCAAACGCCTCGCGCAGTACTGATTTGCCTTTTTTTACCAGCGTCGCTCCGCAGGAGAATGGAACAAACATCCACTTGTGTGGATCGAATGTGATTGAGTCTGCATCCTCAATGCCGTTGAGTTTTGTCTTGTGCTCAGGGGAAAAAGCAATTGGTCCACCGTACGCAGCGTCGATGTGATACCAGCATTCGTTCTCCCGGGCGACAGCAGCAAGTTCTTCCAAAGGATCGATCACACCTGTAGAGGTAGTGCCGGCAACGCCAACGATACAACACGGAACCATTCCAGCATCGCGATCGCGTTTGATAAAAGTTCGCAATTCATCGACTCGGATATGGAAACGTTCATCGGTTGAAATTTTTCGCACAGCATTCCGGCCCAACCCAAGGAGGTCTGCACTTTTATCGATCGAATAGTGACACTGTTCCGATGCATAAATCACCAACTCGCCGTGAGCTGTTCGCACGCCATCTTCTTTGATCGTAGCCGCAGCGTTGTCGCGCGCGCATTTCAGCGCAATTAGATTCGCCTCAGAACCGCCACTCGCCAGCACGCCGAACGACTCCTCTCCGTAGCCGAGGAGTTCGCAAAGCCAACGAATTACTCGAGCCTCGATGATCGCTGAGGCCGGACCGTTCCGCCACGCACCAGCATTTTGGTTGAGCACCGACGCAAGCGCATCAGCCCAGACACCGATCGGCAGCGGCGTTGGGTTAAACTGCCCGAAGTAGCGTGGACTTGGAACAAGCATCGAGTTGGGTGCAATGTGATCGCGGAAACGTGCGAGTATCTCGGTGAGATCGATTCCATTTTCCGGTAAGGGCTCTGCGAATAAGTTCTCCATCTCCGCCGGTGAAGACTCGGGAGTTACTCGGCGGGTGTCCAACGATTCAACATGACCTACTATAATTTTGGCGACTGCATCGCCGAGAAATTTGTGCTGCGCAACAATGTCTTCGATCATGACCGTAGAATCTCACGGTGGAGTATTCGGTTGCAAAGTAGGTGCTCGATCGTACGATACATATTCCAAGTGAAAGGCGCTCATTAGCGTTGCCTGCATGTCCGAGATAGAACTAGCTGAGAAATTTAAGAACGAGCTGCGTTCCAGCATGCACGATTATGCGGTAGATATCTCCGAGCAGACCGTCACTGATCTGGCGTCTTACTACTCAGTACTTATGCGTTGGAATGCGCGGCTACACCTGGTGGCCCCTTGTAGTCCTGAAGAATTCGCACAGCGGCACGTTTTGGAGTCGTTGATACTGCCGCGGTTCTTGCAAACAAACGCGGCGATTGTCGACGTCGGATCCGGAGCAGGACTGCCAATCATTCCCTGTTTGATAGCACGTTCAGATCTCAGGGCCACGTTGATCGAATCATCGCCGAAGAAGTCAGTCTTTCTGAGAGAAGTATTGAATCAAATTCATGACGGCAAACGCGCCACCATAATCGCGAAGCCATTTGAAGAAGTTGAGCCACCACGTGTCGACTTCGTTACTTGTCGCGCTTTAGATGAATTCATCAATAAGCTTTCGGTTTTGGTCAGCTGGGCGCCGGGAAGCAGCACGTTGCTGTTATTTGGAGGAGAGACAATGAGAAAGAAACTAGAGGAACTTGAATTGCACTTCACGGAGTATTTGATTCCCCGTTCGGAAAAGCGATTTCTTTTTGAAGTGAAGAGGACACTTTCAAGTTGTTGACCGGGCTGACAGGTTACGGGATTTTGGTTTGATATCGACGGTGTTGCCGCAAATGAGAGCGAAGATCAGTAAGAAAAACTCCGCAATCACGAGGGTTCTTCGCGAACTACATCCTTCGGCTTTTTATCTTCTCTCAAACCTTGAAACGATGGATGCCTGACTGAGCCATCATCGGTCCATTCAGTAAAAGCTACTTCACCAACCAACTTCGGCGTTACCCACACCACATTCTTCAACCCCGGATCTTTGGGTAACACTGCTATCGGTGATGACGAACGAATGTTCTGATCAAGTTTTTTGCGAAGATCTAAACGTTGCTGAATGCTAAACCCAGTTCCAGCGCGACCTGCATAAATCAGTTTGCCTTTGTCGTAAACCGCCAACACCAACGCTCCAAAACCTGGAAAACCCTTGTCGGAAATTGTGTAACCGGCAATCACAAACTCCTGACGCTTGATGCACTTCACCTTGATCCAACTCCGACTGCGTGTCGACTCATAAGGCGAGTCAGCAAGCTTCGAAACAATTCCCTCAATTCCGTACTGGCAGGCTTGCTTGAAAAATTTCAAGCCATTGCCCGTAACGTGATCGCTATAACGCAACGGACTCTTCTTAGGTACGGATTCCAAGAGTTCCGCGAGAACGCGCTTGCGCTCGATAAGAGGTGTGCGCGTCAGATTCAGATCGTTGAGATAAATCAAATCAAAGAAGTGAAGAATAAAATTCGCGTCGCCAAGCTTTAAGCCTTGCTGGAGTCTTTGAAAACTTGCACGACCTTTCTCATCAACCGCAACCACCTCACCGTCGAGAATTGCGTTTCTCAATGGCAATTCCTTGATTGCTTTTCCGAGACGAGGAAATTTGTGGGTCCAGTCTTTTTTATTGCGACTCCAAAATCGCACTTGGCCGTTGCTCAAATGGCAAATCATCCGGTAACCATCGAACTTCAACTCGTGCAGCCACTCAGCACCTTCAGGTGGTTCGCCTTGGAGAGTAGCGAGTTGTGGGGGGATAAATTCCGGCATCGGAGACTTCCTCGCGCCGGGAATAGAAGCTTGAGACGTTGAACTGCGAGTCGGGGATTTTGAAGTGCGTGCCATCTTTGTACTTTTAGCACCGCACGTTGAATAACGAAACCACAATCTACCTCGTGATCGTCATTTAAGAATTGTGAATGGAGGGCGCGTGATCTTCTCCACGCATGAAGCGTCAAGACCGTCAGTCGTTCCCTTGTCTATGAAATCAGCAACCAAATTTTCAACACACTCATAACTCGAATGAGTGCCGTTTGGAATGAGGACTACCTTGCTGTGCGTTAGCGATTGCGCAACTGACTGCGCGAGCCATGGTGGCGTCACCGGATCCAATGCGCCAGACACAAGTAGAACCGGCTTGTCGCTCTTTACAGGTTCCAAAAAGCTGGCCGGGACTTTCGCCTGTGGCCACTCAGCACATGCTTTTATCGTGGGTCGTACTCGAGCATCGCCGTAAAAACTGCCGGCACTGGTAGTCTTGATTTCTTCATCAGTAATGAAAGGAGTGTCCTCTGCGCAAATAACCGAGAACTGCATCCCGCGCGCAATTCGCGAGTCGATCTGCGAAACAACCTGAAAAGCCGTTCCGACTAATGGTCCTAGATCTCCGCCTGCACCCATGTGGATCAGAGCCGGAAGCGCGGCGGCGGCTGCCGGCACGTAAAGCAGTTGTCGGATCCCGTCGACGAAGGCATCGCGTGTAACCATTAACTTTTGTTTAGTACCGGTGTAGACGTTGGTTGCATTGACTTCAACGGGTCCATTTTCAAATAGAGCCACTACTTTCTTGAATTCGCCTTCTATCTCAGGATATGCCGTCTTGCATGCAGTGTCTGCCGCACAATCAGCGAAAAGACGTTTCATCGAATCCTGAACGCCTTTCGAAAACGAAAGCGGTATTTTTGCGGACGGTGGCGCCACACCAAAGACTGCTACCGTACGTACGTGATCACCATGTTGTCGGAGATACACCAAAGATGTTGTCGAGCCATATGAGCCACCGTAGACATTGATGCGATCGTAACCGAGCGCATCGCGCACCTCATCCATGTCATCCATCGCGATTGAAGTTGTGTAGAGTTTCAGGTCGGCGATTTTTTCCAGCTCTACACGACACGCTCGAATTCGCTCCACTGGAAGTGGTTCAGCAAAATACGCGCTCATGTCCTCACGCCCACTTGCGATTGGACAATTCAAAGGGTTCGACTGTCCCGTACCGCGTTGGTCTACCAACACGACATCGCGATTTCTTCGCAGACCAGCCATGAACGTTTCCGTCCCATAACCCGTCGCGCCCGCTCCAGGACCGCCAGCCAGGTAAAACACTGGATCCGGAGCAGGTTTAGGATTTGTAGCCGGAAGCAAAATTATGTTGAGAGGAATGCGACGTCCGGTTCGAGTTGCACGGTTCTCGAAGACTTCATATTTAGTGCAGAGTGCGTCACTCGTCAGAGATGGATCATTGCAAGATTTCAATTGAACACGACCACGTTGGACAACAGCAGTCGTTCTCAAAGCTCCTTCCCTGCGAAAAATCAGAGGCAACAGTGTGTCGGCTTGTGTGAACACACCGGCAATTTCTGAGCCTTCCTTGTTCAGGGTTCCCTCGTAACCGATGTACAGCTTCTTTATCTCAAAATGGAGCACATTGTTTTGGAAGGTGATGGAGTCGACCTGCAGGTTATTGCCATTTGGCTGATCGATACTGTCGAGCGTGGCTTTCAGACCCTCAGGGCCTGGTGTGACCTTCAAGTTCAGCCGAAGCTTCTGGCCGGCAATACTGAGAGTGGATTCCCAAGTCCCGGAAACCTGAGCATCCTTTGACTGCAGTGCATAACCGGCGTGCGCCCAAGACACGGCGACGCTCGCAATAAAAACGACTAGAGCAAAACTTACGAGCCTGACAAATAGTTTTGAGTTGATAATCATTTCTGTTTTGGAGTCCTCCGGATGAACGGTTGAGTTGTATGGTACGCGGCTCTAGTGTTTGAGGTTTCAGTCCAACACATCGCTGTGGTCAACTGTCACTCCACAAAAAAACGAAAGCAAATCGTTCCGAGGATAAGTCGGCGCTCACTCGGCAATAAAAATAAAGGACTCACCAACTCAAGCTGGCGAGCCCTTTATTACTAAAACATTTGGAAGCTCCTACTCTTCAGGTTCTGAAGCAGCCGCAGCCGTTCCGTCCCCATCGCTTGCTGCTACCACTAATGGCTCTCGCGCAGGTAATGCGATGTCGTGACCTCCAACGATGTCTGGAAACTCGTCGAGCTCGCGCTCCCGGGCTTGATCAATCGTTTCGTCACGTTCGACATCGACGTTGCGATAGAACTCCATACCAGTACCGGCTGGAATCAACCGGCCCATGATGACGTTCTCTTTCAGACCGCGTAGATAATCCACACGTCCTGAAATCGCAGCCTCTGTCAGCACGCGAGTCGTCTCCTGGAATGACGCAGCCGAGATGAATGAATCAGTTGAGAGCGAAGCCTTTGTGATACCGAGCAAGAGCGGTTCAGCCTGTGCGACTTCACCGTCTTCCTGTCGAACACGTTCGTTCTCATCCTGGAAGCGGAAGCGATCAACTTGCTCCTCGAGCAGGAACTCGGTGTCGCCAACTTCCTTGATCTTCACCCAGCGCAACATCTGACGAACAATCACTTCGATGTGCTTGTCGTTGATATTCACACCCTGCAGACGATAGACCTCTTGAATTTCGTTCACGAGGTACTCCTGCAGTCGACTCATTCCGAGTACACGCAGAATGTCGTGCGGATTCAACGGTCCATCCATTAGAGCTTCGCCGGCACGAACACGATCGCCATCCTGCACGTTGATGTGCGTACCACGTGGGATGTCGTACTCGCGCTCTTCGCCGTCGTCGCCAGTAATTATTAGTTTTCGTTTACCCTTCGATATAGCACCGAGCGTGACTGTACCGTCGATTTCAGACATAACGGCAGTTTCCGCTGGTCGTCGTGCTTCGAAAAGCTCAACAACGCGCGGGAGACCACCAGTGATGTCCTTCGTCTTTGTGGTTTCGCGTGGGATCTTCGCGATGATGTCGCCGGGTTCAACATTCTCCCCGTCGTTCACCATCAGGTTCGCACGCACCGGCATCTGGTAAGTCTTCAGCACTTTGTTGCTCGCGCTGCGAATTTCAAAACGTGGTTGTTTCTTTTCGTCAGGCGAATCTTTAACTACCATTCGCGACTGACCAGTCACTTCGTCCACTTCCTCGTCAAACGTCACGCCTTCCTTCAAATCCTGGAACTTAACGTGACCAGCGACTTCGGTAAGGATTGCGAACGTGAACGGATCCCATGTAGCCAGCAATTGATCCTGACTTACTCGGCTGCCGTCTTCTACGAGGATGTGCGCACCGTAAACGATCTGGTAACGCGCAGCTTCACGACCACGGTCGTCAATGATGATCAATGAACCATTCCGATTCATTGCGATTCGTTCACCTTTACGACTCTTAACGGTCTGAAGGTCAAGGTATTTGATGGTGCCGTCTTGTCGAGCTTCGTGCTTCGACGACTCTTCGAGACGTGCAGTACCACCGATGTGGAATGTGCGCATCGTCAACTGTGTACCAGGCTCGCCAATCGACTGTGCGGCGATAACACCGACCGCTTCGCCGATCTCGACCGGGCGACCCGTTGCCAGATTCCGACCGTAACACTTGATGCAACAGCCGCGGCGCGATTCGCAGGTTAATACCGAGCGAATCCTGACACGCTGAACACCAGAACGTTGGATTTCGGAAGACAAGTCTTCGTCAATCTCATGATTGGCCTCGACGATTGGATTACCTTCAATGGGATCGACAACTTCTTCTAGTGAAGTGCGACCAACGATGCGATCTCGAAGCGATTCGATTTCCTCGCCGCCTTCAATGATGGCGCTGGCCGGGATACCGCGAAGAGTACCGCAGTCGTCTTCACTGATGATCACATCCTGAGCGACGTCGACGAGACGACGAGTCAGGTAACCCGAATCGGCCGTCTTCAACGCTGTATCGGCAAGACCCTTACGAGCACCGTGGGTTGAGATGAAGTACTGCAACACGTTCAAGCCTTCTCGGAAGTTGGCTTGAATTGGCGTCTCGATGATTTCACCCGATGGGCGAGCCATCAAACCACGCATACCGGCGAGCTGACGAATCTGCTGTGCGCTACCACGAGCACCGGAATCACTCATGACGAGGATTGGATTGAGTTCGCCACTTGCGCGCTCTCGATCGTCCATCGCCTTGAACATTTCCTTCGCGACCTTGTCTGTTACTTCAGACCAGATAGCGATGACCTTGTTGTAGCGTTCACCGTTTGTGATGACGCCGTCCAGATACTGCTGTTCGACAGCGATAACGTCCTTATCAGCCCTGTCGACGAGTCCTTTCTTCGAAGGAGGAGTTACAAGATCGTCAATGCCGATCGAGATACCAGCCTTGGTTGCGTAAAGGAATCCAAGAGTCTTGAGATCGTCAAGCATCTTCACTGTCATCTCGTGACCAAGACGAATATGTGAATAGTTAACGAGCGACTGAAGACCTTTTTTCTTCAACGTACCGTTTATGAATGGAAGACCTGCTGGAATCGAATCGTTGAAAATCACTCGCCCGACAGTTGTGTTGATAACGCGACGAACATCGTCCTGAACAGTTGCGCGCAGGATGTCCTGAGGATCGTGTTCCTGAACCAGGTCGATCAAATCACCCTGGATGCGGAGTTTGATTGGTGTCTGAGTTGTAACTTCAGTTGCGTCGAGTGCGAGTAACACTTCTTCGAGGGAAGCAAACACTCGACCTTCGCCTTTTGCGCCCGGACGGTCACGTGTCAGGTAGTAAATACCAAGCACGATGTCCTGTGACGGAACGGCAATAGGCTGACCGCTCGCCGGCGACAGAATGTTGTTGCTTGAAAGCATCAACACCGCAGCTTCGATCTGTGCTTCAGGACTTAGCGGAATGTGAACCGCCATCTGGTCACCGTCGAAGTCTGCGTTGAATGCAGTACAAACGAGCGGGTGGATCTTGATCGCTTTACCTTCGACGAGAACTGGTTCAAAAGCCTGGATACCAAGCCGGTGAAGTGTTGGAGCGCGGTTCAGAAGAACCGGATGCTCACGAATCACTTCTTCGAGAATGTCCCAAACAACGGGTTCCTGACGCTCCACCATCTCGCGTGCCTGCTTAATAGTTGCGGCATGTCCTTGTTTCTCAAGCTGGTTGTAAATGAATGGCTTGAACAACTCGAGCGCCATCTTCTTTGGCAGACCGCATTGGTGCAGTTTTAACTCTGGACCAACTACGATCACCGAACGCCCTGAGTAGTCAACACGTTTGCCGAGCAAGTTCTGACGGAAACGGCCTTGCTTACCTTTGAGTGTTCCACTCAAGGATTTCAACGGGCGATTGTTGACGCCACGCAGCACACGACCACGACGTCCGTTATCGAACAACGCATCAACCGCTTCTTGAAGCATGCGCTTTTCGTTGCGCACGATAACTTCGGGAGCACGCAACTCCATCAACTTCTTCAAGCGGTTGTTACGATTGATGACTCGACGATAAAGATCGTTTAAGTCAGAAGTCGCGAAACGTCCGCCATCGAGGGGCACGAGTGGACGAAGCTCGGGTGGAATTACCGGAATCACATCGAGGATCATCCATTCCGGACGATTACCTGACTTTAAGAAACTCGTTGCCACTTTTAAGCGCTTCGAGTATTTCAGTTTCTTCTGCTGCGACGTTTCTTCGCGCAT
>Ga0070671_100005430_pt1 | contig 10174 bp, 8 predicted proteins | sample KBSS73metaG_FD_65341 | JGI IMG/M metagenome (GOLD analysis project Ga0070671, IMG submission 65341) | Switchgrass rhizosphere microbial communities from Kellogg Biological Station, Michigan, USA - KBS S7-3 metaG | ecosystem: Host-associated > Plants > Roots > Rhizosphere > Soil ... | reverse complement strand
CGAATAAAGGCCGTTGTTGGCCATGTATAGGGTCTTCTTATCAAAGGTGGCGATCTTCATGTTGTAATTGGGTGTTCCGCAGCCGCAGGAGCGTCCCCAGCCAGTCGGTTTGTTACCAGTGGCGCTGATGATAAGGGAATCATCCGCTGCAACGTTAGCGGTGCCGGTATTGTGATTGATCAGACTGTCAGCATATAGGTAGACAGTTATTTTTTGATTCGGATTGTTGCAACCGAGGCGCCATTGAAATTTGGCCGATCCATCCTGCTTGATCAGGTAGGGATTAGGGTAATCTATGTTCGTGTTTTCGATCAATCCGTTTCCCTGGGTCATGGCAAAGCGTATGGCGTATTTGCTGACTGCCTTTCCTGCGGGAGGGGTAATCTTCACGATGATGCTGTCCTGCAGGTCCTGGCCGTAAGTGCCTACCTGTGCATTTCCGCTCACAAGCAAGAATTTGCCTTTAGCCGTTGAAGACGGTTGAGGGGTAGTGCTCTTTTTGCAGCTTGCGAGTATTGCCAGTGTTAACAGGATTAATAAATAGCTTTTGAGTGTTTTATTAGTTAGGTTCATGGTTGTGTAAGGTCAAAGGTGTATATGGATGAGCCCTGAAGACCGATGATAAGGGTTTCGTCTTTTATAACTGCTTTGTTAAGGCTGCCCGTACCATAATTTGAGGTGCAACGCATGGCCCAAGTCATGCCGCCATCTTTACTTTCAGCAATCTCACCGCCGCTGGTCACGATGTAGCCGTGCTGCGGGTTAAAGAAGCGGATACTAATGATGGGGAATCGCAGTCCTGTTTTAATCGGCGACCAGTTCACGCCGTCGGTCGTGCGCACCAGTGCGCCATACTCACCACCGGCGAATCCAAAATTATTAGTGATAAAATAGAGTTTGTTTAAATAATTATTAAGCTGCAGTGGCTGTTCCAGCCAGGTTTTACCTCCATTCGTCGTTTTGACGATCTTAGCCACATCGCCGCAGGCATAGAGCGTATCGGCACCGACCGATACGATGTCGTGAAAATTATTCAGAAAGCTAAAGCCTTCCTGTGTCCAGGTAACCCCACCATCGATCGTTTTCGCGATCTGCCCGTGCACGCCGGCCGTATAGATAATGTTCCGGCTAAGCATATCATAAGCCGACGAGCTCCGGTCGCCGACAAAAGGAGGCGTCCAGTTTTCCTGCGTATAGGTTTTTCCGCCATCATAAGTGAACAGTGCATAGTTGTTCACAACAACCATCAAACCGGTGTCCGGTCCCGAAAAGGCGAATAATTGCGCATCGTTATCCGAACGGGCTGAAGGTCCTTGCGTCCAGGTTTTTCCACCGTCTGCGGTTCGAATAATGCCCGAGCCCTCGCCGATAACTATTCCATGATTGGCGTCGGTGAAATGCAGGTCATACAACACATTGTATCCGCCATTATTCCCGTTGTGTACGCTAACCCAGGGTTTCCGGATGGTTGCACTTAATCTGACCGAATCTAGCGTCTTGCAGGTGCCCTGACTGATCTGGGTAGCGCTGCAGCCCGAATAGGTGTAAAAGGTCAGTGTTGGTGCCGTGGCGGTTGCTCCTGGTGTCCATATCGCCTTTAAATATAGAATGTCGTTACTGGTGTGATGATCCACAACATATAATTGGCCGGAGGTGCTATTAGCGGTATAAGAATAATTCAAGGCAGCTGTGTCGGCCAGGTTGTTAAGCGTTACTTTAAATACGATCGTATCCGGCAAGGGTATGCCCGCATACCCGAACTGGTTGTTGCCGCTAACGACTTCAAGGCCTTTAGCTCCAGAAGGTTTGGTTTCCGGCGGAGCTGGTTTGGGTTGTTCCGCCTTTTTACATCCTGCCAGGCAAAGCAGCAGCAGGGACAAGGTTTGGAATGTAACTTTTAATGTCATATGGTTTAGCTGGTACTAATATATGATTTAATTTTAATAAATGGTTGATGGGGTTCTTCCGCCAGTTTACAGATCCAACCTAAAAAATGTCAAGTGGTCGCTTATGGTTTAAATTGGAAAAAGCGCTGCGAGCCGGCAAAGTACCAGTTGAAATAGCCTTCACCGGTGATCACGTAACCAGTACCGTTGACACTCACAGCGGCAGCAAAGAGATTGATGGGATCAAATATTTTTTCCTTGAGGGTCCAGGTATCCGTCACCGGGTCATATTCATAAACATATGGTTCAACGCCGCCGTCCGTGATTGTTCCGCCGCCAACATAAGCCTTGTTTTGCACAGGAAATGCAAAACCCTGACTCCTGGGCACGTTCTGCGGAGGGGCGGCTAACTGTCTCCAGGTTTCTGTAGCGAAGTCGAACGACCAAGCCTCGTCTTGATAAGGGTTCGACCCTCCGTTTGCAGCGGCCCCGCCGATGACATAGCCCTTATTGTTCAATGTAAATCCTATCGCTTCATCACGTGCCAAGCCCGGAAAAGGCGCCAATTGCTGCCAACTGTCGCTTACCGGATCATATCGCCAAACATCATTTGTATTTCCAGCACCACCGCCTCCGGGCGACAATTGGGTCCCGCCTACGAGGTAACCATATTGGCCTGAACTGAAACTAACCGGGAACAAGGCATACTTACCGGGGAATGAAGCCACCGGCTTCCAGGTGTCCGTGACGGTATCGTAACAAAAGAAAGCATTATAGTACAAAAGCCCGGAGCTCATCCCGACATAGGCTTTTTCACCGATGCTAAAGGAACTCACAATATAGGAAGCCATAGGGCAACTGGCTATCTGCGTCCATTTATCCGCGTTCGGGTTATATTTCCACCAGTCGTCCAGTGCTGTGCTCGTTGCCTTCGATTTGCCCAGCCCAAAATAAATATTCCCGTTAATGGCAACCGCAGTTGCGCCGAAACGTGCTGGTCCCGGAAAATCACTCCTGGGCGTCAGGTAACGATAAACCGTATAATTGCCGGAGACCGCGGTTTGCAGTCCGTTACCTGTCCTGATCGTCAGGTTTCCCTGATCCGAAATGGTTGCATTATCTGCTTTTACTACTAATTGAGTCGGTGTAGCCGTAACAACGGTGAGTAGAGTGGTATTGATTTGTACCTGGTTATTGGCTAATACCGGGTTAAAATATTGCCCCGTTATAGTCATTGTCCTGCCAGGTTGAACAGAAGGACTATTTACGGCAGAAACAACGGGTTGCATTAACATCAAATAGCCATCATTACTCTCCAACCCGCCAATGATCACATTAAAAATATTGGAATTGTTCACCAATGCATTAGGCACGTTGAAATAAACGCTGTTTGTATCAATGCGCGTGGGGTGAAGTGTCAAACCGGAACCGAAATCAATCGTAATATCACCGGGGCCACCAACGCTCAAAGAATCAATGGTCAGTTTTACTTCTTGTCCCCAGGTATAGCTGCGGTTCAGCTGCTCTATTTTAACCCGGGTCATAAGGGTATGTTTGGGTCGGGCGTCCTGTTGCTTGCTACAAGCAGACAACAGGATCAGCAGGGTAAATGACAGGTTTAGTATTTTTTTCATTTGTGACAAGTGGAAGGCAAAGGTAAAATAATCCCCCAATCCAAAATTATTTGCCAGATCGTATTTTTTATTTTTATAAAACATTCCTTTAGAGTATCGGTATCCCCGTCCCCATCTTGCATTCTTTTAGCGCAAGCGAGGATTGTATCTTGTCCACCATGGGCAGGCAGGATAGTTTGTGGTAAAGGAACTCTGCATATTCGAAGGGGTCTTTGAGTATAATCTGGAGCATGAAGTCGAATTCATCCGAGAGATGCAGGCATACCTGCACTTCGGGCCAGGTTTTCATGCTGGCGGGAAGTCGGAAAGTGCCTGGGCAGCCTGGTTATTGAGTTTGACGAGGGTGATCATCAGGACCGTACATCCCAATTTTGTCATCAGGCCGCGAGAGGCTTCCGCGGTCTGATGTTCTTTGACGTGATGGCGCTTGAATGATTCGGAGTTAAGGTCCAGAAACCTTACCTGATCGCCACCTTTCGTCGTTTCAATGCTGTACGACCAACAGCCTCGAAGGATTCATATCGGGGATATCTGTTCCATCGCCATTTTTGAAGAGGACGGCGCCGTAGGGTTTTACAGCAAGTAAATAAACGTTATTGCCTGCTATTTGTATGTCCCTTCCGAAATCACCCGGTCCGATCCCGCCCAGAGCCGTAAGGACACCGTTTTTCCAATATGCGGCCTGAAATTGCTGGCTGTTGAGATCTAGTACGTTGGTTCCTGCGATATAAATATTATGATCGATGATCGCTATCGCACTTGCCGTAGCGTTATATTGAACGTTGTGTTTATGCCCGTTTTTCCAGTAAACGACCGTTTCCACCTGGCTGGAAACAGGATAGGTTTCCCCGGCTATGTAAATATCATTGCCAGTGATCACCATTCCGTTCACAAAACTGAAGTTTTCGCTGTTTTCAAGACGGTGGGGCACCCCGTTTTTCCAGTAAGTCGCTATATAGTACACGGTATCATTGATCGCTGAATATCCGGCAACATAGACATCCGAGCCCTTCAATTTAACGGCGCGTGCACCGGAACCAAACGGTGTATAACCGAGGTTATGCGCATGGCCGTTCTTCCATAGCATCGCCTGGTTATTATGAACAAGATCATTGTAATCGCCGACGATGTAGACGTCATTGCCATCCAGGGTAATATCGAACGCTTCAGAGGCGAAGGTTGCCGAGGTGCCATAATCAAGTGCGTGCCTGACGCCGTTCTTCCAATAGACAGCTTGCCGCTGCCCGTTGATCATAGCGTCGCCGACGACATAAACATCGGAGCCCCTGACGGCTATTCCGTAGGCTTCCGAACCGGAGCCCGCAGGGCTAAGGTTAATCCTGGTTCCATTTTTCCAAAGTATCGCATTGGACTGATCACCCACCGGCATGGAGATACCCGTAACATAAACGTCAGTCGTCCTGGGCCGTCTCAGGCAATCGTTTGATGCGGCGAAGGCCGGGCTGAGGTCCTTAACAGAACCGGCCTGCGGTTTAAGATCATTGTTTTTTTGACAGCCGGAAATCGAAAGGCATGTCACTGCTAATAAAAGTGAAAGATTTCTCATAAGTCCTTAATAATTATATTGGAAGCTAGGGAATTAGGAGCAAAGTACATCGCGTATTAATACGGCATTTTCAGCGTATTTTAACGGTAAATTAAGGCGGTGTGCTTCCTATAGCTTTTCACCTTTTAAAAGACTTATTGCGAATGCGACTAAGGGTTTCTTTGGTTATTCCCATGTTACATCTTTTTTTCTTGCTAACCTGTCTCCGGCAATTGGTGTTACGTACACTTCAACTTTATCTTGTGCAAGAACAAAAGAATTGTTGAAAACAGAAAGCAGCATCAAAAGAACATCTTGCTGTAAATTATTTTTGCCGGTTGATCTTTTATAAAAGCGTTTGCTACTGATTGCGCAATGCCGAATTCAATTCCAGCCCGTTAATACCGAGTTGGAGGCGGCGGCAGTCGCTACCAATACCGCAACCGTCAAACCAACCCCACACCACAGGATGTAATGCCCGGCGGTATGCCTGTGATGCGTTTTGGCGTAGGCTGCCTGCCGGTACGCCATTACGTATACCGAATCATTCAAAAAGGCACTGTTGCTTACGTTTGCCGCCAGGGGCTTAAAATAGTCCGAACCAGAATTGCCGCGGTTTTTTCTGAATTTTTTAAAATCAGCGTCATTCAATCTGAAGTTTTTTACATCTGTCTGAGCTATCCTCACCAGTGAATCGGCGGCCGTGGTTTGTGCTCTGGCAGCAAATGCCGTGATGCTTGCCAGCAAAACAGTAATAAAGAAGAGGTTGATCATCACGCAAATTAAACATTTTATGGTATAGCCTCAAAAGGTGCATTTATCTATCCACTTGTAATCATTGTGATAGTCAAACGAAAAGATGCACGCCAAACAAGCATTCGTAGACAAAGCCGGGCTGGCCCGCATCATGGGCGAGGTAAGCGATGGCGCAACCTTTTTCGGCTTAATCAGTTTTAAGCCGGAGACTCCTGCTTTAGCCGGATGGCCACAAGTACTTATCGTTTAACCCGGCGGATTTCTTGCTGCTTGTTTCCTTATGGTGTTGAATGATACTTATGATGTTTCGTATAACTTCATCCAGTATCACTGCCCAGCCTACTATGAGTACTGTACCAAAAAAGTAAATCAAGAGTTCCATGCTGCAGAAACAACGATGACCGTGATAGGGTTTTGTTTTTTATAAGAAAATCGTCTCGATCAGGAGTCCTCCAATTCGTCTTTCGATCGTTTAACGATTTTCAATATGCAATAGGCAATATAAACGTCGATTCCTATAAGCACGGCTGATCCTAAAGTAAGAATCAGCACTTTCATTGAGCCGTCTGCGCTCAACGCATCGGTCAAAAGTGTTAGCGAATAAAGAGCTGTTAAAAGCGTCAATATAAAAGCAATGATAAGCTGCAAAAGTGTTTGGTCGGACTTCAATTTATACATATTAGGTTAGATATGAAATTACGATCTTTCTGGCATAGGTGTTCTTCATGCCTGGTTAATTCATGATTTCGGCATAGCGGTAGTTTAAGTCTTAAAAGAGGAATTGTACGATATAAATACAGTCGTGCGGCACTTTGGTTTACGGTTACCTGCGCCCAATTGTAAAAACGTGATGACCGATGTAAGGCAGGGACCCCGTGGCTGTCAGATCCAATAATTTCGTTCAGATTTGTCGTATCATTACCTTAAAAATAAATTTATGGGAACTGAACTTGCGGAGCTATACCGGCGCGATATTTTGAAATTGAAAGAAGAGATCGAAAACTTTAAAGATGAAGGCAACCTTTGGCGGATAGCCGGAGGGGTTAATAATCCTGCGGGTAATCTGGCTTTGCATATCACCGGCGGGCTGAACTGGTTGGTGGGTACTTTATTAGGACACACGGGTTACGTGCGTGAGCGCGACAAGGAATTTAGCGCGCGTGACGTGCCTGAAGAACTATTGATATCCGGTCTGGATGATCTGGCAGCGATGGTATACCGGGTGCTGTCCGGTTTAACCGAAGAAGAATTTGAATCCGATTACCCGCTGGACTTTTTAGGCGAAAGATCAGTTCACTTCTATATGATGAATTTTTACGGGCACCTAAACTACCATCTCGGCCAGGTTAATTACCTGCGCAGGATATTGGAGCCGTGATGTCCGGACGCTTCATTCACTATAACGGTCGTTCCGCCAGGGATAGGCTGTGTTGGAGTAGCCCCGTTCTTCCCAGAAACCCAGCTTATTCTCCGTCAGGAACTCGACGCGCTTGATCCATTTGGCGCCTTTCCAGGCATAGAGCTGCGGGGTGATCATCCGGCAAGGGCCTCCATGTTCTACCGGCAGCGGCTGGCCGTCAAAGGTATGGACTAAAAGCACATCCGGCTTCAGTGCTTCTTCCAAAGCGATATTGGTGGTATAAGTATCGTAACCATAACAAAGCAGGTGCGTCGCTTCCGGTTTTGGCTGTACCAGCGCTGCCAGATCCAGCAGGCTGACACCTTTCCAGTGCATGTCCAGTTTGGACCAGGTGGTGACGCAATGAAAATCCGACGTATCCTTCGTTTGCGGGAGCGCCATAAAATCCTTCCAGGTCAGCACCACCGGATGCTCCACTGCGCCATTGATCGTCAGCCGCCAGCGCTCCTGTGAAATATCGGGATGATAGCCCAGGTCAAGCACCGGCCACTTCACGGTTTTGGTCTGCCCGATAGGGAGCACAGGCATGCCATGCCGGTTCGGCGGGCCGGAGCCTTTAGGCTGATCGTCCGCGACTGAAGGCGTAGCCTGCATCTGCTGCTCAAAACGCTCCTTGAGCTTCATGCGCGCTTCCACGATACGTTCCAGTTTTTCCGGTTCTTCCATCACGCTAAGTTAAGCATTTAATGCTTCAGCCAGTAACCGGTAGGATTTTAGCCGGGCCTGCTGGTCGTACAGGTGCGAAGTCGCCATCAGTTCATTAATACCGGTCCGGGTGATGAAATCCTTTAGTTGCATCTGAATAGTATTCTTACTGCCAAAGAAGGAATAGGCCAGCATCTGCATGGCCGCTTCGCGTTCAGCAGCACTCCAGATGCCATCCATACTTTCCACCGGCGGCGGCAGCGGTTGCCTCCTGCCGGTAATGATGCCCTTGAACAATTGCTGTAAGGAGGTGGCCAGGTATTGCGCCTCCTTATCGGTGTCAGCAGCTACCACGTTTACGCAGGCTATCACATATGGCTCGGACAAGTGCCTGGATGGTTTAAATGTTATACGATAAAGGTCGATGGCTTGTAGGAAGTAAGCCGGAGCGAAATGACTGGCGAAGGCATAAGGCAGGCCTTTAGCAGCCGCAAGTTTAGCGCTGTCGAGGCTGGAACCTAGTATCCAGATCGGGATGTCCAAACCCTCACCGGGAACGGCGCTCACACCGTTCGGGTGATCGCCGGCAAAGTAATGCTGGAGCGATTCCACGTCCTGCGGAAAGTAAAAGGCTGCGTTCATGTTTTCACCGCGAATCGCCAGCGCGGTCGCCTGATCGCTGCCTGGAGCCCGGCCCAAACCCAGATCGATACGGCCGGGATAAAGCGTTTCCAGCGTTCCGAATTGTTCCGCCACCACAAGGGGTGAATGGTTGGGCAGCATGATGCCACCGGAACCGACCCGGATCGTCGAGGTCTTACTGGCAATGTGCCCGATCAGCAAACTCGTGGCGGAACTGGCGACACTCACCATATTGTGATGTTCTGCAAACCAGTAACGCGTATAGCCCAAAGTTTCTGCCTGCTGTGCATTTGCAACGCTCCCCGCAAAACTGTCTGCTATGGTATATCCCTGGATGATGGTAGCCAGGTCGAGAACCGAATAATTGATCGCTGCCATGCGGCAAAGTTAACAGGCGTCACGCCCGCTTCTGTCAGATCAGTTCCATTTTAGGTATGGCATCCCCGAATCAGTTGAATCCGACCTTGAACTCCAGCGGCGATGCCTGAACTTCCGCATTGGTAAAACCAAACGTCAGTGAAGATGGAGTTAATAAAAGCATCGCGAATATCACACGTTCCCATTCCACTGTAACAGTAGGTTTCTTAGCGTAATTTTCAGATAGTCCTTTATCATTCCTTGTTACTTTATAGTCATTAGATAATGGCCATCTGTCATTAGTTGCATGTCGGTCTGTGGTTACTCTGAACGCAGACTCTTTACCGGGTTCATCAACGCTGCTTTGATAGATTGAACGCTGATTGTAGCGAAAGCAATAATTAGCGCCACAATTCCGGCTATTGCGAATACCCACCAGGCAATATTGATCCGGTAGGCAAAATCAAGCAGCCATTTATTCATCGAATACCAGGCGATAGGAAAAGCGATTATAGCCGCAATCAAAACCAGCTTTAGAAAATCTTTGGATAATTCTGCAACGATCCGGGAGACACTTGCACCCAGTACTTTTCTTATTGCTATTTCCTTAAATCTTTGTGATATAGTAAAAGCTGAAAGCCCAAACAATCCCAGGCAGGCAATCAGGATTGCCGTACACGAAAAAATCGTAAATAACTGGCCTTGATGTTGCTCGGTTTTGTATAATTGGTCAAACCGCTCATCCAAAAATGTGTACTCAAAAGGCGATTCAGGCAAATATTTATGCCAGGTAGCCCTCAGCGTATTGATGGCAGATTGAATATTGTGCCCATCTACTTTTACCGAAATTTTAGGGTAATAATCGAAGCCCGGCAAGGCGAATAACAATGGAATAAGATTTTGATGAAGCGATTCGAAATGCGAGTCCTTAACAATGCCGACGACCTTACCCTGCGTATCCCCATATTTAATCACTTTTCCTATGGCATTTTCCGGATTTTTCCAGCCGAGGGCCTTTACCGCTGTTTCGTTTAAAAGATAGTTATTAGTGTCCGTTGAGAAATCGCGCGAGAAATTGCGGCCCGCAACAACTGGCATGTCATAAGTCTTCAAAAAATCATAATCCGTATTGATAAACATAAGCTCGATCTTAACCCGTTGCATTAAGCCGTTTTGGATAATAGAAGCGTCTGAGGCGCTTATCACACGTTCAGACGGAACATAGCTCGATCTGCCAACTACTTTTATAGCCGGGTTTTTAAGCAAATCGGCTTTGAACGCCTGGTAT
>Ga0070671_100005428_pt1 | contig 10175 bp, 9 predicted proteins | sample KBSS73metaG_FD_65341 | JGI IMG/M metagenome (GOLD analysis project Ga0070671, IMG submission 65341) | Switchgrass rhizosphere microbial communities from Kellogg Biological Station, Michigan, USA - KBS S7-3 metaG | ecosystem: Host-associated > Plants > Roots > Rhizosphere > Soil ... | reverse complement strand
TGAAGGCCACCCAGTTCCAGGAATGCCCGAATTGCGGCGAACTCAAGCTGCCGCACAACATGTGCGCGGCGTGCGGCCATTATAACGGCCGCGAAGTCGTCTCGACCGAAGCCTAAGACAAAGAATTCCCCATGGCTGGGGGACCGCGCATTGCCATCGACGCGATGGGGGGCGACGCCGGCCCGGCGGCGATGATTGCCGGCGCGGCCAAGGCGCTCCGCCGCGACGCCGGCCTGTGCTTCACCTTTTATGGCGATGAAGCGCAGGTCCAGGCGCAGCTCGGCAAGCATCGCGCGCTCGCCGAAAGCTCAATCGTCGTTCATTCGCCCGAGGCGATTGCATCCAGCGAGAAGCCGAGCCAGGCAATCCGCCGCGCCCGAACCACGTCGATGGGCATGGCGATCAATGCCGTCAAAGAGCATCTTTGCGACGCGGCCTTGTCGGGCGGCAACACCGGCGCTCTAATGGCCATGTCGAAGCTCGCCCTGCGCACCATGCCGGGGATCGACCGGCCGGCGCTCGCGGCATTGCTGCCGACGCTCGCCGAAACCGACTGCGTCATGCTCGACCTCGGCGCCAACACCGAGTGCGACGCCCAGAACCTGGTTCAGTTCGCGGTCATGGGCTCGGCTTATTCACGTACGGTGCTCGGCATCGCCCAACCGCGCGTGAAGCTGCTCAATATCGGCACCGAGGAATTGAAGGGCACCGACGAGTTGAAGGACGCGGCCGCGCTGCTGCGCGAGGCCGACTACCTGCCTTTTCGCTTCGACGGCTTCACAGAGGGCGACCAGCTGTCGCGCGGCGGAGTCGACGTCGTCGTCACTGACGGCTTCTCCGGAAATATCGCGCTGAAGACCGCCGAGGGGACCGCGCGTTTCGTGACCGACCTTCTGCGCCGCGCCTTCACCAGCTCGTTTCGGTCAAAGGCGGGTTTCGCGCTGTCGCGGCCGGCGCTCAACCTGCTTCAGGTTCATCTCGACCCAAACAATCACAACGGCGCGGTTTTCCTTGGCCTGAACGGCCTGGTCGTGAAGAGCCACGGCGGCGCCAATTCCAAGGGAGTCGCGAATGCGATCCGTGTTGCTGCAAGCATGGTCCAGAACGACATCACACGGAAGATCGGCGACGACCTGGACAACTTCCGCGCCCACGCCTTTGCAGGAGAAGCCGCGGAATGACGCGCCGTTCCGTCGTCGCCGGTGTCGGAAGTGCGCTCCCCAGGCGTAAGGTCACCAATGCCGAGCTTGCCCAGACCGTCGACACGACCGACGAGTGGATTGTCGAGCGAACCGGCATCCGCAACCGCTACATCGCCGGCGAGGGCGAGACGACCGCGACACTCGCGACCGATGCGGCCCGTGCCGCGCTCGCCCATGCGAGAATCGACGCTACGGGCATCGACCTCATCGTGCTAGCGACCGCGACGCCCGACCAGACGTTCCCGTCGACCGCGACCAAGGTCCAGGCCGCGCTCGGAATCAACGACTGCATTGCCTTCGATGTCCACGCCGTCTGCACCGGCTTCCTCTATGCCCTGTCGGTCGCGGACTCGATGCTTCGCTCGGGCAACGCAACTAATGCGTTGGTGATCGGGGCGGAAACGTTCAGCCGGATCCTCGACTGGGAAGACCGCGGGACATGCGTCCTGTTCGGCGACGGTGCAGGGGCACTGGTGCTTCGCGCCGAAGACGGTGAACGCGGCATCCTGGCGACCAAGCTCCATGCCGACGGCCGTCACAACGACCTCTTGTTCGTCGACGGTGGTCCCTCGACCACCGGCACGGTCGGCAAGCTTCGCATGAAGGGCCGCGAGGTTTTCCGCCACGCCGTCGTCAACCTCGCCGAAGTTATGGGCGAGGTTCTGGACACCGCCGGCCTCAGCCCGGCCGACGTCGACTGGGTCGTCCCGCACCAGGCGAATGCGCGCATCCTCGATGCGACGGCGAAGAAGCTCGGACTGCCGCCGGAGAAGGTTGTGGTCACGGTCGACCGCCACGCTAATACTTCCGCCGCATCCGTCCCGCTGGCGTTCGACACCGCCGTGAAGGACGGACGAATCAAGCGCGGCGATCTCGTCGTGCTGGAAGCGATGGGTGGTGGATTTACTTGGGGCGCGGCCGCGCTCAGGTATTGAAATCTTTGGAATATCCGGCGAAAAGCCGAATTGCCGACACAACGGATTTCCGTTACGAAAGCGTAATCGATGCGGCGGGGGGCGCCGCGACGGGCGGGAGAATTTCAATGGCCGACCTCGGGATCGCGCGGGTCACCAATAATGCAGACAGCGCTAACACGCTGACCAGAGCTGACCTCGCCGATGTCGTGCATCGCCGGCTCGGCCTGTCTCGCGCAGAATCGGCTGGCCTGGTCGAGCGCGTGCTTCATCACATGTGCCACGCACTTTCGGACGGGAAGAACGTCAAGGTCTCTGGTTTCGGAACCTTCATCCTGCGCGACAAGGGCCAGCGTGTCGGGCGCAATCCTAAGACGGGCATTGAAGTGCCGATTGCGCCGCGCCGCGTGATGACGTTCCGCGCAAGCCAGATCATGCGCGACCGGATCGCGAAAGACTGACCTTGGCGACTGCCGGCGAAAAAGATCCCGGCGCACTCCTGACGATCGGTGAATTGTCGCAGGAGCTTGGCGTAGCCCAGCATATCCTGCGCTACTGGGAAACGCGTTTCCCGCAGCTGAAGCCGATGCAGCGCGCCGGCAACCGCCGCTACTATCGCGCCGCGGACGTCGACCTCGCGCGCCGCATCCACCGCCTGCTCAACCAGGAAGGCTATACGGTGCGCGGCGTGCAGAAGGTGCTGCGTGACAAGGGCAGCGTCGAACCTTCCGTTTCACCGATCGCAATAATGCCCGTGTCGTCGGTGCCGGAAGGGCCTGAGCCGGACGAGGCCACCGCGAACGGCATCGACGTCTTCCGGCTGATCGCGCTGCGCAACCGACTGGCGGACGCGCTCGAAGGCTAATCGAGTTCCTTCGGCAAGATCAATTCGACGATCTCGCCTGCCCTTCCGACTTCGCTCCAACGCCCGGCCGGCAATTCGATCATCACCAGAGCGCCCGTCGGAAGCTTGCCAAGGATTCGCTTTCGCAATCCCTGATCGTCGTCGCTGGTGAGGTCGCGGATCAGCATTTCGAGACCCGGATTGTGGCCGACGATAAGGGGCGCCTTCACAGTTTCGTCGAGCGCCCGAACCAGCGCGAGCAGTGTCGCCTCGCTGGCGAGATAGATGTCCTCCTCAAACTTGATCGGCGCATTGAAATCGAAGTGGCACTGCATACCCTCGATCGTCTCGCGAGTTCGCGCCGCGGTACTCGACAGCACCAGGTCGAACTCCATCTTGCGGTCTTCCAGCTCGCGGCCGAGCCGCCGCGCCGCCTTCGATCCGCGATCGTTCAGCGGCCGGTTGAAATCGTCGAGGCCGGGATCATCCCAGCTCGACTTGGCGTGCCGCAGGATCGCCAGTCGTTTCATTCTTCCTCTCCCGAGGCAGGAAGCATTCGACCCGCTCGATCGCGACGTCCAGCGGTACCCGGCTCACCGGAACGCCAGGCGGAAATGCCTTAAGCAAGCGCGACGGCATCGCAGCCGACAAGATGACGAACAATCCGCAATCGCCCTGCCGTCGGATCAAGCGTCCGAACGCCTGCGCAAGCCGGGCGCGCACCACGCGGTCGTCATAAGCGCTCCCACCGCCGGCCATACGTCGCGCCGCGTGGAGCACTGTCGGCCGTGGCCATGGCACGCGCTCCATCACCACCAGTCGCAGCGATTCGCCCGGTACGTCGACGCCATCGCGCAATGCATCCGTGCCGAGAAGTGAGGCGCGAGGATCATCGCGGAAGATGTCGACCAGGGTTCCGGCGTCGATCGGGTCGACGTGCTGGGCGAGTAGCGGTAGGCCCTCTCGCGCCAACCGGTCGGCGATGCGCGCATGTACAGCCTTCAGCCGCTGGATCGCGGTGAACAGGCCGAGTGTCCCGCCCCTCGCCGCCTCGATCAGCCGCGCATAGGCGCCGGCCAGTGAGGCAATGTCGCCGTGCTTGATATCGGTGACGATCAAGACTTCCGAGCATGCCGCGTAATCGAACGGGCTCTCCGCTTCGAAATGCGCGGCCGGTGCCGGCAGGTGCAGCGCGCCGGTTCGGGCGTCGGCTGCGTTCCAGTCCTCGCCGCCGCGCAAGGTAGCTGACGTCACCAACACACCATCGGCTGGCGCGATTACCGCACCCGCGAGCGGCTTGGTCGGGTCGAGCCAGCGGCGGTGGATCGCGACGTCATATTCGCGCCCGTCGACCCGTTCGACCGCCAGCCAGTCGACGAACTCGGGGTCAGCCTCGCCCCCGATTCGCGATAACAACGCAATCCAGGCGGCAACCGTCTCGCGCCGCCAAGTGAGCCCGCGAATCGCCCCATCGACCCGCGCCCGCGCCTGCGAATCGAGCCAGTCGGGCGCATCCTCGAGAACGGCTTCCAGGCGCCTCGCCAGCGCCGCCAGGGGCTTGCCCAAGCTCTCGAGTATCTCGGCGGCGGCCGCGGACGCGGATACCAATGCCCCGTCCGGTTCGGCCAACTCGGTCTCGAGCCCATAGCCCGCCTCCTGCGCCTTGGCCCTGGCGAACACTGTCCCCCGAACTTCGGCCAGAAGCGCCTCAACCGGCCCGAACGGATCGCCCTCGACCAGCCGCTGAAGCCAGCCGTCCGACGGCAGCGCCTTGGCCGCTTCGACTGCCGCGTCGAGCGCCCGAGCACCCTCCTCGTCGTAGGAAGCGACGTCCATCAGCCGCGCCGCCAGTCCCCGCCGACGCCCGCGCGAGCGCCCTTCCGGCCCGACGATCCAGCGCCTGAGCTCGATCGCTTCCTGCCCGCCGAACGCGACCGCGAAGGTCGAATCGGCGGCGTCGAACAGATGATGGCCCTCGTCGAACAGGATGCGCCCCGGTGCGTCCTCCCGCGCACGCGCGGCATTGACCATCACCAGCGCATGGTTGGCGATCACGATATCCGCGTCGCGGCTGGCCCGCTCGGCGCGTTCGATGAAGCAACGCCGGTAATGCGGACAGCCAGCATAGACGCATTCCCCGCGGCGGTCGGTCAGCGCGGTCGCGCCAGCCCGCCGGAACAGGCTCGGCAGCCAGCCCGGTAGGTCGCCGCCGACCATGTCGCCGTCCTTGCTGTAGGCCGCCCAGCGCCCGACGAGTTGCGCAAGCACCGCCGCGCGGCCAGCGAACGCGCCCTGCAGCGCATCCTCGAGGTTGAGCAGGCAGAGATAGTTTTCGCGGCCCTTGCGGACGACGATCCGCTTCGTCCGCTCTTCCGCATTTGCGAACAGCTTGGGTCCCTCCGCGTCGAGCTGGCGCTGCAGCGCCTTGGTGAAGGTCGACACCCAAACGGTGCCACCTGCCTGCTCCGCCCACAATGATGCGGGCGCGAGATAGGCGAGCGTTTTGCCGATCCCCGTCCCCGCTTCGGCCAACAGCACGTTCGGCGAGCCCTTGGCCGGCTTGGGCGCGAATACCCGCGTCACCGCTTCGGCCATCGCCCTTTGGCCCTCGCGCGCCTCGGCCCGCCCCGTCAGAAGGTCGAGTTTTGCCCGGGCATCCGCCGGGTCGACCAGCACCGTCCGCGGCGGCGGCCGCTCGCCGGCTTCCTCCCATTGCTTCAGCCTGGCGAAGAGCATGCGTTCGCCGCGCTCCGGCCGTTCGAGCCGCGCGCCGATCAACGGCGCCCAGCCCCAACCGAGCCGGTGCAAGGTCATGTTCGACGTCCACGCCCCTTCCCGCTCGCGCCAGTCCCTATCGCCAAGCACGGCAAGCAGCCGATGAGCGATGCGCTGCAACTGCCCAGCCGCTTCGGCTTCGCTTGCCGGCGGCTCGAGTCCGAGCACTCGGCTCATTCCAGCGACCGTCGGCACCGCAAAGCGCGCCGGGTGTACGAAAGCGAATAATTCGAGGAGGTCGAGCCCGCTCAATTCGGGATAGCCGAGCCGCTGCCCGATCAAGGGCGCGTTGAGGATGATGTGCGGCGTTTCCGCGGCCCGCGCGATCGCTTCGCCGCGCGTCGCCTCGCGCACCTCACCACCGCCATCGGCCAGCCAGATGCCGGCGTGGGTTGCGTGGAGCGCGGGAAGCGGCAAAGGAGCGGCCATCCCCGCGACCCTGCCGCCAGAAGAACAGAAGAGCAACGAACTTGGACGCCGAAACGCTTCGATCCGCCGCAATGGCGTCCAAGGCCTGGCCCTACGAGGAAGCGCGCAAGCTGCTGAAACGCTGGCCCGACGGCAAGCCGGCGGGCGCGCCGATGATCTTCGAGACCGGCTACGGCCCTTCGGGACTGCCGCATATCGGCACCTTCAACGAGGTCGCTCGGACCAACTTCGTCCGCCAGGCCTACGAGGAGCTGACCGGTCAGCCGACGCGGCTCCTCGCCTTCAGTGACGACATGGATGGCCTTCGAAAGGTCCCGGACAATGTTCCCAACCAGGAACTGCTCGCCGCCAATCTCGGCAAGCCGCTGACCAAGATCCCGGACCCGTTCGGCACCCACGAAAGCTTCGCGCATCACAACAACGCGATGCTCCGGCATTTCCTCGACCGCTACGGCTTCGATTACGAATTCCTGTCAGCGACCGATTGCTACACCTCGGGCCGGTTCGATGCGGTAATCCGCAAGGTCCTGCACGGCTGGGACGCGATCATGGGCGTGATGCTACCGACGCTGCGGGAGGATCGCCGGAAGACCTATTCGCCGGTGCTGCCGATCTCTCCGACGAGCGGAATTGTCCTACAGGTGCCGGTCGAGGTGATCGACGCCGAGGCTGGCCTGATCGCCTTTGACGACGAGGACGGCAGCCGCGTCCAGCAGTCGGCGTTTGGCGGCGCGGCCAAGCTTCAGTGGAAGGTCGACTGGGCGGCGCGCTGGGTCGCGCTCGGGGTCGATTACGAGATGGCCGGCAAGGATTTGATCGACAGCGTCGTTCAGTCGGGGAAGATCGCCCGAGTGCTCGGCGGCCGCCCGCCCGAGGGCTTCAATTACGAGATGTTCCTCGACGAAAAGGGCGAGAAGATCTCCAAGTCGAAGGGCAACGGACTCAGCCTCGAGGAATGGCTGCGCTACGGCAGCGAGCCGAGCTTGAGTTTCTACATCTACCGCGAGCCCAAGCGGGCGAAGAGCCTGCACATCGGCGTCATCCCGCGCGCGGTCGACGAATATTGGCAGTTCCGCGGCAATTATCCCGGCCAGCCGGTCGAGCAGAAGCTCGGCAACCCGGTCCACCATATCCATGGCGGCAAGGTGCCGGCCGAGACACTGCCGCTGACCTACGGACTGTTGCTGAACCTCGCCAGCCTGCCGGGCGTCGCCGACAAGGAAACGGCGTGGCGATTCGTCCAGCGTTACGCGCCCGGCACCTCACCCGAGAACGACCCCGAGCTCGACGAGCTGATCGGCCTTGCCGTAAACTATGCGCGGGATTTCGTTGCGCCCGATCTCAAGCGCCGCCCGCCGACGGAAGTGGAGGCCGGGGCGCTGCGCGACCTCGATTCCGAGCTTGCCAAGTTGCCTACCGACGCGTCAGCCGAGGATATCCAGACCCAAGTGTTCGAGGTCGGCAAGCGCCACCCGTTCGAAAGCCTGCGCGGCTGGTTTCAGGCGCTATACGAGACCCTGCTCGGCTCCTCGCAGGGGCCGCGCATGGGCAGCTTTATTGCCCTTTACGGGATCGACAATTCGCGGCGCCTAATCGCCGAAGCGCTAGGCAGCGCCTAGGGCATCAGGTCGGAAGTGAACTGACCCCAGGTGGCAAGGCCACCGCTGCCCTTAACCACAACCGTGGTCGGGGCCGGGGTCACCTTCTTCCAGGTCGCGGTAGCAGCCGCGACCTTCGCCGCGGCAATCGCGCGTGCGCGCTCCTGAGGGCAGTTGGACCTGTCGTGAGTCGTCGGCCAGGCCATGACCGGCGCCGCCGGCAGGAGTGCCAGGAGGGCGGCAATCTTTAGACTGTTCATCGCCATACGTGCCTCCACTTCACTATAATACATCAAGTTTCGGTCCGGCGCGACTCATCATCGCGCCCTGAGCTTGTCCGAATGAACCGGTTCCGCCGGTGTTTCCTGAGCGTTGAGCGCGACGGCCTGCTCATGGCTGAGCCCGGCCTTTTCGAGCGCGACGACCAGGGCCTGAGTCGGGTCGACTGCGATATCGGGAGCGACGCCGGCACCTTCCCAATCCTTGCCCGTCTTGACGTCATAGGTGCGCCCGACCGGCATCCAGACGTTGAAGTGATCGTTGAGCGCGGAAGGGCCGCCAAAATGGTTGGCCCCCGCCGTCGCTTCGCCGATCAGCGTGCCGCGTCCAGTCGACTTCATCGCCAGCGAGAAATGCTCGGCCGCCGACGCCGTCTTGTTCGAAACAAGCAGGTAGACCTTCGCCTTGCGGAGCGGAGTCGCCTCACCCGGGAGGGCTTGGTGCGTGCCGACCATCTTGTCGCCCACGGCGGCAAAATGCAGCGTCGGGACATTCCCAAACATCGAGCCGCTGCCGTCGTATACCGACTTGGCGAGCGCCATCGTCACCAGCGGGGTTGGCTTCGCGAAGATGGAGGCAAAAATCGCATCCTGCTCCTTGAGGCCACCGCCATGGTGGTTGCGAAGATCGAAGATCAGCGTCTTCGCATCCTTGTTCTCGGCGAGCCACTTGCGGACCGCCGCAACCTCGTCGTCCTTTCCGGCGAAAGCCGTGAACCGGATGTAGCCGATGCCCGGCGCGATCGTCGTGGCGGACTGGATCAGCGGCGGCATTCCGCGCGCCCCGCGATTGGCGCCCGGCCCTTCGCTCTCGCCGTGCGCGACCTCGAGGTGCAAGTGCCCGTCCTTGTGAACCGCAAGCAGGTCGTCGGTCATGAGCTTGGCAAGCTCGCCCCGAGTGCCATTGTCGTAGCGGCCGCCAGCGGCGTTCTTGCGCAGCATCGCCGCATAGGCCTCGGCCTGGTCGGTGAAGACGAACGACTTGACCAGCTCGTCGGCCAGCTTCGTCGCGACGGCGCGGCCTTCGCCGGCTTCGAGCGCGAGAGCGGCTTCGGGCGGAGGGGATGGCTTGGCTGCCGCCGCTGCGGGCGTCGACTGGGCGCTGGCGATGGTGGCCGGGATACCGGCCGCAGCAGCCGCGACGATGGCAATAGAAATCAGGTTACGCATTAACTTTCGCCCCTTTGCGAGTTTGTTGACGAACATTCGACGCTTTTTGTCTGTCCGCTGGATGAACAAGACAAATGTAGCGCATCAAATTGCCAAGCCCACGCAAAATTGCTGCGTGACTTGCCAAAATCTGGCACGAGGATGCGCCTACCTGGCCCGCACCTTCTCCGCATGGACTGGCTCCGCCGGCACTTCCTGCGAGTCGAGAGCCATCGCCTGTTGTTGGCTGAGTCCCGCCTTTTCGAGCGCGACGACCAGCGCCAGCTTGGGATCGGCCGCAATGTCCGGCGCGACGCCGTCGCCTTCCCAATCCTTGCCGGTCTTGATGTCGTACGTACGACCAACGGGCATCCAGACGTTGAAGTGATCATTGAGCGGTGCCGGGCCGCCGAAGTGGTTTGCCCCTGCAGTCGCCTCGCCGATCAAGGTCGCGCGGCCAGTCGACTTCAGGGCGAGTGCGAAATGCTCGGCGGCGGATGCGGTCTTGTTCGAGATCAGAAGATAGACCTTCGCCGTGCGCAGCGGGCTTTCCTCTCCCGGGATGGCGCTGTGCGTCGCGACCATCTTGTCGCCCTGAGCCGCGAACTCCAAAGTCGCGGCATTGCCCATCGGCGAGCCGAACTTGTCGTAAATCGTCTTAGACATGGCCATCCGCAGTAATGGCGTCGGCTTCGAATATATGGCCGAGAAGATCAGGTCCTGCTCCGCCAGGCCGCCGCCGTGGTGATTGCGAAGATCGATGATCAGCGTTTTCGCGCCGCGGTTGTCGGCGAGCCACTTGCGAACGCCGGCCATTTCCTCGTCGGTTCCGAAGAATGCGCTGAAGCGGATGTACCCGATACCTGGCGCGATCACTTTCGCGGATTGAATCAGCGGCGGCAAGTGGGGGCCTCCGCCTCCGCCGCCCTCGTGATCTCCGTCCTCCGCCTCCGTTACGTTCACGGTCAGGTGCCCATCCTTGTGGA
>Ga0070671_100005426_pt1 | contig 10175 bp, 7 predicted proteins | sample KBSS73metaG_FD_65341 | JGI IMG/M metagenome (GOLD analysis project Ga0070671, IMG submission 65341) | Switchgrass rhizosphere microbial communities from Kellogg Biological Station, Michigan, USA - KBS S7-3 metaG | ecosystem: Host-associated > Plants > Roots > Rhizosphere > Soil ... | reverse complement strand
CGAGCCCGAGAACCAGACGCTCGCTTCGATCACCTTCCAGAACTACTTCCGCATGTACCCGAAGCTGTCCGGCATGACCGGCACGGCGATGACCGAGGCGCCGGAATTCTTCGACATCTACAAGATGAACGTCGTCTCGATTCCGACCAACGTTCCGGTCCAGCGCGTCGACGAGGACGACGTCTTCTACAAGACGATTACCGAGAAGTTCGCAGCGATCGCCGATGAGCTGAAGATCAAGCAAGAGCTTGGCCAGCCAGTGCTCGTGGGCACCGTTTCGATCGAGAAGTCGGAGATGCTTTCGGAATATCTCCAGAAGCAGGGGGTCAAGCATTCGGTCCTCAATGCCCGCTTCCACGAGCAGGAAGCGCATATCGTGGCCCAGGCCGGCCGGATGGGAGCCGTGACGATCGCCACTAACATGGCGGGTCGCGGCACCGACATTCAGCTGGGCGGTAACCTCGAGTTCCGGATGCAGGACGAATTTGCCTCACTGGAACAAGGCACGCCGGATTATGAAGCGCAGGCCGAGAAGGTTCGCGCGGAGATCGTTGCGGAAAAGCAGCGGGTGCTCGAGGTCGGCGGCCTCTACGTGCTCGGCACCGAGCGACACGAAAGCCGGCGCATCGACAACCAGCTGCGCGGGCGGTCAGGCCGCCAGGGCGATCCGGGCCTGTCGAAATTCTACCTCAGCCTCGACGATGATCTGCTTCGCATCTTCGGGCCGCAGACGATGTTCGCGCGGCTGATGAACAAGAATCTGGAAGACGGTGAAGCCATCGTCAGCCCGTGGATCTCGAAGGCGATCGAGACGGCGCAGAGGAAGGTCGAGGCGCGGAACTACGACATCCGCAAGCAGGTCGTCGAGTTCGACGACGTGATGAACGACCAGCGCAAGGTCATCTACGAGCAGCGCGCCGACATCATGGACGCCGAGACCGTCAGCGACGTGATCAACGACATGCGCGCCGAGACCGCTGCGGCGATCATCGCCGTCAATTGTCCCGAAGGCACCTATCCGGAGCAATGGAACGTCGGGGAGCTCAAGGAGAGCATCGACGCGGTGTTCGGGCTGCAGCCTCCGATCGACGAATGGCTTCACGAGGATGCGGTCGACCAGGAGTTGCTCACTGAGCGCGTCCAGAAGCTGGCCGACGAAGCCATGGCTGCGAAGACCGCGGATGTTGAGTTGGAGCGCTGGAGCGACATCGAGAAGCAGATCCTGATCCAGACCCTGGATCATCACTGGAAGGAGCATCTGGCCACGCTCGATGCGCTGCGCCAGGTCATCCACCTTCGGAGCTACGCGCAGAAGAAGCCTATCGACGAATATAAGCAGGAAGCCTTCCTGCTGTTCGAGCGGTTGCTGGTGTCGATCCGCGAGGAAGTGACGCGCATGCTGATGCGCGCGCAGATCCAGATCGAGCCGGCGCCTTTGCCCGAGCTGCCGGATTTCATCACTCAGCATCTCGATCCGCTGTCTGGCGAGGATGACACCGACGATATCGATGCGGCAGCTCGTGGGCTGATCCCGAACTTCCAGCCGATCAGTGCAATTCCCCAGCAGCCGATGCCGCGCGACGCGGCCGGTAACGTCGCTGAGGCGCCGATCAGCCGCAACGCGCCGTGCCCGTGCGGGTCTGGCAAAAAGTACAAGCATTGCCACGGGCAGCCCGCGTAGCTGGGCCCGCCCCGATGGCGGCCATCGACCGTTCGGCGCTGCGCGCTGCCTACCGGCCAGACGAGAATAAGGTCGCCATCGAGCGGCTGGCGCAGGCGCGACTGACACCGGCCGAACTTGGCGAGGCGACTGCCGCGGCACGCAAGCTCGTGGAAGGCGTCCGCGCACATAAGCCGTCGGGCGTTGATGCCTTCCTCCATGCATACGACTTGGGATCGGACGAAGGCATTGCGATGATGTGCCTTGCCGAGGCGCTGCTTCGGATTCCTGATTCGCATACTGCCGACGAGCTGATCGCCGACAAATTGTCCGGACCCGATTGGTCGGACAAGCTGGGCCGGTCGGACTCGTCGTTCGTCAATGCCGCAACATTCTCGCTTCTGCTGACCGGCAAGGTCCTGGAGGGTGCGCAGGATCGCTCCGACAATTGGAAGGCCGCTCTCGGCCGCGCCGTCGGCCGCCTTGGCGAGCCCGTCGTGCGGACCGCCGTCCGCGAGGCCATGAAGATTCTGGGCCGCAATTTCGTCTTCGGCCGGACTATCGACGAGGCGTTGAAGCGCGCTGAGCCCGAGCAGCGCCGTGGGCTAAGCCACAGCTTCGATATGCTGGGCGAAGCCGCGAAGACGTTCGAGGATGCCGACCGCTACAAGCAGGCCTACGCGAACGCGCTCGACCGCATCGCCAAGGAAGCCAAGGGCGGATTCAAGAAGGCGCCGGGCATTTCGGTCAAGCTGACCGCGCTCCATCCGAGGTTCGAGTTCACGCATCGCGACGAAGCGCTCGCTGCTGTGGTTCCCGTGGTTCGCGAGCTGGCGCTCAAGGCGTCGAAGGCCGATGTCCATTTCACCATCGATGCCGAGGAAGCCGACCGGCTCGAGCTTCAGATGGACGTGTTCGAAGCGCTACTGCCCGACGACGAACTGTTCGCCAATGGCTGGGAAGGCTTCGGCATCGCCATCCAGGCCTATCAGAAGCGCGCCGCTCCGCTGTGCGACTGGGTCGCCGATGCAGCGCGAACGCATCGCCGCAAGCTCATGTGCCGGTTGGTGAAGGGCGCTTACTGGGACACCGAGGTCAAGCTGGCGCAGGTCGGCGGGCTGTCCGATTATCCCGTTTGGACGCGCAAGGTCGCGACTGATGTGTCTTATCTCGCATGCGCGAGGAAGCTGCTGGCGGCCAGTGATGTCATCTATCCGGCTTTCGCTACCCACAACGCCAATACGATCGGGCAGGTGAAGGCGCTCGCCCATGGCAAGGCGTTCGAATTCCAGCGCCTGCACGGCATGGGCGAGGAGCTCTACGAAGAGCTCGCCGGGCTTGAGCGCCACCTTGGCGATCCCCAGACGCCGGTGCGAATCTACGCGCCGGTCGGAAGCCACAAGGAGCTGCTGGCCTATCTCGTCCGTCGCCTGCTCGAGAACGGCGCCAACTCCAGCTTCGTCAACCGCATCGCCGACGAGGAGGTCTCGATCGACCAGCTGATCGGAGATCCGGTCGCCGAGCTCGAAGCGCTGGAGCCCAAGCGGAACCCGAAGATCATTTTGCCCACCGAGCTCTTCGGCAACCAACGCCGCAACAGCGACGGGGTCGACCTGAGCGATCCGTTGGTGCGCGAGCCATTGCTCGGGCGACTGAAGAGGCTCGAAGCGCGCAGCTGGACCGCGAAACCGGGCCTTGGAAAGGGCGAAGCTCGGTCGATCGTCTCTCCGCACGACCATCGGGTCACGGTCGGAACGACGTTCGAGGCGTCGGAAGCGGATGTCGATCGGATGGCTCGGGCTGGACATGCTGCGCAGGTCGGCTGGGATGCGCTTGGCGGCGAAGCTCGAGCGCGGCTGCTCGAGCGTGCGGCCGATCTCTACGAGGAGCATTCAGAGGAATTCTTCTCGCTCTGCACCCGGGAAGCCGGAAAGACCTTGATCGATGGGGTCCTCGAAGTCCGCGAGGCGGTCGATTTCCTGCGCTTCTATGCGTCTGAGGCCCGACGTCAGTTCACGAGGCCGCTTCCGCTGCCTGGCCCGACCGGGGAGCAGAATGAGCTGCGATTGCATGGCCGCGGGGTCATCGCCGCCATTTCGCCGTGGAATTTTCCGCTCGCCATTTTCACCGGCCTGGTGTCGGCGCCTTTGGCAGCAGGCAATGCGGTCATTGCAAAGCCGGCCGGACAAACGCCGCTAATCGCGGCGCTGGCTGTCGAGTTGATGCACCAGGCGGGCATTCCCAAAGACGTTGTCCAGCTGGCACCCGGCTCGGGCAGGGTGGTCGGCGGGACGCTGACCGCCCATCCGCTGCTCTCGGGCGTCGTCTTCACGGGCTCGACCGAAACGGCACGCATGATCAACCGCACTCTCGCCGAGCGCGATGGGCCGATCATTCCCTTCGTCGCCGAGACCGGCGGCCAGAATGCGATGATTGTGGATAGCTCGGCGCTTCCCGAGCAGGTGACCCGGGATGTCATTTCCTCCGCATTCCAGAGCGCGGGCCAGCGCTGCTCTGCCTTGCGAGTCCTGTTCGTCCAGCAAGATGTCGCCGACGGCATGATCAAGATGATTTCGGGTGCGATGGAAGCGCTCAAGGTCGGGAACCCGGGGGAGCTGACCACCGATGTCGGACCCGTGATCGACGAGCCCGCGAAGAAAGTGCTCGACGAGCATCTCGAATGGCTCGACAAGAATGCGAAGAAGATCTGCCGGCTGGAGCCGCCAGCGGAGGCCGCGAACGGCTGCTTTGTTCCTCCTGCATTCTATGAAATCAAATCGCTAAGCCAATTGAATCAGGAGAATTTCGGCGCGATCCTCCACGTGGTTCGGTTTGCCGGCGACAAGCTCGATGAGGTCGTCGAGGCGATCAACACGACGGGATATGGGCTGACCCTCGGCTTGCAGAGCCGCATCGACACGGTGCGCGACTATGTCGAGGAGAATGCGCGGGTCGGCAATTTCTACGTCAATCGTAACCAGATCGGCGCTGTCGTGGAGAGCCAACCCTTCGGCGGCGAAGGCCTTAGCGGAACCGGTCCCAAGGCCGGCGGGCCGCATTATGTCGCGCGTTTTGCGACCGAGCGCGTGACATGCATCGACACGACGGCAGCGGGGGGCAACGCCTCCCTCATGGCCTCGATCGACGGCTGAACGGCCTATTGGGGACGAGTGTTGGGGGTAGGCACCGCGCCATCCCCGCGGTTCGGCACGATGGTCAGGTCGGGAGGAATTCGGCTCTTCCTGCTGTCCTCCTGCTGCCATTCTTCGGCGGTTTTGCAGCGCCGGCCGGAACGGATGTGAGATCCCAGCTCCACTTCACTCTGCCTGCACACAAGCTTCGGTTTTTCTCGGGATGCCGGAGCGGGAGCTGCGTCGCCGCTCGTCAGCGCCAGGAGAAGAATCAAGATCGTGGTCATGAGAACCTCCAACCAGAATCTGCTCCATACTAGCTTGAGTCAACGTCCCTTCACGGGACGGAAAAGGCCGCTCGGGAGCATGCAGCTCAGGAGAATGTTGAGCAGGCGCGGGGTGGTCCTTCTTAGCGGACACGAACACGCCTCGCCGGAGCGGCCGGGTTCTACCCAAGACCGGCCGCTTCGTATTTCCATATTTCTGAGAATGGTTCCCCTCCGCCGCCGTGCGATTGGCACTGATGCCCTCAATCGGTGAACAGCGGACCAATCTCGCGGCCGTTTTGCAAGGCGCTTCCTTGTACTCCGTAGCTCCTAAGCCGCTTGGTCTTCTTGGGGGAGGATCTGCAGATATTCGGGATCGAACTCGGCAATCGCGCACAGTTTCGTCCAATCGGGAATCCGGATGATCCGGCCTTGGACCTCGATCAGGCCGGCTTCCTTGAGCGCCTTCATCGTCCGGTTCACGTGGACTGGCGTGAGGCCGAGGATGTCGCCGATTTGCGCCTGCGTAAGCTCCAGCAGGAAATCGTCGCGGGCACTCTCGCCCGACGACTCCATGCGCAGCCCGATCTCACAGAACAGATGGGCCATCCGGACGCGGGCCTCGCGACGGGCGAGATTGACCGCCCAGCGGGCGAGGACAGCCGCGTCGATGGCGGAATAGACCCAGAATGCCTCGGTGATTGCGGGCGACGCCAAAGCGACGGCGCGCAGTTCCTTTCCCGAGATGCGGACGATCGCGGCGTTGGTCAGGGCCTGAAGTGGGGAGCCGGCCCTGGGAGTCGCGACGCGATGGAAGTCGGCAATCTCACCAGGAAGATGGATCGCAGTGATCTGGCGCTCGCCATTCGCGAGCTGAACGAAGCGACCGACAAGTCCGGACGAGACCAGGATCGCATGATCGAACGCAGAACCGGGGAGGACGATGTCGGCATTGGCCGGGACCCGGACGACCTGCGTCGTGAGGCCCATCAGCGAATCGACGTCCTGCGGCGACAGCGTCGCTAGCTGGCTGAGCCGATCGACCAGGGCCTGAAGTGCCGATGAGGGCAACGGGGACATGGATCGCTCCTACGAAAAGGCGGGAGCACGAAACAACTCTCAGCCACGGAAGCCTCAATATCTGATCCGTAATAGTCACCACTAACGCATGTTAGTCCAAACCGTCAACGGTTAGCAGCTCTTGTCAAAGGTTAGAAATGGCTGCGAATGGTTAGAAGCGCTTGTCAACGGGAAGGGGCGTGCAACGCCGGTGAATGCGATCCCACCGCGACTCGCGTAATGCAGGCCAGACACGAGGGTGCGTCGATGGTCGATTATCGGATCTATTCTCTCGACGGGGCGGGACGCATTGGCTTTGCGGAGTGGCTCGTCGCCGACGACGACGAAGCGGCGGTCAGCGAAGCACGCAGGATGAGGCCCGACGCGCATCGCTGTGAAGTGTGGGACCGGAACCGGCTGGTCGCGACGCTCGACGATGGGGCCGCGGGATTGACGAGCGGCGATGGCAGCGGCGACGAATGGATCGCGAGCGTGCTGCCAACGCAGACGCCGGACGGGCTCAGCTCAACCTAGCGCGGGGGCCGCGCTGCAAGTCGTTGAAAACAAGTATCTTGCTGACGAATATGGCTCCCCGGGCCTGATTCGAACAGGCGGCCGTCCGATTAACAGTCGGATGCTCTACCGCTGAGCTACCGGGGAGTGTCCCGTGACGGGCAGGCGGCTAGATAGCGCGGCGGTTCTTAAAGGCAAGTGATCAAGCGGTCCGTTCGCCGGATCGCGCCAAAAAATCACGTCGCGAACTGCTCCATCGCGATCCGCTCATCGAGGGCATGCTCGGGGTCGAACAGCAGCGTGAGCGAGCGCTCGCGATCGAGGCGTATCTCCACTTTCGCAACGTCGCGCACCTCGATCTGGTCGGCGACGGCCGATACCGGGCGGTTTTTCGCCTCCAGGATCGTGAAACAAACGGCGGTGTCGTCCTGCAGGATGGCGCCCGACCAACGGCGCGGTCTGAAAGGGCTAATCGGAGTGAGCGCCAGCATTTTCGCCTGGAGCGGCAGGATGGGGCCCCGGGCCGAGAGATTGTAAGCCGTCGAACCCGCAGGAGTGGCCACCAGAACGCCGTCACAGGCCAGTTCCGGTAGCGCGACGCGCCCGTTGACGGAAATCTCGATCTTGGCGGTTTGGCGTGTCTCCCTCAGTAGGGAGACCTCGTTGATCGCTGCGTAGGTGAATTGGTCCCCGGCGACGGTCGTCGCTCGCATCTGCAGCGGAGCGACCCGAATGGCCTTCGCGGTCGCAATGCGGTCCGGAAGGTTCTCCACGCGCCAGTCGTTCATCAAGAAGCCGACCGTGCCGCGATTCATGCCGAAGACTGGCTTCGGAGAGCCTTCCTCAAGCATTCTGTGAAGCGTCTGAAGCATGAAGCCGTCGCCGCCCAGCGCGACCAGCGTTTGCGCCTCCTCGGCCGCGGCGAACCGATATTGCCTTCGGAGGAGCGCCTCTGCAGCTTCAGCAACATCCGTTTGCGAGGAGAGAAGGCCGATGCCCTCGCTTGTAAGGTCGGCTGGGGAATAATCGCCGGTCGTGGGGGCGTCCGCGCTCAAACAATCGCTCCTGATCAACGTCGACTGAGGCGCAAGATAGGGATTCGCGCGCCCAAGGTCACTGTCCCGTTTCGGAGCGTGGCGCAGACCCGCCGTTCCGGGCCTGCCTGCCTTTCGTTAACCCCCCGCTCGTGGTGGACCAGGGACGGCATCTTTTGGTGGGGTAAGGACAAGAATGTTGACTTGGGACAACATCGGTAAGTGGGGTCGGCGGGCTTCGGATATGGGGGCAACACCGCCGCCCGTCGCCCCACAGCGTGATCTCCTGCTCGAGGCGGCGATTGCGCATGAGCAGATCGACGTGCTTTTCCAGCCGCTGATCGAACCGGCAAGCGGCCGGATCGTTGGCGCCGAAGCGCTGGCGCGATCTCCAATCATCGCGGGCGGTGAAATGCTGTTCGCTCGCGCGTCAGCGGGCGGACTCGCGGAAAGGCTGTCGCGGCTGGTGCAGCGAAAGGCGCTTCGCAGCGCCGCCGTCTGGGAAGGGCCGCTGAAGGGACTGGGCCTGTCCATCAATGTCCTGCCTGCCGACCTCTGCCGTCCGGGGTACGAGAGCTGGCTCCTCGACGAAATTTCCGCCGCGGGGATCGATCCCAGGCGGGTGACGGCCGAGATCACCGAGAGCGCGCTGCTGGTCGATCAGGAAGCCGCTGCGGAACGGCTCAGCCGGCTTCGGGAAGCCGGCGTCAGGATCGCCGTTGACGATTTCGGGACCGGCTATGCCAATCTCGCATATCTGACGTCATTGCCGCTGGACGCGATCAAGATCGATCGCGGCCTCATCGCAGATATCGCGGGGGGCGAGCGAGACCGGATCGTCGTCAAGGCGATGATCCATCTCGCTCGCGAGCTCGGCTTGACGATCGTGGTCGAAGGTGTGGAGACGACCAGCCAGCTGAGCCTGCTCGCCGAGTGGGGATGCGACCTCTACCAGGGCTTCCTGGGCGCCGGAGCGCTGACCCACGACGAGCTCGCGCGGTTCGTAGCCACGGCGAACGCCGAAGCGGCCTGAGCATTCGTCGAAATCATCGCGCCAGATCCTTCCGGCTCTGCTTCGGCTGACCGGCAGGAGGGCGTGATGAAAAATCTGCTGATCTCACTGATCGCTGCGTCGGCATTGCTGTCGGCGTGCCAGAAGGCCGAGCCGCCGCGGCAATTCTCGCAGGAAGCGCTCGACAAGGCTCTGAGCGACCCTGCGCGGAAGGACCAGCGCGATGCCGCCGATGCGCGGCGCAAGCCGGGGCCGCTGATCGCGCTCGCCGGGGTCAAGCCGGGCGACAAGGTTCTCGACCTGATTCCGGGCGCCGGATACTGGACGCGCATCTTCAGCGCGGTCGTTGGTCCGGAGGGCAAGGTCTACGCGGTGTGGCCGCAGGCTTACGCTCGAGAGGCGATGGGAAATGTCTCCGATCTTCGGAAGCTCTCTGGCGACAAGCATTACAGCAACATCGCGGTCGAAGTGCAGCCCTCGACCTCGCTGAGCGCGCCGGAACCGCTCGACGTCGTGTGGACCTCGCAGAACTTTCACGATTACCCCGACGAATTCATGGGGAAGGGCGATCCGTCTCAGTTGGCGAAGGACGCCTTCAAGGCCCTGAAGCCCGGCGGCACTCTCATGATCGTCGACCATATGGCGAAGCCCGGGCGCGGGTTGTCGGACACCGAAAAGCTGCATCGGATCGACCCGGTGGAAGTGCGCAAGATTGTGGAGGGCGCGGGCTTCGAGTTTGCCGGGGAGAGCAAGGTGCTGAACAATCCGGCGGACCCGATGGATATCCCCGTGTTCGCGCCCTCGATCCGCGGTCACACGAGCCAGTTCGCCTATAAATTCGTGAAGCCGAGCTAGGCCGGTTCCAATTCCTTTTTGGATGCGGCAGCTCCCGCGGCGGCAACGCGAGCGAGGCCTCGGGACAATTGAACAGCGCCCCCCAGGCGCGCGTCCGGGGTCGGCCAGTCGCGCGATACCGTCATCTTGCTGTCCGGCCGCAACTTCGCGGAGCCCTTAAGGCGATCGATATAGCTCAGGAGGCCGGCGAGGTCGGGGAAGCCGCCGTCGGCGAACGTCACGACCGCGCCCTTCGGGCCGATGTCGAGCTTCGCGACCATCGCCTGCCTGAGGTTCAGCTTCACCTCCACAATCTTCATCAGGTTCGCTGTTTCCTCGGGCAGCGTTCCGAACCGGTCGATCATCTCGGCCGCGAACGCCTCGATCGCCTGGCGGTCGTCGAGCTCGCCGAGACGGCGATAGAGTCCCATCCGGAGGTCGAGATCGGGCACGTACGCCTCGGGGATCATGATCGGCGCGTCGACGCTGATCTGCGGCGTGAACTCCTCGCGTTGCGGGATGCCGCCGGCCTTCATCTCGACGATCGCGTCCTCGAGCATCGACTGGTAAAGTTCGAACCCGACTTCCTTGATGTGGCCGGATTGCTCGTCGCCAAGCAAATTGCCGGCGCCGCGGATGTCGAGATCGTGGCTGGCGAGCTGGAAC
>Ga0070671_100005421_pt1 | contig 10177 bp, 5 predicted proteins | sample KBSS73metaG_FD_65341 | JGI IMG/M metagenome (GOLD analysis project Ga0070671, IMG submission 65341) | Switchgrass rhizosphere microbial communities from Kellogg Biological Station, Michigan, USA - KBS S7-3 metaG | ecosystem: Host-associated > Plants > Roots > Rhizosphere > Soil ... | reverse complement strand
GCCTCGACCCGGTACTTGCCCGGCTTGGCGATCCGCAGCGCGAACTCCTCGGGGCCGTAGCCGCCGGTCGCGTCGCGCGTGATCGCGCCGCCCTGGTACGACACGTTGTGGCCGTAGTAGACCTCCTCGCCGTTGGCGTCGATGACGTGCAGGTCGACGTCGGTGTTGTCGGCGTCCCAGGCGAGGACGACGCGGACGTCGAGCGGCAGGTTCCTGATGAGGCGCGGATCGATCGCGCGGACGTCGACCGGCCGGCCGGCGCGGCGCGCCTTGTCGACGACGGCGTTGAGCTCGCCGAGGGCGATCAGGTCGACGTCGGCGAAGCGCGCGTCCCACGCGCCGGCGACGACCGTGTAGAGACGGTCGACTGCCGCCTGCGCCTGGCCGGCGTCGGCGAGCGCGAGGCCGAGGTCGCGATGCGACTGCGGCTCGTTCGGCGCGATCTCGACGACGCGCTCGAGGATCGGCACGGCGAAGTCGATCTCGCCGGCCTGCTGCAGCCGGTACGCGAGCAGGCGCAGCACCTGGCGGTTCTGCAGGTCGAGCTCGGCGAGGTTCGAGAGCGCGCGCAAGCCGATTGCGCGGTTGTCGCGGTCGCCCTTGGCGAGGAAGAACTCGGCGGCGTCGAGGAAGAAGCCGACGCTGGTCTCGTTGGCGCGCCGCTCGTCGAGGTAGATGCGAGCCCACTCTTCTGGCCGTGCCGCCTGCAGTCGCTTGATCGCGCTGCTCGACGCGGCGGCCGGAGTCACGGCGATCGAGATCGTCGTCGTGTCGCCGTCGCGGCCGACCTTCTTGGCGCGCGCGATCGAGTCGTTCTGGCTCTTCTCGCTCGGCGCGAATCCCGAAGGCGCCGGCGCGGCCGCCTCCGCCAGCACCGGTGCCGTCGCCGGCATGGGCCGGCGCGACGTCTCGCGCTCGTCCTTCAGCGCATCGCGCGGCAAGTCGCTTCGCTGGCGGCGCAGCTCCTGCGGCGCGCTCAACGCACCGACCGCGTTGGCGGCGCCTTGCGCGATCGCGATGTGCAGCGGCGCCGGCATGTCGCCCTTCGGGAAGTCCCGGTTCCACCACGCGACGCGCGCCTCGAAGCGGCGCACGACCTGCGCGACCCGCGCCGCCTCGCTCTCCACCCGACGCTTGCCGGCGGCGGCGGTGGCGCGGTCGTACGCCGCGCGCAGCTCGGCCGGCGGCTCGATCTCCTGGCGAACGTAGTCGTCGAGCTGCTCGAGGACGAGCAGCGACGTCTCGCGCGTCGCGAGGCCGAAGCGCTTGCCGATCTCGCGGATGCGGACCTTGTTCGTTCGCGCCTCGCCTTCGAGCGACGCGAGCGTCAGGCGCGCCCACTGCAGCGCGGCGAGGCGCGACGGATGGCTGCCGGCGCGCACCGGCACGACGCGGGTGGTCACGGCACCGGTCGAATCGCGCAGCCGGATCGTCACCTCGGCGTCGGCGGCCGTCAGGATGCCGGCGACGACGAGCCGCCCCGCCGCTGCGCTCTGCGACTGGACGACGAGATCGCGTGCGCCGAGCGCGCTCACCGCCGCGACTTCGCTGCCGCGCTTGAGCAGGACGTCGGCCGCGCCCTTGCGCGTCGTCGTCGCGAGGTCGATGCTGCGGCCGCCGCTGGCATCGGCGAGCGCCTGCAGCGCCGCCGGGTCGCTGCTCGCGGCGCTGTTGATCGCGAACACCGGCACCGAAAAGGCGAGCCGCCACGGCGCGCCGTAGTTGGCGAGGCCGTCGCTGAACCAGATCGCCTCGGCCGAGACGCCGTCGTGGCGGACCGCGCCGAGATTGCTCGCGCCGTCGTAGACGGTCGACTCGAGCGCGCGCCGCAGTGCCGTCCAGTCGCCGCCGCGAACCTCGAAGCGGATCGGCGCCGCGACGGTGTCGGCGACGCGGACCAGGCTGACGCTGGTGTCGCGCGCGGCAGCGAAATACGCGTCGAGCAGCGCCAGCTCGCGGTCGATCCGGCGATTCGCCGCCGAGCCCGACGCGTCCCAGACGATCTGGACGCGATTCGGCAGCGGTCGCGACGCGCTACGCAGCGGCACCGGCAGCTCGAGCGTGAAGAAGCCCTGGCCGTCGCGCTCCTCGGTGGCGACGGCGGCGCCGGGGCTCGCCGGCAGGCGCAGCCCGAGCGGCTCCTTCGGCAGCGCGACGTCGCGGCGGCTCGAGCGAGCGACGAAGCCGCCGCCGGCCTGCGCCTCGAAGCGCAGGCCGAGCGCGCCCGCGCCGCTCAGCTCGGGTGCGCTGGCCGCGCCCGGAACGCGCAGCGACAGCGCGAGCGATTCGACGCGATCCGCATAGCCGAGCGGAACCTGCAGCCGCCCGGCCGCCGGCTCGACGATGCGCAGCTCGACGGTTCGCGTCTTGCCCGGCAGGAGCGGATAGATGCGCAGCTCGTAGTTGTTGCCGATCGTCGTCTGCAGGAGGCCCGGGTCGACGCGGCGCCGCGCGATGTCCTCGAACACCTGCTGCGCGCGCGCCTTCTCGACCGGAACGGCGGCGCGAAGCCGGCCGTCGACGTCGAGGGCGAAGCCGCTCACCACCTGGCCCGGGGCGAGCGGGAACTGCAGCTTGCCCTCGAGGACGCGCGAGTTCGGATTGAAGAAGACCATCTGCACCCGCGTCTCGGCGGCGCCGCCCGAAACCTCGACGTCGACCTGCAGCGAGGCCAGGCGAACCGGCTGCTCGGCGCCATCGACCTGCAGGGTCGGCGCTCGCCAGGCGGTGATCGGCGGCGTGGCCGCCGCTGCGATCGGCGGCGTCGCCGAGGCCGCGATCGGCGGCGACTGCGCGAAGGCGAGGGCGCTCGCCGCGCACGTGGCGAAGGCGATCGTGCGGGTCAGCCGACGAGCGGCGGCGAGGCGAAAGGGAAGTGGCATGACGCTCTCCGGGGTCGCCGCACGAAGCGCGCAGCGGGACGCCGGGTGAAACGCGCGGCGATGCGATTCGGGGTGAAACGATCGCGCCGCCGGGGCAACCGTAAAATGCGCGGCCTCGTCGACCCTGAATGAACGTCCTCCGTTTCGCAGACCTCGTCGCCGCTGGAAAAGTGGCGGGTCGTCGCGTCTTCATCCGCGCCGACCTCAACGTTCCGCAGGACCATTCGCCCGAGGGCGGCGGCCGCATCACCGAGGACACCCGCATCCGCGCGTCGCTGCCGTGCATCGAGAGGGCCCTCGGCGCCGGCGCCGCGGTGATGGTGACCTCGCATCTCGGCCGCCCGACCGAGGGGAAGCCGACGCCGGAGGACTCTTTGGCGCCAATCGCCGCCCGGATCGGCGAGCTGCTCGGCCGGACGGTCCCGTTGCGCAGCGACTGGACCGACGGCGTCGACGTCGCTCCGGGCGAGGTCGTCGTCCTCGAGAACTGCCGACTCAACAAGGGCGAGAAGAAGAACGATCCGGCGCTCGCCAGGAAGATGGCGGCGCTCTGCGACGTCTTCGTCAACGACGCCTTCGGCACCGCGCATCGCGCCGAGGCGTCGACCTACGGCATCGCCGAGTTCGCGCCGGTCGCGTGCGCCGGGCCGCTCCTCGCCGCCGAGATCGACGCGATCACGAAGGCGCTCGCCGATCCGCGCCGGCCGCTGGTCGCGATCGTCGCCGGCTCGAAGGTCTCGACCAAGCTGGCGATCCTGCAGAGCCTCGCCGCCAAGGTCGACCGGCTCGTCGTCGGCGGCGGCATCGCCAACACCTTCCTGCTCGCGCAGGGCACGGCGATCGGCAAGAGCCTCGCCGAGCCCGCGCTCGTCGACGAGGCGCGCGCCGTCATCGCGGCGATGAAGTCGCGCGGTGCCGACGTTCCGCTGCCGGTCGACGTCGTCACCGCGACCGAGTTCAGCGCCTCCGCGGTGGCGACGACGAAGGCCGTCGCCGACGTGGGCGACGCCGAGCTGATCCTCGACATCGGCCCGAAGAGCGCGCAGGCGCTCGCCGCGATCCTGCAGGCGGCCGGGACGATCGTCTGGAACGGCCCGGTCGGCGTCTTCGAGTTCGACGCGTTCGCGCACGGCACCGAGACGATCGCGCGCGCGATCGCCGCGTCGCCGGCGTACAGCCTGGCCGGCGGCGGCGACACCCTGGCGGCGATCGCCAAGTACGGCATCGCCGGCGACGTCGACTACATCTCGACCGGCGGCGGCGCGTTCCTCGAGATGCTCGAAGGCAAGACGCTGCCCGCGCTCGAGATCCTCGAGCGACGCGCTCGCACGAGCCCGGTTCCATCATGAGCCGGCGGCTCCTTTCCGGAGCGAAGTCGGCAGCGCGCAGCGCGAAGGTCATCACTCCATGAGCGATTCGTCAGTTCCGCGCGCGACCAAGATCGTCGCGACCCTCGGCCCCGCATCGAGCACGCCCGAGGTGCTCGAGCGGATGATCCGCGCCGGCGTCGACGTCATGCGTCTCAATTTCTCGCACGGCACGGCGCAGGATCACATCGACCGCGCGACCATGATCCGCGAGGTCGCGGGCAAGGTCGGCAAGGAGGTCGCCGTGATGGCCGACCTGCAGGGGCCGAAGATCCGCGTCGGCAAGATCGAGGGCGGCAAGACGATGCTCGAGGCCGGCGCCAAGCTCGTCCTCGACGCCGCGTGGACAGAGCTCGGCAACAGCGAGCGCGTCGGCCTCGACTACAAGGAGCTGCCGCGCGACGTCCGGCCCGGCGACTCGCTGCTGCTCAACGACGGCCTGCTTCGCCTCACGGTCGATTCGGTGAAGGGCGAGGAGGTGCGCACGACGGTCGTCGTCGGCGGAATGCTCTCCAACAACAAGGGGATCAACAAGGCCGGCGGCGGCCTGACCGCGCCGGCGCTGACCGCCAAGGACATGGAAGACATCAAGACCGCGATGTCGTTCCAGTGCGAGTACCTCGCGGTGAGCTTTCCGAAGAGCGCCACCGACATGGAGATGGCGCGCCAGCTCGGCAACGTCGCCGGCGAGCAATGGCGCCACAAGCCGCTCCTGATCGCCAAGATCGAGCGCAGCGAGGCGATCCCGGCGCTCGAGTCGATCCTGCGCGCGTCCGACGGGATCATGGTCGCGCGCGGCGACCTCGCGGTCGAGGTCGGCAACGCGGCGGTGCCGGCGCTGCAGAAGCGGATGATCAAGATGGCGCGCGAGCTCGACCGCGTCGTCATCACCGCGACGCAGATGATGGAGTCGATGATCGTCAACCCGGTGCCGACGCGCGCCGAGGTGAGCGACGTCGCCAACGCCGTCCTCGACGGCACCGACGCGGTCATGCTCTCGGCCGAGACGGCAGCCGGCCGCTACCCGGTCGAGACGGTCGAGATGATGGCGTCGATCTGCGTCGAGGCGGAAAGCGCCGAGGAGATCTCGCTCGACGCCGGCTTCACCAACAAGACTTTCGGCCGCATCGACCAGTCGATCGCGATGGCGGCGCTCTTCACCGCCTACCACCTCGGCTGCAAGGCGATCCTCGCCCTCACCGAGTCGGGGTCGACCGCGCTCTGGATGAGCCGGCAGAAGATCCACGTGCCGATCTTCGGCCTGACGTCGCAGATCAAGAGCCAGCGCCGGATGGCGATGTACCGCAACGTGACGCCGATGCTGATGCCGAACTTCGCCGACCGCGACGAGGCGCTCAAGCACGCCGAGCAGCTGCTCGTCGGTGCCGGCGTCCTCAAGCCCGGCGACACCTACGGAATCACCTGCGGTGAGCCGATGGGCTATCCGGGCGGGACCAACATGCTGAAGGTCGTTCGCGTCGACTGACAGGCGATTTCGAGCCGAAAGAACGCGGGGCTTCAGCGGTCTGGCAGCCCGGCCTTGCGCAGACCTTCGTAGAGGCGCTGGCGCTGCGCGAGGTAGACCGGTTGCGTCGACGGATACGGATCGTCGTAGCGGGCCACCGTCGCCGAGGGCCACAGCTTCAGAAGCTCGGCCAGGTCGACCTTGGCCTCGACTCCCCGACCGGCCAAGGCATCGACGGCCGCCAGCACGCCGCGCCCTTCGAAGTCGAAGGGGAATTCTGCGACGCTGCGGCGCGCCAGCTCGTACGCCTCTTCGTTCCTGCCGAGCATCAACGCCGCCTCGGCGGCCAAGGCGAAAGCCCGGCCGCGGTTGCGCGGCAGGTTCTGCTCGAGCTGGAGGACGCGGTCGGTCTCGGCGCGAACCTCCTCCGCTCGTCCGAGCATCAGGAGGACGCGGCCGCGCAGCAGGTGCGCGCGCGGGTAGCTCGGGATGATACGAACCACCTTGTCGAGCGCCGGCAACGCCAGGTCGGGGCGGCCGTGCAGGGTCTGCACGGCGCTCCAGAGCATCAGGGTGGTGCCATCGTCAGGCGCGAGTCGACGCGCGCGCTCGACGATCCGCTCGTGCTCGGCCACCTGCTCGGCCATGACGCGAAGGTTGCGATCGCTGCGCTCCATCTCGAACGTCGACGCCAGGCCGGCGAGGGCGAGCACCGATTCCGGATCGGAGGCCAGCGCGGTCTCGAACCGACCGCGCGCGCGGTACACATCGTCGATCGTCTTGCGCCGATCAAGGTCGGCCCAGCCGAGCAGCGTCAGATCGACCGGGTCGGTGCTGCGCTCCGACATCTCGGCGCGCAGGCTGTCGAACTTGCCGCCCCGGTAGCGCGCCGCATTGGCGACGTGCACTCCGATGTCGTAGACGTGCTCGGCGCCGCCGCCGAGGGGCCGCTCGAATCGCCGTGCCCACAGAACCTCGTTCGTCGCGACGGCGACGAGCTGCACGTCGATCTCGATGCGCTCGCGATCGCCTGCGCTGCGCGCGACACGCCCGGTGAGGACGTGCGTGGCCTTCAGCTTCCGGGCGATGGTGTCGGGCGCGGAGGACGAGCCGGTCGCGAACGGCGCAGTCGCCGTCCGGCCGATCCCACGCATGCCGATCCGCCTTGAAAGCTGCTCGGTGATCTCGTCGGCCACGGCGTCGGCCGCCTGACGGAGCTCGGGCTCGTCGCCGGCGACGGCGAGCGGCATGATCGCGACCGTGGCGCGTGCGGCGATCGCCTCGTCGATGTGGACGCGCGGCGCGGACAGCCGTGCCACGGCCGCTGCGCAGAGCGCGATCGCGATCGCAAGCGCGGCCAGCCATGGCCAGACGCCCGTTGCCGCCGGCAGCTTCACGGGAGGGGCCGGCGCGTGGACGCTTGGCGACGTTGCCGGCGAAGGGACGGCGACGGACGCGTGCGCCGGCGCGTCCGCAACCGCGCCGGCCATCGCCTCTGCAACCCTCGTCGCCGTCGCCGTCGCCGTTGCCGTTGCCGTTGCCGTGGGCGTTGACGCCGACGCCAGCCCGGCCGCGACGGCGCCTGCGACCGTTGGCGCGCGGGGAATCGGGGCTTTACCAGACACCCGCTCGACCTCGGCATCGAGCCGGTAGCCGCGCCGCGGCACGGTGCGGATCAAGGTCTGGCCACTGTCGCCCAGGGCCAGGCGCAGATCGCCGACGCACTGGACGAGCGAGTCGTCGGTGACGACGGCGGTAGGCCACAAGGCGGCCATCAGCGTGTCCTTGGCGAGCAGGCGGCCGGGGTCGGCGAGAAACCGGCGCAGCAGCGCTTCGGTCTTCGGCCGGAGCGCGACGGGCGTCCCGTCGGCGGCGTGCAACTCGCCGCGGCGGAGATCGAACTCGAAACCGGCGAAGCGCAGAGCGTCCTCGGCATCGTCAAGCGGATGCGGGTCGTTCGCCGAGTCCGCGCTCGTGTTCGGCGATCTTTCGGCGGCAATTCGCAGTTCCATCGGGACGTTTGCTCGCTGCGCGCGCATCTTATTTGAGCTGCCGCGGGCTGGGCAGGGCGCTCGCCGATTGGCGGGCTAAGACGTAGACGCTTCTGATGAAGGACCCCATCATGACTCGCATTGCAAACCGTGTCGCGCTCGCCGCCGGCATCGCCCTGGCCGTGGTCGCCTGCGGCGGCAGCGACGACGACGCGGTCACCGTCGCCCCGGTGACGATCACCAACACCGGAACCAACGCCGTCTCCTATTGGAACGAGGTCGCGACGACGACCATCAACGTGCCGGCCGCGGCCGGCGGCACGCCGGAGGAGGCGCGGCCCAACTCGTCCGTAGACCTTGCGACCGTGCACCTCGCGATCTACGACGCCGTGATGGCGATCGCCAAGACCCATCAGCCCTATGCCACGACGCCGACCTCGCCCGCCGACGGCGCCTCGCTCGACGCGGCCACCGCGGCCGCGGCCTACGGCGTGCTCAAGGGCCTGTTCCCGAACCGCACCGCCAGCTACCAGGCGAGCTACGACAGCTACCTCGCCACCCTGGCCGACGGCACCGCGAAGAGCCGCGGCGTCGCGCTCGGCGCCGAGGTCGCGACGAAAACCGTCGCACTGCGCGCCAACGACGGCCGCTCGATCGTGCTGGCGGCGTTCGTGTCAGGCACCCAGCCCGGGCAGTTCCGCACCGCCAGCAACCCGGTCGGGCGCGAGAACGCGTCGATCCGGCCATTCCTCGTCGCCGGCAATTCGCAATTCCGTGCCCCGGGCCCGCCCGCAATCACGAGCGCCGCGTACGCCGCCGACGTCAACGAGACCAAGGCGCTCGGCGCGGCGACCAGCACCACGCGCACCGCCGAGCAGACCGAGATCGCGCGCTTCCACACCGAGCCGCCGCCAGCCTTCTGGCCGCGCAATCTGCGCGCGTTCGCGACCAGCAGCACGAACGTCGCTGACGTGGCGCGCCTGATGGCGATGCTCTACGTCACCTATGCGGACGCCCAGAACTCGTGCTTCGACTCGAAGTACACCTTCCTTTTCTGGCGCCCCTTCACGTCCATCAACCTGGACGGCGACGGCAACGCCGCGACCACCGCCGACCCGGCGTGGACGCCGGTCGTGACGACGCCGAACCACCCCGAGTACCCCGCGGCGCACGGCTGCGTCTCGGCGGCGGTCGCCCAGGTGCTCAGCTCCTACTACGGCACGGGCGAGGTCACCTTCGACTTCACGAGCACGGTCACCGGCACCACCCACCACTACGCGAACACGACGGCGTTCATCGACGAGATCACGATCGCCCGGATCGCGGGCGGCATGCACTTGCGCACCTCGCTCGTCGATGGCGAGTCGCTCGGCAAGAACGTCGCCGACTGGGTCACGGGCCACGCGTTCCAGAAACGCTGACGTCGGATCGAGGCGCGACGCCGCGCGCCGCTCAGCGCAGCTGCAGGGCGATCGCGGTGGAGAGCAGCGTGTCGCTGAGGCGCAGCCCGCCCGCGCCCTCGTAGCGCTGCCTCATGCCTAAGCTTAGGCTGCAGAGCGGCGTCATCGCCAGCGCCACGCCGGTGTCGACGACGCCGCGCGTGCTCGTGCCGGCGCGCAGCGCCGGGAAGAGCGAGAGCTTCTGGCGGAACCACGTGGCGCCGTGCCAGCGCTGCTGCGACTCGGCGCTGAGCATGACCGAGACGTGCTCCGCCGCGCTCTCGCCGGCGGCGGTGCGCGTCCAGAGCGCCTTGCCGCCGAAGCGCCAGCGGCTGTCGATCGTCGCGAATGCGCCTTCGCCGCCGATGTTCGCGCTCGCCGTGGTCGCCGTCGTCTGCGACAGGTAGCTGCCGCCGCCGCCGAGCGCGTAGCGCAGCGATCCGTCGGGCTTGAGCGGCGCCGATTGCGCGAGCGCCAGCGCCGGCAAGGCGGCCAGGCCACAGGCGGCAAGCGTTCGGCGCAAGGGAGTCATCGGTGCTCCTGGTCGGCCGGGCGCTTCTCGCAACGGCAAACGTCGCAAGAATTCTGCGCGGCACCCGCTCGTCGTGCAAGGCGTCCGGCGAGAATGGTGTGATGAAAATCTCGCCGCCGGCCGCGACGATCGACGACATCCGCGCCGCCGCCGCGCGCCTCGCCGGCGAGGTGAGCGAGACGCCGTGCCTGGCGTCACGAACGCTCTCTCACATCTGCGGCTGCGAGGTGTTCCTGAAGTTCGAGAACCTGCAGTTCACCGCCTCGTTCAAGGAGCGCGGCGCCCTCAACAAGATCGCGCAGCTGACTGCCGCGGAGCGCGCCAAGGGCGTTCTCGCGGTCTCGGCGGGCAACCACGCGCAGGCAGTCGCTTACCACGCCGAGCGCCTCGGCATCGCGGCGACGATCGTCATGCCGCGCTTCGCGTCGAGCGTCAAGGTCGAGAACACGCGCGGCTTCGGCGCCGACGTCGTCCTCGAAGGCGACACCTTCGAGGACGCGC